>CXWJ01003491.1_pt1 | contig 16244 bp, 12 predicted proteins | sample 590841 | NCBI WGS metagenome assembly CXWJ01 (sample SAMEA3498367, study PRJEB10139) | wastewater metagenome | biome: wastewater treatment plant; material: activated sludge | place: Austria | collected 2015-01-21 | reverse complement strand
GCTGGACACGGGCCTGTCCGGCGCGGCCGCGTTCCGCCTGCTCGCGCTGAGCGCCGACGGCCAGCGCCTCGGATTCGCGCATGCGGACGGTCAGCTGCGCTGGTGGTCGGCGATGGGCGGGGCAGCCGGCGGGGCGCGTTTCGATGGGCAGCCGATCCTGCTCGGGTTCGACACCGGCGACGCCGGGCTGAGGCTGCTCGCCGGCCAGGGTTACCTGTACCGCTGGAGCACCGGCAGCGCCGCCGCCAGCTCGGCGGCCGCGCAGAACACCGGCGGCGCGGCGAACGTCGCGGCATGGACCGACGCCGGCGCCATCGTCGCTGCCGCTGCCAACGCCGTGCCGCGCTCCATCGTCCCCGAAGGCGCCGTGCGCAGCTTCTCCGGCGCCACCCGCAGCTGGCCCTTGCTGAGACTGTCGAACCGCCAGACGCGCCTGTGGATCGCGAGCCTCGACAGCGCCGGCTGGCGCATCGAGGCCTGGGACCTGGCCTCGGGTTCGAAGGACGAAGCCGCCACGCTGGTCCTGCCCGCAGGCGTGGTCGTCGCCGACTTCGACGCAGACGACCTGCGCGGGCAACTCGCCGTGGTCGCCGACACCGGCGCGTTGACGCTCCACCGCCTCGCGACGCGCAGCTCGACCGCGCCGCCGGACCCGGGCCTGGACAGGCTGCGCAGCGCGCGTTGGCTGCCCGACGGCCGGCTGCTGACCGCGGGCAGCAACGGCCTGACGCGGATCTGGACGCAGGAGGCCGACGGTCGGCTGGTTTCCGATCAGGCGGCGATCGACCTCGGCGGCGACTTGCAGCAGCTCGCCTTCTCGGGCGACAGCCGGCGCCTCGTGGCCGCTGCGACGCCGACCTCGGGCGGCGCGCTCGATGTCGCGACCCTGGCCCTGAAGCGCGAGATCGACCGCACGAACCAGTTGCGCGACGCCGCCGAGAACGTTCGGCCGGCGGACAACCCGGTGCAGAGCAAGGGGCCGCGACCGGTCACGAGCAACGAACGGGCGCGCCTGAACGAGCAGATTGCCGCCGCCGAAGCGGCCGTCCAGCGCCAGACCACGGCGCTCGAGCGCGCCCGGGCCGAAGCGCGCGCGAGCGCCTCCGTGGGCGTGTGGGTGCTGCCCGACGCGTTGGTCACGCCGAGCGCCCGCACGCTGCTCACGCCGCGGCAGGTGCCGGGCCCGCTGGCCGTCGGCTCCGGGCTGCTGGCGCTCGCGGCGCTGCTCGCCGCCGGCGCACGGCAGCGCACGCGCCGGCGCCTCGAACGCCGCCTGGCGCCGCCCGCCGACGCCGACGCCGCGGCCTTGCCGGGCGGGGCCGCAGCATGACCACCCTGCGCCTGGGCGACGCGCCGCGCCACAACGCGGCGAACCTGGTGCGCGGCCTGTCGCTGTGCGCGGCGGTCGCGGCCGGCCTGTTCGGCCCGACCGTGCTCGCCGGCCGCGGCGCGCTCGAGCTGCGCCTCGTGATCGTCGTCGTCACGCTGTTGACGATAGGCGCCGGGCTGCTCGCGCTGCTCGGCCGTGTCGCCGCACCGCGCAGCGTGCGCGCCTGGGTGTTGTGGGTGCTGGGCACCCTGGTGCTCGGGGCCATCGCCGCGCTCAGCCTCGGCGGCGCGATGATCGCGCTGCTGGCCGAAGAAGGCGCCGCCGTGGCCTACGCCGCGGCCGCCGCCTGGGCGCTGGCCGGCGTGCTCAACGTGATCGAAGCGAGCCGCGCCTACGCGGTCGCGCGCACCTTGTGGTGGCTGCGTCTGGCGCTCTACCGCGTCGCCGCGGTGCTCGTGGTCGGCCTGGCGGCGCTGCGCGTCGCGAGCCTGGCGCTGCCGCCCTTGCAGCGCGCGCTCGTCGCCACGCCGCTCGAAAGCCTCGCGCCGGGCAGCGCCGCGGCGCTCGGGCTGGCCTTCGCGCTCGCCACCGGCGTGGCCGCCTGGCACCTGCCGCGCGCGTTGGCGCAGCGCCAGTTCGACGGCCGCGTCTCGGCCAGCGCGGCGAGCGAATCGATGTGGTTCGCCGGCCTGGCGACGCTGATCATGCCCTGGGCGATGGCCGACGCGCCGCTGTTCGACGCCACGGCGAGCGTCTGGCTAGGCGCCTGGGCCGAGATCGCGCTGCATGTGCTGACGGTGATCGTGGCGCACGGCGCGGTGCGCATCGTCTTCGGCGGCGCGGGGTCGATTCCGCCGGTGCCGCTGCTGGTGCTGCTGCGCTCGGCGGCGCCCGAGGCCTCGGCGCGCCGGCTGCTCGCGCGCCTGCCCGCGGCCTGGGGCGCCGGGCCGGTGTGCCGCGTGATGCCGCCGCCGGCCGCTGCGCGCGAGCACGGCGCGCACCTGCAACTGGCCGCGCTGGCAGGCACCGAGGGCTTGCTGTTCCCGCTCGCCGCGCACGACCTCGCCGCCTGGCGCGATGCCCTGCCGCCGCCGCAGCAGTGGCGCGCGCTCGCCACGCGCGAGCTGTACGCCGAGCCGTCGCGCTGGCGCGAGACGCTCGGCGCCCAGCTCACGCCGCAGACCTGGGTGCTGCTGGTCGAAGACGGCGCGTCCCGGCCGCCGCCGCGGCATGGCGAGGATTGGGCCGACGAGTTGCCCGAAGCGCGCACGGTGCGCCTGAACCTCGGCCGCGCCGACCCCGGCTACTGGCCCGCTGCGCTCGCCCACTGGCCGGGCTGGACCGATGCCACCGGCAGCGGCGACGCCAAGGCATTCGCCGCCTGGCTGCGCGAGCGGGTGCGGCCCGAAGCGCCGCGCCGCATCCTGCTGCTGCATGCCAAGGCCGACGCCGCGCTCGCCGCCCTGCTCGCAGCGCAGCTCGACGGCTGCACCGATGCGCAGGGCCGCTTCGTCGAGGCCTGGACCGTCGCCGAACACGGCGCGCTCGACTGGCGCATGCCGCTCGGCGGCTTCCGGCTGATGGCGCAGGTGCAGTACCGGCATGTGCAGCAGCGCCTGGGCGCCGGCGCCGCGCTGGGCTGGGCCGAACGCGCGAACCTGCAGGCGATGGCCGGCGCGGCGCGCATCTGGCTCGGCCTGCGGCCCGACGCCGCAGCGCCGCCGTACGACCTGGTGCTGCTGCACACCGAGGCCTTGCGCGCCGCAGCGCAACGCTGGAAGGCCTCGCCCGATGCGATGCCGCTGCTCGCCGCGGCGACGCGCCGCCTCGGCCTGCGCCTGGACCGCAGCGACGCAAGCCTGTGCACGCTCGACGCGCAGATCGCCGCGCCGCTGGCCGACCCGTCGGCACTCGGCGCCGCTGCGCTGCGCGTGCAGGCGAACCGCCTCGCCGAGCAAATCCTGGCGGATGCGTGGGTGGGGTTGGCGGTCGAGGGCGTGGCGGCGGCAGCGCCTGCGGCCGAACAAGAGGCGCCGCCGCCGGCCGCGCCGCCGGTCTTGCAGCCGCTCGGCTTGCCCTGGCTGGACGGGCTCGAAGCCGATGTCAGCGCGATCGCGAGCTGGCCCGATGGCACGCTGATCGCGGGCATGGTGGACGGACGCATCACGATGCGGCGAGAAGGCCGGGATCCCGCCGAGTTCGTGATCCGCCATCGCGGCGCGGTCACGGCTCTGCTTGCGCTGTCATCAGCGCGCTTCGCGAGCGCCAGCGACGACGGCGAGGTGAGGGTCCACGAGGCCGGCGATGCCGAATTGCGCGAGCTGGGCAGGCACTCGGCCGCAGTGCTCGCGCTCGCGTCCGCAGGTCGCCTCGTGCTCGCCGGCGATGCCGACGGCGACGTCACCGCCTGGCCCGTGGAAGGTGGCGAGCCGGTCGCCAGGTGGCATGGCTTCTCGCTGCGCCGCATCCTGGCGCTCGGCGCCGACACCGAGCGTGTCTACGCGGCCTGCGGTGACGGCGGCGTACGCAGCGCCACGCTCGGCAGCGATGTGCCGTCCGAGCCCTTGCGCTCGCACACCGAGACTGCGCTCGCGCTCGCGTGCCGGGGCGACAACCTCTACGTCGGCGGCTCCGACCCCGACGGCCGCGGCTTCCTGCGCCGCGCCCGCTTGCGCCGCGACGGGCTCGACGAGCGCGCGCTCACCGGGCTGCCCGTCGTCGCGGTGACCGCACTGCTCGTGCTGCCCGACGAACGAGTGGTTTTCGCCACCGACCAGGGCGGCGCCTTCGTCTGGAACCCTGAGATCGGCTTCGAGCCGGTGGCCGAGCTGCCGTCGCCGATCCGCATGCTCGCGCTGCTGCCCGGCGATCGCCTGGCCACCTTGAGCGCCGATGGCAAGGTCCGCGCCTGGGCCTTGCCGATGCCGCCGCAGAAAGCGGCCGAGGCTCGCTAGACTGACCCGGCCCACCGTTTCGGAGTTGCGCATGCCCCTCGCCATCGACTACTGCTTCGCCCCGAATTCACCCTGGACCTACCTCGGCCACGAGCGTTTCGCGCAGATCGCCGGCGCCGCGAACGCGACGGTGCGCGTGCGGCCGATGGACCTCGGCAAGGTGTTTCCGATCTCGGGCGGCCTGCCGCTGGCCAAACGTGCGCCGCAGCGCCAGGCCTACCGGCTCGTCGAGCTGCGCCGCTTTTCCGAACACCTCGGCGTGCCGCTGAACGTGCAGCCGAGCTTCTTTCCGGTCGCGGCCGACCCGGCCGCGCGCCTCATCGTCGCCGTCGACATGCACGACGGCGCCGCAGCGGCCATGGCGCTTGCGGGTGCGCTGCTGCGCGCCTGCTGGGCCGAGCAGCGTGACATCGCCGCAGCGTCCGAACACGCGGCGCTGCTCGCGGCGCTCGGCCTGCCGGCGCGCCGGCTCGACGACGCCGCGAGCGCCGAGACGCAGGCGCGCTGCGACGCGAACACGCAGTTCGCCATCGATGCCGGCGTGTTCGGCGCGCCGAGCTACGTGATCGACGGCGAGATCTTCTGGGGCCAGGACCGGCTCGATTTCGTGCAGCGCCGGTTGGCGCGCGGCTGAGCGCGATGCGCCGACGTGGCGTCTTGTTCGCCGCGGCCTTCGCCGCGATCGTTCCGCCGGCGCGTGCGCAAGCGCTCTATTCCGGCCCCTTGTTCGACGCCCACCTGCACTACAACGACGAAGCCTGGCTCGGGCCGCACACGCTGGACGACGTGATCGGCCGCATGCAGCGCAGCGGCGTGCGCGCGGCGATCGCCAACAGCCGCCCGAACGACGGCACGAAGTCGCTCGCCGCGGCGCGCGCGCAGGCGACCGCGGCCGGCATCGCCGTCGTGCCCTTCGTGCGCCTGTACCGCAACCGCGCCGACTACACGGGCTGGTTCGCCGACGAAAGCATCCACGAGATGGTGCAGCGCGAACTCGCCGCCGGCACCGCCGCCGGGCCGTACCGCGGCATCGGCGAGTTTCACCTCTACGACAGCGCGAACGCCGACCAGCCGGTGGCGAAGAAGCTGATGCAGCTCGCGCAACAGCGCGAGCTCGCGGTGCTCGCGCATGTGGACGACGACGCCGTCGAGCGCCTCATGGCGCACGCCCCGAAAGCCCGGCTGATCTGGGCGCACACCGGCATCGGCGGCGTGCCGGTCGAACGCGTGCGTGCCTTGCTCGCGAAGCACCCGACGATCGCCGGTGAGCTGTCGTACCGACCCGGGCTCACTGCTGCCGACGGCGGCCCGAGCGCCGAGTGGAAAGCGCTGCTCACGCAGTCGCCCGAACGTTTCATGATCGGTTCGGACACCTGGATCAACCCGCGCTGGCAAGACTACGAGGCCCTGATGGCCGCCGCGCGCCGCTGGCTCGCNNAGGCTCGGCGACCTGCCGCCGCAAGCCGCACGCCTGATCGCCTGGGGCAACGGCGCGCGCTGGTTCGATCTGCCCGAGCCGCGCTGAAGCCCCACCCGACAGGGCGGCGTGCACGGCGGGCGATCGCCGACAATGCGCGCTGCCCTGCCGCCGCCGATGCTCGCCGCACCCCTGCCCGACAACGAAGCCCAACGCCTGCTCGAACTGCGCGAGCTCGGCGTGCTCGACACCGCCCCTGAAGAAAGCTACGACGTGATCGTGCGCACCGCCGCGCAGCTCACCGGCTGCCCGATCGCGGTGCTCACGCTCGTCGACGAACACCGCCAGTGGTTCAAGGCCACGCACGGGCTCGCGCTGCGCGAGACGCCGCGCGAGGTCGCGTTCTGCGCCCACACCATCCTCGGCGATGCCCTGTTCGAGGTCGGCGACGCCTGCAGCGACCGGCGCTTCCACGACAACCCCTTGGTGCTCGGCCCGCCGCACCAGCGCTTCTATGCCGGCGTGCCGCTGCGATTTGCCGGCGTGAAGCTCGGCGCGCTGGCGGTGATCGACCATGCGCCGCGCACGCTGGACGCGGCCCGGCGCAGCGCGCTCGAAGGCCTGGCGCGCGTGGCCGGCGAGCTGCTGCGCGGGCGCCGCCGGCTGGTCTCGCTGCACGAGGAACGCACCCGGCTGCACGACCTGGCGCGCGCCTCGGGCGACTGGATGTGGGAGACCGACGAGGACCTGCGCTACCGCTGGATCTCGGGCCAGTTCGAGCCCGTGACCGGCATCCCGTCGAACGCGCTGCTCGGCCGGCGCGTCGACGATGCGCCGGTGCTCGACGCGCAAGGCGACCCGCTGCCCGGCAACCCCGGGCTGCTGGCGCTGCTGCGCGGCCGCGAAGCGCTGTCGCGCGTGATCACGCTCAAGCGCACGCCGCGCGGCGAGCTGCATGTCTCGCGCAGCGCGCTGCCGGTGTTCGACGACCATGGGCATTTCCGCGGCTGGCGCGGCACGGCGCGCGACGTCTCGGCGCAGATCGCCGCCCAGCGCCTGGCCGCGCAGCGCGACGAGCTGCTGCGCAAGCTCTCGTCGCAGATCCCGGGCGCGATGTTCCAATACCTGCGCCATGCCGACGGCCGCGGCAGCTTCCCCTACGTGAGCAACGGCGTGAAGGCGCTGTTCGGCGTCAGCGCCGAAGCGGCGCAGGCCGACCCGATGCGCGTCTTCCGCCGCGTGCATCCGGACGACATCGACGCACTGCGCGACGCCGTCGAACGTTCGGCGCAGACGCTCGGCCTGTGGCACGGCGAATACCGCGTGCTCGAGGACGACGGCCGGGTACGCTGGATCGAGATGCGCGCCTCGCCCGAACGCCTGGCCGACGGCAGCGTGCGCTGGCACGCGTTCTGCGCCGACGTCACGCAGCAGGCCGCGATCGACCAGATGCGCCGCGACAAGGAGGGCGCGGAACGCGCGAACCGTGCGAAGAGCGAGTTCCTCTCGCGCATGAGCCACGAACTGCGCACGCCGCTGAACAGCATCCTCGGCTTCGCGCAGCTGATGGCGCTGGACCGCGAGCACCCGCTCGCCGCCGACCAGCAGCGCCGCCTCGACGGCGTGCACCGCGCCGGGCGTCACCTGCTCGGCCTGATCAACGACGTGCTCGACCTCGCGCGCATCGAGCAGGAAGACTTCTCGCCGAAGCTCGAGGCGGTCGACGCCGCCGAAGCGCTGACCGGCTGCGTCGCGCTGATCCAGCCGCTGGCGCGCGAGTCGGGCATCGAGCTGCCGGCGTCGAGGGTGCTGCCGGCGTGCTGGGTGCAGGCCGACCAGCGCGCGCTCGAGCAGGTGCTGATGAACCTGCTGTCGAACGCGATCAAGTACAACCGTCCGGGCGGGCGGGTCGGCGCGGCGATCGTCGTCGCCGACGGCGAAGCGCGCATCTCGATCAGCGACCAGGGCGCAGGCCTGAGCGAGGCACAGCAGGCGCAGTTGTTCCAGCACTTCGCACGCCTGGGCGCCGAGGACAGCCGCGTCGAGGGCACCGGCCTGGGCCTGGTGATCTCGCGCGCGCTCGCGCAGGCGATGAACGCCCGGCTGGAGGTGCGCAGCGCGCCGGGCGCGGGTTCGACCTTCACGCTCGCGTTGCCGACCTCCGCCGCCGCGCCCGGCCCGGCGCCTGCCCCGACGGCGGCGCTCACCGCGCCGGCGCCCACCTCCACGCTGCGCCAGCGCGTGCTCTACATCGAGGACGAGCCGCTGAACGTGCTGCTGATGCAGGAGGTCTTCCGTGCGAGGCCCGAGTGGTCGCTCGAGGTCGCCGTCAACGGTGCGCAGGGCCTGCGGCTCGCGCGCGAACAAGCGCCCGACCTGCTGCTCATCGACATGAACCTGCCCGACATGGGCGGCATCGACCTGATCCGCGCCTTGCGCCGCGATGCGCGCACGGGCGGCCTGCGCTGCATCGCCCTGTCGGCCGACGCGATGGGCGAGCAGATCGCCGCAGCGCGCGCGGCCGGCTTCGACGACTACTGGACCAAGCCGATCGACGTGCCGCGCGTGCTCGCCGATCTGGGCGCGGTGCTCGCCGGGCCATGAAAAAAGCCGGTGCGCGGCACCGGCTTCTTCGCGATCACGGCCCGCAGGCCGGCGGTCACTTCAGGTGGCCGTTGATCAGCTTGGTCATCTCGAACATCGAGACTTCGGCCTTCTTGAAGATCTCCTTCAGCTTGGCGTCGGCCTTGATCATCGTCTTCTTGGCCTGGTCCTGGAGCTTGTTGGACTTGATGTATTCCCAGATCTTCTTCGTGACCTCGGTGCGCGGCAGCGGCTTGTCGCCGATGATCGCGGCGAGCGCAGCACTCGGCGTCATCGGCTTCATGAACGCTGCGTTGGGGGTGCGCTTCTTCGCCGGCGCCTTCGCCGCGGCCTTCTTCGCCGGCGCCTTGGCGGCCGCCTTCTTCGCAGGCGCGGCCGCTTTCTTCGCCGGTGCCTTCTTGGCCGCAGGGGCCTTCTTCGCTGCCGCCTTCTTGGCGGGAGCCTTCTTCGCAGTTGCCATGTTGATTCTCTCCATCAAGTGGTTGATGTGCCCGGGATGGGCGAAGGCCGCGTGGACCTTCATTTCTCCATAGCACCGTGCGGAGCGAATGGTAATGCGTGACACCTGCATTGAGAAGCGGTTTTCATAGGTAAACCGCCGTTTCTTTCGAGGTGGATCGTGGTTTTGTCGCGGCCTCGCATCACCCCGACATGTCGACGACGAGCCGCGGCATCACGCGTCGGCCCACATGCGCAGCAGGTTGTGGTACGTGCCTGTGATGCCGATGGCCGCGGCATCGCTCTCGCCGTGCTGCGTGCGCAAGCGCATCAGGTGGCCGTCGAGCTCGTGCAGCAGGCGCCGCTGGTCGTCGCTGCGCACCATGCTTTCGACCCAGAAGAAGCTCGCCAGGCGCGCGCCGCGCGTGACCGGCTCGACGCGGTGCACGCGGGTCGCGGGGTAGAGCAGCATGTCGCCGGCCGGCAGCTTGACGCGCTGCGCGCCGTAGCTGTCTTCGATGACGAGTTCGCCGCCGTCGTACTCGTCGGGCGCGGCGAGGAACAGCGTGCACGACAAGTCGGTGCGCACGCGCTCGCCGCTGCCGGGCAGGTAGCGGACCGCGTTGTCGACGTGGTCACCGAAAGCGTTCGCGGTGCCCGCGTAGCGGTTGAACAGCGGCGGGAAGACCTTGGCCGGCAGCGCCGCCGAGAAGAACAGCGCGTGCCGGTTCAGGCCGCGCAGCACGATCGCCTGCAGCGCGCGCGCTTCGTCGCAGCCTTGCGGCAACTGCTGGTTGTTCTTCGCCAGCGCCGACTGCACGCCCGCGGTGACACGCCCGTCGCCCCAGGGCGCGTGCGCCAGGATCGCGCGCGCTTCGTGCAGTTCGTCGGCGTTCAAGACTTCACGGACGTGGATCAGCATCAGAACTTCGCCGCCGCGGTCAGTTGCACGGTGCGCGGCGTGCCGGGGATGTAGTGGCCGGTGTAGAGCGCGTCGGCGTACAGCTTGTCGCTCAGGTTCGTGACGTTGAGCTTGAGCGTGAGCTGCGGATTCAGCATCACCTCGGCCATCAGGTCGGCGGTCACGAACGCCGGCGCAACCACGCCCGCCGGGTTGCGGTTCGGCGTCTGCGCGCCGCGCGCGTTCAGGCCGCCGCCGATGCGCCAGGCCGGCGTGAGCCGGTAGGTCGTCCACACCGTGCCGCTGTGCCGCGGCGTCAGCGACGAGCGTGTGCCCGCGCCTTCGCCGACGCCGGGCGTCGAGCCGGGCGCGCCGACATCGATCTTGGCCACCGGCACGAAGGCATACGAGCCGTAGACCTCCCATTGCGGCGTGAGCCGGCCGGTGATGTCGAGCTCGAAGCCGGCGCTGTGCCGCTTGCCCGACAGCAGCGCCTGCGTCGCCGCCGAATCGGGATCGCGGTTGCGTTCGTGGTACTTGGTCGAGTGGAACAACGCCAGCCGCGTCGTGAAGCGCTGGTCGGCGCTGTCGAGCTTGGCGCCGATCTCGAAGTTGCCGCTGCTTTCGGGCGGCGTGTTCACGCTCTGGTCGTCGTACTGGTAGGTGTCGCCCGAGGTGTTGAACGAGGTGCCGTAGGACACGTGGTACGACTGCCGCGGCGTCGGCTGGTAGAGCACGCCGAAACGTTTGCTCCACAGCGAATCGCTGCGCTGGCGGCTCGCTTCGGGAGTGACCTGGCCCTGGGGATTGGTCGTCGCGGCGGCCCAGTAGCGGCCCTCGAAACGGTCGAAGCGCAAGCCGGCGAGCAGCTTCCACGCGGGCGCGATCTGCACCAGGTCCTGCACGTAGAGCCCGAGCGCGCGCGCCGCGAACGTGCGGCCGGGGGTGCTCTCGCGTTGCTTCTCCGCCACCGTCGCGCCGTCGTTCGGCGTGCCGATCGTCGTGTTCGGCTTCACGAAACGCGGGTCGGTGCTCTGGCCGCCGGGGTTGAGCGTGTAGTTCACGAAGTCCTCGCGCGCCAGGTCGATGCCGCCGAGCAGCTCGTGGTTCAGCCCGAACCAGCCGAAGCGGCCGCTGTAGTCGCTCTGCAGCGTGCGCGTCTCCAGGTCCTGGACCTTGTTGTTCGTGCCGCGGCGCAGCGCCGTGTCGGCGGAAATCGTGTCGAGGTTCGGCGGCTCGACGATCGGGCCGTTCGCCGGGTTGTCGTTGCTGACGAAGCGGATCGCGCCGGAGCGCTGGTCGCGTTCGTAGCGGCCCTGGCGCAGCGTCGTCTTCAGCTCGCCGCCGCCGCTGCCGAAGCGGTGGATGTGGCTCAGCGTGCCGTAGGTCGCGCTGCCGTTGCTGTAGTCGCTGGCCAAACCGTAGTAGTCGCGCAAGGTCCGGTCCGGGATCAGCACGCGCACCTCGCTCGTCGCGGATCGCCGCAGCCAGGGCAGGCCGTAGTGGATGCCGTTGCGGTTGTCGAGGTGGTACAGGCCGGCCGAGAACTCGTCGGCGGTGCCGATGCCCCAGCGAAAACTCGGCGCGATGCCGAGCTTGTCGAGCTTCAGGCTGCCGTCGCCGTCGGCGGTGTGGCGCATCACGTTCAGGCGGAACGCCGCGTTCTCGCCGGTCTTGACGTTGAAGTCGCCGGTCAGGCGCATGGCGCCGTCGGAGCCCGCGGTCGCTTCGACCTCGCGCTGGTCGAGCAGCAGCGGCTGCTTGCTCGCCTGGTTCACCGCGCCGCCGGTCGAGCCGCGGCCGAAGAGCATCGAGGCCGAACCGCGCAGCACCTCGATGCGGTCGTTGTTGAAGGTATCGCGGTCGTAGAAGGCCGGGTCGCGCAGGCCGTCGACGAAGATGTCGCCGGTCGTCGCGAGCGAGAAGCCGCGCAGGCGGATGTCCTCTTCGCCGCCTTCGGCCGCGAGGAAGCTGATGCCGGCGGTCTGGTGCAGCGCCTGTTTCAGAGTGTCGAGGTTGCGGTCGTCGATCAGGCGTTCGGTGACGACGGTGATCGACTGCGGGATGTCGCGCAGCTCCTGCGTGCCCTTGCCGATCGAGGTCTGCGTGGCCTGGTACGAATCCTTGCCGCTCGGCTCGGCCGCGGCCTTGACGGCGATCGGCGGCAGCGTGGCCTCCTTCGGCGCGGGTGCCGACGCCGCCGGCGCAGCGGGTGCCGCGGCTGTCTGCGCGAACGCGGGCGGCAGCGCAAGGCCGAAGCCGGCGGCGAGTGCGCCGAGCGGCAGCAGGCCGGCGGTGCCCGCAGGGGCCGCGGGGCGGCGAGGGGTGGCGCGTGTCATCGTAGGAGTTCCTCGTATGTGAAGGGATCGACGGCAAGGCTTCGCCCAGGCGCGGCCGCGAGGCGCGCCACGACGGGCGTGGCAGATGAAGGAGCGAGCGTCGCGGCTACGGCGGTGGGCTCACGGCGCTTCGGGCTCGCTGACGAATCCGACCTTGCTCAGGCCGGCGCGCGAAGCGTCGGCGAGCACCTGGGCGACGAAGCGGTACGGCGCATCCTGGTCGGCGCGCAGGTGCACCTCGGGCCGCGGCTGGCCCGTGCCGGCCTCGGCGAAACGCGCCGCGGCCTCGGCGCGCGCCACGCGCTCGCCGTTCCAGTAGAGCGCACCGGCGGCGTCGATCGCGAACTCGATCTTGTCGGGCGCGTGCTGATTCACCTGGGCGCTCGCTTTCGGCAGCTCGAGCTTGACGGCATGCGTCAGCAGCGGCGCGGTGACGATGAAGATCACGAGCAGCACGAGCATCACGTCGATCAGCGGCACCATGTTGATGTCGGCCATCGGCGCCTGCGAGTGTTTCGGGTCGAAGCTGGCGAAGGCCATGACCCGCTCCTCAGGCGCTCGCCGGACGCGCCGGCAGCGCACGCACGGTGCTCGCGGAGGCCACGGCATCGGCCACCGGGTTCATCGGCTGACCCATCGAGACGAAGGTGTGCAGCTCGTAGGCGAAGGCGTCGAGCCGCGAGACCATCACCCGGTTCGCACGCGTCAGCCAGTTGTAGCCCATCACCGCGGGAATCGCGACCGCCAGGCCGAGGCCGGTCATGATGAGCGCCTCGCCCACCGGGCCGGCCACCTTGTCGAGCGTGCCCGCGCCGCTCATGCCGATGGCCACGAGCGCGTGGTAGACGCCCCAGACGGTGCCGAACAGGCCGACGAAAGGCGCGGTCGCACCCACGGTCGCGAGCACGGCAAGGCCGTTTTCGAGCCGCGTCGTTTCTTCGTCGAGCACCTTCTTGATCGTGCGCGTGACGAAGTCGCTCGCGCTGCCCGCTTCTTCGAGCTTGGCCGCGCCGTACTTCGCGTGGTGCGCGTGGGCGTGCATCGCATGGCTCGTCAGGTGCGAGAACGGGTCGCGCGCGCCGTGCGTCGCGATCTCGCCGGCCACCGCGTCGAGCGAACTCGCGTTCCAGAAGAAGTCGAGGAAGCCCTGGCTGCGGCGCCGCCGCGCCACCAGCGTCAGCCCCTTGAGCGCGATGATGATCCACGACAGCGCCGACATCAGCAGCAGGATCGCCAGCAGCGTCTTGCCGACGGCGTCGCTCTGGGCGATGAAGTGGGCCAGGCCCAGCCCGGTGGTCTCGGCATTCACGGTCATTTCTCCAGGTCGAAGATCAAGGGGATGAGGGCGTAGCCGGCGAGCGCCCGGCCGTTTTCGGTGTAGGGCCTGAAGCGCGCGCCGCGCACCGCCGCGAGCGCGGCCTCGTCGAGCCGCGCGTAGCCCGACGACTGGCTGAGCGTCACGCTGCGCGGCAGACCGGCTTCGTCGATGTAGACGCGCACCAGCACGCGCCCCGATTCGCCGGCGCGGCGCGAGGCGCGCGGGTACTCGAGCAGCGGCGGCTCGAGGTACTGCACCGCCGACGGCGGGATCGTCTTCGGCGGCGGCGGCGGCGGCGCGGGGGGTGCCGGCGTCGCGGCGACGGCGACGATCTCCGGCGCCGGCGGCTCGGGCGCAGGCGCTTCTTCGGGGNNCTTCTTCGGGGGGCGGCGGCGCGACGAAACGCGCCGGTGCCGGCGAAGCCGCAGCCGTGACCAGCGGCGGCGGCTTCTTGCGCGGCTCGGGCCGCGGCGGCGGCGGCGGCGCGGGCGGCGGTGGCGTCACGGGCCGTTCGGGCTCGATCAGCGACACGAACATCGGCGCCGCGTGTGCAACGGCCTCGCGCACCGCGGGAACCTGCAGCGCCGCCCAGGCGAGTGCGAAATGCGCACCGGCGACGCCGAAGACCACGGCGCGGCGCGACGCCGGCGCGAGTTCGTCGGCGGCAGGGCCGCGCGCCAGCGGCGAGGGAAACGATTCAGACATGCAGCAGGAATTCGTTGAGGCAGCAATCGTAACACGAATGATTCGTATTTAATATACCTTGCTGCCACCCGATGTCCTGCACCGCTCGAGCAAATGTGGCCCTGCCACTTTGCTTGAACCCCCCGCGGGGGGCGGGCTGGGCGCAGCCCGGCCCTGGGGGCGCTCCGTACGCTCAGTAAAGAGAAAGGCCCGCCGAAGCGGGCCTGGCAGCTTGCACGCGGACGCTCAGTCCGGCGTCGATCTCGCCGACACGATGCGCGGCGCGGTCTTCACGCTCCAGACCATCGTCACCGCGAGGATCGCGACCACCACGCCGAGCGAGACGATCACCGGGATCTTGTAGAAGTCGATGAGCAGCATCTTCGTGCCGATGAACACCAGGATCAGCGCCAGCCCGTAGCTCAGCAGGTGGAACTTCGCGGCCATCGCGACGAGCAGGAAGAACATCGCGCGCAGGCCGAGGATCGCGAAGATGTTCGAGGTCAGCACGATGAACGGGTCGTCGGTGATCGCGAAGATCGCCGGGATCGAATCGACTGCGAAGATCACGTCGGTCAGGCCGACGAGCGCGACCACCATCAGCAGCGGCGTGGCGATGCGCCGCCCGTTCTCGACGGTCCAGAACTTCTCGCCGTCGAGGCCCTTGGACACCGGCAGCACGCGGCGCAGGAGCTTCAACGCCGGGTTGTCGTCGAGGTTCTGCTCCTTGCCTGCCGCCCACCACATCTTGATGCCGGTGACCAGCAGGAACGCGCCGAAGACGTACAGCACCCAGTGGAACTGCGCGATCAACCAGCCGCCGACCAGGATCATCACGGTGCGCAGCACGATCGCGCCGATCACGCCGATCATCAGCACGCGCTTCTGGAACGCCGGCGGCACCGCGAAGTAGGTGAAGACCATCAGGAAGACGAAGATGTTGTCGACCGCGAGCGACTTCTCGATCAGGTAGCCGGTCAGGAACTCGAAGGCGCGCGTGTCCGCCTCGGCGGCGATGGCCGGATCCGCGTGCGTTTTCAATGCCCACCAGAACAGCGCGTTGAACGCCAGGCTGAGCGCGACCCAGACGATCGACCAGCGGATCGCCTCGGGAACGCTCACTTCGTGCGCGCCCTGCTTCTTCAGCACGACGAAGTCGACGAACAGCGCGACGAGCACCGAGACGACGAAAAAGACCCACAACCAGTCGGGTGCGACGGAATTCATGGCAAGACTCCTCTCGAGGGTTCAGCACACGGATGCGGCATCGCAGCGCAGCGCGCACGAAGCCGTTCGGGTGCCGAAGAGTCTTGCGGGGAGCCGGATATCCGACGGGGTGTCGGCGCCGGAACTGCGGGCCCGGGCAGCCGCCGGGAGGCCGCTGCCGTATTGACGGGCTGCGCAACGGCGTGCGGCCGTTTCGCTACTCCCTCTTCAGCGGGCGGATTCTGCCGGCAGCGTCAATCCCTTGGAAAGTTCGGGGTGTTGCGCGTTATCCTGATCAGATGAAGATCATCGTCCGCTGGCTCCTGCTCGCCGCCGCCTTGCTGCTCGTGGCGCACCTGTATTCCGGCGTCCAGGTGCAAAGCTTCGGCGCGGCGATGATCGCTGCGCTCGTCATCGGCCTGCTGAACACGCTGCTGCGCCCGCTGCTCGTGCTGCTGACGCTGCCGGTGACGCTGCTGACGCTCGGCCTGTTCCTGTTCGTCATCAACGCGCTGATGTTCTACTTCGCCGCGCAGGTGCTCGACGGCTTGCACGTCGCGGGATTCGCCGCCGCGCTCATCGGCTCGCTGATCTACAGCCTGTGCGGCATGGTGATCGACGTGGCGATGGAGCGTCTGTTCACTTCGAAGGCCTGAGCGCAGCGCCGCGCACCTCGAACGCGATGCGTTCGACTGGGTTCGCGCCGACGCGCAGCTCCAACGCATGCCGGCCCGGCCAGGGCGCCCAGGCGACGCGGGCTCCCGAGCCGATGCGCCGCCCGTCGAGCCACCACTCGCGTCGCGCGCCTTCGAAGACGATGCGCTGCGCGCGCGGCGGCATGTCGGGATCGATCGCGAACACGCTGCCGTCGCGCGGGTGGGTGATGCCCAGCGGCATCGTGGTCGTCGCGGCCTCGCGCACGAGACTCGTCTCGGTGCCGGCGATGAAGACCTCGGCGCGCGCCGGCTCGCGCTTCGCGTCGAAGCGCAGCGCGGCGCGCACCACGCCGTCGGGCAGCGGCGGCGCCTGTGACGCGCGGCCTTCATGCAGCAC
>CXWJ01033627.1_pt1 | contig 16295 bp, 12 predicted proteins | sample 590841 | NCBI WGS metagenome assembly CXWJ01 (sample SAMEA3498367, study PRJEB10139) | wastewater metagenome | biome: wastewater treatment plant; material: activated sludge | place: Austria | collected 2015-01-21 | reverse complement strand
TGCGGAGCGTCTCCAGGGCCGGCTTGGCGTGGTCTTTAGCATCGAACAAGCCGCCGTGTGGGTAGTGATGTGGGGCCGCATCGGAAAGCTGGTTCCACTGAATCACCTGCACGGAATTCTTAGCCAACAACAACGGCACGTGCTGTTCTATCCATGCACGTTGTGATTCAGGTGTCACCTCATCTTCTTCGTTGCTGATCACACCGACCTTGCCATTGGTTTGCGGATCTGGCGCGGCCGAACTGGGGAGCGTGAGCGCAACCATCAACGGCAGCTCCAGTAGACTCCAGGTATCGATCAACCGGCTGTAGGCGAGTGGACTGCGATGGGCGGATGCGCCGGGATGATAGCCGACGTTGATTTCCAGTCCTACGCCCGAGAGGCCAAGGTCAGCGCGAACGAGCGCATCGGCAAAGTGGAGGGGCGATAGATCGAGCTGTTCGGAGGCGAGGTATTCGGCCCACGGTTGATCGAAGGTGAGGATGAGGGGGGTCGTCGGATCGAGTTGGCGGACCGTGGCAATGGCTTTGGCGGCGATTTGCAAGCGATCATCTTCGCCCAGAGCGAGGGCGTGGCCATGCGTCATTCGCGCGGCCACTTGCCAAAGATGGACCTTACCACGATAGCGTTCCACGACGGAACGGACGTGGTCCAGCATGAATGCCATCAGGCTGTCCAAGTCGCCTTCCCAGAGATAGGTCCAATCGGGCACGCCACGATCATCAAGCTCTAGCAGTGGACCGCCACTGACTTTGAAACCAGCGCCGCGAGCCCATTCGAGCTGGGCGTCGGCCACTTCCCAATTGCGACGACCTTCGACGGCTTCGATCGAACGCCACGTGAGCGGCAAGGAGATCATGTTGAACGCCGAAGACAATTGTTTGGCAACCTTGGATGGCGGGACGCGGCTCCCCAAGTGGACACCAAACCAAGTGACAAAAGGGCGCGGCTGATTGCGGCGCAGTTCCAGGGCTTGCTCAGCGTAGGTGGCCGCGAGTTGCTTCATCGCATCGGCCGTGGTGGTAAGCGAGCGTTCCGCCCAATCGACGGCAGTCGGCAGGTCATTCTGCATCGTGGCGGCGCGGGCGCACTGGCTGGTTCCAGTTAGCACAATTTCGCGGAGTGTCGGCGGAACAACGAGGCCCATCAACTCCCACTGGGCGAGTTGGTTGCGAAGGTGATTGACAGCACCGCGGGCCAGTTCGACTTCGAGGCTGTAAGGGCGGTCCCGTTCCATCAGGGTGGAGGTGCCAAGAAGCGTTGAGCCGTGGTCGGCGACGCGCCAAGGGACAAACACGCGTCCGGAATCGCTTTCGTTCCGTTCGACGATCAGCTGGTTACCGCTGAAGTAGGCACGACCGCGCCAGGGGATATCGTCCGGCCCGCACATGTGGACTTGGTCCAGTCCGCCGGGCGGAATGCGCTGGCGATCGTGAACAACCAATCGCATCAAGCCCATTGGGTGCGGTACCTTGAAGACTAGGGGTTCACGGATAGGACGAAAGAGTCGAGAGCCAGGAGCTTTGCGGAGCGGATCGCCCGACGAACTTGGAACCCTTTATTTTACCCACCGATTGCCAGGGCAACAACCATAGCAAGCGGTATCCACGAGGCGGTATACTCGATGGTTGCAGAAATCGTAGTAACCACTTTTGTGTGTGGATACCCGCAAAGCCGCCAACTGCTAAACCAATTCAATCTGTAAAGGGGGTAGGACACCATGCCATCGACCATCACTCAAACATCGCTTGCCAGCTTGCCAGTTCGTCGAGGAAAAGTGCGCGACATTTACGATTTGGGTGACACGCTGCTGTTGGTGAGTACGGATCGCATTAGCGCGTTCGACTGGGTGCTGCCGACCGGCATTCCGAACAAGGGTTGCGTGCTGACGCAACTTAGCCGGTTCTGGTTTGAGCATGTCCGCGACGTGCCGAACCATTTGATTTCATGCGACGTGGACGANNGACGTGGACGATTTCGATCTGCCGGCGGGGGTAGATCGGAAGCCGCTGGAGGGGCGATCAATGTTGGTGCGGAAGACGGAGGTCGTGCCGATCGAGTGTGTGGTGCGCGGCTACCTTTCCGGATCAGGCTGGAAGGAGTATCAAGAAACGGGTCACGTATGTGGCGTTTCGCTTCCGTCTGGGTTGCAGGAGAGTGATCGCCTGCCGGGCCCCCTCTTCACGCCGGCCACCAAGGCGGAAATTGGGATGCATGACGAAAACATCACCTATGATCAGATGTGCGCCCGGGTGGGCTCGGATTTGGCGCGACAGCTTTCGCAGATCAGCGTCGATCTGTACACACGAGGAGCGGCCTACGCGGCGAGCCGCGGAATTATCATCGCGGACACGAAGTTCGAATTCGGCTTGGTGGACGATGAGATCATTTTGATCGATGAAGTACTCACGCCAGACAGCTCGCGTTTTTGGCCGGCTGATCAATATGAGCCGGGCCATGGGCAACCTTCTTACGATAAACAATTCGTGCGGGATTGGCTCATCACGAGCGGCTGGGACAAAAATAGCCAGCCGCCGGAGTTGCCGGCCGAGGTGGTTGCCAAGACGCGGGCGAAGTATATCGAAGCGTTTGAAAAGATTACGGGGGAAGAATTTGCGTGGAAATGATGCGGAATGAGGCAGGAGACAGGATTCGGGAAATAGGGACCGGAATCACATCGTATTTCGTCTCACCCTCGTATCGCAGCGTTGTTAAACTATAAGGTAGACGATCGATTTCTGCTCCCCGCAACCTCAATCCTGTACTCTCCCCATGCTCCGTTACTGGACTGCCGGCGAATCGCACGGCAAAACTCTAATTGCCTTGATTGATGGCTTTCCGGCCGGTCTGACGGTGGATCCGGAGCCGATCAACGTAGAGTTGAAACGGCGGCAGGGTGGTTATGGGCGCGGTGGTCGGCAGCGGATTGAGACGGATACCGTCAACATTCTTTCCGGGGTGTGGAAGGGCGTGACGTTGGGGAGTCCGATCGCGCTCGAGGTTCCTAAGCGCGATAGCAAGTTGGATCGACTCGATGACCTACCGAGGCCCCGGCCCGGGCATGGTGACCTAACGGGCGCTATGAAGTATTTGGGTAGCATCCGCGGTGTGTTGGAGCGAGCTAGCGCGCGAGAAACTGCAGTGCGGGTGGCTGCCGGCGCGCTGGCGAAGCAATTACTCGCGCAACTTAAGATCGGCGTGGTGGGTTACGTCGTCGAACTGGGTGGCGAACGAATTGAGCCGGTCGCGGGAACGATTGAGGAGTTGCGGGCGATTCGCGATCAGAGCGCGGTGTATGGGCTTGATTTAAAGCGCGACGATGCGATTAAACAACTGATCGACGCGGCTGGCAAAGATGGTGACACGCTGGGCGGCATCGTCGAAGTGCGCGTCGATGGATTACCGTTCGGCCTGGGGACGCATGCGCAGTGGGACCGCAAGCTGGATGGTCGGCTGGCACAGGCGGTGATGGCCGTGCAGGCCATCAAGGGAGTAGAGATCGGCCTGGGCTTTGAAGCGGCGCGGCGGAGGGGCTCGAAAGTTCACGATCCGATTCAGTACGATGCATCACAGCGCGACACGCCGAACTTGGGGTTCACCCGCCCGACGAACAATGCGGGCGGCTTGGAAGCGGGCATGACGAACGGGCAATCGCTGGTGATTCGAGCAGCGAAGAAGCCGATCAGCACGTTGGCCCGGCCGCTGGAATCGATTAATCTGCAAACGAAGGATAAGCAAGAGGCGAGCTACGAACGGAGTGACGTGTGTGCCGTCTCGGCGGCCAGCGTGATTGTGGAAAACGTCGTGGCGTTCGAGATTGCGTGCGCAGTGGTCGACAAATTCGGTGGCGATAGTTTGCCTGAAATGAAAGCTCGGTACGAGCTTTACCTGAGGATGGCGAGGGAGAAATAGCAGCGCTGCCCGTGGTGCCAGGGTTTGGACTATTTCGCAGTGATCGCGATGATGCCACTGGAAAAGTTGGAAACCGGGTCCGTGCTGCGGCGGCGCAAGTCGCGGCCGAGTTCCTGACGCACGCGTTCTGCCAAAAATGACGACGGTACTTCTGTGGCCGAAGCGTCGAGCTTGGCCAGTGTGTCAGCGGCGTCTTGAAACCGGCCTTGCTCGAAGTAGTGCAGCGATTGGCCGTAGCTCTGCCAGGCGCGCATTCGAGTCGCTTCATCGTAACGCAAACTGACGGCGTAGAGGTCTACAGGCTGGTGTACGCCTGGCATGCGAGCGCGGCAGACTCGGTGGGCAGCGAACGAACTAGAAAGGGCCTCGGCAGTCGTCCGGGTGGCAAGCAGTGGCAGGCGCAATTCCTTTGTCGCCGCTTCGACCCGTCTGGCCAAATGCACGTTTGGACCACGGGCGCCAAACTTCACGCGTTGTGTGCTGCCGGCGTTGCCCACCAGCACCGTGCCCGTGTGGATACCAATGCCAATTTGCAGATTGGAATCAATAAGTCGAGTCCACTCGGCGGCGACGTTGGGTAGCGTGTCGATGATCCGCAGGCCAGCGCGGCAGGCTAGCTCCGCATGTCGAGGCNNTCGGCCGGCGCGTTCCACATCGCCATGAGACCGTCGCCGTAGTAATCAATAATGAAACCATCGTGGTGCAAGATGGCATCTGTCAGGCAATCCATCACGTGCGATAGCAGCTCGCAGAACAGTGGATCCGTAACCAAAGAGCTAGTGAGGTCGGTGAAACCTCGCAGATCGGCGAACAATAAGGTAGCTTCGCGCTGCAGGTCGCGGATGGCACTCGGGGGAGTAGGATCGTTCATGAGTTGTCGCAGGCTGACTGTCAGGAGCCGTTATCTCTATTCAAGACAATAGGTTACGTGATTGCTTCCGCTATCCGCGTGAAGTTCCGCAATATGACACTTGGAATGGAGAAAACGCCCGTGCGACGGCCGTGCGCCTACTAACCGTCACAGTCGGCCTCCGGATGAGTGCTAGCTGCAGTGTTATGGACAACAACCGGCGATTTCTGAATAATCCGCGCCGTCTGGCCACGGCCTGGCCGCGAGCGGTGATGCTGCGCTTATTTTGTGGATGGCTGCGGTAGTTTGTGATGTGACAAACGTCAGGTAGAGAAGCCTGATGTACGTGTGGACTCGTCCAATGACGCAAACAATTGGCATGACGATTGGCTGCCTGCTTTGCGCGTGGGTCGCGCTCGAAGGGTTGCTGTTTTCGGTTCGCGCGATGCAGCGACGCTTGCAATGGGAACGTAATTACGTGCGCGAACGGAATGAGTTCTGCCGGTGTGTGGAAGCGACGGCTCGCGCGGCTCGCGCGGAGCAGGCGATTGCCGATTGGGAGGGATGGCGGCCGTTTCGCGTGGCGGCGATTGTCGATGAAGCGCGAGATGTGAAATCGTTTTACTTTGAGCCGGTGGATGGGCGGCCATTGTCGCCCTTTGCTCCGGGGCAACATTTGACGTTTCGCCTGCCGTTGCCGGGGGGGGGTGCGGCGCCGTTAGTGCGGTGTTATTCGCTATCGGATCGGCCGCGCGAAGATTTTTATCGCTGCACGATCAAATACTTGGCCGCGCCGGAAGCTCGACCGGAGTTGCCGGGCGGCCGGGGAAGTGGCTTTTTTCACAATCACGTGCAAGTGGGGGATGTGATTGAGGTGCGAGCCCCCGCAGGGACTTTTTTTCTGGACGCGGCGGCCAGCGATCCGATTGTGTTGATCGGGGCGGGCATCGGCATCACGCCGCTGGCGAGCATGGTGGACGCGATCTTACACATCAATCCGAAACGAGAGGTGCATGCACTGCTGGGGTTTCGTAACGGGCGCGATCATCCGTTTCGTGAGCGGTTGAACAAGTTGGTGCAGGAGTATCCGAATTTGCAGCTGCACGTGAGCTATTCCGCGCCGGATACCAGCGACGTGTTGTACAGGGATTACAACCATCGCGGCCGAATGACGATCGAGCGGGTGCGGGAGATTTTGCCCTCAAACAACTACAAGTATTACGTGTGTGGGCCGGGACCGATGATGCAATCGCTGGTGCCCGCGTTGTGGGCGTGGGGCGTGCCGGAATCGCACGTCCATTTTGAGGCGTTCGGGCCGGCGAGTGTGCGGAGTGGGAGCCGAAAGCAGCCGGAAATGGAACCGTGTGAAGTGCGTTTCGAGCGGAGCGACCGCGAAGTGATGTGGGATGGTACGATCGGGTCGCTGCTAGAGTTCGGCGAAGCGGCGGGGATTGCAATGCCTTCAGGCTGCCGAGCGGGTAGTTGCGGCGAGTGCCTAACCGCGATTAAGAGTGGCAACGTATCACCGATCAAGCCCGCGGGTGTGCCGGTGCCGCCAGGGCATTGTCTCACTTGTGTGAGCATGCCGGCAGGGGCATTGGTACTTGACGCTTAGTTGTGAAAAGAGCCTTTCGCAGAGCCGCGGAGACGCAGAAGAAAGATGTGCGCGAAGGAATTAGGAAGCATGCTAAGAATGGATTCACGCGACGTAATTAGAGAGAGAAAGGTTCGCTCGCTCTGCGCCTCTGCGGCTCTGCGAGAAACATTTCGTTTTTCCGTTACGGCACTAGGATTGTTGCTGTTGTTGAATTGCCCGTCTGTCGGCGAGGATTCTGCATTTGCGCCACCGGTGCATGATACGGCAAAGATTGTCGGCGCGGATCAGTGTGCGAAGTGTCATGAGAAGGAAGTGATGCAGTGGCAACGGACTCCCCACTTTGCAACATTCGATGCATTGCATCGGAAGTCAGAAGCAAAGCAGATTGCCGACCGGATGGGCGTGCGTTCGATCAAGCGCGACGGCATGTGCGTGCAGTGTCATTACACAGAACAAGAACAAGAGGGCAAGGTGCGCGTGGTGGCGGGTGTCTCCTGCGAATCATGCCATGGTGCGGCAAAGGATTGGCTGGCCATTCACGCGGATTATGGTGGGGCGGGGGCGACGAAGGCGAGTGAATCGGTGGAGCATCGAAGGCAGCGACTGGAACAGAGCATCGCTCTCGGTATGAACAATCCCCAAAATGTTTATCTCATTGCCAAGCAATGTTACAATTGCCACACGGTGCCAAACGAGAAACTGGTCAACGTCGGCGGGCACAAGGCGGGTAGCCAGGACTTTGAATTGGTGGGGTGGTCACAGGGCATTGTGCGGCACAACTTTCTGCGGACCGGTAGTGGAACGAATGGCGCACACAGTCCTGCTGAGTTGCGGGTGATGTACATAGTCGGAGTCGTGACCGATTTGGAATACAGCCTGCGCGCGGTGGCGGCAGCAACGCAGAAAGCGAACTTCGGCATGGCGAGCGCCGAACGGGCGGCACGGATGAAACAACGTTTGCACGAGATTCAGAAGCTAATCAATGATCCCTTACTGCTGCCAGCGCTCGATGCAGTCGCGACGGTCGAATTGCGGCTCGATAATTCTGCGGCGATTCTGGCAGCGGCGGACGCGGTGGGAAAGGCGGCATATACATTCGCAGAGGAAGCGGATGGAAATCGGCTGATGGGGATTGATCCGCTGCTGCCGCAACCAGGGCAGTACAAGAATTAGCTCCGACTAACTTTTTACCACAGAGGACACAGAGAGCACGTCGAGACAGAAGAATCAGACAAACAGATAGTTCTAAATTCTCTGTATTAACATCCGTGGTAAATGCCTTTAGCCCAAGATAGCTGCGATGCCTGAACTGGAAATAGCCATTCGTCGGCCGCAGAGGTGGGACGTGCCGTTTGGGGACGGCATGACGGAAGACGATGTTGAGCAATTGTTGCAAATGGAACCGTTTCACAGCATCGACACCGGTGCGTTTCCGGCGACGCTGCCGTTGCGGGGGATCTTGGCTGGCGACACACGGGTCGTGCGATTTCAGTCGGGCGATTTGATTGTGCGTGAGGGGGACTACGGCCATAGCGCATTCTTGATACTGGCGGGCTCGGTGCGGGTGGTGCTGGAGCGGCTGAATCCCCAACTCTTGGGACGCGACGAGGCGCCGCGTCGGAGTTGGACAGATGCGATTGCACAGTTGTGGCAAAACGCGAAGTTACCCGAGGTACGCCCGCGTGTTGATAGTAAGCTGCCGACGAATGCGAGCGTTGGCACGCGGCGCGAAGGTGAGGCCACCCGGGTGTTTCTGCAGGACTTGCCGCGGCTGTTGGAGCATACGGGAACTGTGCAGTTGAAGCGCGGAGAGATTTTCGGCGAGCTGGCGGCCCTTACTCGCACACCTCGAACGGCTACGGTGATTGCCGATGGACCAGCAGTGCTGTTGGAGATTCGGTGGCAGGGGCTGCGCGACTTGATGCGCCGAACGCCCGCGATTCGCGAGCATGTGGAACGATTATATCGTGAGAATAGTCTACGAGTGCATTTGCGCGAGACGCCGTTACTGCGTGATCTTCCGACAGAGGTGATAGATCGAGTAGCGGACACTACCGTTTTTGAATCATACGGCAATTTTGATTGGCATATCGATTTTGGCAAGCCGCATCAGCGTGACGCGGCGGAACAAATGGCCGCTGAGCCGTTAATTGCGGCGGAAGGTGAGCGGCCGACGGGGTTGTTGCTTGTTCGGTCTGGCTTCGCGCGGGTGAGTCGCCGGCATGGGCACGGACATCATACGTTGGCCTATTTAGGCAAGGGGCAAGTGTTCGGGCTGGTCGAGATGCTGCGCGCGCGGGGCGGCGGCGAAGTTTCGCTGTGGCAGAGCTCGCTGCGCGCGGTGGGGTATGTGGATATGTTACGGATTCCAACGGATGTGATATTGGAGGAGGTGTTGCCGAGGTGCAAAGAATTCCAACGTGCGGACTGGATTGAAACAAATGAAGCCGCAAACCGCAATCCGCAATCCGCAATTGACTCGCGGCTGTTGGATTTTTTGGCGGATCACCGCTTTGTGAACGGGACGCAATCGATGGTGATCAATTTGGATCGCTGTACGCGCTGTGACGATTGTGTCCGGGCATGTGCGGCGACACATGACAACAACCCACGGTTTATTCGCCAGGGACCAAAGCACGACGGGTTGATGATCGCGAATGCCTGCATGCATTGCGTCGATCCGGTGTGCATGATTGGCTGCCCGACCGGTGCGATCGGTCGCGACGCGGAGACGGGCACGGTGCGGATCAATGACCGGACGTGCATCGGCTGTGCAACCTGTGCGAATAGTTGTCCCTACGATGCGATTCGGATGGTGGAGATTCGCGATCCGTCCGGCGCGTTCCTGGTGGATGCGGGGGCTCAGCAGCCAATCGCGAAGGCGACCAAGTGTGACTTTTGTGCGGGTCAGTTGACCGGACCGGCGTGTCAGAATGCGTGCCCGCATGATGCGCTAGTGCGAGTGGATCTCACTGACCTTGCGGGATTAGCGAGTTGGTTGGCGCGATGAGAGAATGTGCATTGCGGATTAGAAACAAATGCGGTTTCATGCTTATCAACTAATTCGGAATTTGAGCGCGTTATTGCTTGTGCTGGTGACGGTTTGGCTGGTGGTGCGCGTGCAGGAACGGAATTTGGGTTCATCGGCGTTTACGACAGGATACTTGCTGATTGGGGCGGTCGTATTTCTCGCGCTGTACAACGTACGGAAGAAATTGCCGTTTTTTCCTCTGGGAAGTTCGGCAACTTGGCTCAAGTGGCACCTGTATGTCGGCCTGGGAACTCTGGGGCTGTTTGGGATGCATGTCGGCCTGATGTGGCCGCGAGGGATTTTGGATGGCTTGTTGGCAGGCGTTTATTTATTTACGTTTGCGAGCGGCGTTGTCGGATTGTATTTCACGCGGACGATACCGGCGCAGCTAGCGCGCGTTGGCGAGGAAGTAATTTACGAACGGATCCCGACGTTTCGTCGGCAAGTACGGCAGCAGGCAGCGAACGTGGTGCTGGGATCAGTAGCCGCGTCTGGAGCAACGACGCTGGCTGATTTTTACACACGGCGGCTGTATGCGTTTTTCGTCCGGCCGAGAAGTTGGAGTTATCAATTATGGCCGACAACCAAGCTGCGGCGCGGGCTAATGCGCGAGATGGAAGATTTGCGCCGTTATCTTTCGGACCAAGAGCACGACGCGTGCGAAAACTTGTTTGCACTAGTACGCAGGAAAGATGACCTCGATTTCCACGAAGCGCGGCAGAGCGTGTTGAAGCTGTGGTTGTTTGCACACATCGCACTTTCGTACGCGCTACTGTTGTTAGCCGTGCTGCACGGATTGTTGGCCCACGCGTTTGGCGGAGGTGCCGCGTGAGACAGCCGAAGCTGGATTACTCCAGCAACCAGTACGAGCGGCCAAACCAACCGTGGGTTTGCGGACTAGCGAGCGAGGGACAGGCATGTCCGGCGGGACCGACTGCGGGCGGACGGTGTCCGGCGCTAGCGGAATGCATGCCGATGCGCGACGGTGACCGCTGGCGCTGCAACCGTTCGGTTTTGCGGGGTGGTGTGTGTGACGAAGGACCGACGCCCGAGGGTGGGTGTTGCCGTGTACATCATTGTCATCCGGTACGGAGTTTGCGGAGCGTACGGGCGCGGTTCGTTGCGATGTGTTCGCTGCTATTGATCGGTGGGATGCTGGTAGTATTGAGCGCAAATCGTCGGGATGAGGTGTTGTCGTCTGGTCCATTGGCATTGCAACATGCTCAATTGACTGGACATGAAAGGTCGAATTCTAACTGTGCGGTTTGTCATGCTGCGGCTGAACGTGGGCCGGTAGGTTGGACGATGGCAGCGTTCGTCAGGAATGGTGATCGGCCGAGTCAGCCCGAGCTTTGCGTGAAGTGTCATGGAAAGACGATTCCGAAAGAGTTGGCTCTAACAGCACATACTTTGTCCACAGAACAGCTTCAACAGATTACGCACTCACGCAGAAGAGACAATACTTCCCAAAAGATGCGACTAGATGGAGTGCAGCAAGAGCCCATTGCCTGCGCAGCATGTCATCGGGAGCATCGAGGTGCGATGGCCGACTTGACGGCGATCGATAATGCGTCTTGTCGGGCTTGTCACCAGCAGCGATATCGCAGTTTTGCGGAGGATCATCCGGACTTTGGTATCTGGCCTTATGAGCGGCGGACGCGAATTATGTTCGATCATGCATCGCACCAAGCGAAGCATTTTGCGGAGAAGAAGCAGACGTTCGACTGTCTTATTTGTCACGTTGAAGATGCGAAACAACAAGCCCAGTTGCTGGTGGGTTATGAAGCGGCTTGTGCGAGCTGTCACGACAGCGGAATTGCGACGAGCTTAGCCAAAGGCGTCCCGATGATCGCGCTGCCGACGCTGGACGTGGCCGCGATGCGGGCGACGGAGCTCGATATTGGCGAGTGGCCTGAGCGAGCGACTGGGGATTTTGACGGGCGCCTGCCCCCAGTGATGCGGTTGCTGTTGGCGGGTGACCCGGCCGCGGCGCAGGCGATGGATAAGATGGGAATCGATTGTGATTTTTCGGATGTAGATCCTAGTGACAAGGAACAATTGCAGGCGTGTGCGACGCTGGCGGTAGCGATCAAGAAGCTACTGAGTGATTTGAGTGAAGAGGGCTCTGAGGATGTGGGTGAGCGATTGAAGGTGGCGATTGGTCGTGCGGTGCCGCAGGCTGAGTTGGATGCGCTCACGGCAGGGTTAAGCGTCGATACGATCCGGCCAGCGGCAAGTGCTTGGAAGTTGGGGGAGAAGTTGCAGTCGGCTGAAAACATTGATTTGCAAACCAGCCAGACAAGCACCCCGTCTAACGATTCCTCAAAGTTGAGGGCGGAACCGGAAACGCCGTCGTTTGCGCCAGCAGGTGCTTGGTTCCGGGACGATGCAACTTTTTCGATTCGTTACCGACCAACGGGACATGCAGACCCAGTGATGGCGAGTTGGCTAGAGTTAGTGGTCGCTACGCCGCATGCGGACGAGTTGCCGGTGTCGCGAGCGGCGCTCAAGGAGATGTCGAAACCGATGGCGCCGGGGCAATGTGTCTCATGCCATAGCATCGAACAGACGACAGCGGGAAATTTGACAATCAATTGGCGGGCAGAGGGCAGCAGTTCGGCACGAACTTTCACCAAGTTCTCGCACGGCCCCCATTTGACGCTCCCGCAGTTGGCAGATTGCGCGGGCTGTCACACGATCGACAAGAACGCCAAGACGGCCGCTTCGTATGCGCATCGCGACTCGCATACGTTTATGAGTGAATTCGCACCATTGTCCAAGAAACAATGTGCCGTGTGTCATACGGCGTCTGCGGCGGGGGATCAGTGTCAGTCTTGTCACAATTATCATGTGGATAAAGTGGAGGTGTGGCGATCTGTTCGAGATCGAAGCGCTATGAAGACTGACCAAGAGCGGATCGAGAGTGTGCGATCAACGCTGCGTGAGGCAGGGGCGGCGTTTTAAACGGCTCCAGCCGCCAGCTAGAACTTCCAGCGAAATTCCGCGCGGGCACCGCTAACATCATCGGTGTTTTGAAGCCAGCCGTGCATCACGTCGAAGCGGAGCAGNNGATAGGCACTTGGTAGCGAGCGCCAACGCCATATTGGTTGCCGGGGGCGCTACGGTCAGCGGCATCGCCGTACGCCTGCAACACAGCAGTTTCTAGAATGAGTTGGTGTGTGAATTCGGGGGCAAGTAGATCGATACCGAGCGCCGCGCCGGCCGTGTTATTACCGGTGGCATCCAATGTGGGATAACCGGTAAGGAAATCAGACTCGAAGAGAATGCCCGTGTTGCGGAGGACGCCGCCGGCCGCGCCGGCGCGGGCGACCGATTGCGGATCATCGAACCCGGCGAAGAAATTCACGTACGGAATCACGTTATAGGGCCAGGGGCTGAGAAACGAGTTTTCCGCCAGCAACAGGACGCCCTCGGCAGTTCGTTGGTCTTGGGGGCCCTCCTGCCCGGCGTTCAAGATCACGCGCATCGAGTTTGACACAAGATTGAGATAGCGGCGTGTGTAGGAGAGGCCGACGTTGTGGTAGCTGCGTTCGGAATCGATCGTATCGTCCAGAAACGCATAGCCGGCTTCGATGTACCCCCCCTTGGCATCAATGAAGGTGGTGACGCCAAAGACGTGGCCGGCCGAATTGCTATTATCAAACGCAGGACTGTTGACTTGGTTAAAGCCAGTGAAGAACGTGACATCGAAGTTGGACCAATCGAGGAACGGGCTGTTGCGTGCGGGAATTGTCATCGCCGTGCCAACGATGGCATCTTCCATCCAGATGCCATTCTGAAACAAGAGCGGGATTAAGCCGACAGTGACAGGCAAATCGAACGAGGCGTAATGCCCCATGAGGCCGCCCAGCATGTAACCCAGATCCCCTTCGAAGAAAGCCGTATCCGTATCTGCATCGAAGAAGTCGAGCTCGTCTTCAAATCGGGCGCTGCCGTCGTCAAATTCGACGCGCATGAAATCATTGTTGCGCTGGAACGGACCAGTGAACATATGGAAGCGTTCCGTGGAAGTAAGCCACCAGTCCCATTCCAGGTTGAGTCGGTTCGCGATCACGCCTTGATCTTGGCCGTTTTGAACGTTGTACGCGGCGGCGGCGCGGTAATCGCCATAGACGTAGAAACGTTGCAGCGAGGGGTTGGTCTCGCCAAATTCTGTGGACGGAGGCGGGACGGGGCCGCCGAGGTAAAGCGGCATTCCCCATTCAATAAGTGGCCGCTGCGTGGGATTAAGATGCTTGTCGCCATAGACGCTGGCCGCATCGCAACTGTCGTAAGGGAGCTGATCGAGGTATGGATCGGGCGTGAAGTCGTCCGTGCTATAAGGGGCAGGTTGAGCACGGCATTCGGCGCACGGAGGTGGCGAGAGGCAGTTGGTCGCAGGAGTTTCGGGAGCTGCCGTCTGGTTCGCACCATCGGGAGTTGGTGGTGCGGCAAACATGGCAGCGGCGGATGCTTCGTAGGAGGGGGGGCCGAAAGGTGCGGAGGAAAGGAATGGCGAGTGGGCAGAATCGACGCCGGGGGTGGGTGGCGCGATAAGTCCGTAACGGCCGAGGCTAGGAAGGAAGTGGGATTGGACTCGCCAGCGATCGCACTCTGCGCATCCGTAGTAACGCGGGCCACTGTTATAAGGTGGAGCGCAATCGCCATTTTCAAATCGGGGCGCAGGGAAGCAGGTCGTAACGGGAGTTGAAGTGGATGCGATTGGGGCTACGGCTGCATCGGAGCCGGGTTGCGGTGCGGATAGAGGAAGAATTTCGGCGGGAGGCGGAGAGGCAAGCTCGCTGGCCGCCGGCTTGGAAGGAGTCATCGCAATGCGTGGGGACCACGGTTCTGAAGGACGAGGTGACCATGGCTCGGACGGTCGAGGTGACCAGGCTTCGGATGGGTGTTCGGTCGATTGCTCGACGGATGTGGTGTCGTCCGACTGTTGCCCGACGACGCTCAACGCCGCGGTACACACAGACAATAGCGCGCACCCGATCGCTAGCAGCCAACGGGTGGCAGCGCGTGGATAGATTTCGCGATGTTGCTTGCGTTGTCGCATCGAGCAATTCAAGCTGAAGCTAGCGAACGTAGAATTCCACGGATTGCGGATGGACATCGATCATCCATTCGTTCATGGAACGGACCATGTCTGGAGTTGCGTCGCAGAATCGCATGAAATAAGGCGGTTCGGCGCGGCTGCGCATGCGGAACGAAAGGCGGTACAGACCGGGTTGCTTGAGCAGCTCACCAGGGATGCGATACGGCACCTTACGTGATCCGAGTGGCGCAAGGGATTGGCTTTCCATGCGGATAAAAGGCGGATGATTGATTACCGAAATCGGCTGCGTGCCAGGGCGGATGAAGGGAAGCTGATCGATGTCGAGATTCACGGGGACGTAGAATTCGCGGTCGGTCCCTTTTGCGCCAGTGATCAGAAACATCGTCTGCAAGTTGAACAGTTGCCAGTCAAACGGGGTGCGTTTATTCCGGACATCGACCGAGTGGATATTCGCAAGATCGCTGTAGGAATCCATGTAGCCGGTTTCCCAAAGGCGCTGGCCATCCGGGCCGATGAGGACGACGTTGGCCCACAACTGCGGCTGGGCGCCGAGTGAGGCGGTGAGCAGATTGTGCCCCTCGTTCGTGTTGCTGACGATCCAATGAAGGTCGATATCCTTGCCGACACAGAGGGGCGAATCAAAGAACGGACCTTCCACGTGAGAGCCGTTCTCCATCACTTGGATGCGGAGTTCGCGCTTATGGTCGAGTTTTTTGAGGTTGTCGTCGATGATTTCGCGGGCATCCGCGCGGTCGTCGGCCTCGGCCCAGATGGGCGGGAATGAGGCGGTTTGTTGCCCATCAGCAATTTGGTCTTCGAATTCCTTCGTGCCCCAGCCGGCGCGCCAGTCGAACAGCAGCCAATCCTGCATCGTCCAGCGATTGGCCTTCAAGTGGAACGGAAAGATGCCGGGGTGGGCGATCGAATAGTTCGGACCGAAGAAGATGTGGTTCGACTTCTTGCGATTGTCATTGACGGTTTTGTCGCCAACCTTGGCGACGGGACCACACTCGTAGCCCAGCGGCAGACCTGGGACGCGGCCCATGTGGCAATCCTGGCATTGAATGCCTTTCTTGCATGCCGGCGAAGCGCGGTACTGCTCCCAAACTACCTCCAGCTTGATGCCGGGATGGACGGCCACTTGATGGCAGGGTGTGCAGAATTCGCTCCGCGTGAGAGGCTCGAAGAAAATGCCTGTGACGTGAATGTCCTGGCCGGGCCCCTGCTCTGCCGGGGAAGTTTTTACCTTGAATTGTTCCTTGTTTTGGATCGCCTGGGCGACGCCGTCACCGCCGATGCCGCCGTAGACAGGGGCGAAGATATCGCCCTGTTCGATGTGGCGTTCGCCGTTCGACTTGCCATACACGTATTTCACGCGATGACAGACGACGCACGTGATGCCTTCGCGGGCCACTTCCGGCAAATTCCAAAGAGGCTCCGCGCGCGAGGCGCCCAAGGCCGTGGCGACGGGGGCGTGACACCGCATGCAGAAGTAGCCAACGGTGCCCTGCGACAGGTCGTTGAGCTTCTGCTCGAAGCGGTTGAACATGGGTGAAACGGCCGCGTAGGCATGAGCCGAGACGCTCCATTGGTGGTAGGTTTCCTCATGGCACTTCGCGCAGTCACGGGCCGAGGGATACGCGTTGTGGGCGTAGAGGTCGAGGTGAGGATCAACGCAGTTGTTGATGGTGTTAGGTGGTGTGGCAGGATTCGTGTTCGTGGACTCGGCCGGAGTGCCTGATGATTGGGGGGGAGCATGCAGTGGCTCGGCGGTTGGGTCCGCAGGTGGTGGAAAGATATCCGAAGATGGTGTGGATCGAGGTGTGGGCGGCGCGGAAGA
>CXWJ01005217.1_pt1 | contig 16303 bp, 12 predicted proteins | sample 590841 | NCBI WGS metagenome assembly CXWJ01 (sample SAMEA3498367, study PRJEB10139) | wastewater metagenome | biome: wastewater treatment plant; material: activated sludge | place: Austria | collected 2015-01-21 | reverse complement strand
GACCAGCGGCTGTACGTCATCGCCTGCGGCGACGGCCACAGCTGCCTAGGCTTCGACAACGCACACGACCACGCAGACCAGATCGCCGGCCGGCTCGAAGAGCCGGCATTGGCCTTCGGCGATGGCGACCACGGGACGCTGCAGGGCTACGCCAAGTACCGGGCAGCGATCGAGGCCTGGGGGCACTCGCGGCTGAGGGAACAGACCTACTTCGATCCCGCGACCGACCCCCAGGTGGCCCCGGTCCTGGAGCGCTGCAGGCACAATCGCCGCACCGTACGCCTGATGCTCGGCGACACCGGCCGCTGCTGGCTGGACGAGTTCCATGTCGTCGGACGGATCGGGCGCTCCACCGGCACGCTCAAGGTGCCGCTGCTGATCGAGGACGAGGAGTCCGGCGGCGTGGCGATCCTGACGAGCTGCGTGCTGCGCATCGTCGACTGGAGGTCGGGACGCGATCTTTACCGGCATCCGGCCTACCGGGCGCCCGATCTTGCAATTCGCCGCGCCACGGAAGACCCGGCTCTGCACTGGGAAGTGCTGCACAACGGGACGGTCGCCGCTTGCTTTGCCGACATCGGCAAGGCCGGCGCCTACGTCGCCTTCATGTGCGGCGAGGTGGTGGATCCACGCGTCTTTCGGTGATCACGCCGCCGGATGCAACCGATCGTCGCCACCGTGATGCGCCGGCCGTCGCCGTCGCAATTCCGGGCTCGGCACACCGCGTCCACGCGCTGGCCTGCCGTTCGTCTAGGCTGGTCAGCGCAATCTGGCTTCTTGCCAACGCACGCCCTCACGGGCGCACCCGGGTTTGCCCGGGCGTCGCGGTCGTTACCCGCACTCGCCGCTGCAGCAGCGCTGCCGCAGGCCGAGCCCCACAGGCTCCGGCCTCCGCCGCCACGGCACACCCGCCACGCGGGTCGTGTCGCCTTCATTCACCCACCGGGGAACACGCCTCCCCGCTGGGACGGTGCGTTCGCCACCTTCTTTGGAGAACCACCGATGGCACGCATCCTTGCGGCCGGTCCGGTCACGGACTGGCTTCCAGGCTTCGATCCCGAAGCCACAGAGCCGACCCAGGCCACACGCTGGGTCGACCTGTTCACCCCGGCCTCGCCCGAGGCCTTGCAGACCTCCGACGCCCCGTCGGCTCCTGCCGGTGGAGACGACGATGCAGCCGCCGCCGATCTTCTCGCGCCGCGCGCATCGTGGCGCGTTGCCGCGACCTCCGCGGTGGCATCGAGCGCGGCATTGCCGTGGCCGCCGCTGACGCGGCTGCACCTCGACGGCCCGCATGGCGCAGCCGCCAAGTTCGACTGCAACGTGGCGGCGATCGAGTTGGTCCGGCAACTCGACGCGGACAAGCGGGCCGCCACGCCCGAAGAACGCAGCATCCTGCTGCGCTTCACCGGCTGGGGCGGCATTCCGGCGGCGTTCAACCGCGAAGGCAAAGACGCCGCCTGGAGCCGGCGCGCCGAGAAGCTGGCCGCGCTGCTGGACACCCAGGACCATGCCTCGGCCCTCGCGTCGGTCAACAACAGCCACTACACCGAGGTCCACGTGATCGAGGCCATGTGGTGTGCCGTGCGGCGCTTCGGCTTCGCGGGAGGCCGCGTGCTCGAACCGGCGGCCGGCATCGGCCACTTCGTCGGCGCGATGCCGCGGGAGCTCGTCGAGAGCTGCCACGTGACGGCCGTCGAGATCGACCGCGTCGCGGGCACGATCCTGAACACCTTGTATGGCCCTCATGGCGTCGACGTGCGCATCGAGGCCTTCGAGAAGGTGCCGCTGCCGGAGAACTGGTTCGACCTGGCGATCGGCAACGTGCCCTTCGGGAGCTACAAGGTCGCCGACGGCAGCCACCGGCGTTACGCGCGCTTCTCGATCCACAACTACTTCCTCGGCCGTGCGCTGGATCTGGTGCGGCCCGGCGGCCTGGTGTGCTTCATCACCAGCAGCCACACGATGGAATCGCAGTCGGACAACGTCCGCACCTACCTCGCGGCCCAGGCCGAGCTGCTGGGAGCGATCCGCCTGCCGGCCGGTGCCTTCGCGGGCATCGCGGCGACGGAGGTGCAGACCGACATCCTGTTCCTGCGCAAGCGGGAACGCAGCGAGCAAACCCGCGACGACTGGGTCGGCCGCAGCCTGGTCCCCGAGGAGATGCGGGCGCGTCCGATGCGCGACCGCTATCCGCAGATCAACGCCTGGTACGCATGGCAGCCGCAGTTCTGCATCGGTCGCATCGACTACCGCAGCAACGGCTACGACGAGGTGCCGACCGCCCTCTTCGAGGGCGACCTGGAAGCGGCGCTGCAAGAGCGCGTCGAGCTGCTGCCGGAACGGGTGTACGTGCCCGCACTGGCGGATCCGGAGCGGACGGCCAGGACACCGCCGCACGAGGCATCGGGCCTGCGGCCCGGAAGCTATCGCGTCCATCAGGGGCGCGTTCACCGCGCGATGCCGCAGGGGCTGACGGACGTGCACGAAGAGCTGAACGCGACGCAGCGCAGCCGCATTGCCGGAATGTGCGCGATCCGGGGCCACGCGCGGGCGTTGCTCGACGCGCAACTGGTCCAGGAAGACGATGCGCCGCTGTCGCACCTGCGGGCGCTGCTCAACGGCAGCTACGACCGCTACGTGGCACGCCACGGCTGGCTGAGCAGCCGGGCCAACGCGCTGGCCTTCCGGCGCGACCCGGACTATCCGCTACTGCTGTCGCTGGAGCACTACGACGAGGAATCGGAGACGGCGCGCAAGGCGGCGGTTTTCAGCAGGAGGACACTCCGCCGCGTGTCGGCGCCGGCCTCGGCCGGCGATCCGGCGGAAGCGCTGGCGGCCTCGGTGCAATGGCGCGGGCGCGTCGATCCGGCCTACATGGCGGAGTTGCTGCAGGCGCCGGAGCATGAGGTGATAGCGACGCTGGCCGACAGCGGCCTGGTGTTCATGGACCCGGCCGACCAAGCGTGGAAGACCGCCGACGACTACCTGTCGGGGAACGTGAAGAAGAAGCTGCAACAGGCCGCACTGTCCGGCGCGGACTACCGGCACAACGTCGCCGCGCTGGAACGGGTGCAACCCGAGGACCTGCCGCCGGCCTCGATCGAGCCGCGGCTGGGCGCCGTGTGGATTCCGGCGGCGGATGTCGAAGCGTTCATCCGCGAAGTGCTGGAGTTGAAGGACTGCGACGTGGCGTACTCGGCCGAGGCCGGGGCCTGGTCGGTGCGGTATCCGGAGTGGAGCGCCCGGCAGAACGTCAAGGTGACGCAGGAATTCGGCACGGCGCGCATGAACGCGATCGAACTGGTGCTGGCGGCGCTGAACGTCCAAGTGCCGACGGTGCGCGACCGCGACCCGGAGACGGACCGCTATTTCGTCAATCCGGACGAGACGCTGGCCGCCAGGGAGAAGCTGGGCCAGTTGAAGGAGCGCTTCGCCGCGTGGGCCTTCGAGGAGGCCGAGCGGCGCGAACGGCTGTGCAGGATCTACAACGACCTGTTCAACGCCACGCGGCCGCAGCGGTTCGACGGTACGCACCTGAAGCTGCCGGGTTTCTCGCGCTGCTACGAGTTGCACCCGCACCAGCTGAACGCTGTGTGGCGCGTCGTGCAGGCCGGCAACACCGGTCTGTTCCACGTGGTCGGCGCCGGCAAGACGGCGGTGTGCGCGATCGCGGGCATGGAGATGCGGCGGCTGGGCTTCCTGGCCAAGCCGTGCCACGTGGTGCCGAACCACATGCTGGCCCAGTACACGGCGGAGTTCGTGCGGCTGTATCCGCAGGCGGCCGTGCTGATGGCCGCGAAGGAGGATCTGGAAGGCGACCGCCGGCGCGAGCTGGTGTCGCGCATCGCCACGGGCGATTGGGACGCGGTGGTCATCACGCACTCGAGCTTCGAGCGCATCCGCATGTCGCCGGCATTCACACAAACCTTCATCAAGGAACTCATCATGGAAATCGAGATGGCAGTGCGCGCCGAGCGGCGCAACGACCGGGGCAACCGGATCGTCAAGCAGCTCGAAGCGATGAAGAAGAACTGGACGGTGCGGCTGGAAAGGCTGCTGGCCGACGCGAAGAAGGACGACCTGCTGAGCTGGGAACAGCTCGGCATCGACACGCTCTTCGTAGACGAAGCCCACCTGTTCAAGAACCTGTACCGGTTCACGAAGATGACGCGGATCGCCGGCCTGCCGCTGGCGAACTCGGAGCGGGCCTTCGACCTGTTCCTGAAGACGCGCTACACGATGCGTCTTCATGAGAACGCGCACGGCGGCGCGCAGCGCGGCGTGGTCTTCGCCACCGCCACGCCGGTGGCCAACACGATGGCCGAGGTGCACACGATGATGCGCTACCTGCAGCCCAGAAGGCTGGAGGCGCTCGGGCTGCAGCAGTTCGACGCCTGGGCCGCCACCTTCGGCGAGAGCGTCACGGCGCTGGAGATCGCGCCCGACGGCAGCGGCTACCGCATGAACACGCGTTTTGCGCGCTTCATCAACGTGCCCGAGCTGATGGCGGTGTTCGGCGAGGTGGCCGACATCCGCACCGCGCAGATGCTGCAGCTGCCGGTGCCGGCGCTGCGTGGCGGCAAGCCGCGCATCGTGGCCTGTCCGGCCAGCTCTGCCTTGAAGGCCTACGTGCGCACGCTGGTCGAGCGCGCCGAGGCCATCCGCATGGGTCGCGTCAAGCCGCAGTCAGAGTAGGAATGCCAGTCACCCAGCACCCCCTCCACAGATCCGTGCTTGCGGAGCTACCGCACACGGCTCTTGCCTTGGGTCGTGACGATCAGACGCTGGTTCGGGTACGGGTGGCAGATGTTCGGAACAGGCAACCAGTGCGCCATCAATCGATACATTCGACGCCAGGTCAGGCCGTGGCTCTGGCTGCGGCGGCACAGTGTGCGGTGCCACAGCCGAGCCACCTGGTGGCGCAATGCCCTCAGCCGCGCGCCGTTGCACGGCACGCCGAAGTACCGGCCATGGCCCGTCACCACCGCGCGCAGGTACTGGCCCTGCTGCGGGATGGGTTGGTGCATGCGCCGTCTGAGTTCGAGCTTGACCGCCTGGAGTTTGGCTCGCAGGCGTTTGGCACTCGTGAGCCGCAAGACCATGAAGTGGCCCTTCCTTGTCTTCCCGCAGCAGTGCGTGAACCCGAGGAAGTCGAAGGTCTGCGGTTTGCCTTGTCCTTTGCGGTGTCGGTTGTCGCGGGCGAAGCGCCCGAACTCGATCAGCCGCGTCTTCTCGGGGTGCAGCTTCAACCCGAATTGGCCCAGCCGTTCTTGCACCGCGCGCTGGAAGCGCTCGGCGTCGTCGCGGAACTGGAACCCGGCTACCCAATCGTCGGCATACCTCACCGCGATCACTTCGCCTCGGGCGTGACGCCCCCGCCACTGCTTGACCCACAGGTCGAACGCGTAGTGCAGGTAGATGTTGGCCAGCAGCGGGGAGATGCTGCCGCCTTGCACCGTACCCAGCTCACTGTGCGTCAACCTGCCGTCTTCCAGCACGCCCGCGTGCAGCCATTTCTTGAGCAGCCGCACCACGCGCGCATCAGCCACGCGATGCTCGATGAACTTCACCAGCCAGTCGTGTTCGATGGTGTCGAAGAACTTGGCTATGTCGGCATCGAGTATCCAGTTCACCTTCCTTGCGCTCACGCCCACCGCCACGGCGTCCAGCGCGTTGTGCGCGCTCTTGCCGGGCCTGAAGCCGTAGCTGAGCCCGAGGAAGTCCTGTTCATAGATGGCGTTCAGGACTTCGACCGATGCGCGCTGGACGATCTTGTCTTCCAGCGCGGGCACGCCCAAAGGGCGCTTACTCCCGTCGGCCTTGTCGATGTACACCCGCTTCACAGGCTGGGGTCGATACCCCCCTCGGGCCAGCCGGTCCGACAGGTCCAGCAGATTGCTCTGCAGGCCCTGCCCGTACGACTGCCAGGTCTGGCCGTCCACCCCGGCGGCTGCGTCGCGTTTGACCGCGAGGTAGGCCTGCTCGAGACGTTCGACCGCATAGATGTGATGCAGCAGGTTGTCGAACCTCGCATCGCCACGGCACCTTGCCGTCTGTCGTATGCCATCGAGCGCGGTTCCCACGTCATAGACCCGGCTGGTTCTCCGGGACGTGCGCGCCGCGATGGCATTGCCCTTGGCCTGCCGCCTTCCCTCCACCACCTCCGCCGCCGCAGGGATTGCACCCGCAGCCTTGTTCGGCAGCTTCTTCGGTACTACGCAGCAGTCCGACTTCCCGCGCCTGTGGCTCATCGTCGTACGCCCTTGGGCTTCACGATGCGCTCTGCACCAGGCGCTTCCCAGCGCGATGCAGAAGAACGCGGGACCTCCCGGTTTCCGTGCGAGATGTTTCCGCGCGTGCGCGGGGTCTCTGACCGCGCGGGGTCCGGCGCTGCCTCGCCAATGCGGCAGCACCGGTGTGGCCTTCGGCAAGCTCCTACTGCCTCGGCACCCCGGACCACCCGCAGCTTTCGCCGCGGGGCATGTATTACGCGGCTCGATACCCGGCCCGCGCGTGCCCCTGTCAACGCTTCGCCCACGCCCTCGCGAGCGTGCACGCATGACTCGGGGCCGCCGTAGCTGGCTAGGCCTTCAACGTATGACTCTTTCATTCACAACATCTCGCCGGCTTTGACCGGCGCACAGGAGCGCGAACATGCAAGCCTTCAACAAGCGGGCCCAGGCCGGTCTGGTCGCCCTCGCCGTGGCCAGTTTCGCGCTGGCCCCTCTGGCCGAGGCCGCGCGCGAGGGCCGCGGTGGCGGTGGCGGTGGTGGTGGCGGCGGAGGTGGCGGCGGCAACCGCGCGGCGCCCAGTCAGAGCGCGGGTGGCGGCAAGGCACGCGCCGACTCTGGCAGTGCCAACCGCACGGCGGCCCAGGCCAACAACACCAAGGCCGATGCGCGCAGCAACAACGTACGCTCCACCAGCGTGAACAACGTCAATACCAGCCGCAACACCAACGTCAACGTCAACGTCGAAGGCAACAACAACTGCTGCAACAACGGCTGGGACGACGACTACCACCCGGTGGCCACGGCCGCGGCAGTCACCGCCGCGGTGGCGGTGACCTCGGCCGTGATCGGATCGATGGTGCGCACCGTGCCGGCGAACTGCGTGCCCGTCAATTACGGCGGCATGGTCTACCAGCAGTGCGGCAGCACGTGGTACCAGCCTCAGGGGTCACAGTTCGTCGTCGTCAATCCGCCGTACTGACGCGCCGATCGGGCCTGTGCTGCCGCACACGGCTCACAGCAACCAATCGATCGGCAGGCCGGCCAGGAAGCCGACCTGGAAGCGTTGCCAGGCGCTGGTCTCGGGATCGACGTCGTACACCATTGTCGCGCCCGACGGCGTGCGCTCGATCCACTGCAGGTTGGCACCATCGGGCGCGATGCACAGCTCGTAGGCGATGTCGGGCACCTCGGTCTCGAAAGCGTCGGTCAGTTGTTTCGCGGCCCGCGGGCTGTTGATGACTAACCCCACCTCGGTGTTCAGGTGCGCCGCGCGCCCTAAAGCCCGCTGACCGAACCCGAACCACAGCGCGCCGAATGCTTGCGCGTTGTCTCGATGACCGGTGTCTATTGGAACCCGCCGCGTGCTATTTCGCTCTGCGGCAAGCCTGACGAACATCGGCGTCATTCGCTTTGCTGCAGTTGACGTCGTCCATATTGCGGTCGTTCGTGTTGGCCTTCATCCGAACACATTCGTCCCGGTTCTTGTTTTTCACGTCGCTGCAATTGATGTTGCTGGAGTTGTTGTTGACCTTCGCCCGGACACATTCGTCCTGGTTCTTGTTCTTCACGTCACTGCAATTCACCTTGGCAAAGGCAGTGGCAGACAGCCCGAGGGCCAGGACGATTGCAGTCAGCAGCGGTCTGAAGGTGGGCATGGAACTCTTTCGAAGGATTGAAGGAATGGAAATCTATTGCAGTGGTGTTGGCGATGCAAGCGAACGACCGACAGAGAACGACCGAACAATCGATCACAGCAACCAATCGATCGGCAGGCCAGCCAGGAAGCCGACCTGGATACGTTGCCACGCGCTGGTTTCCGGATCGGCGTCGTAGACCACCGTCGCGCCCGAGGCGGTGCGCTCGACCCACTGCAGGTTGACGCCGTCGGGCGCGATGCGCAGCGCGTAGGCGATGTCGGGCACTTCGGTCTCGAAGGCGTCGGCCAGTTGCTTCGCCGCCCAGGGGCTGTCGATGACCAAGCCCATCTCGGTGTTCAGGTGCGCCGAGCGCTGGTCGAAGTTGAACGAGCCGACGAAGATGCGCGCGCCGTCCACCGCATAGACCTTGGCGTGCAGCCCCGAGACTTTGGCCGGCCCGAAGCGGCCGCGCACGCGCAGCGAAGACTTGGCTGCGCCCGGCTTCAGCTCGTACAGCTGCACGCCGGCGCGCAGCAGGTCCATGCGCCGCTTCAGGTAGCCGGCGTGCACGACGCGCTCGTCCGACGAGGCCAGCGAATTGGTCAGCACGCGCACCTGCACGCCGCGTCGCGCCATGTCGGCCAGCATGTCGGTGCCCACGGCGCCGGGCACGAAGTAGGGCGAGATGATGTCCAGGCGCTTCTGCGGCGAGCCCATGCGCCGCATCAGCACCGGCATCAGCAGCAGGTCGCTGTCCGCGCTGGCGTCGAGCGTCTTGGCGGGGTCGTCGTACAGCACCTCGCCGGTGGCCCAGTCGAACTCCAGCCGGCGCTCGAGCAACTCCTGGACGAACGGCGCCTGCCGCACAGCCTGCAGGTACAGCGCCGCGCGCGGGTCCTGCGGCACGGCGTCGAAGCGTGGTTGCAGCAGCGCCGCCGGGTCGGCGGGAGGCGGTCCGACGAAGGGCGCGGCCGGGTAGGCGGATGGGCTGTTCCAGTACAGGTCGAACTCGCGCGAGACTTCCTGCACCACCGGGCCGATGGCCAGCACATCCATGTCCGCAAAGCCCAGACCTTCTGCGGCGCCGAAATATTCGTCGGCGATGTTGCGGCCACCGACCACGCTGGCCTGGTTGTCCGCGGTGAATGACTTGTTGTGCATGCGCCGGTTGAGCCGGCTGAAATCGGTGAGGTAGCCGAGGACACGCGATCCGCGGTGGACGAAGGGGTTGTACAGGCGCAGCTCGATGTTCGGGTGCGCGTCGAGCGCCGCGAGCACCGGGTCGAGCCCGGCGTTGTTGGCGTCGTCGATCAGCAGGCGCACGCGCACGCCGCTCCCGGCGGCCTGCCAGAGCGCCTGCCACAGCAGCGTGCCGACCGCGTCGCCGTGCCAGATGAAGTACTGCACGTCGAGCGAGCGCTCGGCCGCACGGGCCAGCAGCACGCGCGCCGCGAATGCGTCGTGTGGATCTTCGAAGTGCAGGAAGCCGGACTGGCCGGGATGTGCCGCCGCCAACGGCGCCACCGCCTGGCCCAGCCGCGTCTGCGCGGTGTCGGTCAGCGCCTGCGACGGCACGCGGTCGGGCGGCGGCGGCAGCTTCGCGCAGCCGGCCGACAGCCCGATGAAGGCGGCGACGATGAGGGTGGACAGGCGGCGCTTCATGGTCGGGGTCAGGTTCGCTTGGTCATGGGCGGCTGCCGGGCCGCGCATCCGCCCGCGCATCGCGCAACAGCGTGATCATGTTCTGCAGAACGGCCATCAGCGTCGCCGCGCTCATGCCCAGCATCAGCACGCCATTGACCGCCTCGAGCGGGCCGAGCAGCCTGCGCTCGCGGCTCATGACGATGTCGCCGTAGCCGAGCGAGGTGAAGTTCACGGCCGAGTGGTAGATCGCGTCATAGGCCTGCTCGAACTCGCCGAGCCCCAGGAACAGGGCGCCCCACAGCATGATCTGCAGCAGGGTACCGAGCATCATCACCAGCGTGGCGACGATCAGCGGGCGGGTGCCGGCGAGGAAGCCTTGTCCGCTGCCGATGTGCGCCGAATGCTGGACGTAGTAGCGCACGCACCAGGCAGACACCGCCACCTGCACCAGCAGGCACAGCAGCATCAGCGGCAGGCCGATCAGGAAGTTCATGAAAGTCATGAGTTCTCCTTCAACAACGCATCGGCAGTGGCCGCCCGTGGCCGCCGGGCGCGCCAGCGCTCCAGCGCCCAGACCGTGGCCCAGGCATACAGCGCGACGCCGACGAACAGGCTGGTGCGCATCACCGCGCCTTGGAGCACGCTCTTGCCGCTGGCGCTGTCCTCGATCGCCGGGCCAAGCAGGATCAGCGACGTGATCAGCGCGTTGCTCCAGAACGAGGGCCGCAAGCCCGTGCGCCGCGCGCCGAACAGCGCCGAGCCGGCCCACAACGCGGCGGCCATCAGCCACAGCACCAGCATCCACAGGCTCGGCCACAGCGACAGGCCGAGCCAGACCGCCAGCGCGATCAGCGCGCCCATCAGCGTGGAGCCGACGAGTTCGCGCCCCGCGTGGCGGGCATCGGTCTCGCCGGCCTGCTGGCCCAGCGCCACCGTCTTCATGATCGCCGCCATGTAGAACGACGGGTTGGTCAGCGCGAGCACGAACACCGGCATGACGATCAGCGTGCCGCGCCAGGCGACCCAGCGCGCGTTCTCGCGGTCGGGCGCGGTGGCCGGCGCGGCCCGGGCCGCAGGCGCCGGCGGATCCGGGAAGACGGCATTCGACGCTGCACTGACCGCGCCGCCGACCAGCACGCCGACGGCCAAGCTCCCGGCGAGCACGCCGACCAGTGCCTGTTCCTGCACGCCGGCCACCGGAATCAGCGTGAAGGCCAGCACCAGCACCGTGGTCAACGGGTTGGCGCGCAACTGACCCATGTAGAACAGCCCGAAAAGCAGCACCGCCGTCAGCAGCACGCCGGCAGCGGCATAGTGTTCGAGCAGCGGCACCATCAGCACACCGGCCGCCACCAGTGCGGCGAACACGCCCGCGATCACCACGGCCTTGGCCATCGGCAACGGCGGTCCCGGCTTGCACAGCACCAGCAAGGCCATGATGCAGACGACGAAGGGCACCTGCAGCCCCAGGCCGTAGGCGACGAACACGGCCAGCCCCAGGCCGATCGTCAGCCGCAATGCCGCCTTGTCGCCGCGTGTCATGTCTTCAGCTCGCGCGGCGCACAAACCGAACGCATCGAGCGAACGCCGTGGATCCGGCTTTGCCGGTCCACTGGCGTTGCCCCCTTGAGGGGGCGCGCGAAGCGCGTACGGGGTCGACTCATTCAATACAGGTAGGTGAACCAGCTGATCACGCGCATGTACAGCGCGGCCAGCGGGTTCATGAGCGGGTGATCGCCGGTGTAGACCAGCACGTCGGCCTGGCCGCCGATGCGCACCGTCTTCAGCTGCGGCAGCACATCGGCGTCGAACTCCACCGCCACCGGGATGCGCTGCGCCTGACGCAGCCAGTCCTTGTTGTTCTGCACCACCGGCAGCGTGCCCGGTGGCGTCGACGTGCCGCTGCCGACGCCGCCGCCGATGCTGCGCACGCGGCCCTTCAGCACCTCGCCGGGCAGCGCATCGAGCACGATCGCCACCGCATCGCCGCGGTCGACATGGCCGATGTTGTTCTCGGTCAGGTCCGCACTGATCCACAGGTCGTGCATCGCGATCAGCGTCATGGCCGGCGCGCCGGGCTGCGCGAAGTGGCCGGCGTCGGTGCGCAGGTCGGTGACCACACCGCGCGCCGGTGCCACGACCCTCGTGCGCGCCAGGTCGAGTTCGGCCTTCTCGACCGCTGCCAGCGCGCTGCGCAGTTGCGCGTTGTCGTCGCCCGCCGCGCCGGCTGCCTCCTGCGCCTTGCGCAGGTCGGCCCGGGCGCGCTGCACCTTGCTGCGCGCCTCGTCGCGCGTGGCCTGCGCGATCTCCAGCCGGCGCACCGAGATCGCGCCGGGATCTTCCTCGTGCAGCTTTTCCAGCCGGCTGGCGTCGCGTTCGGCCATGTCGCGGCTGGCGTCCGACACCGCCAGCGAGGCGCGCGCGGCATCGACCCCCGCCACCGAGCCCTTGACCGAGCTGCGCACCGATTCGAGGTCGGCGCGCGCGCGCACCAGCGCGATGCGGTACGGCTGTGGATCGATGTCGAACAGCGCCTGACCGGGCTGCACCTCGTCGTTGTTGCGGATGTGCACTGCCTGTACCTTGCCGGCGACTTCGGCCGCCACCGGCACGACGAAGGCCTGCACGCGCGCCTGCGAGGTGCTCGGCGTGAGCCGGTCGCCGACGAAGTACAGCACCAGGCTGGCGATGATCAGCACGGCGATGACCAGCGCGCCGACACGGGTGCCGCGGCCTGCGGGTGCGGCTGCCGCAGGCGGCGGCACCGTCGCTGCGGCTTCGTCGCGTGGGACAGCAGGATCCTGGCTCATGGTGTCTCGCTCGTGGGGGACGGTGGAAACTGCGCCGAAGGCGGCGGCAGCGGAGCCTGCAGCAGCGCCTTCCAGTCGCTGCGCTCGCCCATCGTGGTTTGTGTCGCCGCCTCGAGTACCGGCCGCAAGCGCCCCGCCTGCCAGCCGCCGCCCATCGCCTTGTAGACGGCGATCAGGTACTGCACCACGCCGCCCTGGCTCGCGACCAGCCGCTCCTGTGCGCTGAACAGCGCGCGCTGCGAATCGAGCACGCGCTGGAAGTCGACCAGCCCTTCGCGATACTGAATCGTCGCGATGTCGAGCGAGCGCCTGGCGGCCTGCACCGCGTCGCGCAGGATGCCGACCTGCACACGCGTGTAGGCGAAGCTGCTCGCCGCATCGTCGAGCTCGCGCGCGGCGCGCAGCACCACGTCCTGGTACTGCTCGTACAGCTGCTGGAAGCGCGCGTCCTGCACCAGCACCTGGTTCGTCAGCCGGCCGTGGTCGAACACATTCCAAACCAGCGCCGGGCCCAGGCCCCAGGCCAGCGTGGCGCCGGGCGAACCGAAGGTGGTCGCCGACAGCCCCACCGAACCGGCGAGCGCGATAGACGGGTACAGCGCGGCTTCACTGATGCCGATCTGCGCCGACTGCGCGGCCAGCTGCATCTCGGCGGCGCGCACGTCGGGCCGGCGCCGCAGCATCTCGGCCGGCAGGTCGACGATGGCCTCGAGCCGCGCTTCGGGAATCTTCGCGTGCCCGCCCTGCAATTCGGGCAGGGCATCGGGTGGCCGGGCGAGCAGCACGCACAGCGCGTTGCGCGTCTGGCGCAGGCTGCTCTCGATCTCGGGGATCGTCGCCAGCGTGCCGAGGTATTGCGAGCGCGCCTGCTGCACGTCGAGCTCGGCATCGTTGCCGCTGCGGAACAGCAGTTCGGTGATCTCCAGGCTGCGCCGCTGGATCGCGGCGTTCTCGTTGGCGATGCGCAGCCGCAGCTCGGTGGCGCGGATGGTTGCGTACAGGCTCGCCGTTTGTGACGCCACCAGCACCTGCACGTCGTCGTACTGCGCAATGCTGCTGAAGTAGGCGGCATCAGCCGACTCGATGCCGCGCTTGAACTTGCCCCAGAAGTCCAGTTCCCAGGCCAGGTCGAAGGCCAGGCCGAACGATCCGAGCGTGCGACCCTGACCGTTGCTGCCGCGGTTGCCCGCCACCAGCGCTTCGGAGCTGAGCTGCTGCAGTTGCGGATACAGCGCGCTGCCGGCGATGCCGAGCTGGGCCCGCGCCTCCAGGATGCGCAGGCCGGCGGTGCGCACGCCCGGGTTCAGGCGCTGCGCCTCGGCCACCAGCTGGTCGAGCACCGGGTCGTCGAACTGGCGCCACCACTCGTCGTCGCGCGGCTCGGCGCGGCGCGGCGCCTCGTCGGCCAGCGTGCGCCACGCGCCGCCGGACCAGCCCTGCAGCCAGGGCACCTGCGGTGCGTGGAAGTCCGGCCCGAGTGTCGTGCACCCGCCCAACAACATCACGGCCGCGGGTACCGCCCTACGCATCAGCCCGCGTGTGGCTGCCATCGGGCGCGCCGCGTCTTCAGTCGGCCGCGGCCGCGCCGCTGTCGCCTGACTGCGCTTTCGCCTCAGGGTTGGCCGCCACCCAGCCCATGAAGATCTGGTAACCCAGCGCCAGCAGCACCGCGCCGACGAACAGGCCGACGATGCCGCCCGCGGCCATGCCGCCGAGGGCGCCGAGCAGGATCACCGGCATCGGCGCGTCGACGCCGCGGCCGAGCATCAGCGGCTTGAGCACGTTGTCGGCCATGCCGGCGACGAACAGCAGCACCGAGTAGATCGCGGCTTCGCCGGTGCCGTAGCCGCCGCTCATCCACAGGTAGGCGATGGCCGGCAGCGTGACGATCAGCGCGGGCACCTGCGCGATGCCGAGCACGAGCACGATGACCGCCAGCAGGCCGGCCAGCGGCACGCCGGCGAGCAGCAGGCACAGGCCGACCAGAATGGCCTGGATGAAGGCGATGCCGACCACGCCCTGCGCGACGGCGCGGATCGTCGCCACCGACAGCGTGGTGAACTCGTCGCCGCGCTCGGCACCGACGATGCGCGCGAAGATCGCGTGGCTGGCACGATCGCCGCCGGCGCCGAAGGCCATGATGATGCCGGCGACGATGAAGGCCGCGACGAACCCGAGGATGCCGACGCCGATGCTGGCTACCATGGCCAGCGCCGCCTTGGCCAGTTCGCCGAGCTTCGGCTGCAGGCTCTTGACCAGCGCGGGCAGGTCGTCGTGCGCCAGTTGCCAGAAGGCGTGGACCCTCTCCCCGACCACCGGCCATGCGGCGACGCCCGGCTTCGGCGGCGGTATCTGCAGCGTGTTCTGCTGCACGCCGTCGACGACCCGGTGCACCGAGTCGCCCAGCGAACCCAACAACACCGCCGTGGGCGCAACGATCAGCGCGACGCAGAGCACGGTGATGAGCGTCGCCGCCCAGCCCGTGCGCCCGCCCATCCTGGCCGCCAGCCACTGGTGCAGCGGGTACAGCGTGACCGCCAGGATCAGCGCCCAGACCATCAGCACCAGGAAGGGCGAGAACACCCGGTAGCACAGCATCACCAGCGCCAGCACCAGGCCGGCGCGGATGAGCACGTCGAGCAATCGGCTCTCGAGCCGGGGGTCCAAGGGCCGGTCGGCAGCGTGGTGATTGTTCATGGTGATCTACCTCTCGATGGCCGGTGAGGTCCCGGCAAACCACTGGTCGTGCGGCTGCGGGCCATGTCTGCCATGCCCGCGACAACTAGTGCTTTGCTTCACTCCACCCCGCTCCGGGGTCGAAGGCCGTCATCTTCGCGCCCAGCGTGGCGGAGTCCTTGCCCAGGTTCTTTTCGAAGACCTTTCCGTTCTGGTTGACGATGAAGCTCATCACGCCGCTCTTGCCCCACTCCGCCGGGTAGGCAACCATCGCGAACCCGCCGATCAGGCGGCCGTTGATGAGGTAGTCGTAGGCACCGCCGGGGGCGTTTTTTCCCTGCCGCGTCAGGATGCGGAAGCGGTAGCCGCGGTAGGGGTCGCCCAGCGCATGGCCTTCGAGGTAGGCGGCGCTCTCGGCGATCAGCGGGCCGAAGGGGCTCATCTCCTCGCCGGGCGCTGCGCTCCAGTACAGGCCATCGCGCTTGCCCCGCGTGCTGGCCAGCTTGTGCGCGTACTGCAGCACACCGTCGCCATCGCGATCGCGCGACGCGTACGTGCGCTGCGCGTCGACGAAGGCGCGCAGCACGTGGATGGCGGCGAGCTCGTTGGCGCCGATCTGGCGGTTCAGGATCTCGTCGGCACCCTCCTCGCTGGCAAAGCGCCAGCGCTCGCCCGCCCGCACCAGCGGGATCGGCACCGGCCAGGCCTCGGCGCCGATCAGCAGGATGCGGCGGTCGGGGCCCGACTCGCGCAGCACGCGCAGCGTCTGCATCGACGCGAAGATCCGGGCACGATTGGCGCTGTCCGCGGCGCGGTCGCCGTGCACGACCAGGTCCTTGTACTCGTCGCCGAAGATCGCCAGCAGTTCGGCATCGCTGTCCGCCTTGAACGCGGCCATCAGCGCGTCGACCGCCGCTTCCGGCGTGGCGAAGGTCTGCTGCGGCGCGGCGCCTGCGGCCACGGGAACGGCCAGCAGCAGCGTCAGCGCCAGCCGGCGCAGCCAGGTGCCCAGGGGAAAGAGCTTCATGGTGGATGCCCTGCGTTCGATGGAATGGGAGAGGTGCATGACGATGCTCCTGGCGTCAACGGCGGCCACCGCCGCCGCGGCCGCCGCCACCACCACCGCGTCCACCCCCGCCGCCATACGACGGACGCGCGCCGCCACCGGACATCGAGCCACGGCTGGCCGCACCGCGCGAGCTGTCCATCGGCGTCTGCCGCCCCGAACCGTAACCGCCGAAGGCATCACCACCGCGGTTGGCGCTGCCGCCTCCCGCATAGCCCCCCGAGGGTTGTGTCC
>CXWJ01002731.1_pt1 | contig 16314 bp, 13 predicted proteins | sample 590841 | NCBI WGS metagenome assembly CXWJ01 (sample SAMEA3498367, study PRJEB10139) | wastewater metagenome | biome: wastewater treatment plant; material: activated sludge | place: Austria | collected 2015-01-21 | reverse complement strand
ATGTCGTCCTCTCCTTTCATCTTAAAGATATTGTATGTCAGGAAAGAAGATTAGTCATACACGGCAACTCTTCAGGCTCAAATACCCCCTCGCCGAAGTTACGACTAATATACATGATAGTTTTCTCCTTGAATGGTAAAGGTTTGGCTAGTTTTGTTCTGCTAGACGGAGTTTCCGTCCCACATAGGAAAGTTCAACATACGTGCCCTGCCTCTGATTATCACATCTCGATCACCTCCTAAAACGGCTTTAGACAATGTGCTCATCTGCCACAGTTCTCTTTCGACGCGCTATCGTGAGGGAGAGATTCGAATTCGGTGCTCGTCTTGGCCTTAAGGCAGCTATGATCTTTTTACGCCATGAATATCCCGCTCGAACCACCACCACCCCAACAGCCTGCCATACATCCCAGGTATCCCCAAACGCATGGTTGACAACACAGACAAAACCAAGATTCTTCGTCGTAATCGCAGTCATGCTCTTCCATGCAAACGTTGTATTCGTCCTTGCATTTTCCGGCACACGACGTCGCTCCGCCCGAGCTACTATTGTCTAGGTAGACTTGATTGAGACTAATAATTTGGTGTACCCATGCCAATTCGTTAGACATACTTGTTAGTCGGGCAACATTCCAACTCGAGGCTCTAGAACATTCTTCCGCCAATAAACGTATGCGCCCAAAAATCGCGCGTCCCGGCGCGTTAAATTTGGCAACTTCCGATTCGTCAGGAAGGTACGCCAATGCCTTCCTTGCGGCCTGCTGCGTTTGGCGAAGCACTTCCCTCTCACCGAGTCTTTGAACGAGCCGTTGAATCCCTTTCTCGACATCATCGTACGCATCTGAGTATGTAGACATTATCGTTCTCCTACTGCCAGTGTTGGCTGAACCAATACCTCGTCCACGAAGTAAAGCCGTGAACCAATTGACCAAATCCATACGGTTTATTATCGTTTCTTCCGAGTGCTGGATGGCCCGCCGGGTGCTCTTGGAATCCTCCTCAGGCATCCGGCGAACCATCCAGCTTGCAGCAGTATAAAGTTACGCGTGGCCGTCTGTCATGCGTGCCCCTACCGATCATTTTCGTATTTGGAGATACGTATCGTGTGGGTAAGCCCGTTGGTCTGATGTGGGATCAGGCCACAGGAAAAGGCAAAAGCGGTGGCCGCCGCGCGAGCGGTCTTGCCATGCGCGCCGAGCTTTTCGTATATGTTGGCAATGTGCCGTTCGGCGGTGCGGATGCTCAAGACCAGCTCGGCGGCGATTTCCCGGTTACTCTTGCCGGCCGCCAGCAGGCCCAAGACCTCTACCTCGCGTGAGGTGAGTTCGGCAATGACAGGAACAATGGCTGAGGACGTTGCCGGGGTATGAGGCCGGCTAAGGACATATTCAACGGCTTGCTCCAGCGACCATCTCCGCCCACACGCTGCGCAAGTGCCCGCCGAATCTGGGATGATGGCAGATTCCGATTTGTCCCCCAACTTCAGATAGAGTGCCAGGCTCTCTTCAAGGACAGCCCGCGCCGACAACTGAATTGTGGTCATATCAGCCACCGGAACGAGGCGTTCGGCAAATGCCAACTCTTTTCGCTGCCCATTGCTTTTCGTCATTGGGTTATCCTCGTCGATTACTTAGTCTTCAAATCCTCCTCAATCGCTTCCATCGCCTCTTTCAACGTCACGAACAGCCGCCGCGAGTCGGATCGCGGCGTTTCTACTTTGAAGCGCCACGTCACCGTCCCGGCCACCTCATCCCGTTCCTGCCAGCACGTCAGCAGAAAGGTCCGGTAGCGCGGCGCTTGGTCACCTCTCACTGGCGGCCGTTCCACAACATTTGTCCTCAGTCTATGGTATACTGATGTCTGTCACGTACTCGGATGGTAGCAAGCCAGCGTGATTCCATCGTGATTTGATCGTGACTTCAAGCGGGAATTTTCGATGATTTATTGAGCTTTGTAACAGCACGTCGGTTTCACCACTCTCTCACTTTCGGTGGTGGTGATTCCAGGCAGGAGTTTTGCCGATGACGACGCTGGAACTGAGATTCCTGGGCGGTCTGACCATTGAACAGGCAGGCCGGCCCCTGACGGCGCTTAAGTCGCGCAAGGGGCAGGCGCTGCTTTGTTACCTGGCGCTGACGGGCAACGCCCAGGCGCGCGCCGCGCTGGCCGGTCTCCTCTGGCCGGAAATGCCGGAAGACAAGGCCCTGATGAACCTGCGGGCGGTGCTGAGTAAACTGAACGATCACCTGGCGTCCCATCTGGTGATCACCCGCCAGACCATCGCCTGGAACCCGGCCGCCGCCTATTGGCTCGATGTCGTTGAGTTTGAGGCCGGGCTGGCCGTGAAGGGTGACATCAGCCGTGTTCAAGAGGCCGTGGCGCTGTATCAGGGCGATTTCCTGGAAGGGTTCGATCTGGATGACGCGCCGCAGTTCGATGGTTGGGTGCTGGGGCAACGAGCGCGGCTACGGCAGGCGGGGCTGGCCGGGCTACACCACCTCGTTACCCATTTCACCGCCGGCGGCGACTACGAAATGGCGATCACCTATGCCCACCAACTCCTGGACATCGAACCCTGGCAAGAGGAAGTGGGCCGCGACTTGATGCGCCTGCTGGCCCTTTCCGGCCAACGCAGCGCCGCCCTGGCGCAATACGAGGCGTGCCGCCGTATCCTGGCCGAGGAGCTGGGCGTGGAGCCTGCGCCGGCGACCGTGGAGCTATACCGGCAGATCAGAGAGAACAACGTGACAGGGGAGCGCCCCCACGTGCTATCGCTTCCCTCCCCAGCCGATCAGGAACCATCTACCCTGCCGCACAACCTGCCGCCGCAGATGACCCCCTTTGTCGGGCGCGAGGCTGAACTGGCGCGGTTGGGGCAATTGCTGGCCCAGCCGGATGTGCATCTGCTCACGATTTTGGGTCCCGGCGGGATGGGTAAGACGCGGCTGGCTTTGGCTCTGGCCGAACGGCAATTGTCATCCAGTAGGGGTGGGTCTGAGACCCACCCCTACCATCATGGCGTCTATTTTGCTTCGTTGGCGCGTTTGGAAACGGCCGATTTCCTCCTACCGGCCATTGCCGAGACCATCGATTTCCGCTTTGCCGGGGGGGATCAACCACGAGAACAACTGCTGCGTTATCTGGCGAACAAGGCCATGCTGCTGGTCCTGGACAACTTTGAGCATCTGTTAGCCGGTACGGAATTAGTGGATGAGATTCTCCACGCCGCGCCCCGGGTTAAGATCATCATCACTTCGCGGGCGCGGCTGAACCGGCAGGTGGAGCAACTATTTCCCGTCGAGGGGATGGCCTATCCGCCAGTGGATGGAGCCGGCAACGCCGATAGCCCTCTCGACCTGAACCAATACAGCGCCGTACAACTATTTGGGCAATACGCGCGCCGCGTACGGCCGGATTTTGAGCTTGGGGCCGCGAATCAAGGCCACGTGCTGGAGATTTGCCGTCTGTTGCAAGGAATGCCCCTGGGCATCGTGCTGGCCGCCTCGTGGCTGGAGTCGTTGTCAACCGAGGCCATCTGCCGCGAGATTGGACAGGACGTCGATTTCCTGGCGACGGATATGGGGGACGTGCCCCGGCGGCAGCGCAGCTTACGGGCGGCCTTCAACCATTCCTGGCGGTTGTTAACTGAGCGCGAGCAGGCGGTCTTTTGCCGGATGTCTATCTTTCGCGGCGGCTTCACCCGGGCGGCGGCGCAGGCAGTCATGGGAGCCACTTTGCCTGAGTTGCAGGGGTTGGTGAACAAATCGCTGCTGACACTGAAAGCGGACGGGCGCTACGAAGTCCATGAACTGCTGCGCCAATTTGCGACCGAGAAGTTAAGCGAAGTGGAGGAGATGGAAACGGCCGCACGCGAACGACATAGTGCCTTTTATTGTACGCTGTTATTGAGACTTAACAAAAGAACACGGATATGTTGTAACCCGCCTTGCAAACGGGCCAAAGAGCAGNNAAGAGCAGCCCCGCTCAGTGCGTTCGCTGACGTATCCGTATCCATTTGTTAAGTCTCAACAACAGCATACCGCCAATTGGCACAATGCCCGGCAGTTGGAAGCCCTGGCCGAAGTGACCCGCGAAGCCGACAATGCGCATTCGGCCTGGCGTTGGGCCTTACAGCATGAAGCTTGGCGACGCCTGGATGAGGCCATCGATAGTTGGCTTCGGTATCACTGGTGGCGGGGGCTTTTTGATGACGGCGAAGCCTATTGCCAGGCAGTTTGCGCCGGCGTTGAGCAGTGGGCCGCGACAAAGCCGGCCGATGCCGCCGCAGGCTATCACCTTTGGGCCAGGGCAATGGCCTGGTATGGGGAATTTGCCCTGTCCGCTCAGATAGCTGTCCAGAGGGTCCAACAAAGCCTGGACTTGTTGGCCCGTCCCGAGTTGGCAGGTGAAGATACCCGTTCAATCAAAGCGTTTACCCTTCTTTGTTTTGGATCCTATACCTTCAACCCGCAAACAGAACGCTCATATATCGAAGAAAGTCTGCTATTGTACGAAGCCTTGCAAGACTCCTGGGGCATAAGCTCAGCCCTGAAGCGTATTAGCACCCTGGATTGGACGATGGGGCATTATGATCTGGCTCAGCAAGAAGCGGAAGCCAGTTTAGATCTTAGCCAAAAACGGGGGGGATCTAGCGCGACAGGCAAATATCTTATCTCTGCTGGGCGCGATTTACCAGCACCGGGGTCGCCTGGCTGAAGCCGAGCATTTTCGGCGTAAAGCATTGGACCTGGATCAGCGATTGGGCCTCCCAGTTGTCCTTAGCCATGATGCCGGCGAATTGGCGTTTACACTTGTTTTTCAGGGTAGATTTGACGAAGGCATGGAGTGGGGGCAGAAAGGTCTTCACGTTTCCCTGGAATCTAGTGACCCGATGCTGGAAGGATTTGCGCGACTGGCTATTGGTTGGTCTCACCTGCATCTGGGGCACTATGAACAAGCTCAACAGGAATTGACACGCTCCCTAGCACTGGTGAAAGCGGTAAACAATCGTTATGATGAAATCTTAGTCCTTTGTACGCTGGGTTACGTGGCCCTGGTTAACCTGAGTTATGACAAAGCGCAGGCGGCGTTTGAGGAGGGCTACCGTTTGAACGAGACCAATCGGTTTAATCCTTATACATTTTACGCCTTGAGCGGGTTAGGCCTTTCTACCTGCTTTCGCGGCGATTTGGCCCAGTCGCGCCGCCATTTCATAGAACTTCTGAGAGAGGGAGTGAGGCGGAAAGATTTTCTCTATCTACTTTCTGCTTTGCCGGGGCTGGCGCTGTATCTGGCGCGCGAGGGTGAGGAGGAACGGGCAACGACCGTGTGGGCGCTGGCGCAATGCCACCCTTTCGTAGCCAATTCTAAATGGTATGCGGACGTGGTCGGCCGGGAGATAGCAGCGTTAGCCGCATCCTTGCCGCCGGAGGTGGCCGAAGCAGCCAGGGAACGCGGCCGATCGCTTGATTTGTGGCCGACGGCCGAGGCATTGCTGGCCGAATTGGAAAGTTACGCATTTGAACTTTAGAAGCTTGCAGTTCTACGCTGGCGCGCCTACTGCGAAGGCAATACCCTCCGGATTCATCGCCGCCATGCTAGAGCGCCCCACAATTTCGCCCGTGTCCCCCCGAATGTCGGTATTACGCACCCAGTTATTGCCGATGTGCACGCCGTTGAAAAACACCCCGCCACCCGACGCGCCCCGCTCCACAAACGAATCCAGTTCCACGGTGACCGTGTCGCCCGTCTCGTGTACCGCAGTCAGCCGCGTCCACACCACGTGGGCCGCCTCGCCATCCCAATCTATCTGGGCCAGCTCCGTACCGGGTTGCAGGCGTAACGGCAGCCGCAGCAGCGAATTCGGCCGAGGCCAAGCCGGCGACACCCAACAACCCCGGCCCGCCGTAATCGCCGAAATCGAGTAGCAGCGCTTCGGCCGCCACGGCGATCACCGACAAGGAGGCGGGACGCACGTCTTTGAGGGCTATATTGCCNNGCGTTGGGGCGGCGCACGAGGCGGCCGATGTCGCCGATGACAGGGTTGCCCCATCTGCTCCAGGCGGATTTTCACGGGCATAGGCGTGACGCACCGGAAAGGAAGCAATCAGATTCAAGGCCATAAGCATCACCACTCCCAGAAAACTGAGTTTGGCAATCGTTCGTCGTATATCTGCCGCGCATCTCGTTTGGTGTGTCATGCAGGCAGTCTCGCATCCGGGCGTGATGAGCGAGTCAGACGGGCGTCATTGGCGCCCCTCGCGGCGTCATCGTTCCGTCATCCGGCATAACGCCGAGCCCAGCGCGGGGTAGAATTGTCTTGCTGTTCGTGCTAGAATGTCCCCATCTCGCCCACTTACGGCGTCGCCCGCAGGCCCCTCGCCGCGGCGCGCCAAGGAAGCGAACGATTGTCAGGTCTTACGTTGTCTTTGCTGGGGCCTTTTACAGTTACGATCGATGACCAGCCGTTCGACGACCTTCGCAACCGGCCGGCGCTGGCGCTATTGCTGTACCTGGCTTGCCGGCCGGAGCGCCACCGCCGCGAAAGCCTGATGGCCTTGCTCTGGCCCGATTGGCCGCAGGCCTCCGCCCAGCAAAACCTGCGGCAAAACCTCTATGTGCTGCGCCAGGCGCTCCCAGGCGTCGCTTCCCGGCATGGTGGTGATGCCGTGCCCCTGATCCTGTCCGACCGCGAGGCTCTGCAACTCAATCCCGACGCGGCAGTGACGGTGGATGCTCGACGCTTCGCCGCGTTGCTGGAGCAGCCTCAGCCCACCATAACCCACCTGGCCGAAGCCATAGCCCTCTACCGGGGAGACTTCCTGGCCGATTTCTACCTGCCGGACAGCAATGCGTTCGAGGAGTGGGCCGCGGCCAATCGCGAGGCATATCGGCGGCTGGCGCTGGAGGCCCTGGAACGGCTAACCAATGATGCGCTGGCGATGGCCGATTACCCGGCGGCCGAGCGGTATGCCCGCCACCAACTGGCAATCGACAACCTGCGCGAAAGCGCCCACCGGCATCTCATGCTGGCTCTGTCTAATACTGGACAGCGCGCCGCGGCTCTGACTCACTATGAAGCGTATACACGCATCGTCAAGGAGGAGTTGGGCATTGAGGCGACCAGCGATATGCGCGCGCTGGCAGAGCAGATCGCCCTGGGCCAACAAGCGCCGGCCGTCATGGCGGAAAGCGCCATTGAGGCCCGCCTACCGCGCCACAACCTGCCGGCCGCCGCTACGGCATTGATCGGCCGCGAGCGCGAACTAGAGGCGTTGGATGCCTATGTGCGCGATCCAGCCATTCGTCTGGTTACCATTGTGGGGCCGGGCGGCATGGGCAAGACCCGTCTGGCCCAGGCCGCGGCCGAGGCCGTGCTCCACGACACTGGGCAACCGCCGCCCTTCCCCGACGGCGTTTATTTCGTCCCGCTGGCGTCGCTGGCGACCCCCGCGCTGTTAATCCCCGCCATCGCCGGGACCATCAATTTCCGCTTCCATGAGGGCAGTGGGCCGCAAGAGCAGCTACTCAACTATCTGCGCCGCAAGCAGATGCTTTTACTGCTGGATAACTTTGAGCACCTCATCGACGGGGTGGAGCTGGTTGACGAAATACTCAATACCGCGCCGGGGGTGAAGCTGCTGATCACCTCGCGGCAAAAGTTGCTACGGCAGGCGGAGCAGCTATTTCCCATTGGCGGGTTGTCCGTGCCCCCGGACACCGCCGGCCAACCGGAAGGCGCAGAGAGCGATGCCGTCCAGCTTTTCCTGGAAAGCGCGCGCCGAACCCGCCCCGCCTTTAGCCTGACCGCCGGCAACAGGCCCGACGTGTTGGCCATCTGCCGTCTGGTAGAGGGCATGCCCTTGGGCATCATTCTGGCGGCAACGTGGCTGGACACGCTGTCCACGGCCGACATCGTGGTCGAAATGGAGCAAGACCTCGATTTTCTGGCCGTGGAGGGCGGCGATCTTCCACAACGGCAACGCAGCATGCGCGCCGCGTTCAATCACTCCTGGCGGCTTCTAGGCGAGCGCGAGCAGGCCGTTTTCCGGCAGCTATCTGTCTTCCGTGGCGGCTTCACGCGCGAAGCGGCGGCAGCCATCGCCGATGCCTCGGCCCGCGACCTCCAAACCTTGATCAACAAGTCGTTGCTCATTCGCGAATCGCCCAGCCGCTATATGATGCACGAACTACTGCGCCAGTTTGCGGCCGAGAAGCTGGCCGGTACACAGCGTGAAGAAGAGGCTACACGCGACCGCCATAGCGCCTATTTCTGCGACTTTCTGAATGACCACACCCAGGAGTGGCACAGCGCCCAACAATTTGAAACATTGGCGACCGTAACACGGGAAGCCGACAATGCCCAGGCAGGCTTGCAGTGGGCGCTGGCCCGGGAGCAGTGGCCGTGCCTGCTAAAAGCCATCGATAGTTGGATGGAATATCAGCAGTGGCAAGCCTATTGGCAGGAAGGGGAACGTTTTTGCCGGGCTATTGTGGACAGAGCCGAACAGCTTGACAAGGCGAACGGCGTTGTCCCGCCCGACTGTTTACGCCTGTGGGTCAGGGCTTTGCTCTGGATGGCGATGCTTAATAGCTCGGATCGCCGCGCGGCGATTGACAACAGCCAAATGGCTCTGACGCTACTCAATAGGCCGGAATTGGTCGGTCAGGACCGGCGGCGCGAGGAGGCCATTGCCCGATCCATCAAAGGTTTCCACATGCAGATGATGGACTTGCACGAATCGCAACGCCAGTTGACCCAATCTCTGGAGATTTTCCAGGAGTTGGGTGATCGCTGGGGAATCGCGCAAAGCCTCGCCGGGTTGGGAGGCCTGGACTATATCAATGGTCGATTGGACGCGGCGTTGGAACGCACCGAGGCCGCTTACGAAATTCGGCGGGCGATGGGTGATAGACCCGCGCAAGGCCGATCTCTCAACAATCTGGGCTTGATCCATAAATGGCTGGGCCATCTGGATTCAGGCGAACGGTTTCATCGCGAAATGGTAAGCCTGCAACAGGCTATCCACGAGTATGCCAATCTGGCCGACTCCCAGGCCAACCTTGTCCAGACCTTGAACCACGTCGGTAAATACGATGAAGCCTACCACTTGGCAATGGAAGCCCTGGAAGGCACTCGCGCGCGGGGCAACAGAACGCACGAAGCCATTATATCCATAGCCGCCGGCAATGCTTTGTTAAACCTCGGCCAATATGAGCCGGTATACGCGTTGGTGGCGGAATCATTGGCCGTCGTCAGGGATAAAGGCCAGCGAATACAAGAAGGGGTATTGCTTCAGTTATACGGAGCACTGGCTCTCGTCGGTGAATCCTATGACGAGGCGCAAACGGCCTATCGTTCATCTTTAGAAATATTTCAGCAAATTGCGCGGATGACGGCTGTCTGGCCGCTGTCCGGCCTGGGTCACGCCGCTTTTCGCCAGGGTGACCTGCCCGAAGCGAGAAAACAGATCAGCGCGGCGATGACGAGCGCCTTGCAGAGCCGGAACTTTTTCATCGTGCGCGCCCTGCCAACCGCGGCCCTGCTGTTAGCCGACGCGGGTCAGGTGCAGCAGGCCATCACAGCTTGGTCGCTCGCCAAATCCTATCCCCACATCGCCAATTCCAAATGGTTCGCCGACATTGCCGGACGCGAGCTGGACGAATTGGCGGCGGCTGTCTCATCGACCAGGGCGACAACGGCGGGGCAACCCGACCGAGAGACGGATTTATGGGCGATGAGCGCGGCGCTGCTGGTCGAGTTGGAGCAGCTATCAGGTAGAAACCCCGCCCCGAAACTGCTACAATAGAACGATCGACTATCTCGAATAGAAGTCGTCAACCTCCCAAATTTCCATGACTCGGTGGGGGACATAACTTGTCTACGTTGGCGCTCTCCCTATTGGGGTCATTTTCAGCGACGCTCGACGGCCGGCCTTTGGGCGAATTCCGCACCCGGTCGGCCCAGGCGCTCCTGGTCTATGTGGCCTGCCAACCGGAGCCTCATAGCCGGGAGTCGTTGACGGCCCTGCTATGGCCCGAAACCCCTCAACTCTCAGCCCACCAAAACCTGCGCCAGACGCTCTATTTGTTGCGCCAATGGCTGCCCGATGTTCCCGCGCCCGCCGGCGACCGCCGCCCCCTCATCCTGGCCGGCCGCAAGTCCATTCAGCTAAATCTCGAATCGCCCATCGTTCTTGACGTGGCTGTTTTCAACGCCCTGATTGACCAACCGCAGCCGACACCCCAACAACTGGCCGAGGCGATCGCCCTCTATCGGGGCGACTTCCTGGCCGATTTCTACCTGCCGGAGAGCAATCCATTCGAAGATTGGGTCACCGCGCGGCGCGCCTATCTGCAACGCCGGGTGCTTACGGCGCTGGACAAACTGACCGGCCACTCGCTCCAGGATGGCGACTACGCCACAGCCGCGATCCTGGCTCGGAGGCAGGTTGCGTTAGACAATCTGCGCGAGAGCGCCCACCGCCAACTGATGCTGGCTCTGGCCGGCAGTGGGCAACGCGCCGAGGCACTGGCCCAGTTTGAGCAGTGCGCCCGCCTGTTGCGCGCGGATTTAGGCATCAAACCCTCGGCCGAAACGCGCGCCCTGGCCGAGTACATTGCCGCCGGAGACGACCAGCCCGCCGCTCCGGCCCATATTCACACTCGTGTCCCCTTCGCCCCCCGACCGCGCCACAATCTGCCGCTGCAACTCAGCAGCTTTATCGGCCGCGAGCGCGAGATCGCCGAAGTCCGGCGTCTTCTGGCCCATTCGCGCCTGGTGACACTGACCGGTGCCGGCGGCAGCGGCAAAACCCGCCTGGCGCTGCAGGCCGCCGAGGGGCTGCTGGCGTCTTTCAGCGATGGCGTCTGGTTCATCGAGCTGGCCGCCTTGTCCGAACCGGCGCTGGTGGTGTCGGTTATTGCCGCCACGCTGGGCATCGTGGAACAGAAAAACCGGCCGGTGGCGGAGGCGCTGCGGGAACACCTGCGCCCGCGCCAGACGCTGCTGGTGCTTGATAATTGCGAGCATCTCATCCATGCCGTCGCCCAATTGGCCGAAACCTTATTGCATCACTGCCCGTCGTTGCGCATCCTGGCTACCAGCCGCGAGATGCTGGCGATTGCCGGCGAGGTCGTCTGGCTCGTGCCCACCCTCTCCTTGCCGCAGATCGATCTGCCGCCACGGGTCGAAGACCTCAAGCAATTTGACGCCGTGCGCTTGTTCCTGGAACGGGCCACCTCCGCGCTCCCCTCGTTCGATCTGTCGGAGCGCAACGCCGCGCCCGTTACCCAGCTGTGCCGCCAACTGGACGGCATGCCGCTGGCCATTGAACTGGCCGCGGCGCGAGTCAAGATGCTGCGGGTCGATCAGATCGTTGCCCGTCTGGATGACCGCTTCGGCTTGTTGGCCGGCGGCAGCCGCACCGCCCTGCCGCGCCATCAGACCCTACGGGCTTTGATCGATTGGAGCCACGACTTGCTATCACCGGCCGAGCAATGCCTGTTGCGCCGCCTGTCGGTCTTTGCCGGCGGGTTCACCCTGGAAGCTGCGGCGGCCATCAATGCCGAGGCCGACGACCTGGATACCCTGGCGCTGCTGACGCAACTCGTCAATAAGTCGCTGGTCGTAGTCGATCAGTCGTCTGATCGGGAAGCACGCTATTTTCTGCTGGAGACGATCGCCCAGTACACCTGGGAAAAGCTTCAGATGGCCGGCGAAGGCGACCAAATGTTGGAGCGCCACGCCCACTTCTTCTGTCGCATACTGGAAGAAGCGCTTCCCCAGTATGACTACAACGATCACTGGTATCAACGCCTGAATTGGATTGAAACGGAATATGACAACTGGCGCGCCGTCCTGAGCCGGGCCTTCAACGACCACTCCATCGCCCTGGAATGGGGCGGCCGCGTGGCCGCGCGCATGGGCAGCTACTGGCTGATGCACGGCCGGCTGAGCGAGGGCCGGCGCTGGCTGGAGGTCGCTCTGGCCGGGGTTGATGCGGCGATGACCTCGACCCGCGCGGCGCTGTCGCTGTGGATGGCCTCGTTGATGATGCGCGAAGGCCACCCGCAGGGGCCACNNGGCCTCCAGTTAGCCGGCGAGGCGGGGGCCTATTCGATCATGTCCGGCGCGCATTATGCCCTGGCGCGGGCAGCGCTGCGGGCCGGCGACTTCGACAGTGCTACCGACCACGGCGAAAAAGCGCTACAGTTGGCCGCGAAGCACGACAACCAGATCCGCAAGGTCGATCTGCTGCGGCAGTTGGGCGTCATCGCCTCCTGGCAGGGCAACTACGACCGCGCGGCGGCCCTGTATGACGAGTCCATGACCCTGGCGCGGACGTTGCAGGCCAAAGGCTGGGTAGTGGCCCAGATATTGAACTCGCAGGGTGAAAACGCCCGCCGGCGAAGGGAGTACGACCAAGCGCTGACCTACTACCGCGACGCACTGGGTATCGCCCATGAGATCAGCGACGTCTCGCTGATCCTCGGCGAGCATCTCAATATGGGGCTGGTCCTGGTGCGGCAAAACGATCTGGATTCGGCCGTTACCTCCTTGCGCGAGAGCCTGGGCATCATCGCCGGCGGCCACCGCATCGATGGCGATTTCATCTGGAACCTGTGGGGGTTCGCGGTGGCGGCCATGCGGCGTGGCCGGCCGGAACGCGCCGCCTGTCTGTTCGGCGTGGCCGACGGGTTGCGCGACCGGACCGGTCTCTATCTCTCGCCGGTCGATGCCGAGGATTACCGCCAGGACGTGGCCCAGGCGCGGGCGGCGCTGGGCGATGCTGCCTTCGCCGCCGCCTGGGATCAGGGCCGGCGACTGTCGGCCGAAGAAGCCATCGCCCTGGCCCTGGAGTAAGAGGAGCAGGCGACGCGCATGTGGCTTCACTCGCCACCCGCTACTTGCCCCTCGCCACCCTCTCCCAACCCTTCCGCCCCCTCAATCAGCCGCTTCAACCGGTCGGCGAACCGCGACGCCGGCGCGCCATCGACGATGTCGTGGTCGAACGATAGCGTGACGCTCAGGTAATCGCGCGGCTCGATGCGGCCGTCGATGATCCCCGGCTTGGTAGCGATGCCGCCCAGGGTCAGATTGAGCGTATAGAGCGGGATGGGGATGCCCCAGCCGCCCCCCTCGCCGAACATGCCCACGGCGGTGACGCTGACCGTGCCGCCGATGCGCTTCAGCCAGTGGGGATTGAGCGGCAGGATGCGATAGGCCAGGCCGCGTAGAAAGCCGGGCAGCCGCACGTACCAGCGCATCAGGCTCATCGTCTGTTCGCCGTGGCTGCGGTCGGGATTCTGTTGCACGTGGCGGATTTCGTCGTGCAATTCGCGCACGTTGCGCCGGTTGACGGCCCGCACCACGTAGGCCAGCGGGAAGCGGCGCTCTTCCAGTTCGATCTCGATGATGGTATTCACGTCCACGTCGTCGAACAGCACCAGCCGGCCGCGCCAATCGCGGCAGGCGTGGATCATCTTGTCCTCGGCCACGGCCGCGCCGACACAATGGAGGATAAAGGCCGTGAACGACAGCGATTCGCCACTGCGCTCCTTGTGCTCGCGCAATATCCGCCGCGCCTCGGTCACGTCTAACTCCACCAGGCCGTGGATCATGTGCTTGCGGCTGCCGGCGTGCATGGCGTCGAGCACCAGCCGCCGCGAGCGGGGAAAGGGCACAACGGTAAACCCTTGTTGTTGATCAGCTTTCATGGGCCAAGTATGCCATAGAAACCGAGTTTCTTCTTGGAAACTCGGTTTCTACAGTTTCTAACAGCCAATGTGACACAGCAGCAAAAATCGGCTAACGTATGGGAGTAATCCGGGTTGCGCGCTAATTATCCGTGTGACCTGTGTAATCTGTGGATTCTTCTTCTCTTTTCTGGAGGAACCAACATGACCTATGCTCACGGCGGCGAACTCGTCGCCCGCTCGCTGGCGGCCCAGGGCGTCAGCACCATCTACACCCTCTGCGGCGGCCACGTCGCCCCCATCTACGACGGCTGCCTGAACCACGACATCGCCGTCATCGACTTCCGCCACGAGCAGGCCGCGGCCCACGCCGCCGACGCCCACGCCCGCCTCACACACAATGTTGGTGTGGCCCTCGTCACCGCCGGGCCGGGCGTCACCGATGCCGTCACCGGCGTCGCCAACGCCTACCAGGCCCGCAGCCCCATGATCCTGCTGGGCGGGGCCGCGCCGCTGAAGACCAAGGGCATGGGCGGGCTGCAAGAGATGCCCCAGACGGAGATGTTCCAGACCTTCACCAAGGCCAGCTTCACCATCGAACGCACCGAGGACATCCCCGAACAGTTGGCCGAGGCTTACCGCCAGGCCCTGAGCGGCCGCCCCGGCCCGGTCTTCGTCGAGTTGCCGTTCGACGTGCTGTTCAACGCCGTCGATGCGCCGGAACGGATGCCGGAGCGGGTTACGATCGCGCCTGTCCCGCCGCCGGTGGCGGCCGTGCAGGCCATGTTCGACCTGTTGCGCGCCGCCGAGCGCCCGCTGATCATCGCCGGGACGCAGGTCTACTGGGACGGCGCGGGCCANNTGAACCACAACCGGCAGGCCGACGTGGCCGCCGTGGCCGACGCGCGGCTGGTGCTGGAAGCGCTGGCCGAGGGGCTACAGGGCATTCGCTTCCAGCCGTGGCTGGCGCAGGTGGCCGAATGGGAGCGGGCGCGCAATGAGAAGCAACAGGCGTGGGAGCAACTCGACGACGCGCCGGTCAACCATTTCCGCTTCGCTGCCGAGGTGGAGCGCTTCATCGACGAGAACACCATCGTCATCGGCGACGGCGGCGACATCGTCAGCGCCTGCGCCAAGGTGCTCACCATCACCCGGCCGGGGCAATGGCTCGATCCCGGCCCGTTGGGTTGCCTGGGCGTCGGCGCGCCGTTTGCCATCGCCGCCCAGCGCCTTTTCCCCGAACGCCGTGTGCTCATCCTGAGCGGCGACGGCTCCTTTGGGCTGAACGGCTTCGAGTTCGACACGGCGGTGCGTTTTGGCCTGCCCATCGTCGCCATCGTNNCACGCGCTATGAGAAGGTGGTCGAGGCGTTGGGCGGCTATGGCGAACTGGTCGAGGAGCCGGGCGACATTGGGCCGGCGCTGGGGCGGGCCTTCGCCGCCGGCCGTCCTGCCTGCGTCAACGTGATGCTCGACCCGGCGGGGATGAGCAAAACGGGGGCGAGTTCGCCGTATATTGTCTGACGGAACAAAATCAACGCAAAACAATGGTATCATAGGATAATATGCCTGAAATCTCGCGGTTCTACGGGATCATTGTAAGAGTGTTCTATGAGACTACTCGCCATCAACTGCCCCATTTTCACGCGGCCTATGGTGATCATCTAGCCAGCTTTACAATCGATCCCCCGGCGTTGTTAGCGGCAGTATGCCCAGAAAGCAGTTACATCTGATCCTGGCTTGGGCCGAACTCCATCAGGATGATCTCCTGGCAAATTGGGAACGAGCGCGAGACCAACTGCCGCTTCATAAAATTCCCGGCTTACCGTAGGACTAAACAATGAGCACGCAACTTCAAGACTTTCCTATTTTGCACCGGGTTGCATCGTTTACTCTCGGCGATGAATACATCATACGAGTTAAGTTTGATGACGATACTGAGCGATCCGTTGACTTCGGACCCATTCTATATGGGCCGGTCTTTGGCCCGCTACGTGACCCCGCCCGATTTAAGGAAGTAGAACTCGACCCCGACTTTGGCGCGCTGGTGTGGCCCAACGGGGCCGATATCGAACCAATGGTGCTGTACGATTGGCCTGCCTATGTGAGTGACATCATTAAGCGGCGGCAAAACACCCCCCACCCTATTCCCTAAAAACTATCGTTTTGAGCTACGGATATTGAATCCGTTTTCCCCGTTCTTTATCCGTAGCCAATCTCTTACTCTTCACCCTAAACTGGGAGAGCCGCATGGAGTTCAAGGATAACGTAGTGGTCTTAACCGGCGCATCGACTGGCATCGGCGAAGCCATGGCCCATCAACTGGCCGGGCAAGGCGCATGGCTGGCCCTGGCTGCCCGCAGCGCCCAAAAGCTGGAAGCTGTGGCCGCCGAATGCCGAGCGCGCGGCGGTCGGACGCTCGTTGTGCCCACCGACGTGACCGACGAAGCGGAGTGCCGCGAACTGGTAGAGCGCACCGTGGCCGAGTTCGGCCGCGTCGATACGCTCATCAATAACGCCGGCCTCAGTATGTGGATGAAGCTGGAAGACGTGGAAGACCTCGGCTCGCTGGAGTACATCATGCGCGTCAACTTCTTCGGCAGCATGTACTGCACCTA
>CXWJ01010977.1_pt1 | contig 16315 bp, 11 predicted proteins | sample 590841 | NCBI WGS metagenome assembly CXWJ01 (sample SAMEA3498367, study PRJEB10139) | wastewater metagenome | biome: wastewater treatment plant; material: activated sludge | place: Austria | collected 2015-01-21 | reverse complement strand
CTCGCCCGATGGCCGCGTCGGCGCCCAGGGGGCGACGGGCTGGAACGCGCCGGCGCTCGCGCCTTGGCTCGACACGGCCTTGAACGCAGCGTCGCAGGCGCACTTCGACGCGCCCTGCGGCTGCATCGGCCAGGGCGGCACGATCCCGTTGATGAACATGCTGCAACAGGGCTTCCCGCGGGCGCAGATGATGGTCTGCGGCGTGCTGGGGCCGAAGAGCAATGCGCACGGGCCGAACGAGTTCCTGCATCTCGCGTATGCGCGAAAACTGACCGCGGCAGTCGCGCAGGTGGTGGCGGCCTGTCCCTGAGCGTGCATTTGTCCCGCTGCGTCACCGATTGAAACGCGAGCCCCCCGGGTTCGAGGGGCGGGCCCGCAGAGGCGGCCAGAGACAATGAGTCCGTGCCCTGTTTCGGGGCGGTTCGCGGTCCGGGTGACACGAGGGGATACCGATGAGAGTGTGGCGAACGCTGGCCTGTTGGGCCGCTTCGATGCTCGTCGCGACGGCGGCATCGGCGCAGGCCGACATCGGCGCGCGCCTGCAACTCATCGACTGCCCGGTCGGCCGGCCGTTCGACGGGCCGACGCCGTTCCTGTGGACCTCGGCGACGCTCGAAGACGCGCGCATCCGCACGCGCGACCAGGTCGGCACCACCACCGACCCCGGTACCGGCAAGCCGGCGCCCGTGTGGGGCGAGTTCCACGGCGTGGTGGACACCAGCAGCACCGGCGNNCTCACGACCGGCATGGCCTTCGTCGGCGGCGGCACGCGGGTCGCCGAACTGCACCTGCCCGACTCCGGCGGCGAAGGCACGGCGTCGGCTTCGCTGCTGCGCGAGTTCAGCCTCGACGCGCACTCGTCGGTCACTTTCACCGGCGCCGGGTTCCTCACCGCGATGGGCCTGGACGACCCGCTGCTGATCGATTCGTTCGCCATCGAAGGCTCGGCGCCGGGCGAAGCCTCGGGCGGCTGGATCTGGCTCGACCGCGATGGGCGCGCCGGCGCCTCGTTCGGCGCGGTCGTCGCCACCGACGCCTACGACGGCCTGTTCAGCTATGAGATGACGCCCGATGGCTGGCTGCGCTTCACGATCACCAACCTCGGCGACGAGACGCTGTTCGGGCAGTTTCACTCGATGGCGTTCGTCGACCTCAGCCTGCCCTCGCTGCCGGTGCCCGAGCCGCAGACGGTCTGGCTGCTCGGTCTCGGCCTCGGGCTGCTGGTGCTTCGGCGGCGTCGTTCGGTCTAGGTCAGGCCGAGCATCGAACGGCCGACGGCCTCGGCCAGGTCGATGCCGTCGACGCCGGCGGACATGATGCCGCCCGCGTAACCCGCGCCTTCGCCGCCCGGGTAGAGGCCCGCGACGTTCAGGCTTTGCAGGTTGCGCCCGCGCGTCACGCGCAGCGGCGACGAGGTGCGCGTCTCGACGCCGGTGAGCACCGCGTCGGCCATCGCAAAGCCCGCGATGCGGCGTTCGAAGGTGGGCAGCGCTTCGCGGATCGCGTCGATCGCATACCCCGGCAGCGCCGTCGCCAGGTCGGTCGGCCGCACGCCCGGCGTGTACGACGGCAGCACGCTGCCGAAGGCCGACGAGCCACGCGCGGCGATGAAGTCGCCGACCCGCTGGCCGGGTGCGTCGTAAGTGCCGCCGCCGAGTTCGAACGCGCGCGATTCCCAACGGCGCTGGAAAGCGATGCCGTCGAGCGGGTGCACCGGGCCGCTCGCGCTCCGATCCTGGCGGAAGTCCTCGGGCGCGATGCCGACGACGATGCCGGCGTTCGCGTTGCGCTCGTTGCGCGAGTACTGACTCATGCCGTTGGTGACGACGCGGCCGGGCTCCGAAGTCGCCGCGACGACCGTGCCGCCCGGGCACATGCAGAAGCTGTAGACCGAGCGCCCGTTGGCCGCGTGGTGCACGAGCTTGTAGTCGGCCGCGCCGAGTTTCGGATGGCCGGCGTTCGGGCCGAAACGCGCGCGGTCGATCAGGGACTGCGGGTGTTCGATGCGAAAGCCGAGCGAAAACGGCTTGGGCTCCATGTAGACGCCGCGCGCGTGCAGCATCTCGAAGCTGTCGCGCGCGCTGTGGCCGAGGGCGAGCACCACGTGGTCGGCGTCGAGCTGCTCGCCCGAAGCGAGCGTGACACCGCGGATGCGGCCGGCTTCGATGTGCAGATCGGTCACGCGGCTGCGGAAGCGGACCTCGCCGCCCAGCGCCTCGATCTCGGCGCGCATCCTCTCGACCATGCTCACCAGCCGGAAGGTGCCGATGTGCGGCTTGGCGACATAGAGGATTTCTTCGGGCGCGCCGGCCTTGACGAACTCGGTCAGCACCTTGCGCGTGAGGAAACGCGGGTCGCTGATCTGGCTCCAGAGCTTGCCGTCCGAGAAGGTGCCGGCGCCGCCCTCGCCGAACTGCACGTTCGACTCGGGATCGAGCACGCGAAGCCGCCACAGGCCCCAGGTGTCCTGGGTGCGCTCGCGCACCGCCTTGCCGCGTTCGAGCACGATCGGCCGCAGACCCATCTGCGCGAGCACGAGTGCCGCGAAGATGCCGCAAGGCCCGAAGCCGATGACCAGCGGCCGCGGGCGCCCGAGCGCGGCGAAGTCGGCCGGCGCGTGGCCGACGAAGCGGTAGCTCGTGTCGGGCGAGGGCGCGACATGGCGGTCGCCGGCCAGCCGCGTGCGCACCGCGGCCTCGTCGCGCAGCGTGCAATCGACGGTGTAGATGAACACCAGCGCGTGCTTCTTGCGTGCGTCGTGGCTGCGCTTGTAGACGCTGAAGTCGAGCAGCTCGGCGGCGTCGACACCCAGGCGCGCGAGGATGGCCGGGCGCAGCGCGCCATCGGCATGGTCGAGCGGCAGGCGCAGCTCGGTGAGGCGCAGCATGGCGGTTCTGGCGGCGACGCCCGCCGCGATCAGTAAAACGCCTCGACGCGCGTCGCGCCCATCAGCGGCTCGATCAAACGCGACAGCGGCCGCAGCGGGGCGTAACGCTCGGCGACCTTGTGCGCATAGGCAAAGAAGCGCGGCAGGTCCTGGCTGTACTTCGGTTTGCCGTCGCGGTGCTTCAGGCGGCAGAAGATGCCCAGCACCTTCAGGTGGCGCTGCAGGCCCATCCACTCGATCTGGCGCCAGAACTCGCCGAAGTCGGCCGGCACCGGCAGCGCGGCCTGGCGCGCGGCCTGCCAGTAACGCACCGCCCAGTCGATCTCCCGGGCTTCGTCCCAGGAGATGAAGGCGTCGCGCAGCAGCGAGGCGATGTCGTAGCTGATCGGGCCGCGCACTGCGTCCTGGAAATCGAGGATGCCGGGGTTCGGCGAGGCGACCATCAGGTTGCGCGGCATGTAGTCGCGGTGCACCGCGACGGTGGGCTGGTCGAGCGCGCTGGCAACGAGCTGGTCGCAGACCGCCGCCCAGGTGCGCTGCTCGGCTTCGGTCCAGGCGACGCCGTGTTCGCGCTGCACGCACCAGTCGGGGAACAGCGCGAGCTCGCGCCGCAGCAGCGCATTGTCGTAAGGCGGCAGCGCGCTCGCGTCGGCGCGCGCCTGCCACTGAACGAGCGCGGCGATCGCCTCGCGCATCAGCGTGTCGGCGGTCTTCGTCTCGCCGGCGGCCACGGCGGCGTGCAGCGCATCGAGGTACAGCCGCGAACCGAGGTCGCCGAGCAGCAGGAAGCCGAGCGCCAGGTCTTGCTCGAGCACACGGGGCGCGTTCAGGCCGGCGCTCTCGAACATCGCCGCGACCTGCACGAAGGGCCGCACGTCTTCCTGCGGGGGCGGCGCGTCCATGATGACGAAGCTCGCGCCGGCGCCCGAATCGACGCGGAAGTAGCGGCGGAAGCTCGCGTCGTTCGACGCCGGGCGCAGCGTGGGGGCGAGCAGGCCATGGCGCGCCGCGATCGCGGCGAACCAACGCTCGAAGGCTTCGTGGCGCGGCGCGTCGGGCCAGGCGATGGGTGTCGTCGCAGTGGTGTCGGTCAAGGTGATGGCGTCGCGGCCCCTCATGGATAATCGATTCTACAAATCACGCCGCACGCCTCGGGGCCTCCGCCGGGCCGAGCCACCGACCGCCTTGCCCGCCACGCCGCGCCTCCCACGACGTCGAAGACTGCCGCGCCGCACGCGTTGGGCACCGATGCTGCTGGCCTGCGCCGCCGGCGCGGCGAACGCGCAGGACGCCGCCGCCGACGCGCTGACGCTGCAAGCCGCCGAAACGCTCAAGCCCGCGGCGCGCGGCGAGAACAGCCGGCAGTTGCCGATCATCCTGCGCGCGCGCGAGGTGCGAGGCCGGCCGGACCTCGAAACCGTGGCCGAAGGCGATGCCGAGTTCCGGCGCGGCAGCGTCGTCATCCGCGCCGACCGGCTGAGCTACGACAACCCGACCGACCTGGCGGTGGCCCGCGGCCATGTGCGCATCAGCCGCGACGGCAACGTCTACACCGGCGCAGAGTTGCAGCTCAAGGTGCAGGACTTCGAAGGCTTCTTCATGGCGCCGACCTACTGGTTCGGCCGCGCCGGCGCGGGCGGCACGGCGCAGCGCGTCGATTTCATCGACGACCAGCGCGCCGTGGCGCACGGCGCGACCTACACCAGCTGCCCGGCCGACGGCTCGGGCGACCCGGCCTGGCTGCTGAGCACCGAACGCGTCAAGCTCGACTTCGACGCCAACGAAGGCGTGGCCGAGAACGGCGTGTTGCGTTTCTACGGCGTGCCCATCCTCGGCGCGCCGGTGCTGAGCTTTCCGCTCACCGACGAGCGCAAGTCCGGTTGGCTGCCGCCGAGCATCAACCTGGACAGCGAAAGCGGCTTGCAATTCTCGATTCCCTACTACTGGAACATCGCGCCGAACCGCGATGCGACGCTGACGCCGCTGCTCAGCGGCAAGCGCGGGCTGGGCATCGAGACCGAGTTCCGCTGGCTCGAACCGCGTTACCGCGGCACGCTGAACCTGGCGCTGCTGCCGCACGACCGGCTGACGTCGTCGACGCGCTATGCCTTCGAAGCTGCACACGACGCGACGCTGCCCGCCGATGCGTCGCTGCGGCTGCGCGTGCAGCGCGTCTCCGACGACGACTACTGGAAGGAGTTCTCGCGCGGCGTGTCGAGCCTGACGCCGCGGCTGCTGGCCAGTGAACTGAACCTCGCGCGGCCGGCCGGCAGCGAGGTCTCGACCTACCTGCGGGTGCAGCGCTGGCAGGTGCTGCAGACGACCGATCCGGCGACGCGCATCGAAGCGCCGTACGAACGTCTGCCGCAACTCGGCGCACGCTTCGCGCGCCGCCTCGGCGCCGGGCTCGACCTGGCGCTGGAGACCGAGCTGAACCGCTTCGGCAACCCGCCGCGAGGCATCAGCGCCGCGCGCCCGACCGGCGTGCGCTGGCATGCGCTGGGCAGCCTGAGCCGGCCCTTCGTCGAGCCCGGCTGGACGCTGACGCCGCGCCTCGCCTTCAACGCTGCGTCCTACGCGCTCGACGCGCCGCTGGCCGACAGGCGGCGCAACTTCTCGCGTGTGATTCCGACCTTCAGCGTCGACAGCGCCTGGGTGCTGGAACGCGACACCTCGTGGTTCGGCCACGCGGTGCGGCAGACGCTCGAACCGCGCCTGCTGTACGTGAACACGCCGTACCGCGCCCAGGCCGAGCCGAGCGGCGCGAACGCCGCGGCGAACAGCTACGTCGCCTTCGACGCCGCCGGCAAGGATTTCAATTTCGACTCGATCTTCACCGAGAACGGCTTCAGCGGCGTCGACCGGGTGTCGGACGCGCACCAGCTCACCGCCGGCGTGACGACGCGCATCCTCGACCCCGCCACCGGCGCCGAGGCGCTGCGCCTGGGCCTCGTGCAGCGCTACCTGTTCCGCGACCAGCGCATCACGCCCGACGGCGTGCCGTTCACGCGGCGCCTGTCCGACCTGCTGCTGCTCGGTTCGACGACGGTGGTGCCGAACTGGACGCTCGACGCGTCGCTGCAATACAGCCCGGACCTGAACCGCACCGTGCGTTCGATCATCGGTGCGCGCTGGTCGCCGGGCCCGTACCGCACGCTCGGCGCCACCTACCGCCTGGCGCGGGGCCTGAGCGAGCAGCTTGAGCTCGGTTGGCAGTGGCCGGTCTACGGCCGCACCCCCGACGAGGCACCGGCCGCCGGCTCGCTCGCGTGCCGCGGCAGCTGGTACAGCGTCGGCCGCATCAACTACAGCACGCGCGACAGCCGCATCACCGACTCGGTGCTCGGTGTCGAGTACGACGCGGGCTGCTGGATCGGCCGGGTGGTCGCCGAGCGCCTGTCCACCGGCCGCAGCGAAGCGACGACACGGCTGCTGCTGCAACTCGAACTCGTCGGCCTGTCGCGGCTCGGCTCCAACCCGCTGCAGGTCTTGAAGGACAATATCCCCGGCTACCGCCTGCTGCGCGACGAGCGCGCGGCACCGGCGGGCCTGAACACGTATGACTGAGTTTCCTTCCCGATTCCGCGCCGCCGCGATCGCCCTGGCGCTGGCGGCGGCGCCGACACTGGCCGCCGCCCAGGCGCGCACCGCCGACTACATCGTCGCCGTGATCAACCAGGAGCTGGTGACGGCCAGCGAGTTGCAGCAGCGCCTGGACCGCGTGCGCGCCGACGCGGCGCGCAGCCGTGCGAGCCTGCCGCCCGACGACGAGTTGCGCCGCCAGGTGCTCGACAGCCTGATCGAAGAACGCGTGCAGATCACGCACGCGCGCGACAGCGGACAGCGCGTCGACGAATCCGAGCTCGACCGTGCGGTCGCCAACGTCGCGCAGCAGAACCAGATCACGCCGGCGCAGCTGCGCGAGCGCCTGCGCCAGCAGGGCCTGGATTACGCGCGCTTTCGCGGCAACATCCGCGACCAGTTGCTCGCCGAGCGCGTGCGCGAACGCGAGGTCCAGGGCCTGATCCGCATCAACGAGATCGAGATCGACGAACTGCTCGCCAAGCGCCGCGCCGCGGCCGGCTCGGCGGCCGAGTACAACATCGCCCAGGTGCTGGTCGCGGTGCCCGAAGGCGCCGACGCCGCGCTGCTTGCCGAGCGCCGCGCGCGCGCCGAGGCCGCGCTCGCGCGCATCCGCGCCGGCGAGGATTTCGCCGCCGTCGCCGCCGAGGTGTCCGACGACGCCAACAAGGCCAAGGGCGGCGCGATCGGCCTGCGCCCCGCCGATCGGCTGCCCGATCTGTTCATGCAGGCCGTGCGCCCGCTGGCGCCGGGCGCGGTGACGCCGACGCTGCTGCGCTCGGGCGCGGGCTTCCACGTGCTCAAGCTGCTGGAAAGGACCGATGGCTCGGCTTTCAACGTGACGCAGACGCGCGCCCGCCACATCCTGCTGCGGCCTTCGGCGCAGCTGTCGCAGGACGCGGCGTTGCGCCGCCTGGCCGAGTTCAGGCGCCAGATCGAGTCGGGCGCGCGCGGCTTCGAGCAGCTCGCGCGCGAAAACTCGGAAGACGGCAGCGCGGCTCAGGGCGGCGAGCTCGGCTGGACCTACCCCGGCACCTTCGTGCCCGAGTTCGAAGAGGCGATGAACGCCCTGCAGCCGGGCGGCTTGTCGGAGCCGGTGGTGTCGCGTTTCGGTGTGCACCTGATCCAGGTGGCCGAACGCCGCCAGGTCAAGCTCGACGCCAAGCAGGAGCGCGAACAGGCGCGCAACATCCTGCGCGAGCAGAAGTTCGAGGACGCCTACGCCGAATGGATCGCCGAACTGCGCGCGCGCGCCTACATCGAGCTGCGCGAAGCGCCGCAGTGAACATGCCTTGAGGCACATCGCGCGCAAGCGCTTCGGCCAGCATTTCCTTGCCGACGACGCGGTGATCGAGGCGATCGTCGCGGCGATCGACCCGATGCCCGGCGACGCGCTGGTCGAAATCGGCCCCGGCCTGGGCGCGATGACCGAGCCGCTGGTCGCGCGCTGCGCTCGCCTGACGGTGATCGAACTCGACCGCGACCTCGCGGCGCGGCTGCGCCGGCGGCCCGAGCTGAACGTGATCGAAGCCGACGTGCTGAGCGTCGACTTCGCGGCGCTCGCAGCGCAGTTCGGCCGGCCGCTGCGCGTTGTCGGCAACCTGCCGTACAACATCTCGACGCCGATCCTGTTCCATCTGCTCGGCGCCGCCGCTCAGGTGGCCGACCAGCACTTCATGCTGCAAAAGGAGGTCGTCGCGCGCATGGCCGCGGCGCCGGGCGGCAAGGACTACGGCCGGCTGTCGGTGATGCTGCAATGGCGCTACGACATCGAAGCCGTGCTGGAGGTGCCCCCCGAGGCCTTCGAGCCGCCGCCGCGGGTCGATTCGGCGGTCGTGCGCATGCAGCCGTGGCCCGTGCCGCCGGCGGTGGACGCGGCGCTGCTCGGCGAGATCGTGACGGTCGCGTTCTCGCAGCGCCGCAAGCTGCTGCGCCACACGCTCGGGCGCTGGCTCGAACAGCGCGGCGCCGTGCAGACATTCGACGTGCAGCGGCGCGCCGAGGAAGTGCCGGTCGCGCAGTACGTTGCGCTTGCCGCCGCCTGCGCCACGCCGGGGTGAAATGACCGCCCCCACGTCGCTTCGCTCCTGCCCACCACGGGGGCGCTCAGCCGACTCGGGGCGGCCCGCCATCGGCTGAAACGATCAGGGCGGCCCGCCATCGGCTGAAACGATCAGGGCGGCCCGAGAGCCGCCCTGCATCACTGGTTGCTGCGTTGCCGCAGCGTCATCACGCCGCGTTGAGCCACATCGCCGTGTCGAAAGCGCTGCTCATCATCGGCATGTTCATGCCGAAGTTATTGTTCGCGGCCGTCTTGGACGCCGGCTTGGCCGGCTTGTCCGCAACGTTCTGGGCCACCTCGGTAGCCCGCTCCCATGACCCGTATTCCTGGGAGCGGGCTACTGAAAAGAATAGAAACACCGGAACGGTACTTTGCGCTCCGCCCAGAAGTCTGCCGCGTCGCGGAAGACGTCGAGCAACTGCTCGCGCGCCTCGCGATCGAAACGCGGGTTGTCGGGCAACTGCTCGAGCACGACCACGAAACCCGGCTGCATGCCGGCTTTGTGGACCAGGTCGGTCATGCAGTCGTACAAGGCGTCCAGGTTCTTGCCGAAATGCGCCGGAAACAGGAAGGCTGCGGCGATCGCGTCGAGCACGTCCTGCTTGGACTGGGCGTTGGCCAGATTCGCGTAGAGGAAATGCTGGCCGACGCCCTGGGCGGCCTGCATCAGATCCTCTACGCGATACGCTCGTATCGATTGGACGATGTTTGGACGGACGGTCTGCAAGAGCATGGTCGCGTTCCTCCTCGAGTCAGTCAAAAGCCTGGAACCGCGGCTTGCGGCGCGATGCGCCGAAAGCTCGCGTAGTGGTCATCGGTGTAGTAACAAGCGTCAGGGACCACCGGTTGCTGCCCGCCGCAAACCATCCGTCGGGCGCCGCGGTCACGCGAGCCGGGCGTACGAACGGTGTATTCGCGGTAGTAACCCCGTGCATGCCGGGGCAGCAGGCGTTCGCGATTGCCGAACACCGTGCCGTCCTTCGCATACGGAAAAGGCCCACCGGCCCGGATCAGCCGCTCGGTGGCTTGCGCCTCCGCGGGCAGTTCCGACAGCGACACGGAAGGCGGCGTGCCCCTCGCCTCGGCTGGCAGCCCGACAAACGCTGCACCAGACAGGGTCGCCACAGCGACGGTGATAGCGAGCCCCAACTTGCGGAGAGCTTGCCACCCCTGTGGCCGACCGGAGCAAAACACGGGAAATCCCTGAACGACGAAGCCCGAATGGTACCGAACTAGGGGGGAAACCTCAAGCCTCTGCCTCAGAATAGGGCAGTGAACATGTAGTGGTAGTGTTCACTCACTCCCAAAATGAGCATTCACAGGAGCGAATCCGCGCACGTTCGCCGCCACCGCAACGAGTTCTCGGAATGTGACAGCGCACAGCGCAAGCCCTTCGGCCGCCCTGGGCGATTGCGCACCAGGCCGGCGCAGGACTTGCGGTCAGGTTCGTCCGCGTGAGCGAGCCTCAACGAGCCGCGTTGGCGTCGGCGACGCACAGCGCCGTCATGTTGACGATGCGCCGCACCGTCGCCGAAGGCGTCAGGATGTGCACCGGCTTGGCCGCGCCGAGCAGCACCGGGCCGATCGCGATGCCGCCGCCGGCGGCGGTCTTCAGCAGGTTGTAGGCGATGTTCGCCGCATCGATGTTCGGCAGCACCAGCAGGTTGGCGTCGCCCTTCAGCGTGCTGCGCGGCATCTGCGCCTGGCGGATCGCGCCGTCGAGCGCCACGTCGCCGTGCATCTCACCGTCGACTTCGAGCCACGGCGCCTGTTCGCGCAGCAGCGCGAGCGTGCGGCGCATCTTCACGGCGCTCGGGTGGTCGCTGCTGCCGAAGTTCGAATGGCTCAGCAGCGCCGCCTTGGGCTGCACGCCGAAACGCAGCATTTCCTCGGCGGCCATGACGGTGATCTCGCTCAGTTCCTCGGCGCTCGGGTCGGCGTTGACGTGCGTGTCGACGAGGAACACCTGGCGCCCCGGCAGCATCAGTCCGTTCATGCAGGCGTAGATCTGCACGTCCTGCGGGGTGCTCGGGCTGCCGCCCAGGCGCTTGCCGATGACCTGGTCGAGGTAGTGCAGGTGCGTCGCGGTCGTTCCCCAGGTGCCGCAGAGCATGCCGTCGACTTCGCCCTTGTGCAGCAGCATCGCGCCGATCAGCGTGAGCCGCCGGCGCATCTCGATCTTCGCCACCTGCACGGTGATGCCCTTGCGCTCGGTCATCTGGTGGTAGGTCTGCCAGAAGTCGCGGTAGCGGTGGTCCTGCTCGACGTTGACGACGTCGTAGTCGACGCCCTCGCGCAGGCGCAGGCCGAAGGCCTGGACGCGCTGCGCGATCACGCTCGGGCGGCCGATCAGCGTCGGGCGCGCGAGGTTCTCGTCGACCACGATCTGCACCGCGCGCAGCACGCGCTCCTCCTCGCCTTCGGCGTAGGCCACGCGTTTGGCGACGGCGCCCTTGGCGAGCGCGAAGATCGGCCGCATCGTCTGGCCCGAGGCATAGACGAAGGTCTGCAGCTTCTCGCGGTAGGCCTCGAGATCGGCGATCGGGCGCGCCGCGACGCCCGAATCGGCCGCCGCCTTGGCCACCGCCGGCGCGATCTTCATCATCAGCCGCGGGTCGAAAGGCTTGGGGATCACGTACTCGGCACCGAAGCTCAGCGACTCGCCGGCGTAGGCCGCGGCGACGACTTCGCTCTGCTCGGCCTGCGCGAGCTCGGCGATCGCGTGCACCACGGCGATCTCCATCTCGTCGTTGATCGTCGTCGCGCCGCAGTCGAGCGCGCCGCGGAAGATGTACGGGAAACACAGGACGTTGTTGACCTGGTTCGGGTAGTCGCTGCGGCCGGTGGCGATGATCGCGTCGTCGCGCACCGACTTCACGTCCTCGGGCAGGATCTCGGGCGTCGGGTTCGCGAGCGCGAAGATCATCGGCTGTTTGGCCATCTTCGCGACCATGTCCTTCTTCAGCACGCCGGCCGCCGACAGGCCGAGGAAGATGTCCGCGCCCTCGATCACCTCGGCGAGCGTGCGCTTCGAGGTCTTCTGCGCGAACTGGATCTTGTCCTCGTCCATCAGTTCGGTGCGGCCTTCGTAGACGACACCGGCGAGGTCGGTCACCCAGATGTTCGCGCGCGGCAGGCCGAGCTTGACGAGCAGGCCCAGGCAGGCGAGTGCGGCCGCGCCGGCGCCCGAGGCGACCAGCTTGACCTGCTTGATGTCCTTGCCCGAGACCTTCAGCGCATTCAGCATCGCCGCGCCGACGACGATCGCCGTGCCGTGCTGGTCGTCGTGGAACACCGGGATCTTCATGCGCTTGCGCAGCGCGCGCTCGACGTAGAAGCAGTCGGGCGCCTTGATGTCTTCGAGGTTGACGCCGCCGAAGGTCGGTTCGAGCGCGGCGATGTGGTCGATCAGCTTGTCGAGGTTGTCCTCGGCGATCTCGATGTCGAACACGTCGATGCCGGCGAACTTCTTGAACAGCACGCCCTTGCCTTCCATCACCGGCTTGGCGGCGAGCGGGCCGATGTTGCCCAGGCCGAGCACCGCGGTGCCGTTGGTGATGACCGCGACCAGGTTGCCGCGCGCGGTGTAGCGGTAGGCGTTCGCCGGATCGGCGACGATCTCCTCGCAAGGCGCGGCGACGCCGGGGGAGTAGGCCAGCGCCAGGTCGCGCTGGTTGACCATCTGCTTGGTCGCTGCGATCGCCACCTTGCCGGGCGTCGGGAACTCGTGGTATTCGAGTGCGGCGCGCTTCAGTTCGGCGGCCTTGTCTTCGGCTTGGCTCATGGTGTGGTCTCGCTGAGTGGTGTTCCTGCGGGCGCAGGGCGCGGATTGTAGGCAAGCGGCCCGCACCAGTGTCGCCCAGCCGGACTGTCGCCGCATGCGCGAAACCGCGTATCGGTTTTGCTCCGGACTCGGAAATACTGCGGGGGCCAAGGCCGCGCGCGCATGAACGCACCTCCACCTCTTTCCGGCGCCTTCCAGGGCCTGCCGCGGCGCTGGCGGCGCGTGGCCCTGTGGAGTGCGCTGGTCGGGCTGCTGGTGGTCGCGCAGTCGATGCTGGTCTGGCTGACGCTCGCCTACGAAAGCACGCGCGCGCAGGATCAGGTCGAAGAAGCCGCGGCGGCGGCGGCCGGCGACATCCGCCAGGCGCTCGCACGCCAGCGCCAGGGCCTGCAGGCGCTGTTGTGGAANNGTTGTGGAACGAGCCGGCGCCGGCGCAGTGGCACGCCGGCGCTGCCGAACTGCTGCGCGCGCGCCGCGAGTTGCTGCGACTCGAACGCCGCGACGCTGCGATGCGCGTCGCCGATGCGGTCGATTCGCCTTACCAGGCGCCGCTGTTCACGCAGATCCCGCGTGCCGAGCTCGAGGTCGAGGCGCTCGCGGCGTGCGCGACCGCCGGGCGCAGCGCCGCGCCGACGTTCTCGCGCAGCTATTACGTGCCGGTGACGGGCGGGCTCGGCCTCGAGGTGATGGACCTGTGCATGCCGGTTCGCAGCGCCGGGCAGCCCGACGGCTTCATGACCGCGACGGTCGCGCTTGCGCGCCTGCTCGACGAAGCGCTCGCGCCCGACCTGGTGCGGCGCCACGAAATCTCCTTCGTCGAGGGCGACGGCACGCGCCTGGCACGCGCCGGCAGCCAGCGTGGAGCCGCCGCCTACGTCGCCGACCGGCTGATCGACGTGCCCGGCCAGACGCTGCGCCTGAAGGTCGACAGCGGCGCACAGCGCCCGCAGCTCATCCCGAACCTGGCGGTGGCGCTGGTGCTCGGGCTGTCGCTGGCGCTGGCGGTCGTGGTCGTGCTGCTGGTGCACGACGTGCGCCGCCGCGCCGGCGCCGAGGCGGCGCTCGCCGAAGCGCTGGCGTTCCGCAAGGCGATGGAGGACTCGCTCGTCACCGGCTTGCGCGCGCGCGACCTGGCCGGCCGCATCACCTACGTCAACCCGGCGTTCTGCGAGATGGTCGGCTGGAACGCCATCGAACTCGCGCAGACCGAGACGCCGCCGTACTGGCCGCCCGAGCTGCTCGACGACTACACGCGCCGCCAGCAGCAGCGCATGGACCAGGCGGCGCGCGGCGAAAGCCTGATGCAGGAGGCGCGCGAAGGCTTCGAGACGACCTTCATGCGCCGCAGCGGCGAACGTTTTCCGGTGCTGATCTTCGAAGCGCCGCTGGTCGACGGCAGCGGCCAGCAGGCCGGCTGGATGAGCGCGGTGCTCGACGTCAGCGCGCAGCGCCGCGTCGAGGAGCTGTCGCGCCAGCAGCAGGAGCGTTTGCAGGCGAGCGCACGGCTGGCAACGGTCGGCGAAATGGCCTCGCTGCTCAGCCACGAGCTGAACCAGCCGCTGGCGGCGATCGCGAGTTACGCGGCGGGCACGCTGAACCTGCTCGGCGAAGGCGCGCCCGACGCGCAGACGCTGGCGATGCTCGAACAGGCCGCGCAGCGCATCGCCGAGCAGGCCGAGCGCGCCGGCCGCGTCATCAAGAGCGTGCACAGCTTCGTGCGCCGCCGCGAGCAGGCGCGCGAGACGGTGCGCGCCGACGTGCTCATCGACGCGGTGATGCCGCTGGTGCGCTTGCAGGCGCGCAAGAGCGGCACGCGCATCGAGCTCGACCTGCCGAGCCCGATGCAGCGCGTGGTCTGCGACCGCACGATGGTCGAGCAGGTGCTGCTGAACCTGACGCGCAACGCGATCCAGGCGATGGAAACGGCCACGCCGCTCGAGCGCCGCGTGCTGACGATCCGCGTGCGCCCGGCGGCGGCGCGCTGGGTCGGCTTCAGCGTCATCGACCGCGGCCAGGGCATCGCGCCCGAGGTTGCCAAGCAGCTGTTCACGCCGTTCTTCACGACGCGCAGCGAAGGCATGGGCCTCGGCCTGAGCCTGTGCCGCACGGTGATCGAGCAGCATGGCGGCGCGCTCGATTTCGAGCCGCTGGCCGAACCCGGCGATCCGGCAGCCACCGGCACCGAGTTTCGGTTTACGCTGCCGGCCGAGGCCGAGCGCGTGCGGCGCAGCGATGCGCCGGATGCCATCGCTTCCGGAAACGCCACCGAAACCGCCGCACCGATTGCCGACACGCCGCCATGAATCCACACGCTTCGATGCCGCTGGGCCTGCCGATCGTCTACCTCGTCGACGACGAAGACGTGGTGCGCGACGCGCTCGCCTGGCTGCTGCGTTCGCGCCGGCTGCTGTCCGAAGGCTTCAACAGCGCCGAAGCCTTCGTCGCGATGCTCGACGCCAAGACGCCGGCGGCGCTGGCCTCCTGGCCGGGTTCGCCGGGCTGCCTGCTGCTGGACGTGCGCATGCCCGGCATGAGCGGGCTGTCGCTGTTCGATCGGCTGGTCGAACGCGGCTTGGCCGAAGCCTTGCCGGTGATCTTCCTGACCGGCCATGCCGACGTGCCGACTGCGGTCGCGGCGGTCAAGCGCGGGGCCTTCGATTTCGTCGAGAAGCCGTTTTCCGACAACGCGCTCGTCGACCGCGTCGAGCAGGCGCTGGCGCGCAGCGAGGCGGCGATCCGCCGCCGCCTGGCGCGCGAGGCGCGCGAGCGCCGCCTGGCCGAGCTGACCGAGCGCGAAACCGACGTCATGCGCCTGGTCGTCGAAGGCCGGCCGAACAAACTGATCGCCGACGCGCTCGACATCAGCGTGCGCACGGTCGAAGTGCACCGCTCGCGCGTGTTCGAGAAGATGGAGGTGCGCTCGGCGGTCGAACTCGCCAACCTGCTGCGCGACGAGGCGAACGACTGAACGCGGCGCGGGCGGCGACAATCGCCGCCTATGGCGCTCGGCGAGTTCGATCTGATCCAACGGTTCTTCACGCGGCCCGCGCGCCGTGTCGCGCTCGGCGTCGGTGACGACTGCGCGCTGTTCGCGCCGGCGCCGGGCCACCAGCTCGCGGTGTCGTGCGACATGCTCGTCGAAGGGCGGCACTTCCTGCCGACGGTCGCGCCCGAACGCCTCGGCCACAAGGCGCTCGCCGTGAACCTGAGCGACCTGGCGGCCTGCGGCGCGGCGCCGCTGGCGTTCACGCTCGCGCTCGCGCTGCCGCGTGCCGACGAGATATTTCTCGACGGCTTTTCGCGCGGCCTGTTCGCGCTCGCCGATGCGTTGGCGATCGATCTCGTCGGCGGCGACACGACGATGGGCCCGCTGAACATCTGCATCACCGTGTTCGGCGAAGTACCGATCGGCCAGGCGCTGCTGCGTTCGGGCGCGCGCGCCGGCGACGAGGTCTGGCTCAGCGGCACGGTCGGCGATGCGCGCCTGGCGCTCGAAGCCTTCCGCGGCACGGTCGCACTGCCGGGCGAAGGTTTCGCGCGCGTGCGCGACGCGATGGAGCTGCCGCAGCCGCGCGTCGCGCTCGGCCAAGCCTTGCGCGGCGTCGCGAGCGCGGCGATCGACGTCTCCGACGGCCTGCTCGGCGACCTGGCGCACCTGCTGCGGCGTTCGGGCGTCGGCGCGACGATCGATGTCGACGCCGTGCCGCGCAGCGCCGTGCTGCGCGAGCAAGCGGCGGCCGTGCAGCGCGAGTGCACGCTCTCGGGCGGCGACGACTACGAGCTCGTGTTCACCGCGCCGGCCGCGGCCGCCGCGGCGGTGCGGCAAGCCGGCGAACGCGCCGGCGTCGCAGTCACGCGCATCGGCGCGGTCGCCGCAGCACCCGGGCTGCGCCTGGTCGATGCAGCGGGGGTGGCCGTCGACGACACGTTCGCGTCGTTCGATCACTTCGGCACACCTGATTGGCGACGATCCTCAGCCCGCCCCGCGCCCTTGCCGGCA
>CXWJ01004890.1_pt1 | contig 16324 bp, 14 predicted proteins | sample 590841 | NCBI WGS metagenome assembly CXWJ01 (sample SAMEA3498367, study PRJEB10139) | wastewater metagenome | biome: wastewater treatment plant; material: activated sludge | place: Austria | collected 2015-01-21 | reverse complement strand
CATCATGGATTCCAGCACGCGCCGGGTCGATCTGAATGACGGCTCATTGACCGAGAATACCCGTTCCAGCTACCCCATCTCCCACGTCTCCAATGCCGTGCGCGACGGGGTGGGCGGGCATCCGAACAACATCTTCTTCCTGACGGCCGACGCCTTCGGTGTGTTGCCGCCCATTGCCCGTCTGAGCAACGCCCAGGCCATGTACCACTTCCTCAGCGGCTACACGGCCAAGGTGGCCGGCACCGAACGCGGCATCACTGAGCCGCAGCCGAACTTCTCCACGTGCTTCGGCGCGCCGTTTATGCCCTTGCGGCCCGGCGTCTATGCCAAGCTGTTGGGCGACAAGATCGAAAAGTCCGGCGCGAAGGTGTGGTTGATCAACACCGGCTGGACGGGCGGCCCCCACGGCGTGGGCAGCCGCATGAAGCTGGCCTACACGCGCCGCATGATCCACGCCGCCCTCGACGGCGAGCTGGACGACGTGCGGATGATCGAGGAGCCGTACTTCGGCTTGATGGTTCCCGAGTGCGTGCCCGACGTGCCGGACGAGATCCTCATGGCCCGCAACACCTGGGCCGATAAGGACGCCTATGACGCTCAGGCCACGCGCCTGGTGGGCATGTTCAAGGAGAACTTCAAGCAGTTCGCTGACCTGGTATCCGACGACGTGAAAGCGGCCGGGCCACGTTAGAGCAGCCGATCGCGCTACCTCTGCGGGAAATAGCTGGACGCCCGAAGGTCACCCGACCTTCGGGCGTTTGCTTTAGCCCTGGCGTTGGCCCGCGCCTCCGGCCGGATAAGAACTCGGCAATTTCTGATCAGAATCGGCCCACTGCCTGTATAATGGGAACCGAGGTATGATCAGATGAAATCGAGGCTTGAGATGTACGAAATCCCCCTGTTTCCATTGAATGTCGTGTTGTTTCCCGGCATGCCTCTGCCGTTGCATATCTTTGAGGAACGCTATAAGGCGATGATTGCCGATTGCATTCGTGACAATCGGCCGTTCGGCGTCGTGATGATCGAGGAAGGCTCGGCCGAATATGGCGCGCCGGCCAGGCCGGTGGCTATCGGCTGCACGGCCGAGATCGCCCAGGTGCAGCCGCTGGACGAGGGGCGCATGTTCATTATGACCGTAGGCCGCGAGCGCTTTCGCATTGTGCGCCTGGACTACGATAAACCGTATCTGGTCGGCACGGTGGCCCCCGCGCCGCTGGACGTGGAAGACGAGGCCAGGACGGCCGAGGCAGCCGATGGTCTGGAGCCTTTGGTGCTGGCCTATCTGCATAAGTTGGCCCGCTTTGGTCACATCGACCTCGACGCCGACCAAATCCCCAGCGACCCGGCGGGCTTGAGCTATCTGGCGGCGACGGTGATTCAACTACCCACCGAGGAAAAGCAAGCCTTCCTGGCTATCGACCGGGCATCGGAACTCGTCCGCAAGCTGAGCCACGTNNAATAAATAAACGCGCGGCTGGAGAGTATTCCCAGCCGCGCGTTTTTTTGATGTTTGTAGTCAGCAACTTTAGTTGCGTTCTTGGCACCGGCGGCGCTAAAGCGCCTGACTACGAACAAATTACTTCTCAATCGAGAAACTTACCCCGTAGATAGGCCAGGTAGGGATCGATGGTCAACGGCCCGCCGGTGACGCGCTCGACCAGTTCGTTGGCCGTGTACTTGGCCCCGGGGCGATAGATATTCTCGCGCAGCCAGCCGTGGAGCGTGCCGAACTCGCCGCGGCCGATCTCCGCCGGGATTTCCGGGTGGGCCGTGAGGGCCTGGCGATAGAACAGGGCCGACATGATATTGCCCATCGTGTAGCCCTGGAACGCGCCGCCGATGACACCGGCAAACCAGTGGACGTCTTGCAGCACGCCATCGCGATCGTCCTCGGAAGCGATACCCAGATCGGATTGGTAGCGCGCCCGCCACGCTTCGGGCAGATCGTTGATGGCTAACGTCCCTTCCAACAGCGCCAGCTCCAGATCGAAGCGAATCATCACGTGCAGATCGTAGGTCATCTGGTCGGCGTCGGTGCGGATGAGCGAGGGCTGCACCTTGTTAATGGCCCGGTAGAAGGTATCTAATTCAACGTCGCCCAACTGCTGGGGGAAAACACTCTGCAACTGGGCGTAGTAATGATTCCAGAACACCCGGCTGCGGCCGACGACGTTTTCCCAAAGCCGCGATTGGCTCTCGTGGACGCCGGCCGATGTGCCATGCGCCAGCGGAGTGGCCTCGTAGCTCATGTCGATCCCCTGCTCATACATGGCATGCCCCGCCTCGTGGATGGTGCTGAACAGACCGTCGCCCAGATAATCGGGCTGGAAGCGGGTGGTGATGCGCACGTCGCCCAGCGAGAAGCTGGTCATAAAGGGGTGGTGGGTCTTGTCTTGCCGGCCGCGGTTGAAGTCGTAGCCCATCTGCTTCACGACCATCTCGCCAAAGGCGCGCTGTTGGTCTTCGGGATAGGCGCGGTAGAGGCAACTATCGTCGGCCGGAGGTTGTTTCAGTATTTGGCGCAGAAGCGGCACGAGTTGAGCGCGCAGTTCGGCGAATAGCGCCCGCACGCTCTCGGCCTTCATCCCCTCGTCGGCATAGTCGATCAGCGGGTCGGCGATGTGGTCATAGCCGGGGAAGCAGTCGGCCACGCGGCGGCTGTAGTCGAGCGTTTTCTCCAGCATCGGCCGCATTGTGGCGAAATCATTGGCCGCCCGCGCCGTCGTCCAGGCCTGATAGCTGAGCGCGCCGTGCTCATTAAGCTCGGCCAGAAGCTGCGGCGGCACGCGAATAGACCGCTCATAATCGCGGCGGGCCTTGCGAATAAGCCCGGCGTCGTCGTTATCGAAATCGAGGCCCTCGCCATAGGATTGCAGATCATCCAGCAGACGGCCGACGGCCGGGTCGATGAATCGCTCGTGGGCCAGACGGGACAGCAGGGCCATTTGCCGCCCCCGCGCCGGCGCGCCGCCGGGGGGCATGTAGGTGGCTTGGTCCCAACCGAGTACGGCCGAGGCATTGCTCAGGTCCTCCACTTCGCGCAGGCGGCTCTTCAATTCGTCAAGTTTCTTGTTCATGGTTCTCCTTAACTGGGTGTGGCCGCGCCCGTCTAGCCGCGTGTCTCGCGCAAGGCTTCGCGCAGCAGGAAGCGCAGCGCCGGCGGCAGACGGCGGCCCCACGACGATTCGCTATGGCCGGCCCACTTCTCTTCGACGTGCATCAGGTCGCGCATGGGCCGGTAGCCCTTGCGCACCAGCAGGCCCTTCATGCGGCGCACGCTGGCGTAATAGCGCCGCGAGGCCGTGGCGCGGTGGATGAGACCGCTGTTGGTGTCTTCGCCCAGTTCGCGTGTGCCCGCGTCGAGATAAATTTTGCCGGGGTAATAGGAGGCTTCTTCGACGAATTCGAAGATGGCTTCCTGGGCAAACCACAGGGATGGACTCATCACCCCGGTGAAGCCGAAGACGGCCGGATAACGGAAGAAGGCGTACAGGGCGATTAACCCGCCCAGCGATGAGCCGAGGATACCGGTATAGCGACGGCCGCTTAGGGTGCGAAAATCGTGGTCGATTTGCGGCTTTAGGGTTTGGGTCACAAAGCGCAGATAATCATCGCCGCGACCGCCGCCCATTCGCCGGTCACGAAAGGGGGTGTATTCGTCGAGGCGGCGGACACCGGCGTTGGGGATGGCGACAATAATCGCCTCCAGCTCCTCCTCATAGCCCAGCGTTTCCATTGTCTCGTCTACACCCCATTCCCCGGCGTAGCTGGTGGCGTTGTCGAACAGGTTCTGGCCGTCCTGCATGTAGATGACGGCAAACCGCCGGCTCTCCTGACGATGATAGGAGGGTGGCAGATAGACCAATATATCGCGCGAATTGCGCAACTCCGGGCTATAGACCTTCGGGGCCACGCGAATCGTCCCGCTGACGCGATGGCCCGCGGATTGGCTGTAGTATGCCCGGTAATCTTGCCATTGCACAAGTGACTGGGTAGGGGTGGTTGGGTTGGCTCGCTTATCCATTCAGTTACAGAAATCATGCGCTCGTCCGCGACGAGGTGACCTAATTCTGCCCTTATTCAGCCATTCGGCCAAATGTTTAGCGGCGGATCAGTGTTGCCCATCTGACAGGAGGACGGCTTGAAAGATGAAACAAGTCATAATAAAATCCGGCTTATGTCCGATCAGAACCAAACGACGGCCAACTCCGGCAACCCGCCGGAAGGGGACGAATACCGCCGGCGGATGCGCTTTCAGCGGGAAGACCTCATTGAAGAGTTGATCGAGGATGGGCAACGGCGCGGGCTGTTCGAGGGGCTGACCGGTGCCGGCCGGCCGCTCGATCTGGAGCAAAACATCTACGAGGGCAGCGCCACGCTGGCGAATCAGTTGATGAAGAATAACGACATTCGCCCGCCCTGGCTCTCGTATCGCATCGACGTGACCGAAAAAATAGAGGCCTTCCGGGCCGAGGTGCGTGTTACCTGGGAGCGTTATCGCCTGGCCTTCGAGCAGGCGGCGGGCGATAGCCACCGCCCGGCGCTATCCATCGGCTGGGACGATGCCTGCCGTCGCTGGCAGACGACTATCGAACAACTCAACAAAGCGATCGACTCCTATAACCTGAAGCGACCGCGCGGGCAGTTGGAACTCCTCAAGCTGCGGCTCACTGATGAACTCAATCGGGTGGACGCGCCGCGTTACTTGCTCTAATACTCCCGTCTATTGATGCCCGTTGCCGGCCTGCACCGCGCGAGCGATGATCTTCATTCGCTCCAGTTCCTCATGGATACCGGCCAGGATGACCTCCGGGTCGGGCACCAGACCGGCATCGGTGGCGACGCCGAGGAAGACGTTGCCGGCATAGCTGAGGATGCTGATGCCGACGCTTAGCCGACCGGCCTGCGGAACCCAGAACATCATCTCGCTAATCTTCTGGCCCGCCAGATAGAGGGGAACGGGCGGGCCGGGGACGTTGGTCAAGACGATGGTCGCTTTGGGTTCCAGGGTGTTGACGACGAACTCGCGGAACGCATCCGTGCCGACGCCCATCATACCCAGAATGCCCAGCGTGACCGGGGCCTCGGCCGAGCGCTTCAGGTCTCCCATCCGCCGCCGCACCTCGCTCAGGCGCATCAACGGCTCCTCGATGCTGATGGGCAGCCCCACAAAGACCAGGCCGAATTTGTTGCCGAGCTTGCCGTTATCTTCCTCGCCGCGCAAATTGACCGGCACGGCGGCGCGTATCTCCAACTCGTCCGGATTGTCGCCCTTGCTCAGCAGATAGCGGCGCAGGCCGCCGGCCACGGCCGTCACCAGCACGTCGTTCACCGTGCCGCCCAGATTGTTTTTGATGAGCTTGACGTCGGCCAGCGGGATCGCGCCCGACCAGGCCGCCCGCTTCATAACGCCCAGCTTGCCCTTCAGGCGGGTCGGCGGGTCGGCGCTGCGGGCCAGCAGGCGCGTCGCCGCCAGCCCCAGACCCGCGCCCTGCTCGCCGGCCGTGCGTAGCTGCTCGGGTTCCCGGAGCGCGCCGACGGCCCCATGCAGCGCGCGGCCGGTCATTCGCCGCGCCAAGCCCAACGTCTGGCCCGCGTCGCGCGCCAGGCTGCCCAGCAGGCCCGATTCCGGTAGCGGGTTGGCCGGCTCGGCCGGAACCAGGGGCGCGTCGGGATAGAAATCGGTCATCGACAGGAAGACGGCCACCAACGCCATGCCGTCGGCCAGGCAATGGTGGAGGCGGGCCATGACGGCGCAACCGTCGCCATAGTTTTCGATGACGTAGAACTTCCACGGCGGGCGCGCGAAATCGAGCGGGGTGCTCATCAGATCGCTGACCACACCCTGTAAGGCGGCGCGATCGCCGGGGGCGGGCAGGGCGATGCGTTGCAGATGGAGGTCAAGATTGAAATAGGGATCGGTCTCCCAGTAGGGGCGCATGAAGGGGACGGGCGGTTGGACGACACGCTGCCGAAATCGCTCGTAACGCAGCCAGCGGTATTCCAGCACTTGCCGCACGCGGTCGATGTCCAGCGGCCGGTCGAACAGAATGACCGAATTGACCATCATCAAGTTGGTCGGCTCTTCCATACTGAGCCAGGCTACATCCACTGGGGACATCATCTCGATTTTTCTGGCCATGGATTGGTCTTCTCCTGCTTGCTGCGCTGATTTTGGTGCGGCGCTATTATAACCGCCCGCGGCCAATCGGTCACTCGCGGGGTTTGGCAGGATTTGCCGACCGGCGGGGAACTGATATAATCCATCCTACGATGCCACCCTAGCTCAATTGGCAGAGCGATCGCTTCGTAAGCGATAGGTTATCGGTTCAATTCCGATGGGTGGCTCTATTAGCCCTGGAGCAACCAGGGCTTTTTTGTTGGCTATTGCGTGTGTCCACGGAGTTCAATACCCGGCATGAGCGCGGAGAGAACAGTGTCCCTGAAGTACAAGCCCATCGTCTTCGGCGTGGCCGGGGGCACGGCCTCGGGCAAGACGACTGTCGCCCGCGCCGTGCTGGAGGCGGTCGGCGCGTCGCAGATCGCCTATCTGCCCCACGACGCCTATTATAGCGACCGCGACGACTTGCCGTTCGAGGAGCGCGCCCGCCTCAATTACGACCACCCCGACTCGCTGGAGACGAAGCTGCTGGTGCGCCACATCAAGGACCTGATCGTGGGCGCGCCGGTCCACGTGCCGGTCTATGACTTCACGACCCACCGGCGCACGACGGACACGATTTTCGTCGAGCCGGCGCCGATCATCCTGGTTGACGGGATCCTCATCTTCACCAAGCGCAAATTGCGCGACCTGATGGACATCAAGGTCTACGTCGATACCGATTCGGACGTGCGCTTCATTCGCCGCTTACAGCGCGACATGCACGAGCGCGGCCGGTCGCTCGATTCGGTCGTTCACCAATATCTGGAGACGGTGCGGCCGATGCACCTCAAATTTGTCGAACCCAGCAAGCGCTACGCCGACGTCATCATCCCCTTCGGCGGCCACAACCGGGTCGCCATGGAAATGGTCGTCAGCCGGCTACAGATGCTTCTGCGCCTCCGCGAGGATAAGATCGAAGAGGAGATCGGGACATGATTCATTGGGATCAACAACGTGTGGTCGTCACCGGCGGAGCAGGCTTCCTCGGTTCCCACGTGGTGGACGCACTGCGGCAGCGCGGCGCGGCCGACATCATCGCGCCGCTGCGCCGGGAGTACGATCTGCGCTATCACGAGGCCATCCTCGACCTGCTCAACGACGCACGGCCGACGCTGATTATCCACCTGGCCGCGTCGGTGGGCGGCATCGGGGCCAATCGCGCCCATCCGGCCGAATTTTTCTACGACAATCTGATGATGGGCGTCCAACTGCTGCATGAGAGTTGGCGGGCGGGCGTTGCCAAATTCGTCGCCATCGGCACCGTCTGCGCCTACCCCAAGTACACGCCCATCCCGTTCCGCGAGGAAGAGCTGTGGAACGGCTACCCGGAAGAGACCAACGCGCCCTATGGGCTGGCCAAGAAGATGCTGCTGGTGCAGAGCCAGGCCTATCGCCAGCAGTACGACTATAACTCCATCTTTCTGCTGCCGGTCAATCTCTACGGGCCGGGCGACAGCTTCGATCTGGAATCTTCCCACGTGATCCCGGCGCTGATTCGCAAGTGTCTGGAAGCGGAGCAGCGCGGCGACGAGAGTATCGTCGCCTGGGGGGACGGCTCGCCGACGCGCGAGTTTCTGTACGTGGAAGACGCGGCCGAGGGCATCGTGTTGGCCGCCGAACGGTACGACGACAGCGAGCCGGTCAATCTGGGTTCCGGCCGGGAGATCAGCATCCGGGAGCTGCTGACGACCATCGCCCAGCACACCGGCTTCTCCGGCCGCATCGTCTGGGATACGACCAAGCCCAACGGCCAGCCGCGCCGGGCGCTGAACACCGACCGCGCGTATGAGCGCTTCGGCTTCCGGGCCGGCACCGATTTCGACGAAGGGCTGCGCCGGACGATTGAATGGTATCGCCATACGCTGGCCGAAGTGCAACCGGCTGATAGCTTGTCGTCGCGCTGACGGGCAGCCGAGGGGAACCGATGCCCCGATGAGCCTCGTCGAGCGCAGTGTCACGTCGGCCACCTGGAACGCCGGGGCTAACCTGTTCAAGGTGGCGATCCTCCTGGCGCGGTCGATTCTCCTGGCCCGCCTCTTGCCCATCGAGACGTTCGGCGTCTATGCCCTGGCGACGGCTGTGGTCACCTTCAGCGGCATCCTGCCCAAATTCGGCCTGGGCGGGGCGTATCTCCATCGCGCCGCCGAGACGGCCGACGAGGAAAGCGCCGCGGCCGTTCACTTCACGCTGCGGCTGGTTCTGACGGCGATCTGGGCCGTGGCGTTGGTGAGCCTGTCCCTGCTGCTGGCCGATGGCGGCTTGCGGTTGGCGCTGGTGGTGCTCACGCTCCTCTACGCCGGTCTCTATCTGACCGATACGGCGCGGATGGTACTGGTGCGGCGGGTTCAGCATCGCCGGCTGGCCGTTCTCGATTTGCTCAACGCCGTCGCGACCACCCTGGTAGCGGTGATCCTCGCCCGGCGCGGCTACCAGTTGACCGCCCTGTTGGCGACCGACTTCATCACCCTGGCCGTCACGGTTGTCGTGCTGCTCCTGTGGCGGCCGGTGTGGCGGCCGCGCTTGCTCTGGCTGCGCCAGGTCGTGGGCTACTACCTTAGCTTCGGCCGGCGCACGATGGCCGAGTCGGCCCTCAGCGAGGCACTCGACAACCTCGATGACATCTGGACCGGCGTTTACCTGGGCGATCAGGCGTTGGGCCTCTACTCGCGGGCCTTCACCTTCGCCACCTACCCGCGGCGCTTGCTGGCCTTCCCCGTGTTCGAGGTGGCCGGGGGAACCTACGCCGAACTGAAAGACGACGCGCATCAGCTGGCCCAGGCTTTTTTTCGCGTCAACGCGCTGTTGTTGCGTAGCGGTTTCCTGATGGGCGGCTTGCTGGTGCTCATCGCACCGGAGTTTGTCCGCCTGCTGCTGGGCGAGAAGTGGCTGCCGATGGTCACTGCCTTTCAATTGATGTTCGTCTATACGCTGCTGGACCCGGTGCGGGTGACGGTCGGCCAACTTTTCGTGGCTGTCGGTCGCCCCGAACGGCTGTGGCGCACGCGGCTGGTGCAACTGGCTATCCTGGTGATCGGGCTATTTACGCTGGGGCAACGCTGGGGCATCAACGGCGTGGCGATTGTGGTCAACGTCATGCTGGTGGCCGGGCTGGTCTGGCTGCTCCATCGGGCGCGGGAGTTCGTTCGCTTTTCGGCGGCGCGGCTATTTATTCCGCCGGCCGTGGCTCTGGCGGGCGGGGTGGTGGCGGCGCTGGCCGCGTTGTACATTGGGTGCGGGCGAACGGCCGCCCTCGCCTGCCGATCGGATTGGCTGGCGATGGCCCTGAAAGGCGCGCCGTTCGTCGTGGTCTATGGCGGTCTGCTGTTCCTCATGGAGCGGCGCGAGATGAGCCGCATGGTCCAAATCGTCCGGCGGGCGCTCTTCCCCCGGCCCGGCTCCCCCTTATGAACATTTCGGCCTGCATCACCTCCTACAACCAGAGTCGCTTTCTGGTCGAGGCCATCGAGAGCGTCCTGGCCCAGACCCTGCCGCCGGCGGAAATTCTCATCGTCGATGACGCCTCCAGCGATGAGTCCCCGGCGATCATCGCCGCCTATGCCGCCCGTTACCCTAACCTCATCCGCCCTATTCTACGTCAGCGCAATCAGGGGGTCACCGCCACGTTCAATGCAGGGCTGGAATCGGCCGCCGGCGATTATCTCAGCTACCTGGCCGGGGATGATCGCTGGCTGCCGGCCAAGCTGGAGCGGGAAACGCAACGGTTGGCGGCGGCCGACCAGCCGGATGGCGTCTACGCTGACTTTTACTTCACTACCGCCGATGGCGCGCACTCGTTCCGCTGGGCGGCCGAGCGCCGGCCGCCGGAAGGTCAACTATTGCCGCAAGTCCTGGCCCGCGACTTCCCCCGCCGCACCCTCTTTCGCGCCGAACTGGTGGCGGTGGGCCTCTGGCGGCAGGCCGGCCGTTTCGACCCAACCTTTGGTCTATACGAAGATTGGGACATGAAAATCGCACTGGCGGCCACGCTGCGTTTCGGCTACGTGGCCGAGCCGCTCAGCGAATACCGCCGCCACGGGCAGGGGCTATCGATGGCCGATACCGCTGCCCATCTGGCGGCCACGGATCGCATCGAGCGAAAACACGCCGCCCTTTATGAATCGTTGAAAGCCAGCCACGGCGCTTATCTCAACCACCAGATGGCAAGCTGGCGGGCGCATCTGTTGCGCGGCGGGGCACGTGGGGCGGCCCTACGGCGCGCGCCCGGCTTTCGGCGCGAGGCGTGGCGGCTTTATCGGCAAAGCTTGCGCTATGAGGCGCGGCCCGATCCGCGGCTCTTGTGGTATCTTATACGCGGTAACGCCCATTCGACCCACTAATGATGTCGAGCGATTTCACCGACCGCCACCTGATTTTCATCGTCTCGCAACCGCGCGCCGGATCGACGCTGCTCCAAAGCCTGCTGGCCGGTTGCGAGGGGGTGCACACGACGGCCGAGCCGTGGCTGATGCTCCACCCGCTCTATGCCCGGCGCGAGACGGGCCATACCGCCGATTACGACGCCACCCTGGCCGCCCGCGCGCTGGATGATTTTCTCGGCCGGCTCAATGATGGCGCGGCGGCCTACGATGCCGCCGTGCGTCTGATGGCGTTGGAACTCTACGGTCGGGCCTGCCGTCAGGCGGGCAAAGCCATCTTCCTCGATAAGACGCCGCGCTATTACAAGATTCTGCCGGAGTTGAGCCGCGTCTTCCCGGCGGCGCGGATCATCATCCTGCTGCGCAACCCGGCGGCCGTCTTCTCGTCGATCCTGCGCACCTGGGTCGATGGGGCGTGGCCGCGCTTCGACTCGTTCCGGGATGATTTGCTGGCCGCCCCCGGCCTGCTGACCGGCCTCGTGGCCCGCGGCGGCGATCAGACCATCGTCGTCCACTATGAAACGCTCGTGCAAGCGCCGGAAGAAACGCTGCGTGCTCTGTGTGCCCGGCTCGATCTGCCCTATCACGCCCGGCTGCTGGCCTATGGCGACCGCCCCTTGCCCGCCGGGCGGTATGGCGATCCGACGGGCATCAGGCAACATAGCCAGCCCACGGCCGCCCGTCTCGACAGTTGGCACGAACATGCCCGCGACCCCCAAATTCATCACCTGCTCGTCGCCTATCTGGACGCGCTGGGGCCGGAGCAAATCGGCCGGATGGGCTACGATCACGCTGATTTAATGAGGGCGCTGGCCGCCGTGCCGCTGCGCCCCGGTCGGGTGCAGCACACCTGGCAACAACTGCTGAAAGCCGATAGAACCAGAGGCGAAGAGCTGCGGCTCATCCTGGGCGGTGGGCAATGGCGGCGCCAACCGGGGCGCGCCCTGCGCCAGATCGCCCGCCTGTTCACCGAGCGTGCCGAATGACAAGCTGGCCGCGCATCACCATCGTCACGCCGTCATTCAATCAGGCGCTCTATCTGGAGGAGGCCATTCGCTCGGTGCTGGCTCAGGGGTATCCCAACCTGGAGTACATCATCCGCGACGGCGGCTCGACCGACGGCAGCGTCGACGTTATCCGCCGCTATGAGGCCCACTTGAGCGGCTGGCTGAGCGAACCGGACGGCGGCCCGGCCCAGGCCATCAATCGCGGTTTCGCCGCCGCCAGTGGCGACATCCTGGGCTGGCTGAACGCCGACGACGCCTACTTGCCCGGCACGCTCCACGCCGTGGCCGAGGCGTTCGCCCAACGGCCGGAGGCGGCCCTGGTCTACGGCGAGGGCTGGTACATCGACGAGGCGGGCCAGCCAATCGAGCCGTGCCGCTTCGTGCGCCGCCGCTTCGACCGGCGCTATCTGGTGAATCGCGATCCCATCTTGCAGCCGGCGGCTTTCTGGCGGCGTTCGTTGTGGCAGCAGGTTGGCCCGCTGGACGAGTCGCTGCGCTGGGTGTTCGATTGGGAGTGGTTCATCCGCGCCCACGCCCAGGCCGCGTTCCACTATCTGCCGCGCGATCTGGCGCTCTACCGCATCCAGCCGGCCGCCCTGACCCGCACCGGCGGATTGGCCCGCCAATTGGAACACGGCCGCGTCACCCGGCGCTATGGGTCGTGGTGGTATCCGAATCACGTGGTGCAGCAAGCGCGGCGCTGTGATGACCTGGGACGCCGGCTGACCAACAACTGGCCGCGCGTCTTGGCTGGCCTGGTTCGACTGCCGTTCGCTTTGCCCCGCCTGGTGGCCGAGTGGTTGTTGCGCGGCATGTACATGCGCTAATCCCCATGATCAACGTCGCCTTCCTGCCCATCTATCCCAATCCCTACCAGCGGCTGTTGCACGCCGGGCTGGCGGCGGCCGGGGTTTCGGTTACCTTCGTGGAAACCTTGCCAACTTCCAAGTGGCTACACGAAAATCGCGATGCTATTGACATCCTCCACTACCATTGGCTCTATGGCCTCTACATGGCCCGTTTCGCCACGCCGCTACAAGTGGCGCGGTTCGTGGCCCGGCTGCGGCTGGCGCGGCGCTTGGGTTATCGCGTCGTCTGGACGGCGCATAATATCCTGCCCCATCGCGCGCCGTGGCCGCCGCTGCATCGGGCCATCCGCCGGTTGATGATGGCCGAGGCCGACGCGGTGATCGTCCATTGTGAGCACGGGCGGCGCGAACTGCTGGCCCGCTTTCCGCGCACCAAGCCGGTGATCGTCATCCCCATCGGCCACTACGGCGGCGTCTACCCGCTCACGATGACGCGGGCCGAGGCGCGGGCGGCGTTGGGGCTGGGCGCGGCCGAGTTCGTCTACCTGGCGTTGGGCAACATCGCCGCCTACAAAGGGCTGGAGTCGTTTGCCGAAGCGGTCGGCCGGATCGCCGGCGCGCAGGACGTGGCGATCATCGCCGGGCGCAACCGGGACGCGGCGCTGGTTGGTCGATTGCGTGCCGCCGCCCAACGGGATGAGCGCCTCCGCCTGTATCCTGAGTTCGTGCCCGACGACCGGATGCAATGCTATTTGCTGGCCGCCGACGTGATGGTCGCGCCGTTTGAGCACGTGCTGACCTCCAGTTCGGTCATGGTCGGTCTGTCCTATGGCCTGCCGGTCATCGCGCCGGATCGCGGTTGCCTGCCGGAATTGGTGACGGCCGAGGCCGGACTCATCTATCGCGCCGAGGAGCCGGGGGCATTGGCGCGGGCGCTGACGGACATCAAGGGCCGCGATTTACCGGCTATGGGCGCGGCGGCGCGGCGCGTGGCCGCCGGCTATGATTGGGACGACATCGGCCGCCGGACGGCGGCCGTGTATCAAGGTTGCCTGACGCCATGAGCCACGCCCCCACCCGCGTCGCCATCCTGTCGTCGGTGCATTTGGCGTTGGACAACCGCGTGTTCTACCGCGAGGCGCGTACGCTGGCGGGCGCGGGCTATGACGTGACGCTCATCGCCGTCCACGATCGGGATGAGGAGCGCGACGGCATCCACATCCGGGCATTGCCGCGCGTGCCGCGCAGCCGCCGGCCGCTGTTGTGGCGGGCGCTGGCCCGGCTGGCCGTGGCCTCCGGGGCAGACGTATTTCACATTCACGACCCGGAGTTGTTGCTGGTGACGCCCTACCTGCGGCACGCGACCGGACGGCCGACGATCTACGACATCCACGAAGCCAACGCCGATTTCATCGCCGTTAAAGATTACCTACCAGGGCCGATCCGTCACCCCTTATCGGCCGGCTTTCGCGTGCTGGAGCCGCGGCTGGCCCGTGGCGAGAGTGGCCTGATCTTCGCCGACGACGCCATTGCCGCCGATTTCGCCGCCTACAACGGCCCCAAGACGACGTTGTTTAACTTTCCGGGCGATGATCTCATCCGGCGCGGGGCGCAGAGCGACCGGACAAACGAGCGCGCGCCGGTCATCCTCTATCTGGGCGGTCTGGAGCGCAATCGCGGCTCAGACCTGATGATCGAGGCGTTCGCCCAGGTAGCGGCAAAGATGCCGGCGGCGCGGCTGCTCATCGTGGGCCATTTCATGCCGCCCGAGCTGGAAGACGAGGTGCGGGCGGCGGCGGCGGCGCGGGGGATCGGTCAGGCGGTGGAGATCACCGGGCGCGTGCCCTTCGCCGCTATCGGCGATTATCTGCAACGGGCGGCCGTCGGCTGGGTTCCGTGGCAGCCGGTCGCCAAGAACCGCAAGAATATTCCCACCAAGCTGTTTGAGTACATGGCCTTTGGGCTGCCGGTGGTCAGCAGCGATCTGCCCTCCACGCGGCCGTTTGTGACCCACGGCGACAATGGCCTGCTGGCGGCGGCGGCCGATCCGGCCGCCCACGCGGCGGCCCTGCTCGAATTGCTCATGGATGCCCCGGCGGCGGCGCGGATGGGCGAGAGCGGGCGGCAGTTGGTGGCGACGCGGTTCAATTGGGCGGCGATGGAGGGGCGGTTGTTGGGACTTTATGAGGCTGTTTTGAGGGGAAGGTAGGGGGCGAGTTGATACGTTTGATGGGGGTTATGCGAATGAGGTTGGGGACAGGATTAACGGGATTAACAGGATTTGAGCGCTTCGATGGGCAATTCCAGGCCCTCTGAAACCAATCAATCCTGTAAATCTTGTAAATCCTGTCAACTCCCCAATCAGCTTTCAGCTAACTGCGCCATCAGCGGGGCGATAATCGGCTCGACGCGGGCCAGCGCCGCGCTCTCGGCCCGCCACTTCTCCGCGCCCGGCGGCGAGACGACGTTGACCTCCGGCAAGGGGCGGCCATAGGCCGGGATGTGGGCCACATCAATGGCGAGAAACTCGGCGAGGCGGCGCAAGCTCACGTCAGGCGCGGCGATCAACGCCTCATAGCTCATGCGCAACACCGGCAGCGCGCCGGGCGAGGCGGCGTAATCCAGCACAGCCTGATTGCAGGCCACCCACTGCCGGGCGCAAATCTCCTCCAACGGCGAATCGACCAGTTCGCGCCAGCCGGGGATGAGCGTGAACGCCCAACGGCCGCGCGTCTGGCCAGGGCTGGTGACCGGCACGGGCGTGCGGTAGCCGGGAAAGAGGTGGGGTTGCCGCCAGCCCTCCAGCAACGAATGGACGTTGGCCCGGCCGTCGCGGGTCAGGAAGATCACCCGCGCGTCGGGGAAGAGGGCCTGGAGGAAAGGCAAGCGCAGGCAGTTCTCCGGCGTCTTCTCCAGCAGGCGGATTGGCCCGCGCGGCGGCGCGAGGCGATAGCGAAGGCAGGCCACGGTGCGAAACAGTGCCAGACCGCCGCCGGGCACGGTCTGGCTGACCGCCGCGCCGGGAGCCGTTGACCGGCCGCGGCGCTTGATGGCCCCGTAAAGGGGACTGCGGTTCACCCGCCCACGCAGCGCATTCACCCGCTGCCAGTAGCCGCCCGGCGCGGCCTGCTCGGCGAAAGCGCGCCGGATGGCCGCCGCCGATGCGGGCGTCAGATCATCGGCGGTCAGCGCGCCCGATTCCCAGTTCTTGGCCGCCGGATGATGATCGCGCTCGATGATGGCCTTGCTCTCGTAACCGATGGCCCACAACTCCGGCGACTCGGCCAACACCTGATAGAGCAGCGTGGTGCCGGAACGGGCGCAACCGATAATGAGCACTGGCGATTGAATCATGGTTCCGCTATGATACCCTGGTCGTCCTTTGGCGTCAGCGAGCGTGTTATGCGGCTATTATTTCTGACCGCCCGGCTACCTTATCCGCCCAATCGTGGCGACCGCCTGAGGGCCTATAACTTCCTGCGGGTGCTGGCCCGCGAGCACGAGATCACGCTGCTGTCGTTCATCAGCGACAGCCGCGAGACGGGCAACGTCGGCCCGCTGCGCGCCTTTTGCGAGGACATTCAACTGATTCATCGCGGCCAATGGCCGGCGACGGCGACCACGGCGCTAAATGCGTGGCGGCCCATGCCCTTGCAATCGCTTTACTATCGGTCGCCGGTGATGCAGAGCGCGGTCGACCGGCTCATCGGTCGCCGCCGTTTCGATGCCGCCTACGTTCACCTTTTCCGCATGGCCCAGTTCGTCGCCCAGCAGCGCGAGCTGTATCGCGTCCTCGATCTGACCGATGCCATTTCCAGCGAGATCGAGCGCTCCCTGCCCTATCGCGACCGAAAGTGGCGGCTGGTCTATGGTCGAGAATTACCGCGCATCCGGCGCTACGAGCGTGAGATCGTGCGCCACTTCGACGAGACGTGGCTCATCTCCGAGGCCGAGCGGCAACATCTGTTG
>CXWJ01019035.1_pt1 | contig 16326 bp, 12 predicted proteins | sample 590841 | NCBI WGS metagenome assembly CXWJ01 (sample SAMEA3498367, study PRJEB10139) | wastewater metagenome | biome: wastewater treatment plant; material: activated sludge | place: Austria | collected 2015-01-21 | reverse complement strand
GTCGCCTATGGATACATTCGCTCGCCTGAAACAGTTCACCGAAGCCCCCGGCCCCACGGGCGATGAGCGGGGCATCGCCGCCGCCGTCGCCGAAGTCTGGCGGCCGTTGGTCGATGAGATCGTCGCCGACCGAGTGGGCAGCTTGCTGGGCATCAAACGCGGCGCGGGCGAGGCCGGCGCCGCCCGTCCCGCCATCTTGCTGGCCGCCCACCAGGACGAACTTGGCCTCATGGTCTCGCGCATCGTCGAGCACAACGGCTACGGCTTCCTGCGCGTCACCGAGTTGGGCGGGGTCGACCGCCGCCACCTGCTGGGCCAGACGGCCGTTGTCCACGGCAAGCGCCAATTGACCGGCGTGCTGGGCGGCCTGCCCGATCACCTGCTGCCGGAGAAAGAGCGCGGCCAGGCGTATAGCTGGGACAACCTGATCCTCGACGTGGGCCTGCCCATCGATCAGCTGCGCCAACAGGTGTCGGTCGGCGATTTCGTCACCTTTCGCCAGCCATTGCGCAAGCTGCTCAACGATCGCGCCGCCGGCAAAGCGCTCGATAACCGCGCCTCGGTGACGGCGGTGACCATCTGCCTGGAGCAACTCCAGCAGCGCCGCCACACCTGGGACGTCATCGCCGTGGCGACGGCGCAGGAAGAGGAGACCTTTCTGGGGGCCTACACCAGCGCCCACGCCCGGCGACCCGACGCGGCCGTGGCTATCGACGTCACCCACGCCAAGGGGCCGGGCACGAGCGATAGCGAACTGGCCGAGCTGGGCGGCGGGCCGGTGTTGGGCATCGGTTCCAACGTCCACCCCGGCCTGTTCCGCGCGTTGCAGGACGCGGCCAAGGCGCTGGAGATGACCGTCGGCGTTGAATCCCACGCCTACGGCAGCGGCACCGACGCCTACGCCATCCAGGTGGCCCGCGAAGGCATCCCCACCGGGCTGGTATCGATCCCCCTGCGCTACATGCACACGATGGTCGAGACGGCCGACATGGCCGACATCGAGCGCGTCGGCCGCCTCTTGGCCGAGATGATCGCCCGGTTGGATGACAGCTTCCTGACCGGCATTGTGGATGAGTTGATGAAGCCCGATAAGCCGGCCCAAAACGGCGAGAACGGCAAGAAGGACGATAGGGCATGAACGACCTGTTGCGGCAATTAACGGAGGCCGTCGGCGTCGCCGGGGCCGAGAAAGAGGTGCGGCTGCTCATCCGCGACCTCATCGCCGACCACGTGGACGAATGGCGCGTCGATACGATGGGCAACCTGCTGGCGACCAAACGCGGCACGGGCCAATATGACCTGCGCGTCCTGGTCGATGCCCACATGGATGAGGTCGGCCTGCTCATCACCGACATCGATAGCGGCGGTATGCTCAAGTTCACCAACGCCGGCGGTTTTGATGACCGCGCCCTGCTTGGCAAAGTGGTGCAGGTCGGGCCGCAGAAGATCACCGGCGTCATCGGCGCGCGGGCCATCCATTTGCTCAAGCGCAATGAGTTTTCCAAGGTCGTCAAGATAGACGCCATGCGCATCGACATCGGGGCCAAGAACAAGGACGCCGCCGGGGCCAAGGTGAAGATCGGCGACTACGCCGCGTTCGTCACCCCCTATGAGGAATTGGACGGCAGCCGGACGGCCATCGGCAAGGCGTTCGATAACCGCGCCGGCTGCGCCGCGCTGGTCGAACTGCTGCGCGGCGACCCGTTCCCGTTCGATCTGGTGGCGGCGTTCACCGTCCAGGAAGAGGTCGGCCTGCGCGGGGCGCGGGTGGCGGCCTACGCCGTCAAGCCCGATGCCGCGCTGGTGCTGGAGTGTACCCCCGCCTACGACCTGCCCAACGACAAGGACGTCAGCCCCAACGTGGCGATGTGCCGAGGCGTGTCCGTCTACGTCATGGACGCGCGCACCATCCAGGACCCCAAGCTGGTGGCCCACCTGATGGCTACGGCCGACGCCAAGGCCATCCCCTACCAGGTGCGTCAGCCCGGCGGCGGCGGCACGAATACCGGGGCCATCCAGCGCGCCGGGGCGGGCCTTCCCGCGGCCACCCTGGCCGTGCCCGGCCGCTACGCCCACACGCCGACGATGATGATCAGCCTGGACGATTACGAAAATTTGGTGCGCCTGGCCGACGCCGCCCTGCGCGGCCTGACCCCCGACATCATTCGCCGCGCCTGAGCGGCCGTTTCTGGAGAGACAAGAGACCACATGAACGACCTGATTCGCTCGCTCGTCGAAGCCTATGGCCCATCCGGTTTTGAAGACCGGGTGCGCGATCTGATCCGCCCCCTGGTTGAGCCGCACGCCGACGAGGTGACCGTCGACGCGCTGGGCAACCTGATCGTCCACAAGCGCCCCGCCACCGACGCCGCCAACCCGCTCAAGGTGATGATCGCCGCCCACATGGACGAGATCGGCGTCATGGTGACCCACGTGACCGAGCAGGGCTTCCTGCGCTTCACCAATATCGGCGGCGTGGGTTCCCACACCCTGCTCGGCGGCCGGGTGCGCTTCGCCAACGGCACGGTGGGCATCATCGGCTGTGACCGGCTCGACGACGCCCACACGATTCATCCGCTCAACAAGCACTTCATCGACGTGGGGGCGACCGGCCGCGACGATTGCCCGGTGCGCGTCGGCGATGCCGCCCATTTCGACCGCCCATTCGAGGCGCGCGGCCAACACTTAACCGCCAAAAGCATGGATGACCGCATCGGTTGCGCCATCGCCATCGAGGCGTTGCGGCGTTTATCCGCCGGCTCCCACGATCTCTATTTCGTCTTCAGTGTGCAGGAAGAGGTTGGCACGCGCGGCGCGGAGGCGGCGGCCAACGGCATTATGCCCGACGTCAGCATCGCCCTGGACGTGACGCGCACCGGCGACGTGCCCGAATCGCGGCCGATGGACGTGCGCCTGGGCGCGGGGCCGGCCATCAAGGTCAAGGACAGCGGCATGATCGCCCATCCCGGCCTGGTGCGCCTGATGCGCCGCCGCGCCGAGGAAGCGGGCATCCCCTACCAATTGGAAGTGTTGGAGGGCGGCACGACCGACGCCCGGCCGATGCAATTGGCCGGGGCGGGCAGCGCCGCCGGCTGCATCTCCATCCCTACGCGCTACATCCATTCACCCAGCGAGACGTTGGACGCCGGCGACGTGGCCCAATGCGTCGATCTGTTGGTGGCGATCCTGTCGGGGGAGATGGATTTAGCTTAACAGCGCCAGGGCAGCCAGGGCCGCGGCCAGATCGTCGGGCAATTCGGCCGTCACGCTCACTTCCGCGCCGTCCGATGGGCGGTGGAACGTCAACTGGGTGGCGTGAAGGAAGTGGCGCTTCAGCCCCAGCTTGTCCTTGCGCCGCCCATACAGCCCATCGGCTACGACCGGATAGCCGATGTAGGCCATGTGGACGCGAATCTGGTGCTTGCGGCCGGTGTGGGGGCGGCATTCCACAAAGGTGTAGTCCGGGTAATAGGTTAGCGCCCGGTAGGCGGTCTGGGCCGGGCGGGCGTCGCCGCTCTGGCTCGTGACGACGGCCATCTTCTGCCGGTGGCGTGGGTCGCGGCCGATGGGCGCGTCGATCGTCGCTTCCGGCGGCTGCAATGAGCCGTTGACCAGGGCCAGATAGACCTTCGCCACCGTCCGCTGCTTGAACTGATTTTGCAACTGCCACAGCGCTTGATCGTGCTTGGCGGCGACGATGAGGCCGGACGTGTCCTTGTCCAGCCGGTGGACGATGCCCGGCCGCCGCTCGCCGCCCACACCCTCCAGATCGGGGCAATGGGCCAGCAGGGCGTTCACCAGTGTGCCACCGGCGTGGCCCAGCGACGGGTGGACGACCATGCCCGCCGGCTTGTTGACGACGATAAGGTCGCTGTCCTCGTAGCGAATATCGAGCGGGATGTCCTCGGCGGCGATCTCCGGCTCAACGACTTCGGGAATAGCGGCCCGCAGCGTCTCGCCGCCCACGATGCGGTAGCTGGGCTTGGCCCGCTCGCCATCGATCATCACGTGCCCTTCGCGGATGAGCTTCTGCCATTGCATCCGCGATAGCTCGGGCAGGCTCTCGGTGAGGGCCTTATCCAGCCGCTCGCCCACCGCGTCCAGCGTCACTTCGATTTCCCGGTTGTAAAGAGACATAGTGGTTAGGAGATTACTCCCGCGGCTCGGCCGGGCGGAGCGCGCCGGGTTCGGCGGCCCGCAGCCGGCGCTCATCGCGCAGCAGCACGATGCCGAACAGGATGACGCCGCTGACGAGGGCCATATCGGCCACGTTGAAGATATACCATGGCCCGACATCGATGAAGTCGGTGACGTGACCCTGCCGCAGGCGGTCGGTCAGATTGCCCAGCGCGCCGCCCAACTGCAACCCCAGGGCCAGCCGCAGCAGCCATTGGCTGCCGGGCAGCGTCACGTTGAAGTAGATGATGGCCGAGGCCACGACGACGGCCAGGATGGCGAAAAACCAGCCGCTGCCCTGGAACAGGCCGAAGACCGCGCCGGTGTTGGCCGTGTGGGTGATGCGGAAAACGTTCGCCAGGGCCGGAATCGGCGCCCAGTAGCTGTAGAGCGGAATGCGCGTCTCGACCAGGTTCTTGGTCACCTGATCGATCAGCAAGACCGCTCCGGTGACGAGGAAAGGCAAAAGGATTTCCCCCAGCCCCGGCTTGGGGAGTGGGGGAGTGGCCGCGACCGCCGGCGTTGCCGAGGTGCTGGCGGGCGGCAACGTCTGCTCGTCCGCGTCGCCAACGATGTTTTCAGGATCGATCATGCCGCCATTGTACCAACCGCGCCCCGGCCAGGCCAAGAAGATTAAGGATGATTCGGCCGCGTCGCCACAATAACCGTCACCGCGCTGTGGCCGTCCTCGACATCCCACACTTCCACGTCGAAATCCGCCGCCGCCAGCCGGGCCGTCCAGTAGTTCCGCGTCTCGTCCGCGCCGTTTTGGCCGGCGTCGCGCTGCCCCGTAAGCGCGTAGAGCTGTTCAATGGCGCGCACCCGGACGCCCCCGCCGATCAATCCGGCCTGCGGCACGATGACCAGCCGGCCGCCCGGCCGCAGCACGCGCCGGATGGCGGCCAGCGTCGCCGGCTCCAGGATATACGGCGCGGGAAAGGCGGCGATCACGCCGTCGAAGGCCGCGGCGGCGAAGGGCAACGCCTGGCCGCGACCGCGCACCAGCCGCGCCGGGAAGCCCAACCGGCTCACCCGCCGCGCCGCCAGCCGCCCCATCTGCGGCGACAGGTCAAGGCCGATCGCCGGTCGGCCCTCGTCGGCCAGCCGGGCCAGCAAGTGCCCCGGCCCGTGGCCCACTTCCAGCACACTCGCCCCGTTCACGAAAGGCAAGGCCGCCGCGCCCCACGCCTGCCAGCGGCCGAGCGACACCGCCGCGCTAACGCCATCATAGGCCCAGGCCAATTGATGATAGAGCAGGTGGAAGAAGCGCAAGAGCAGGTTGCGCCGCAGAGATGTCAACATCGACCGGCCGCCTCAAGACACAGCTTGTAGAATGATCGCCCCTTGCGGCAGGGAGGGCAAGGCCAACGCGCCATTCGCCACGACGAATTCAGCCCCCGACGCCCAATCCACAAAGCGCGTCCCATCGGCCACGCCGCCGTGGGCCACGTCGAGGGCGCCGGCCGGCCTGGGGTTCTCCCTCCGGTGGGCGACGACGATGATCCGTTCGTCCACACTCTCGCGTTGGTAGGCAATCGTGTCCGGTTCAATCGCCAGCAACTGGAAGCCGCCGCGCTGCAATGCCGACGACTGGCGGCGCAGGTGGATCAGGTCGCGATGAAAGTTGTGGAGCGGCCGGTTCCAGCGCGTCTCATCCCACACCATGCAGCCGCGCGCGGCCAGCGCCGGCAGGTCGGTCAACCCGATCTCATCCCCATAGTAGAGGCCGGGCACGCCGGGAAAGGTCATCAGGATGGTGACGGCCAGACGGTGCAGGGCGTCGTTTTCGCCCAGCGTGGTACGAATGCGCGGCGTGTCGTGGCTATCGAGGAGATTGTACTGTTGCCGGGCGATGGCCCACGGCACGACGGCCAACCGGCTGCGCCACGTCTCGGCCAGGGCGGCTGTCGGCCAATGCGGCGCGCTCAGCAGGCCGGTGAAGCCATGCGCCCCCTGACTGTAACCGCTCAGCCAATATAACAGGGGCTGGGTGAAGCCGCCATAATTCATCACGCCATCCCACTGGTCGCTCTGGAGCTGGGCCGTGGCGTCGAAGAAATGCTCACCGAGCAGATAGCTGTCGCCGTTGGTCTCCTTGACGGCCTGGCGAATGCCCCGGCTGACGTCCAGGCCGACCTGGGTTGCGCCCTGCCGGCCGAGCATATTGGCCACGTCCACGCGCCAGCCGTCGGCCGAGAAGGGCGGCCGTAGCCAGCGCCGGAACACGGCTTCCGGCCCATCGTAGACGCGCCGTCGCAGCTCCTGGCTCCGATAGTTCAGCTTCGGCAATGTCCACACGCCGAGCCATGTCGCATAGTCATCAGGGTGGCGGCGAAAGGTGAAGAATTCGGCCTCGGCCGCCGCTTGGTTGGTCAGCGCGTCCTGGAACCACGGATGCCAATAGCCGCAATGGTTGGGCACGATGTCGAGGATGTAGCGCATACCGCGCGCGCTCAAGGCCCGGCGCAGGGCGATGAGCGCCTCATCGCCGCCGAAGTGGGGATCGACGCGGTCGTAGTCGGCCACGTCGTACTTGTGATTGGAGAGGGCGTGGAAGACAGGGTTCAGGTAGAGCGCGTTGACGCCCAAATCGGCCAGGTAGGCCAGCCGCGCTTCGATACCCGCCAGGTCGCCGCCATAGAAGACGAGGGGGAAGGCGTGGTCGGGATCAGGCGGCGTTTCCCAGGGGTAGGTTTTCGGGCGTTGGCCGCGATACTCATAATCGGCCGGCTGGGGATCGTTGTCCGGGTCGCCGTTGGCAAAGCGGTCGGGAAAAATCTGATAGAAGACGGCCGATTCCAGCCAATCGGGTGCGTGATAATCGGCGATGATGCGAAAGTCCGTGGCGTCGAGCGGCACGTGGGCTGTCGCCCCGGCCGCCGAGTAATGCCACAGGCCATCGGCGGCGTCGATGATGAAGCGGTAATGGGTGATCGGTTCGTCGATCACCAGATCGGCCTCCCACCATTGCGCCGCCGGCGTGGTGGCCGTGTGGCCCATCAGCGTGAAGGCTTGCTCGCCATCGGGAAACGCCCGCAGGACGACCCGCCGCACCCCGGCCGCCGGCGACACCCGCAAGCGCAGCCGAACCGTCTCGCCCAGCCGTGGATAGAGCGCGGAAACGTACGTCTCCGAGCCGTCGTGATGAATCGTGGACAACCAGTCAGGCAAGTTCAACAGAGAGTTCATACCCTTTCCTCAGCCTACGGGAGTGGAGGCTGGAATCTTCAAATCTGTGTAATCTGCGAAATCTGTGGTTTCTCTTCTATTTCTGCGCCCGCACGATGAGCAACGGCCGGTCGATGCGCTGCAACACCCCGGCGGCGACGCTGCCGTAATAGACGTCGGCCGGGCCGCCGCGGCCGTGGCTGGCCATGGCGATCAGGTTGGCCTCTTCCTGGCGGGCCACGCGAAGGATGGTGACGACGACCGGGCCGTTCTCGACTAGGGCGCGGGCGCTGATGTCCCCGGCGTCCAGGCGGGCCACCAGCCCATCCAGGTAGCGCCGCGTTTCGCCCAATTGTTGATTGACCTCGGCCGGCGTCAGTTGCGGCAAGGCATCGTATATTTCGCCCTTGGGCAGCGCGATCAGGTGGGGCAGCTCCATGACCTGTAGCAGGATGACGGTCGATCCGAACAGCTTAGCCAGTTCTTCGACGTGGGGCAGGATGGCCTCGGCCACTTCGGAGCCGTCGAGGGGCACCAGGATTGTCTTGTACATTGCACCTCCCGCGCAACGATTGGCGCGCGCATCTACTTTACGCTGTCTGCCGGAAAAGGCCAAGCGTTACCCGGCCGTTCTGCATACCCATCAAAAAGGATTATACGTTTGCAGCAGCCATAGCAGAATGAGGCCCACGGCGACGGTCAGCAAGACGTTGCGCGTGCGCCAGGCGACGAAGATGGCGACCAGCCCGGCCAGCAAGCGGTCGTTGCCCAGCGACACGTCGAGCGTGCCCCCCGGTTGGAACAACTCCGGCGCGATGATGGCCGTCAGCACCGCCGCCGGCACGTAGCGCAACGCCCGCAATAACCACGGCGGCAGGATGACCCGTTCCGGCAACAAAAAGAGCGACAGCCGGATCGCATACGTAATCAGCCCCATGCCCACAATGCTCAGCGCGATCAAGCCGGTGTTCATGCCGTGTCCTCATCGTGAATCACATGCGCGGCCGTTTGCCGCTGCCACCCCTCCAACACGACGCCCACCACGATGCCGGTGAGCGCCGCGGCCATCAGCCCCAGTTTGAACGGCCAGGCCGCGGCCAGCACGGCGACCAGCCCGGCGCTCAGGGCCGCGCCAACGTGCGGCCGATCGCGCAACGTCGGCACCACGATGCCGGTGAACGTCAGCGCCAGAGCGAAATCGAGCGACCAACTGGCCGGGATAGCCGCCCCCAGAAAGATGCCCACCGCCGTGGAGAGCTGCCACGTCGTCCACAATCCCAGCCCCGCGCCCAGAAAAAACCAGTGCCGCGTCGCCGGTGGCGAGTCGGACTCCGTGTAATGGATAATCGTGACGGCGTAGGCTTCATCGGTCAGCAGATAGGCCAGCAGCATCTTCCAGCGCAACGGCAGCGCGCGCACGTGGGGGGCCAACGACGCGCTATAGAGCAAATGGCGCAAATTGACGATCAATGTCGTCGTCAACAGGACGAGCGCCGGTGTGCCGACGGCGATCAGTTCCGCGGCGATGAATTGCGCCGAACCGGCAAAGATGACCGCCGACATGGCCTGGGCCAGCGTCGCGGGCAGGCCGGCCGCTATGGCGATGGCCCCAAAGATCAGCCCGAACGGCGCAACACCCAACAGGATAGGCAACTCGGCCCGCACGCCGGCGAGGAATTGTTCGCGTGGTGTCATGGTGCTTGTTGAATCAGCCGGCCAAAGCGTGGGCCATCAGCCCGATGGCGGCGGCGGGATCCGCTCAATCGAGGCCGCCGTCGGCAGCCAAACCGTCTGCAGGAGTTCGTCGGCCGGGTCCGGCCCCTCGGCCCAGACGGCGATTTCCGTCTCGCCCTCCAGCCGGCTGAGCAACAACCCGGCCACGTTAGCCCCGTCGGCGTCGGTATAGCGGAAATCGTTCCGTTCCCAGAGATGCCCGCCGTAGAACAGGCGTTGCGGCTCGTCGGCGGTGAAGCCGGCCACGCCCTCGGCCGCCGTCTGCAATAACCCGGTCATGGCCTCGGCCGGTGTTCGCCCGCCGGGCTGGATGCGCACGGCCACAAAAGTCCGCGCGTCGGCGGCGAAACGGTGCCAGCTATTGAACTCCTGATAGGAATAGCCGGCCGGATAACTGAGACGAAAATCGGCCACGTTCAGCGCCGACCAACCCTCCGGCCCAAACCCCAGCCGCGGCGGCAGGAATTGCCACGTGGCGGCAACGGTTCCAATGGTCGCCAGTGTCGTCGTCTCCTGCTCGCGCGGCGCGTCCAGATCGACCACGTAGCCGACACCATCCTTCAGGAAGGTCAGGAACATGCCCGTCCGCGCCCCTTGTTCGGCGCTGTCGTAGCCGTAGGCGGTGCGCAGCGCGGGAACGGCTTCGACCCCGACGGTTGTGGGTTCTTGCAGCAGAATGCTCACCTCGCCGAAGGTGGTCAGGACTTCGGTTTGCAGGGCGGCCAGGTCGGCCGACCAGCCGGGATAATAGCGGATCTGCATCTGCGCCGTGCCGCTAATATTACTGGTGAAGGTCACATCTTCCTGGGGCACGGGCGGCAACCAGTCGGCCGGATAGAGGAATTGGGCGTTGTTGTCGGCATCGACGAAGGCGCGAAAGCCGGTCGCGGCCCCCGCCGCATCAACGGTCAGCGGTTGGACGGTCTGCACGTTCGCCCCCGTCAACGGCTGCGCCCGAATGCCGACGGCATAGCGGCCCGCCGGCAGCGGTCGCGTGCTGCGATAAATGGCCGGTATGTCGTCGAAAACCAGGGCCACGCCCGGCTCGGCGGTCTGCGTGCCGTCGGGCTGGACAAAAATCGTGTCGGCCTGAAAGACATCGCCGGCCAGCGGGGTCACTTCCCCGACGAGGCGCGTCCCGCTGCTGACCGCGGCCGTGGCCCACAGCCGTTGCGACGCCGCATCGACCTCGTTGAAGAGGGCCGTGGCGACCATACCCCCTTCGCCGCCCCCCGGCCGAATCGTCCCGGCGGCGATCAGTTGCGAGCCGATGGGGGACGGATCGACCGCCCTCAGGACGGCAAAATCCCCCGCTCCGGCGGCGTCGGTCAGATAAGCGGCCGTGGCGTCCCAGATGATGAGCGACTCGTGCCGGCCGTCGCGCCAGAGCGTGGCGCTGGTTCCGCCCGCCAGCGTCAGCGGCGCCGGTTCCACCGGCTGGTATTGGCGCAGCACCCGCCGGCCGTCGGCCGCTTCCTGGTCGGCCACCAGGGCTACCTCGTCCAGCCTTTGGCCGATCACTTCGGTGCGCATCAGCGCCGGATTGGCGATGTGGATGGGGTCGCGCGGGGTGTTCTCGACGATGACACGCGGCGCGTCGATCGTGGCCGGTTCGGCCGCGGCCAGATAGGCGGCCCACGACGGCAGGCGGGTGACCTGATTGTAGAGGGGGTCAAACGCCGCCGGGGTGGCCGGCCAATAGATCGCCACGCCGCGCCCGGCGGGCAGCCCCAGGCCATGATCGTAGGCCACCAGCGACTCAGCCACCGCGCTGCTGACGGCCGTGGCCGCGGTTTGCAGTTCGCCCGCTGGGGCGGATTCGGCGATGATGGCCGCCGCTTGCAGCAGATCGACGGCGGCGATGGCCGGGTCGCCGGCCGCCGCGCCGTAGCGTTGCGCGCCGCGCCGCCCCTCGGCGGCGATGGCCCCGTGGAGCGCCGGATCGTTGCCCAGCGTCAGGGCCAACGTCTCCACCGCCGCCGTCACCACCGGCACGCGGGCCAGATCGACCGCGGCCAGCCCCACGAATTCGTCGCCGGCCACCTGCCGCTGATAATTGACGTAGGCCGTCACCAGATCGCCGGCCAACTGCCGCCCATCGACCAGCGGATCGGCGTTGAGTTGGGTCAGAACGGCGGTGTAATCCCAGCCTGACCCCGGCATCAACCCGGCCGAGGCCACGGCAAACGCGGCGTGGGACTGCATGGTCTGCAACACGTCGAGATCGCTCATTAGGCCGGCCGTGAAGGCGATGACTTCCAGCCGTGCCCCGGTCTGCCCGGCAGCGTTGGCCAGGGCCTGATCGATGTCGGTCAGGCTGAGGTGATCGCTTTCGCCGGTCGCGCCGGTGGTTGCGTCGAAGCAGCAGCCGCGCCAGCCGCCGCCGAAATCGCCCAGGAACAGGGCGTAGCGGTTGGCCGGGTAGGTGGCGACGGCCCAGGACACGAACTCGGCTAGGGCCACCGGGTCGCCCATGTTGACCTCGCCCAGCGTCGCCACGGCTTCCGAGGCCAGCTGGGCCGTGTCGGCGTCCGGGTTGACTTTATAGCGCACGGCCTCGGCCGTCGCCGCCGGCCCATCGGGCGGCCAATCGATCTGGGCGATGACCTGCACCTGATCGGTCGGCCCGGCGGCTTCCATCTCGTTCAGGTCATCCCAGACGAACCCGGCCCGGCCCGCTGTGTCGGCCGAGGCGTAATAGAGGATCGTCCAGGCCGGCCGCGTCGCGTCATAGGTCGGCGTCGGCAGCACAATGGGCGCGTCGGCGGTCACCAATGGCTGTTCCGGCCCGGCCGTCGCCGCCGCGCCGATGCCCGGCGACTCGGCCGTGACACCCAGCAGCAGCGGCGTCGCCGGCGGCGGCTGGGGGGTCAATTGGTCCAGTCGGCCGCCGGGATCGCAGGCCACCAGGCCCAACAATAGCCCCATTGTCACCACGGCCCATTTGCATTGTTGATGAAGTTTCCCTCTGGTCATTAGACATAAAATGTAGCATAGAACTGCCGACAGGCAACGAACCATCCGCCTTGTTCGTGGTTCATAAACGGGATAGGATTCAGGGGGCAAACGCACCACCTCATAACCACATGGCCGAACAATGGCATCACTACAGCGGCAATATGCACATCCACACCCGCTACTCGGACGGCGAGAAGTGGCACGCCGCCGTGGCCCACGACGCCATCGCCGCCGGGTTGGATTTCATCATCGTCACCGACCACAACGTTTACGTGACGGGGGTGGAGGGGTATTACGAGAGTGAGCACGGCCGCGTGTTGCTGCTGACCGGCGAGGAAGTCCACAACGTGCGCCGCCGGCCGCAGGCCAGCCACTTCCTGGCCTATGACGCGCGCCGCGAACTGGCCGCCTACGCCGCCGACCCGCAAGCCCTCATTGACCACACCCTCGAGGCCGGCGGCTACGGTTTCCTGGCCCATCCCCATGAGGATGATCTGCCGCTCATCGACGCGCCCGATCTGGGCTGGCACGATTGGGACATCGAGGGCTTCAGTGGGCTGGAAATCTGGAACTACATGTCGGTGTTCAAGAATACCATCGCCCACCGCCTGGAGCGGATGCGCTGGAAAAACCGCGTCCTGGCTTCTCTGGTGGCCTTGCGCATGACCCTGCGGCCGGAGCGCTACATGGTCGGCCCCGATGCCCGAACGCTGGCGCTGTGGGACGACTTCCTGAAGCGTGGCCTGCGCGTGGCCGCCATCGGCAATAGCGACGCCCACGGCACACCGATGCATCTCGGCCCCATCCACCGCGAAATCTATCCCTACGAGTTCCTCTTTCGCGCCGTCAATACCCACGTCCTGCTGCCGGAGGCGCTGAACGGCGACATCGACCACGACCGCCGGCTGCTGGTGCGGGCCATCGGCCGCGGCCATAGCTGGGTGGGCTACGACATGGCCGGCCCGACCGACGACTTTCGCTTCACCGTGCAGGGCGCGGGCGGCGGCATCATGGGCGACGAAATGAAGGTCGGGGTGGGAGCCACGCTGCAAATTCGCGCCCCGGCCCGCTGTCGCATTCGCGTCGTCTGCCACGGCGCGGTCGTGAGCGAGGTCGAGCGCGAGAGCAACCTGACCTACATCCCCACCGAACCCGGCGCCTATCGCGTCGAATGCCTGATCCCCTACGAAGGTCGGGAGAGGGGCTGGATTTACAGCAACCCGATCTACCTGCGCTGAACAGGTACAGGTGTCGCCTAGGGGCTGATCGCCTGAGCCAGAACAGCGCGGCCGATCGCTTCCGCCGCCGCGACACTATCCATCCCTTCCAGCGCCAACGCGATCACGTAACGCGGCTTGTCGGCCGGGGCAAAGCCTAGATACCAGGCCGTGCGGCTATTTTGCGGCCCGGATAGCGCCGTGACGGCGAACTCGGTCACGTCATCGACCACCGGCCACCCGGCGCGTACGGCCGCGGCCACCGGCGAGGCGACAGCCGCCGCCGTCGCCGCCGCGTCGGGTAGTTGGGTTTCCCATTCGCCGCCGGGCGCAGCCAATGCCTCGACCAGACGCACCGCCGGCAACTGCCCATCACCGGCCAGCGCCGCCGTCGCCAGCGCCGCCTGCAACGGCGTCACCGTGAGCGCCTCTTGCCCAATGGCCGCCAGCCCGGGATCGGCAATCGTCGCCGTGCTGCCCTCGGTCGGGATGGGCAGCCCCGGCGCGGTGTGCAGGCCAAAGCGGGTGAAGGCGTCATCCAGCGCCGCCGCGCCGAGCCGGTTGCCGAGGGTCTGGAGCGGGGCCGGGCAGCGCAGGACGGCCATATCGGCCCAGGTAGTGACATTGTTGCCCGCGTCGCGCGGGGTGGCGCAGCGCAACACCTGCCCGTTCAGGGTGACCGGCCGGTGGGCATCGGCCAACGGGTCGGTGAGGCGCAACTCGCCCGTATCGACCGCCGCGGCCGTGATGAACGGCAGCACGATCAACCCCGGCTGATAGAGGCCCTGGGCGGCCCGGTTGACCAGCGGGCCGGGGTCGGCCGCCGCCAGCGTTTCAAATTCCTCATCGATGCGGTTGGGGTCGTAGCCCGGCACGCTGACCATCGCTCGCACGTCGGCCACGGGCAGGCCGCCGGCTGTCGTCAGTTCCAGCAGCACCAGACCGCCGGCCACGCCCGACTCGGCCATGAGCGTTGTGGCCGTCTCTTGCAGCCCGGCATCCAGCGTCAGACGGACGTCCCCACCGCGCGGCGCAATGTGGGCCAGCCGCCGGATGGCTTCGGGCCAGAACGCCTCGCTCCGGCCGCGCAGATGGCCGTCGAACGCCCCTTCGCTGCCCGCCGCGCCGAAACGCAGACTGTAGTAGCCGACCGCCGGGCCGCCGCCGCCGGCCAACGGATATGTGCGCGTCAGGTTGTCGGGCGGGCCAATCGATTCGGCCAGCACCGCGCCGTCGTGGGCCAGGATGCGCCCCCGGTTCACCCGGCGTTCGGCCTCGACCAGCCGCGGGTTATCCTCGCGGGCCGCCAATGCCTCGGCCCGCACCACGCCCCAATACCCCAGCGCCAGGGCAATGATGAAATAGACCACCAGAAACGCGCTTCCCAGACGACCGATGCGCCGGGCCAAATGGCGATCCGCCGGCGGCACGAGGGGCACCGGCTCGGCGGCGGCCGACAGCCACAACAACAAGCCGACGGCCACACTGCTGACAAGCAGCGAACTGCCGCCATAGCTGACGAAGGGCAGGGTGATACCGGTCAGGGGCAGCAGGCGCGTACTGCCGCCCATAATGAGGAAAGCCTGCACACTGAGCAGCGTGACCAGCCCGGCGGCCAGATAGGCGTGGAAGAAGTTCGGCCGCGCGCCGCGAATGCTGTGGACGGCCACGCGCAGGCCGCGCACGGCCAACAGCGCGTAGACGGCGACGACGCTCAGGCCACCGATCAGCCCCCACTCCTCGGCGATGGCCGCCAGGGCGAAATCGGAATGGACGACGGGAATATAGTCGGGGAAGCCCTGCCCGATGCCCTGGCCCAGGATGCCGCCGGCGGCCTGGGCATAGAGCGCCTGCACAATCTGGTAGGCGCGGTCGCTGACGTTGGGCCAGGGATTGATCCAGCTTAGCACGCGCCCGGCGACCACGGTGTCGAAGGCGAAGAAAGCGATGACCCCGGCCAGCAACAACATGACCAGACCGCTGAAGACGTAGAATCGCTCGCCCGTCGCCAGATATACCAGCCCGACGAAGACGATGAAGAACAGCGCCGCGGCCCCCAAATCCTGTTGCCAGACGAGCAACAACATCGTGAAGCCCCACATCAACAGCAAGGGGCCGAGAAAGGGCAAATGACGCCGAAACGCCGTGCCCATGCGCCGGGTTGATGGTTCCGCCCGCGCCGCCTGCCGGCGGTAATGGTGCAGCGGTTCCTGCTCGGTGAAATAGCTCGCCAAAAAGACCACCAGCACGAGCTTCAGCAATTCCGACGGCTGGAAATAGACCAGACCCAGAAAAGGGAACGGGATGGGCAGCCACAGCGCCGCGCCGCTGCCGCTGGGATTGACGCCGAAGGCCAGCGTAATCGCCAACAATACCAGCCCGCCCAACAGGATCAGGTAACGGTAACGGCGCAACGGTTGCAGCGTGCGGGGCAGAATGGCGACGGCCAGCAAGGCCAGCGTCGCCAGCGAAAACCACAATGTCTGCCGCCCCAGAAAGTTAGGCGCTAATCGATCTTGCAGCAATAAGCCCCAGCCGCTCAGCAGCGCGAAAACGGGCAGCAGGAAAGGATCGCGCCGTGGGCGAAAGGTACGCAGTGCGCCGTGGGCCAAGGCGATCACGGCCAGCCAGACGAGCGGCGCGGCCAGATGCGCCCAGCGCAGCCCCGCCTCGCGCACCAGGCTATAGGCAATCGCGTTGGCAAAAACGAAGAGGATCGCCGCCAGCAGCAGAAGCGCCTCGCGCCCGTCGCGCCGGCGGTCGCGATCATCGAGCCACTGGCTGACCCACCGCCGCCAGGCCACCCGACCGGAACGCAGAGCGGCCATCAATCGAAGTACTTGCCGATGATCGGCTCTAACTCGGCCAGCCGCGATGGGACAATCCGGTCACGATGGGTGATCAGCGCGTCGCGCAGGGCGCTATGGGCGGCGAACTCCCCGGCCCACTGGTCGAATTCGGCCACCAGGCGGCTGATGGCGGCCTGCGCCGTGACTGTATTGGCCATCAGGGTGCGCACCACCAGTTCCGTGGTCACGTGGGCCTCGCTCTCGTGCCAACAGTCGTAATCGGT
>CXWJ01009112.1_pt1 | contig 16338 bp, 20 predicted proteins | sample 590841 | NCBI WGS metagenome assembly CXWJ01 (sample SAMEA3498367, study PRJEB10139) | wastewater metagenome | biome: wastewater treatment plant; material: activated sludge | place: Austria | collected 2015-01-21 | reverse complement strand
GCACTTAACCTACTCCAGCAGGAGCCCCTGCCACTCTCGCGGGAAGGTCTGTGGACGGTCCGGACTGCGCCTGCTGGTGCGCAGACAGAGATTCCCGCCTTCGCGGGAATGACGGATGGGCGTGTTATCCGGTGGCGCGCTGCTGGCGGCGCTGCGAGAGCTCGTCGCTGAGCACCGGCTCGTCGGCCCGCTCGGTGGGGAGGTCGAAGAGGGTGCCCTCGATGTCGCGCCAGACGCCGCCCAGCGCGATGCCGAACATGCCCTGGCCGCCGCGCAGCAAGTCGATCACCTCGTCGTCGGAGGTGCACTCGTAGACCGAGACGCCGTCGCTGAGCAGGGTGACCTCGGTGAGATCCTCGACACCGCGAGCCCGCAGGTGCTCGATGGCGGTGCGGATCTGCTGCAGTGAGACGCCGGCGTCGATGAGCCGCTTGATGACCTTCAGCAGCAGGATGTCGCGGAAGCTGTACAGCCGCTGGGTGCCTGAGCCGCCGGCCGGGCGGATCTCCGGGACGACCAGGCCGGTGCGCGCCCAGTAGTCAAGCTGGCGGTAGGTGATGTCGGCGGCGCGGCAGGCGATCGGTCCACGGAATCCGAGGTCTTCGGGCAGCGGCGCGAAGTCGCCCTCGAACAGGGTCTCCTGCTGTGTGCTCACGTCTGCCTCCGCTAGTGCCGATTGCCGGTGCAATGACGGTAACCGTCCGGCTTCCCGACGGTCAACGACACGCCGCGCGCCACGCCGAGGAATCGGAACTCTCAAGTATGGCCTGAGGTCCGAACTCCCCCCTTCTGACAGGGTCCGATCAGAAGTCGTCGGGGCTGACCGAGTCGAGGAACTCGCGGAACTTCTCCACCTCGACCTCGGGGGGCTCCTCTGTGGCAGGCAGGGCGCTCACCCCGGCCTCCTCCAGGACGTCCTCGACGCACTTGATCGGACGCTGGGCGCGCAGGGCGAGGGCGATGGCGTCCGAGGGACGGCAGGCGAGCTCCACCCCGTCCACCACCACTTCGGCGTAGAACTGGCCCTCGTCGTAGCCGACGATCCGCACCTCGTCCAGGCCGCCGCCCAGAGAGCTGAGCAGCTCCCCGACCAGGTCATGGATGGCGGGGCGCTCCAGTTCCGGCTCCTCGGTGGCGGCGACGATGGCGGCCGCCCCGCCCGCGCTCATCCAGATCGGCAGCAGCCGGTCGCCGTTCACCTCCTGCAGCACCACCACGGGCGCGGTGCCCTTCGTGCTCACCCGCACCTCGACGACCGTCAGTTCGCGCATCAGGGCCTCACTGGGGAAGTTGGGATCGCATGATGGCGGCGTGGGCGTGCAGCACCAGCTGCATCACCTCGGCCGGCAGCTGACGGGCGGACGGGTTGCGGCGCAGGTGCGGCGCGATCGCCTGCTCGATCAGCCCCACCTCCCGCTCGGCGGCCTGCTTGATCACCCGCAGATGACGGGCGTCGACGCCGTAGGCGCCAAGCTTGCGGGCGATCACCGCGACCGTGAGCGCGTCGCGTCCGTAGTACACGGTGCCGCGGCGAGGCGTCACCAGGGCATGCCGCTCGAGCTCGGTCAGCGCCGACTCGCTGAGCCCGCTCAGCTTCAGCAGCTCGCGCCGGGTCACCCGGATCGGACGCTTGGGCGCCCGCTGCTGCGGGGCCACGACCTCGGCCGGCTCCGGCCCGTCGCCCGGGGGCGGTGGGGCGGTGGGCGCCGGCGGCTGCTCGCCGCGGTCGATCAGATCCAGGTTCTCGCGGATCACCTTGAGCGGCAGGTAGTGGTTCTTCTGGACGTCGAGGATGTAGCGCAGCCGATCGATGTCGGACTCGGCGTAGCGCCGATAGCCCGACGGCGCCCGCTCGGGAGAGATCAGGCCCTCGGATTCCAGGAACCTGATCTTCGAGATGGACACATCGGGGAAGTCGGGCTTGAGCACCGACAGCACCTGCCCGATGCTTCGCAGCCCAATGGCCATCAGGCCTGCCCGGACCCACTGTTGAAGAAGATCATCCGGAACTTGCCGATCTGCACCTCGTCGCCGCGCCGCAACGCCACCGCGTCCTCGATCAGGGTGCGGTTGACGTAGGTGCCGTTGAGGCTGTTCTCGTCGCTCACCCAGATCTGGCCGTCGCCGCGGACGAATCGGGCGTGCTGCCGGGAGACGGTGATGTCGTCGAGGAAGATGTCGCAGCGCGGATGCCGTCCGGCGGTGGTGACGTCGGCGTCGATCAGATAGCGGGCGCCCGCGTTCGTCCCGTGCGGGACGAGCAGCAGCGCCGAATTCTCCGGCAGCGCCTCGACGGCGGCGCGATCCTCCGCGTTCAGATCCTCGAAGGTGACGTCGTCGACGACCGCCGAGATCACGCGCGTGGTGTCACCGGACACCTTGGCCAGGCTGGCGCCGCAATGCGGACAGAAGTTGCTGTTCTCTGTCACCTGGTGGCCACAGGCCGGACACCCAAGCATCGTGTTGCCCCCTTTCAGCGGTCCTTGCTGAGAATCTATCGACTGGCTCTCAGCTTAGTCGTCAACACCTTCGGTGCCTCACGCCTAGCCGGAAACGCTCTCGCTGTACTCGTCGGCGTCCATCAGGTCGTCGAGCTCCTCGGAATCCGCCAGCTCCACCTCGAAGATCCAGCCGTCGCCGTAGGGGTCGGCGTTGATGATCTCGGGGCTCTCCAGCAGCAGGTCGTTCACGGCGGTGACCACTCCGGAGACCGGGGCGAACACGTCCGAGACGCTCTTGGTCGACTCGACCTCGGCGCAGGCGTCGTCGAGGGCGACCTCCTCGCCGACCTGCGGCAGCGAGACGTAGACCACGTCACCCAACTGCTCGGCGGCGTAGTCGGTGATGCCGACCCGGGCGGTCGGGCCGGAGCCGACCCGCACCCACTCGTGCTTGGCGCTGTAGTGGAGATCGTCTGGGAACACCTTGGGCTCCTTATGGGGGAAACGGCTACGGCAATACCTTACCGAGTCCGCCGGGTTGCGGGACTACCACCTTCCGCATTCGCACCACCACTCTTCGTCATTCCCGCGTAGGCGGGAATCTCGGCGGGCTGTGAGATCCCCGCCTGCGCGGGGATGACGGATGAGGTTTCGCGGGGATGACCGATGAGGTGTCGTCAGGCAGGCTTGGCGAACTCGGGGGTGGCAGGTTCGCGGGTGGCGGTGATCTCGATGCGCTCGGAGGATTCGATCGAGACGGCGCCGCCTACCTTCTCGTCCTGGATCTCGCTGACCAGGCCGCCGCGGTAGCGCAGCGCCTCGGTGAGCGCGTGCGGCTCGCCGATCGCGTCGATCACGAACGGACGCCGCAGCGCGACGCCGTCCATCACCAGGTCATTGCCGTCGCTGCCGATCCAGCTGCTGGCGACCACCCGGACGGTGTCGTTGACCTCCATCACCTCGGCGCCGGCGTCGCGCAGCTCCTCCAGCGCGTTGAGCAGCAGGGTCTCCCCCACCGCCTGGTTCGGGTCGGCGATCACCACCCGGATCCCCTCCCCGACCGCCGGCGCCGCGCCGCTGAGAATCGACAGCTCCTTGCGGCGCCGGTCGGCCTCCTGCTGCGCGACCCGCTGCCGGTCGGCGCCGCTCAGCAGCTGCTGCTGGGTCGCCTTGAGCTCGGCGATCTCGGCCTCCAGCCGGCGGGATTCGGCAGTCAGGTCGTCCAGGATGGCGACCAACTCGGTCCGTCGCAGCCCGGAGTAGTCCTCCTGGCCGGCGCGGGAGCGCACCTGCATGGTCGCGACGAGGCCGAAGACCAGGAGCAGCGCGGCCACCACGAGGTGACCTCGGGAGGGACGCCACCAGGCGGCCCGGCGCCGCCCGACCTCCGGCTCAGGCATGGAACAGCGTCCTGCGGATCGCGGCGGCGTTGGTGAAGATGCGGATCCCGAGCACCACGACCACCGCGGTGGAGAGCTGCGCGCCGACGCCGATCTGGTCGCCCAGCCAGACGATCAGGGCGGCGATCAGGACGTTGGAGACGAAGGACACCGCGAACACCTTGTCGCTGAACTTGTGCTCCAGGTAGGCCCGCAGCCCGCCGAAGATCGCGTCGAGGGCGGCCACGATCGCGATCGGCAGGTAGGGCTCCAGCGCAGGCGGCAGGGTGGGTTGCAGGAAGACGCCGATCAGCACGCCGGCTAGCAGGCCAAGGATCGCGTACATGGCCCGTCCTTCCTCGTCGTCGCGTTCGTCTCGACCATTCTCGCCCGGTTCATGGCCCCGGCTCCGCCCGTTCCACGCGCAGCTCCGGGTCGGCGGGCAGGGTCAGCTCGTCGGCCCGCCGCAGTTCGAAGGCCACCTGGTAGTTCTGGTGCAGGTAGGCCCACCACTGGCCGCCCGGCGAGCTGGGGAACTCCGTGATGATGTGGTCGGCGTCCCCGATCGCCTCCACCCGGTAGGGGCGGGTGAGCGACCGGTAGTCGACGGTGATGGCGTCCCCGGCGCCCCGGATCGCGGTGCGGGAGCTGAGCCGGTGGCCGTTGATCGCCACCGCCTCGGCGCCGCTGCGCCACAGCTGGTTGACCAGCTGGCGCAGGTCGGCGTCCACCACCTGGGCCTGGCCGCCGCCCTCGCCGTCGTCCACCCGGACGGTCACTCCCGGACCGGTCACCGCGCGGGCGCCCGACAGGGTCTCCAGCCGCTTCAGCTCGGCCTNNCCCTTAGCTCGTCCACGCGGACGGCGGCCGCCTCAACCCGGGACTGCAGCTCGTCCCGCTCCTGCTGGAGCTGCGGAGCGGCGCGCAGCGTCGACGCCAGCGACACCCCCGCCATCAGGCCGAACACCAGCAGGACGGCCAGCACCACCGCTGACCGCCGCGGCGAGCTGCCCGCGCCGGCTTCGGGGTAGTCCGGATCGATCGGCTGCCGCACGATGTCGTTGAGCAGATCCATGCTCTCGTCGACCCGCCGCGGCGTGCTCATGAGGGGCTGCCGGCGACAATCCGTGGTTGGGGCGGGAACTTGCGCAGCACGTACACGAACTGCCGCAGATACAGCGCGCCGGCCGACCAGTAGAGGATGGTCCCCCAGATCGCCAGCGCCCAGCCCAGCACGCGGAAGGTCAGCTGCCAGGGATCGTCGCCGAAGCCCAGCAGCACCAGCGGGAAGGCGTAGAGCAGCAGGAAAGTCGCGGCCTTGCCGAGGAAGTGCACCGGCAGGCTGATGAACCCGCGGCTGCGCAGCGCCGGCACCATCAGCAGCAGCAGGATGTCCCGCGAGACGAGGATGACCAGCAGCCACCACGGCACGATGTCGCGGGCGACGAAGCCGATCAGCGTGGCCAGGATGTAGAGCCGGTCGGCCGCCGGGTCGAGGAAGACCCCCAGCTGGGAGCGCTGCTTCCATTTGCGGGCCAGGTAGCCGTCGAACCAGTCCGACGCCCCGCCGACGGCCAGGACGACCACCGCCCAGATGTCGTTCTCGCGGACGAGCAGCAGCCACAGGAACAGCGGCACGCCGAGCAGGCGGAGAAAACTGAGGACATTGGGCAGGGTAAGCACCCGCGTCGTGTCATAGGGTTCTCCAGCCACGCTCACAGCCTATCCATCAGCCCCAGGCCGTTTGGAGCAGGGCTCGGGTCTGTTCCAGCAGCTGCGGCAGCGCCCGGGTCTGGGCGATCACGGGCAGGAAGTTCGAGTCCCCCGCCCAGCGCGGCACGATGTGCTGATGCAGGTGGGCGGCGATCCCGGCCCCGGCCACCTCGCCCTGGTTGATGCCCAGGTTGAAGCCGGCCGGGCCGGACACCGAACGGATCACGGTCATCGCGGTCGCGGTGAGCGAGGCGATCTCGTCCCGCTCGTCGGCGGTGATCTCGGTGTAGTCCGAGACGTGCCGGTACGGGCAGACCAGCAGGTGCCCCGGCGAGTACGGGTAGAGGTTCATCACCACGTAGGCCGTCTCGCCCCGATGGACGATGAGCCCGTCAGCGTCCGGCCGGGTGGGGGCCACGCAGAACGGGCACTCGCCCGTGGTCGCCGGCTTGTTCTCGCCGCCGATGTACACCATCCGGTGCGGCGTCCACAGCCGCTGGAAGCCGTCCGGGACGCCGGCCAGCGCCTCGGACGACTCCGGCTGAGCTTCGCTCATCGCCTGGGCGGACGGCAGGCGGTCACGATCTCCTCGATCGCGGCCGCGACCGGCACGCCGTTGTTCTGGCTGCCGTCGCGGTAGCGGAAGGAGACCGCGCCGGCGGTCGCGTCCGTCTCGCCGGCGATCAGCATGAACGGCACCTTCTGGGTCTGCGCGTTGCGGATCTTCTTGCCGAACCGGTCGTCGCTGGCATCGACCTCGACGCGGACGCCCGCCGCCTTCAGCTGCGCGGCGATCTCGGCCAGGTAGCCGTTCTGGTCGGCGGAGACCGGGATGCCGACGACCTGCACCGGGGCCAGCCAGGCCGGGAAGGCGCCGGCGTAGTGCTCCAGCAGCACTCCGAAGAACCGCTCGATCGAGCCGAACAGGGCGCGGTGGATCATCACCGGACGCTGCCGGCTGCCGTCCGGAGCGGTGTACTCCAGCTCGAACAGCTCGGGCTCGAAGAAGTCCAGCTGGATGGTCGACAGCTGCCAGGTCCGGCCGATCGCGTCCTTGGCCTGGACGGAGATCTTCGGCCCGTAGAAGGCCGCGCCGCCCGGATCCGGCACCAGGGTGAGGCCCGAGGCCTCGGCCACCTCGGCCAGGACGCGGGTGGCGTCCTCCCAGGTCTGCTCGTCGCCCACCGACTTTTCCGGGTTGCGGGTGGAGAGCTCCAGGTAGAAGTCGTCCAGGCCGTAGTCGCGCAGCAGGTCGAGGACGAAGGTGAGCAGGCCGGCCAGCTCCTCCTTCATCTGTTCCCGGGTGCAGTAGATGTGGGCGTCGTCCTGGGTGAACCCGCGGGCCCGGGTGAGGCCGTGCACCACGCCCGACTTCTCGTAGCGGTAGACGTGCCCGAACTCGAACAGCCGCAACGGCAGCTCGCGATAGGACCGTCCCCTGCTCTGGAAGATCAGATTGTGCATCGGGCAGTTCATCGGCTTGAGGTAGTAGTCGGCGCCCTGCCGGGTGATGTGGCCGTGCTCGTCGCGCTCCTCGTCCACCCGCATCGGGGGGTACATGCCGTCGGCGTACCACTCCAGGTGCTTGGAGGTCTCGAACAGGTGCCCCTTGGTGATGTGCGGGGTGTTGACGAAGGAGTAGCCCGCCTCGACGTGGCGGCGACGGGAGTAGTCCTCCATCTCCATCCGGATCATCGCGCCCTTGGGGTGGAACACCGGCAGGCCGGAGCCGATCTCGTCCGGGAAGCTGAACAGGTCCAGTTCGTTCCCGAGCTTGCGGTGGTCGCGTTTGGCGGCCTCCTCCAGCCGGAACTTGTAGTCCTTCAGGTCGTCGCGGGTCGGCCACGAGGTGCCGTAGACCCGCTGCAGCTGGGCGTTGCGCTGGTCGCCGCGCCAGTAGGCCGCCGAGGTGCGCATCAGCGCGTAGGCGTTCAGGTAGCCGGTGTGCGGCACGTGCGGGCCACGGCAGAGGTCCTTCCAGGGGACGCTCCCGTCCCGGCGGACGTTGTCGTAGATGGTCAGCTCGCCGCCGCCCACCTCGACGCTCGCGCCCTCGGTGCCCTCGGTGCTGCCCTTGATGCCGATCAGCTCCAGCTTGTACGGCTCGTCGGCCAGCTCGGAGCGGGCTTCGTCCTCGCTCACCACCCGGCGGACGAACCGCTGCCGCTCGCGGACGATCTGGCTCATCTGCTTCTCGATGGCCTTCAGATCCTCCGGGGTGAACGGACGCTCGGTGTCAAAGTCGTAGTAGTAGCCGTCGGCGATGAACGGGCCGATGCCGAGCTTGGTGCTCGGGTAGAGGGCCTGCACCGCTTGGGCGGTGACGTGCCCGGTGGAGTGACGCAGGATGTCGAGGCCGTCTTGGGAATCGATGCTCACCGGCTCGACCTCGTCGCCGTCCGCCAGCTCGCGGGCCAGGTCGCGCAGTTCGCCGTTCACCCGCACCGCGACGATCGTCCGGTCGTTGCCGAACAGCTCCAGCCCGGTAGTGCCCGTCTCGACCACCTGGGGCTCGCGCAATTCAGAACGCACCACGGTGAGGTTGACAGACACAGGGATTCCTTTCATCGAGGCCCTCGCTCGGGGCCGAGAACCATTCTGCCCCACCCTGCGTCAACCCCCACACATGCCACCCCTCCGGTCTCCCCTCCGCCGCGAGGCGCGACCTCCGATGCTGTCGTCAACGTGCTGCGGACGAGCGGAGCCCAACGGACCGCCGCTGTTGTCGTTGTCAGCAGGATGGCCCGAGAGGTGCCCAACTCGACCGCCGCTCTTGTCGTCATCTGGCTCGAAATCGCCACTATGACGACCACAACGGCGGTCGAGTTCGAGATCCCGCCAGGCATCCCGCTGACAACGACAAGAACGGCGGCTGCAGCACGCCCCTGGACTAATCTTGTTATAGCTGTCATATAACAACTATGATTGAGGCATGCTCTTCCGGATCGACTTCGCGGGTGGCGAGCCGCTGTTCACCCAGCTCGCCGACCAGATCAGGGCGGCCGCGGCCCGCGGCGAACTGCGTCCCGGCGAGCGGCTGCCGGCAGCGCGTGACCTGGCCGAATCCCTCGACATCAGCCTGCACACCGTCCTTCACGCCTATCAGGAGCTTCGCGACGAAGGTGTGATCGAGCTGCGACGCGGCCGGGGCGCCGTCCTCACCAGCACAGCAACACAGGATCTCGCTCAACTGCACCGCGCGCTCACCGCCGCCGCTGCCGAAGCCAAGCGCCGCGGCCTTTCGCTCGACACCACCATCGGACTACTGAAGGAGGCCTTCCGATGACCACCACCCAGGTGCCGCATCGCCTGCTCACCGTGCTGCTCGCGGCGGTGGCGCCGCTGGCGTTCACGCTCGCCGCCGGAGTCTGGGTGATGACCTTCGCCGACGAGCTGCCGAATCCGGTCGCGATCCACTGGGGCGCGGACGGACGCCCCGACGGCTTCGGCTCGCTGGCTTCGTCCTTCGGCCTCATTCTGATCGTCACGCTGCTGATGTGCGCGCTGGCGACGGTGATCGGCGTCCTCCTGGGACGAGCCGCGGCGACCCGCCGGATCGCCGTCTTCTTCGGAATGTGGTCGGGGATCGCCCTGCCATGGTTCGTCGCGGGCACGCTCGACGCCCAGCGGGGGCTCGCTGACGCCGCCGATGCCCCGGGTGTCGGCCAGGCGATGCTGATGAGCTTCAGCATCGCCGCCGTGCTCGCCGCCGCAGCGACGGCGCTCATGCCCGGCGACGTGCGGATGCCCGCCACGGAGGCGGTGCCCGCCGAGGCGGCGCGGTTGGAGCTGGCCGACAGCGAGAGCGCCTCCTGGCGGCAGGGGATCCAGCTCCCCGGCTTCCAGTGGATCGCCGGAGCCGGTGGCCTTGCGACGGTCGTGCTGGCGATGCTGGCCACCGTCGCGGGCGTGCCCTGGGCCGGCTATTGGGCGGGGATCATCGCTTTCGTGACGGCCCTGCTGCTGCTGACCGGTCGCTGGCAGGCCGTCGTCGATCACACCGGCCTGACCGTCAGCCCGCTGCTTTCCTGGCCCCGCACCCACGTCCCCCTGGACGAAGTGATCCAGGCCGAGGCCGTCTCGGTCTCGCCCCTGGGTGATTTCGGCGGCTGGGGCTATCGAGTCGGCCGGGACGGCGCCGTCGGCATCGTGGTCCGCTCCGGCGAAGCCCTCAAGGTGAGCCGGACCGGGGGCCGCAGCCTCATGGTCACCGTGGACGACGCCGTCACCGGCGCCGCCCTGCTGAACACCCTCGCCGACCGGGCCCGCCGCCGGTGATCGTCGCGGACGACTGAGGAGCCCTTCGTGGGAGTTTGTGTACCGAGTTTGGTGCACAAACTCCATGCCAAGCCCTAGTGAGCCACTGCAGGCGTCCGGTCGCGGGTGATGATGGCGGCGGCCAATCCGATGCTCACGCCGATCAGGGTCTCGACCAATCGCTCCTGCAGCAGCAGTGGGATGGGCTCGGGGTTGGCCAGGTGCACCGACATCAGGGAGAGCGGCGTGATGAAGACCAGCGCGAGCCCGTAGTGCCGGACGACCATCATCTCGGTGCAGGCCAGCAGCGCGGCGATCACGAACAGCACCGCGAGGCTGGGCAGCGGAACCAGCAGCAGGACGGCGGCGAAGCCGATCCCGATCAGGGTTCCGACGGCCCGGTGAACGCCGCGGACCACCTGACCGCGGAAGGTGAAGACCGTCAGCGGCACGACCGAGGCCGCCATCGCCCAGTAGGGATGCCCGATGCCGCTCGCGGTGGCGACCACGCCGGCCAGGGCGACCACCACTCCGCAGCGGATCAGCTGGACGCGCTGGCGTTCCGGGCGGGGCGGCACCAGCGGAGGTCCAGGCTCCTCATGCGGACGGCTCCGCCGGTGCAGCCAGACCTCCGCCACGCCCAGGGCGACCGCCAAGGCCGCGGTCAGCAGCACGACGACGACGGCCTCGGCCAGCCGGGCGGGAGTGGTCGGGATCGCCGAACAGGTGGAGACCGCGAACACCGGCAGCACCGGGCCGGGCGGACGCCAGCGCTGCCGGTCCGACAACGCAGCTGCCAGGCTCGCCCAGACCGCGGTCAGCGGGATCCCCAGCCAGGCGCGGGCGGGGCTCAGCGCGATCAGCGCCCCGGAGATCGTTGCCGCCGACAGGACGGCTCCGTGGTAGAGGTGGATGCGCCAGCGATGCGGGGTGCGCCAGGGGCCGCCGTACACCGCGGTGAACGCCCCGAAGGTCACGTAGACCGAGAGGTCGAGCTCGATCCAGGGACCACAAGACCAGCAGCGGCGCCAGCACCCCGAGGGTGGCGCGCAACGCGATCCGGTGCATGTTGGGGGCGGGCCGGATCTCCACCAGGTCGTCGAGCAGCCGACGCCAGCTCGTCCTCTTCACATCGCCGAAGCCAAACGGTCCGCACGGACAGAGGCCGCCCTGGTTTGCCTGTTGAGGCCGTCTGACGTCGCACCTGTTCGCCGTCTCGGACGAGAAGCCGACTAGGTGTTACGCAGGATCGCCGGCGAAGGCCTTCCGGTCGGCCAGGACGGCCAGGACGCGGTCGTTGGTCGCCGGGTCGGCCAGGCTGATCCGGACGCCGTCGCCCGGGTAGCCGCGCACCAGGATGTCGGCGGCGTCGAAGGCGGCCATCAGCTGGGCGTGGAGTTCCGGGGTGGTGCGCAGCCAGACGAAGTTGGCGGCGCTGTCGGGGGTCTGCCAGCCCGCAGTCCGCAGCGCGGCGATCAGGCGTTGCCGCTCGGCCACCACCCGGGACGCCCGGATGCGCACTTCGTCCGCCGCTGCGAGGGCGGCGATGCCGGCGGCCTGGGCGACCGCGCTCACCCCGAACGGGATGGCCGTGCGGCGCAGGGCTTCGGCGATCTCGGGGGCGGCGATCGCGTACCCGACTCGCAGCCCTGCCAGCCCCCAGGCCTTGGAGAGGGTGCGCAGCAGACACAGCTTGGGGTGCGCACCGAGCAGGGCGAGGGACGCCGCTCCGTCCGGGTCGTCCGCGTATTCGACGTAGGCCTCGTCCAGCACCACCAGCACATCGGAGGGCACCTGGCCCAGGAAGCCGGCCACTTGCTCGGTCGTCAACGGGACGCCAGTGGGGTTGTTCGGCGAGCAGAGCAGGATCGCCCGGGTGCGGTCGGTGACCGCGGCCGCCATCGCGCCGAGGTCGTGGCCCTCGTCGGGCAGCAGTGGAACCGGGACGGAGACCGCGCCCGCGATGGCGGTGAGGATCGGATAGGCCTCGAAAGAGCGCCAGGCGAAGATCACCTCGTCCCCCGCGTCGCAGTACNNCCGGGCAGTGGTGGCTCGTGGCTCTCGTTAGAGGCCAGCGCCGCGGTGTCGGCCGAAGTCGACCGGCGACCGGCGATGTAGCTGGGCAGCCCGGCGACGGCCGGCCGGGGCGATGGGACGGACGAACTCACTGCGGCATCCTCTCACCACTGACGCTCTCATGGTCATCCCCGCGCCACTCACCACCGTCATCCCCGCGAAGGCGGGGATCTCCCAGCACGAACCGCTCCGCCACTCGATGCCGAGGCCCGCCCCGGGTGAGCTCCGAGTCGATCAACACGAACTCGCTCACCTGCCAGGCGAAGCTTCCGAAGGTGTCGATCAGGCTGAGCCAGCGACGGGCGGCGATGCCGCGGCTGCGGGCGAGGGTCAAGTGCGGCTGGAACCGTCCGCCTTCGATGTGAATGCCGCCGCGGGCGGCCGCGGTCCGGCATCCGCGGGCGAGCGCTTCGAGCTCCGCGACGCCGCCGGTCACCCCCAGCCACAGCGCGCGTGCCGCGCCGGGATGCGGGAAGCAGCCGGCTCCGCCCAGCGTGAGGCCGAACGGCGCCGTACGGTCGACGACCGGGGCCAGGTTGTCGAGCAGCCGGTCCACCTGGTCGTCGGTCACGTCGCCAAGAAATCTCAAAGTGACGTGCCAGTGCTCGGGATGAGCCCATCGCAGGGCCGGCTCGGCGTCCCGCCGCGGTCCGATGTAGCTCTCCAACTCGTCGATGACGGACACTGGCGGCCGAACCGCCAGAAAGAGTCGCTTGCTCATGGTGAGGCCACGTTATCCGGTGGTGCGGGACGCGGGGTCTGCGAGAGTCGGGTCGCCCTGTGCTTGCGTCGCAGGGCCAGGAAGCAGCCAGGCCCCGGAGACCGGGGCCTGGCTGGCATTTCGTGGTGGGCGGTACCAGATTTGAACTGATGACCTCTTCCGTGTCAGGGAAGCGCGCTACCAGCTGCGCCAACCGCCCGAGGTGGAGACGGGATTTGAACCCGTGTACACGGATTTGCAGTCCGTTGCCTCGCCTCTCGGCCACTCCACCGGCAAGAGCCGGTCTCGCAAGTCGATCTTTGAGACCTTCTCCGAGCGGACGACGGGATTCGAACCCGCGACCCTCACCTTGGCAAGGTGATGCTCTACCAACTGAGCCACGTCCGCGCAACCTTCTGCCGAAGCCCCGGTTTCAGGCGCGGGGACAACCATACCCAGCCGCACCACGGGTAGCAAACCGACCAGAAGGGGACTCTGCCGATGTGACGCAACCCCCGCCACTGGGCTATCGTTGGCGCTCGCGGGCGTATGGCGCAGTGGTAGCGCGCTTCGTTCACACCGAAGAGGTCACTGGTTCGAACCCAGTTACGCCCACCGCAACTTCGGAGCGGTGTGCCCGTCGAGGACGGGCCGGCAGTTTCGGTTCCGTTCCTGGGACCCAGCCCCCACACCCCGCCGGGGACTCTCCCGAAGCAGTACCGCAGCCCGTCTAGCCTGTCTCGTGATTCGGACAGTCATCTCAGCATCCGGTGTGGCGGGTTGCCAAGGTCCCCCTTCTGGGGGGACGCTATAGCCGCAAGAACCGGCAACGGTGCCGCCCCTCCGAGAAATCCAGGAAGGCACGCGAGATGACGGCTCCAGCACTGGTGGTTGTGTCACATGGCAGCCCTGATCCGCGGGTGGCCCAAGTCACTCACGAACTCCGCAAGGGTCTGCAGACCCTGCGCCCCGAACTCACGGTGCACGGCGCCTTCCTCGATCAGTGCCCGCCCAGCGGCAGCCAGGTCGTCTCGCAGTTGATCAAGCAGGGCGTCGAGGAGATCGTCTTCGTCCCGCTGCACCTCACCAACGCCATCGAGGCGGACGCCGAGGTCGAGCTGCTCGCCCAGCGCTGCCGGACGGCCCATCCCCGCACCCGGTTCGCCATCTCGCGGCCGATTGGCCCCGAGCTGAGCCTGCTCACCGTGCTGGACGAGCGGCTGCGCGCCGCCCTCTCGCACGCCCGCTGCCTGGAGCTGGACGGCCTGGTGCTCTCCTCGGAGACCTCGGGCGACGTGCGCGGCAGCGCCCTGCTGGCCAGGCGGGCCCGGCAGTGGTCCACCCACCACAAGCTCCCCTGCCTCACCGCCGTGGCGGACGACTCCGGCCCGTCGGTGGCGCAGGCGATCATGGGGCTGCGCGCCCAGGGCCGGCGCCACATCGCCGTCGGGTCCTTCTTCCTGAGCGCCGACGCCTCCTTCCACGCCCAGGCCGACCTGGCCTACCGGTACGGCGCGGTCTCGGTCAGCGAGCCGATCGGCGCCGCCCGTGAGGTGCTCGACCTGGTGCTGGCCCGCTACGCCTTCGCCGCCATGGACCTGCTCGACTTCGGCGTCGCCGAGGAGCTCGACGAGCCCGAGGCCCCGCACCTGACGGTGGTCAGCGCGTAGCGCTCAGCCCGCGGCGGCGAGCCGGGCCTTCTCGGCCTCCACGTCGAAGTCGGCCGCCGGCCAGTCCACGTCCAGGCCGGCCAGCTTCTCGCGCAGCAGCTCGGCGACCGCCCAGTTGCGGTACCACTTGCGGTCGGCCGGGATGACGTGCCAGGGCGCGGCGTCGGTGTTGCACAGCTCCAAGGCGGCCGAGTAAGCCTCCATGTAGGCAGGCCACTTGGCGCGGGCGTCCAGGTCGCCGGGGTTGTACTTCCAGTACTTGGTCGGGTCGTCCAGCCGCGCCTTCAGCCGGGCCAGCTGCTCGGCGAAGGAGACGTTCAGCATGCACTTGATCACCGTCGTGCCGGCGGCGACAAGCTCGGCCTCGAACTCGTTGATCTCGGCGTACCGCTTGCTCCACTCGGCCTCCGGCACCAGGCTCTCCACCCGCACCACCAGGACGTCCTCGTAGTGGGAGCGGTCGAAGATGCCGATCATGCCGCCGGTCGGCAGCGCCTTGCGGATCCGCCACAGGTAGTGGTGGCTGAGCTCCTCCTTGGTGGGCGCCTTGAACGACTTCAGCTGCACCCCCTGGGGGTCGACCAGCCCGATCGCGTGCCGCACCACGCCGCCCTTGCCCGAGGTGTCCATGCCCTGCAGCACCACCAGGATGCTGCGGGCGTTCTCAGGGTCGCTGCGGCCGTGGGCGTAGAGCCGCTCCTGCAGGTCGGAGAGCTCCGGAGTCATCGCCGTCATCAGGGCGGGAGCGTCGTCTTTGTCGCGTCCGGGGAAGCCAGGCGTGGCGGCCGCGTCCAAGCTGCTCAGCGACCCCTGGCCGGGCGGCACCCGCAGCAGCGAGCTCAACGGAGCCGAGGGGGTGGGGGGCGTTGACGAGGCCGCGGCCTTCTTCTGCTTCTTTGCCATGGCGGTAGTCTGCCGAAGATCGGCAACCGGTGGAAGGATGGCGGTCATGTCGCCCAGGAGGACACTGTGAGTCTGCCGATCGCCCTGCCGCTGGAACCGATGCTGTGCCGCACGGCCGCCGCCATTCCGCCCGGCATGGCTTACGAACCGAAGTGGGACGGCTTCCGCTGCCTGGTCTTCCGCGACAACGACGAGGTCTCGCTCATCTCGCGCAACGGCCGGGATCTCAGCGTCTACTTTCCCGAGGTCGTCGCCGCGCTGCTGGCCAACACTCCCCCGCGCTGCGTGCTGGACGGCGAGCTGGTCGTGATCGTCGGCCCCCGGCTCGACTTCGTGAAGCTCACCGAGCGGATCCATCCCGCCGCCACCCGGATCGAGCTGCTGTCCACCACCATGCCGGCCTCCTTCGTTGCCTGGGACCTGCTGGCCCTGGACGACACCGCGCTGCTGGACGAGCCCTTCGCGGAACGCCGCGCGGCGCTGGAGCGGGCGCTCGCCAACGCCGACGCGCCGATCCACCTGACGCCGCTGACCACCGATCTGCCGACCGCCCAGCGCTGGTTCGCCGAGTTCGAGGGCGCCGGGCTCGACGGCGTGATCGCCAAGCCGCTGGACGGCCCCTACCTGCCCGGCCAGCGCGCGATGACGAAGATCAAGCACAAGCGGGAGGCGGACGTCGTGGTGGCCGGCTACCGGCTGCACAAGAACTCGACCCCCGAACGCCGGCTGCTCGGCTCGCTGCAGCTCGGGCTGTACGACGACGCCGGCGTGCTGCACTTCGTCGGGGTCTCCGCGGCCTTCCCGGAGGCGACCCGCGCCTCGCTGGCGGAGTTGCTCGGCGGGATGGAGCTCGCCGTCGGCGGCGAGCATCCCTGGGCGGCCGCCGCCGAAGTGGCCGGCCGCCGTCCGGGCTCGATCAGCCGGTGGAGCACCGAGCTGAAGGAGACCCACCTGATCGACCCGATGCTCGTCTGCACCGTCGGCTACGAGCACATGGAAGGGACGCGGTTCCGCCACACCACCCGCTTCCAGCGCTGGCGCGACGACCGCGACCCGGCCTCCTGCACCTTCGACCAGCTGGAGGAGGTCGTCTCCTTCGATCTCGACGAGATCCTGAGCCGGTGAGCGCCCTGGCACGACCCCACGCCGGCACTCGGGCCTGCTCGCTGCAGGATTGTCGTTCTGGCGGGAGTGTCCCG
>CXWJ01007717.1_pt1 | contig 16347 bp, 12 predicted proteins | sample 590841 | NCBI WGS metagenome assembly CXWJ01 (sample SAMEA3498367, study PRJEB10139) | wastewater metagenome | biome: wastewater treatment plant; material: activated sludge | place: Austria | collected 2015-01-21 | reverse complement strand
CCCCAAACTGAGCACTTCTAGAGAAAGCGCGGCGGATGGCCGCCGCGCCGTTGCTTTGCCTTCCCCCGCCGGGTAGCATCCACCAATTGTATGCAAGAAGAAAGAAGTCCCCGGCGCTCCGTGGCCGGGTATGTTGTCCTGGCCCTGGTGGCCGGGTTGATCGTTTGGGGCTGGCGCGCCGGTCTGGCCCGTCAGGCCGCCCCCACGGGTGAGACTGCCCCCGTGGCGGCCTCGCTACCGGCGGCGGGCGAAACGACCGTCACCAGCGATACCACCATTCCTGATCCCGCCGCCGCCGCGGTCGTGCCGGTGCTGGTCGATGTGGCCCTGGCCCCTGCGGCTATCCCCAACACCTTTGTCGGCCGCCAGCCCGCCCATGAATTGCAAGTCTATCGCGTGGAGCGCGGCGACACGCCCAACGGGATCGCCGACAAGTTCGGCATCCAGGCCACGACGCTGCTGGGCGGCAACCCGCAACTGAGCCAGGAGTCGAGCCTGCTCCAGACCGGCGTAGACCTGGTGATTCTGCCCATCGACGGCGTGCTCCACGACGTGGGGCCGGGCGACACGCTGGAGAGCATCGCCGCCCAATACGCCATCCCGACGGAGACGATCATCGCCTACGCGCCCAACAATCTGGAGTTCCCCTTCCGCCTCTACCCGGAGACGCAAATCCTGGTTCCCGGGGCGGTGCGCGACGTGTTCGTCTGGACGCCGCCCAGCCTGGAATCGGTGCGCGGCAGCTCGTCGGGCGGCGTCACCCCGCTGATTGTGGGCACGGGGACGTTCATCTATCCCGTCGGCTCGCGCAATTTCACCCAGTACTTCTGGTACGGCCATCCGGGCATCGACATCGCCCTACCGGAGGGGACGGGCGTTGTGGCCTCCGACACGGGCACGGTGACCTTCGCCGGGTGGAATATCTATGGCTTCGGCAATCTAATCGTGGTCAACCATGGCAACGGCTACGAGACGTTCTACGCCCATCTGAACGGCATCAACGTCGTGCCCGGCCAGGTCGTCTATCAGGGCAACGTCATCGGCTCCACCGGCAACACCGGCAACTCATCCGGCCCCCACATCCACTTCGAGGTGCGCATCAATGGGGCGCAGGATAATCCTTGCTGGTACGTCGGTGGGTGCTGAGAGCGACGACGGACGACGGACGACAGACCACGGCAAGAAAAGAGTTCAACGCAAAGACGCCAGGACGCACGAACGATACAGACCTGCCGGCTTGCCATTACTCACTTTGTGCTATCGTCAGACCGTTGTCCGTGGTCTGTCGTCCGTCGTCCCTCGAAGATGCCTGTCGCGCAATTGCCCACAACCCGCCTGAATGTCGATGCCGCGCCGGACGCGCACCGTGCTGGTGACGCCGTAGCCGGTCAGCGCTTCCTGGAAGCGGGCCACGCGCTCCGGCGATGAGGGCTGGCCGCCATAGCCGGCCGTCGGATTGAGCGGGATCAGGTTGACGTGGGCCAGCATGCCGCGCAGCAGTTGGCCCAGCTTGTGGGCCTGCTCCTCGGTGTCGTTTTCCCCGGCGATGAGCGCCCACTCGAAAGTCATGCGCCGCCCTGTCTGGGCCACGTAGTAGCGGCAAGCCTCCATCAGGTCGGCCAGCGGCCAGCGGCGATTGACTGGAAGCAGTCGGCCGCGCTCCTCGTCGGTGGCGGCGTGGAGCGAGACGGCCAGCGGCGTCTGGCGTTGTTCGTCGGCATAGCGGCGAATGGCCGGGATGTGGCCGACGGTCGAAATGGTGATCTTGCGCGCCCCCAGATTAAAGCCCGTCGCGTCGATCAGCCGGTCGAGCGCGGCCAGGGTGTTATCGTAATTGTGCAGCGGCTCGCCCATGCCCATCATCACGATATTGGTGACGTGCTCCTCCGTGGCGGCCAGCCCGCGGGCGAAATGGAGCACCTGACCGACGATCTCGGCCACGGTCAGATGGCGCATAAAGCCCATCTGGCCGGTGGCGCAGAAGACGCAGCCCATGGCGCAGCCGGCCTGGGTGCTGATGCACAGCGTGCGCCGCTTTTCGTAGCGCATGAGCACCGTCTCGATGAATTGCCCGTCGGGCAATTGGAACAACACCTTCTCGGTTTGGCCGTCTTTGGAGTGTTGATCGAGGACGATCTCGCCGATTGACAGCGTGGTTTCGGCCGCCAGCCGGTCGCGCAAGGCCCCCGGCAGATTGCTCATGGCGGCGAAATCGGCGGCGTAGTGGTGATAGATCCACTCCCACACCTGTTTGGCGCGATAGGCCGGTTGGCCCCACGCGGCCAGCAGTTCCGTCAGTTGGGGCAAGGTCAGGTCCAGCAGATTGATCCGGCCGGTTTCAGTGGGCAATAGTTGTTTCTCCAGTCAGGAAAGCGGCCAGGGCGGTGATGTCGGCGAAGATGTAGTCAGGCCGGATGGGGCCGGTCTCGGCCTCGGCGCGGGTGGAAATGCCGGTCAGCACCAGGATGGAGCGCAGCCCAGCGGCCTGCGCCCCGGCGATGTCGGTCGAGAGCCGGTCGCCGACCATGGCCACGCCGGCCGGATCGCCGCCCAGCCGCTTGACCGCCTCGCGGAAGATGATCGGGCCGGGCTTGCCGATGAGCGTGGGCTGGACGCCGGTGGCGGTGATGATGACGGCCTGAATGGCCCCGGCCCCCGGCAGCGGCCCGATCTCGCTGGGGAAGGTGGCGTCGGGGTTGGTGCCGATGAAGGGCGTGTTGTTGTGCACCAGGATGGTGGCCATCGCCAGTTCCTCATAGGTTAGCTGGGGCGAGAGGCCGACGACGACGCAGGCCGCGGCCGACCCGGCACGCACTTCGGCGGGCGTCAGGAAACGGAAGCCCTGGGCGGCGATGGCCTCGCGCAGCCCCTGGGCGCCGACGACGTAGACGGGTTGCTCCGTGGTGAAGCGCTCGGCCAGATAGCCGGCGGTGGCCTCGGCCGAGGTCAGGATTTGCGCCGGGGGCACGTCAACGCCGAATCCGGCCAGACGGGCGGTGTACATGGCCGCCGTCTTGGTGGCGTTGTTGGTTGCCAGGACAAAACCGATGCCCGCCGCCCGCAGCGCGGCGAAGAAATCGACCAGTCCGGGCATAGGCGTGTCGCCGCGCCATAGCACGCCGTCCATGTCGAGAATGAGGTTGTTGATTGGGTTGTCCATTGATTATTTCTTGGGCCGGTAACGCCATTGATTATAGCCGAATTGCGGCGGCGGGGCATCGACGGGCGCGGGAGATAAGAAATGGAACGCGGATGACGCGGATTATCGCGGATTTACGCTGATAGATGCATTCTGATCCGCGTCCATCCGTGTCAATCCGCGTCATCCGCGTTCCATTCCCCCCGTATACGATTCGGCGGGCGGGCAACGGTTGGAGGCGCATGGGGCCGGTGCTATAATGCACGAGTTGCCTGCCCGCCATGCGGCGGCCGAGAGGCGGCAAATGCGTACAATCGGCGCGCCCAATGGCCGGACGTGGCCCAGGGCCTGGCGCCGCTGAGGGAGTTCTAACCAGCGTGAAAGTATCGGTCATCATTCCGGTGTACAACGAATTCGCCACCGTCGAACCGGCGGTGCGGGCAGTATTGGCGGTCAACGAGGCGGACGAGATCATCCTGATCGATGACGGCTCGACCGACGGCACGCGCGACCTCTACCCGGCCATTCAGGCGTTGGATGAGTCCATCATCCGCATCATCCTGCACGAGAAGAACCAGGGCAAGGGCGCGGCCGTCCGCACCGGCTTCGCCGAGGCCAGCGGCGACATCTTCCTGATCCAGGACGCCGATCTGGAGTACGACCCGCGCGACTATCCGGCCCTGCTGCGGCCGATCATGGAGGGGCGGGCGGCCGTGGTCTATGGCTCGCGCTTTCGCGGTGGCCCCACCAAGACCATGTTCTTCTGGCACATGGTCGGCAACAAGGTGCTGACATTCGTCACCAACATCGTCTATAACACCATCCTGACCGACATGGAGACCTGCTACAAGGTCTTCCGGGCCGACGTGGTGCGCGATATTCCCCTGCGCTCGCGTGGCTTCGAGTTCGAGCCGGAGATCACGTCGAAGGTGCTGAAGCGCGGCCATCGCATCTACGAAGTGCCCATCTCCTACAACGGCCGCGAGTTCGAAGAGGGCAAGAAGCTCAATCCGTGGCGCGAGGGGCCGAAGGCGCTGTACTACTTGTTGAAGTACCGGTTCGTGGATTAAATGACCGCCGCCGGCTGACGGCCTTTCGTACACTGTAGCAGAAGTATCTATTGGTTCGTAGTAAGCAACTTTAGTTGCGTTCTTCAGAGACGGCTCTTGTCGTTCAACGGCGCTGAAGCGCCTAACTACAAACAATAGTCGATTATTTTCGTTACAGTGTATTTAGCATGAGCGCGTGACGCGGATGGCCCGATCCTGGCGATATTGGCTACTATTTTGCTGTTGGCTGGGCGCGGCGTTGCGCTACCGGGGACTGTTCGCCAACACCTTCCACGCCGACGAAGCCCTCTTCGCTACGTGGGCGCGGCTCATCGCCGTCTGGCGCGACCCGCTGCTGCTGACCCAGGCGGTGGATAAGCCGCCGCTGCTGTTCTATCTGCAAGCGCTTTTCTATCCCCTCTTCGGCCCGGTGGAGTTCGCGGCGCGGCTGCCGTCGTGGATCGCCTCGCTGCTGCTCATCCCCCTGACGGCGCAACTGGCCCGGCGGCTGACCGATGACCGCCCAGCGGCCGTCGTCGCCGCCTTCCTCGTGGCCGTCGCCCCACTGGCCGTGCAGTTCAGCGCCACGGCCTTCAGTGACGCGCCGCTGACGCTGTGGCTGATGGCCGCGTTGTATGCCGCTGCCCGTCCGCTTTCCCCGCGAGATAAGGCGTGGCCGTGGGCCGCCGGGCTGTTGTTCGGGCTGGCCCTGGCGACCAAGTATCAGGCGCTGCTTTTCGCGCCGTTGCTGATGGGCGTGGCCTGGCTGGCCGGTTGGTGGGGCGCGGCGTGGCGGCGTGGGTTGGCCGGGTTGGCCGTGGTTGTGGCCCTGCTGCTCGTTTGGCAGGCCCTCCGCCCGGCGGCCAGTGGTCTGGTCACCCTGCAATGGGCCAACATCGGCGGTATTCGCCCGGTTCATTCGTGGGAGCTTTGGCCGCGGCTGGCGCAGATGGGCCGGCTGTGGCGGCTGGCTTGGGGTTGGCCGCTGTTGGCCTTGAGCGCGGCGGCGTTGGCCGGATTCGCGGCCCAGCGTCGCCTGAAGCCGGTCGAGGCCGCGCTGCTCCTGTTTGTCGTCGCCTATCTGGCCCTGCACTGGCTATGGGCCGTGCCGGTGTGGGATCGCTACCTGCTGCCCGTCCTGCCGCTCATCGCCATCCTCATCGGCCGCGGCCTGAGCGCGCTATGGTCGGCAGCCTGCTTTCTGTGGTCTGCGGTCTGCGGTCTGCGGTCGCGGCAATTCTTTATTGCCGCCCTGGCCGTCCTGGCCTTAGCCCATCTGCCCATCGCCGCCGCGGCCCGCGCCGGGCGCTACCCCATCGGTGGGCAACCGGCGACCGACGGCGGCGCGGCCCGCGCCGCCCAAACGCTGAAGGATGCTCCCTACGGCACTGTCCTGTATGATCACTGGTACAGTTGGCATTGGCGCTACCAGCTATTCGACGGCCGCGTCTACGTGAGCTGGTTTCCCCATGCCGACGCGCTGCTGGCCGATCTGGCGGCCTTTGACGACGCGGGGCCATTGCGGGCCATCGCGCTGCCGGCGTCGGCCGCGGCCCGGCCGGTGGCGCGCCGCCTGGCCGAGAGCGGCTACCGGCTGGAACCGCTGCCGGGGCAGGACGGCGCGGCCGGGGTGATCATCTACCGCATTAGCCGCTGAGCGTGGCGCGGCACGGACTTCAGGCATGAGACGAGTGACGGAATTGTTCACACCAAAGAGGCGGGGGGCGCTCGTGCCGGTCGCGTTGGCCGCGCACATCCTGTTCTTCTTCCTGCGGCTGGCCTTCAGCAATCTCATCCTGGCTCGCGGCGATACGTTTCTCTATTTCTACCCCTACTGGACGGCGGCAGCCGAGGCGCTGCGGGGCGGGCGAATGCCCCTCTGGAACCCCAACCTCTTCATGGGCGCGCCGTTTCTGGCCAATAGTCAGGTGGGCTTCTTCTACCCGCTCAACTGGCCGGTATGGCTGCTGTTCGCTACGCCCTACGCCGTCAGCGCGTCGATCCTGATTCATATCCTCATCGCCGCCGGTGGGACGTATGTGGCCGGGCGGCGGGCGCTGGGGCTGGAACGGGGCGCGGCGCTGCTGGCGGCGGCGCTGTTCGCCCTGGGCGGCTATCTGACGGCGCAGGTGGAGCACGTCAACCAGTTGCAGGGGCTGGCCTGGCTGCCGTGGTTCTTCGCCGTCCTGCCGTCGCTGGTCGAGCCGCCGCCAACCGGCCGGTCGTGGCGCGCTACGCTGCGGCCGGTGCTCGCCATCGGCGGCCTGTTCGCCCTGCAACTGCTCGCCGGGCATACGCAGACGGCGTTTATCAGTGGGGTGGCGGTGGCGTTGTGGGCGGCCTTCCGCGTTCTCCCAGACCTGACAGGTTTTCCTAAACCTGTCAGGTCTGGGGCGATACTGCGCCCCTTCGCCGCGCTGGCCGCGGCCGTGGCCCTGGCCGCCGTTCTGGCCGCCGCCCAACTGCTGCCGACGCTGGAACTGGCCGGGCAATCGACCCGGCAGGGTGGGCTGCCGCTCAACGAAGTACTGTCCTTCTCCTGGCATCCGCTGCACCTGACGCGGGCGCTGTTGCCGGGTTATGGCCCGGCGCTGTTCAGCGAGTACGTCGCCTTTCTGCCGCTGACGGCGCTGGCTCTGGCCGTGGTCGGGGCGTGGGGCTGGCGGCGCGATCGGGCGGCGCGGCCGTGGGTTTTCCTCGTGGCTGTGGCCCTGGTGCTGGCGCTCGGCCGCTTCACGCCGCTCTACTATCTGCTCGGCCGCCTGCCCGGCTTCGACCTGTTCCGCGCCCCGGCCCGCTGGCTGGCCGTGGCCGCGCTGGGGGTGGCGCTGCTGGCCGGCTATGGCTGGCAACGATTGCAAGCCTACGCGACGGCCGACTATCCCACGGACGCGGCGCGGCGTGTGGCGCGGGCGGAGTTGCTTCGGCCGCTTGTGGCTGCCGCGACCGGGCTGGCCGTGCTCATTGTGTGGGGCTACGCCGCCGGTTGGGTCGCCCGTCTCGTGCCCACCGGGGCCGAAGCGCCATACGCGCCGCCCACGCTGCTGACCCTGTTGGGCTGGCTGATCGAGTTTGTCCTGGCTGCCCTGCTGCTATGGGTTATCCTGACCGCGCGGGCCGACCGGGCAGCGATGGCCACGCGCGATTTGGCCGTCCTGATGCTGGCCGTGCTGTGGCTCGGCTCGCGTGGCCTGCCCTATAACCAATTGACCACGCCGGAGGCTTACTTCGACCTGCGTCCGCCACAGGCGCGGCTGATGGCCCTGGCGACGTGCCGCGTCCCGGCGCGGGCCTGCGCCACGCCGCCCGACCGCTTTCTGAGCCTGTCGGGCATCCTCTTCGACCCCGGCGATCTGGCCGAAATCGAAGGGATGTACGCCGATCAACTGGACGCGGCGGCCATCTACGATTACGTCATCGCCGTGAAGCACAAGGAAGTGCTGTCGCCCAATTTGTCTCTAGTCAGTGGCTTGCCGGCCATCGATGGCTTCGACGGCGGTATCCTGCCGCTGCGGTCGTATGCGGCGACGATGGGTCTGATCTTGCCGGAGGGCAGCGCCACGACCGACGGGCGGCTGCGCGAATACCTGACGGCCGCGCCCGACGCCCGCTGGCTGAGCCTGTTCAACGGCCGCTATCTCATCACTGACAAGACGGGCGACGCCTGGCGCGAAGGGGTGTATTTCGACCGGCAGCACCCGGTGACGGTGCGGACGGCCGTTGCCGTGGCCGCGCCGGACTTCGAGGCGACCGAGTTGTGGCTGCTCGCCGACGATCCGCCACCGGAGATTGAAATCACCACAGCCGTACAAGTGTGGCGGGCGATGCCGGAGCTATGGATCGCCCCGGACGTGTATCGCGTCGCCTTGCCGCAACCGGCGACGGTTGAGTCGCTGACGTTATTGCCCTGCGCCGCCGGGCCGGAGGCGTGCGGGCTGGACGCGCTGACCCTGGTCGATAACCGCGACGGCGCGTTCCTGCCCCTGTCGTTGCCGCCCTACCGGCTCATCTTCTCCGGCGACGTGAAGATCTACGAGAACGCCGGGGCGCAACCGCGGGCGTTTCTGGTGCACGATTGGCAATGGGCGGCCGATGGGGCGGCGGCCGTGGCTGCCATGCGGGCCGAGGATTTCGATCCGCGGGCCGAGGCGGTGGTGGTTGGCGCGGGCGATGCGGTCGCCGGCGGCGTGGAGGGCCAGGCGTCGGCGACGATCACCGACTACGCGGCCGAGTCCGTGCTGATCCAGGCCCGCAGCGACCGGGATAGCCTGCTCGTGCTGACCGATGCCCATTACCCCGGCTGGGAGGCGACCGTTGACGGCGCGCCGGCGGTCATCGAGCAGGTGGACGGCATGTTTCGCGGCGTCTTCCTGCCCGCCGGTGAGCATGAGGTGGCCTTCCGCTACCGGCCGCGCAGCGTCCGGCTGGGCCTGGCGCTGTCGCTGCTGGGCCTGGGTCTGGCGTTGGCCGCGACGGTGTGGTTTTTCCTAACCAATCGTCGGGATCGGGATTGACGGAGCAAGAGGAGGGACGTATGGCGACAATCAAGGGCTATCTAAATCGCGAAACGCCGATCAACTGGCGCGAGACGATCCGCAATTACATTTTCCTGACCATCGGCGCGACGATCATGATCGTCAACTTCAACATCTTTATGGCCCCCGGCAATATCGCCCCCGGCGGCATGGGCGGCCTGACGCTGATCCTCAATCATTACACCGGCATCCCGCGCGGCATCGGCATGTTGCTGATGAGCACGCCGCTCATCGCGTTGGGCTTCTGGCAACTGGGGCGCTTCCGCTTTCTGGTGCGCACGCTCTACGTGACCATCTACTACACGCTGGGCGTCGATCTGACGGCCCGCTTCTTCCCGCCGCAGGCCATCGTCGATGACCTGCTGCTGATTGCGCTCTATGGCGGCGTGTTGGGCGGCATCGGCTACGGCCTGGTGTTGCGCGGCCGGGGCATGGTCAGCGGCACGGGCATCATCAGCCGTATCCTGCAATTGCGCACCGGCATCCCCATCAGCCAACTGTACATGATCATCGACGGCGTGATCATCGTCGCCCTGGGTCTGACCTTCGGCTGGGAGCGGGCGCTCTATGGGATGATCATGCTGTTCATCATGGGGCTGGCCTCGGACTACGTGCTGGAGGGGCCGAGCGTGGTACGCGTCGTCTTCATCATCACCGACCGGCCGGAGGCGGTGGGGGCCAGATTGATGGCCCGTCTCGGCGTGGGCGTCACGCGCTGGGCGGGCGAGGGCATGTATACCCAGGAGGAGCGCACCATCCTGTTTTGCACCGTCACCCGGCCGGACGTGGAGGTCTTGCACGGCCTGGTGGAGGAGATCGACCCGGCGGCCTTCGTCGTCATCGGCCAGGGCCATCAGGCGCGGGGCGGCATGGTGCGCCCGCCGGTCTTCGCCAAGCCGCCGGAACGGCCGAGCGAGCCGGAGCCGATGTAGGTTAACCGTTGCTCAAGAGGTGTGCATCCGGCGCAGAAATTGGCTATGCTTAGGCGCTGTCAATCGATCAGGAGTCATGGATTAAGAGTTTAAACACGGATGGGTCACGGATTATACGGATGAAACGGATAGAACTGCTCGCGTAGCTTACTAATCCGTTCAATCTGTGCTTGATCCGTGTTTAGCTATTGATCTTCAGTATCAGGGTAGCCGGTGTCCAAGAGAATCGTTCGCCTCATTTTTCTGGCCTTATTGCCGGTGCTCGCCGGATGTAGCTTATTGGAGCCGCAGCCGCAACTGGTGATCCCCACGCCCCCGCTGGCGACGCCGGAACTCATCATTCCCAACGCGGCCGGGCAACTGGTGACCGACCCGGTCAGCGACGTGGTGCCGACGGTCGATCCGGCCGTCGAATCGCTCATCACCGAAGTGTCGCAGCAGCAGCTCATGGCCTACGTCCGCCAACTGGAAGGCTTCGGCACGCGCAACGCCTTCAGCGACACCCAATCGGAGACGTTCGGCATCGGCGCGGCCCGGCGCTGGATCTTCAACGAGTTCGTCCGCGTCGGCAACGGCCGCTTGACGGTCGAGTTCCAGGATTTCCCGCTGTCCTACAACGGCTACACCGCCGAGCAGAGCAACGTCGTGGCGACGCTGCCGGGCAAGGGCAACGGCAATGGCGTCCTGATCATCATGGGCCACTACGACAACCGGCCGCCGGACGTGACCGATGGCGCCAGCCGGGCCACCGGGGCCAACGACAACGCTTCGGGCATCGCCCTGCTGCTGGAGACGGCGCGGGTGATGAGTTCCCGCGACTGGAACCAGACGATCATCTTCCTGGCGACTTCGGCCGAGGAACAAGGCTCATTCGGAGCGCGCTACTACGCCGAAAACGCCTTTCTGGAAGGCAAAAATATCATCTCGGCCCTCAACTACGACGCCGTGGGCGGGCGGGCGGGCATCCCGCAGCACGCCCGCCTGTTCGCCGTCGATTTCCTGACCTCGGCCCACGGCGCGCTCGGCCGCTACTATGAGTACGTGGGCGGCCTCTATCTGCCGACGTTCCCGGTGGTCATCTACGACGCGCTCGACCGCGAGGGGCGCTGGGGCGATCATCGTGAATTCGTGCGCGCCGGCTTCCCGGCCATCCGTCTCATTGAGTCCGTCGAAGACCCCGACCTGGTTAACTCCAACCGCGACACGTGGGATTTGATCGACTACACCTACTTGCAGCGCATGGCGCAGCTCAATGTATCCGTGGCCGCCAATCTGGCCGGCGGGCCGCACCAGCCCGCGCCGCCGATCATCGCCGCGATGGCCGAGCCGGGGGCCTATCTGCTGACGTGGCCGGTGACGCCCGACGCTTCCGGCTACGCCATCTCCTTCCGGCCGGTGGATTCGGTCTATTACCCCACGTTCCGCTTCGTGAAGGCCGTCAACGCCGGCAACGTGGCCCTGACGGGGCTGGACCCGAGCGTCACCTATGCCGTCAGCATCGCCGCGCTGAACGAGCGCGGCCTGGTCAGCGGCTTCTCCACCGAACAATTCATCGGCCCCAACGCGGCGCTGATCAGCCCCTCCAACGTCACTGTGCAACAGTAGAAGAATTAAACACGGATTTACACGGATTGAACGGATGAAACGGATTGAAAAGACGTTCAATCCGTGAAATCCGTTTTATCCGTGTCCATCCGTGTTTAATTCTTCTCTACGGGTTGGCGTTGAGGATGGTGGTCAGATAGTAGACGCGGGCCAGGATCGGCTCGGCCTGCCACCACTCGGCCGGCCACGGTTGGCCGTGCTCCTGGATGATGGCCGGGATTAGCTCCAGTTGGCGCACCCCGTTCCGGTCGAGCCAGATGTTGAGGATGGCCGTCTCCGGCGGGCCGTCGATGTCGAAGTGGAAGTTGCCCAGGCCGTAGGCGATGACGCCATCGTTATAGCGGTGAATGCCTTGTAGGATGTGGGCGTGGTGGCCGATGACCAGATCGGCCCCGGCATCGACCGCCGCCCGCGCCGCCGCGATCTGTTCCTCGCCCGGCTCCTCGATGTACTCGTAGCCGCTATGCAGGATGACGACGACCAGATCGACCTCCGGCCGGATGGCGGCCACGTCGGCCGCCACCCGCGCCGGGTCGGCCCAGGCCAGGCCGGGCGCGTCGGCCGTGGCCGTCCAGGTCTGCGTATCGAAATCGGTCACCGCCTCGACGGGCACGTGGACGTAGCCCAGAAAGGCCACCCGCAGCCCGCCGATGTCGGTGATGTGGGGCGCGTGAGCCGCGGCATCATTGGCCCCGCCGCCTATGGTCGCCACGCCGGCCGCGCTGAGCAGGTCGATGCCTTGTAGCAGCGCCTCCGGCCCATAATCCAAAGCGTGATTGTTGGCTAACGAGACGAGATCGATGCCCCCGGCGGCGATGGCCCCGGCCGCTTCCGGCGGCGAGCGAAAGGTGTAGCGCTTGTCGGCCGGTTCGCCCACGTCGCCCAGGGCCGTCTCCAGATTGGCGACGGTGTAGTCGGCGGCGTCGAAGATAGGCTTGACACGCGAGAAGGCATAGCTCGGATCGCCGGTCGTCAGCAGGATGTCGGCCGGGGCGCGGTCGAAGTTCACGTCGCCCACGGCCGCCAGACGAATCGTCGGCAGCGGGGTCAGCGCCTCGGCCAGCAGCGGGGCCAACGCCTCGGCCGCCGCCGCGTGGCCGGGCGCGGCATCCAGCGACCACGCCCGGCGGTAGGGGTAATCGGGATCGGTGGGGTGCAGGCCATCGACGCGCAGGGCCTTGTTCGCCGGGGTCATGGCGCTCCAGGGGATGGCCCGCACCAGCCGGTGGCCGTTGCTCAGGATGGCCTCGGCCTCGGCGGCGTTGATGAGTTCCCAGTTGGTGGTGAAGGGCACGCTGAAGGCCAGCGGTTCCTCGCGCACAATCGGGCCGCGGCCGTCGATCACAATGGCCGCCTGAACGCTCCCGGCCGCCAGTTCGGCGGCGGGGTCGTCGGCGAAGGTGATTGTCCATTCATAACCCGGCACGAGACTGTCGCCGGATCGCTCCAGGACGGCCAACGCTTCTTCCCATTCCGGCGACACGGCCAGCGTCAGGCGTTGCGGGGTGGGGGTGGCGGTTGGCGTCTCGGTCGGCGGCGGCGTGGGCGAGGGCGAGGGCGTGGTCGTTGGTTGGTCGGTGGCGGTCGGCGGGGGCGTGGTGGTGGCGGCTGGGGTCGGGGCCACGGTTGCCGCCGTCGTCGCGGTGGGCGGGAGGGTGGCGGTGGCCTGGCCGCAGGCAACAAGCGCCAGCGTCACGAATAGCAATAACAGCGCCAGACGCGCGCCGTTGTGGTGTCTATTATTCATAATTAATCGGGGATACAGGGCGGCGGCTCCGTCGCCAGTTGGTGCTCCGTCAGCGAGATACCCGCATCGCGCAGGAAGGTCGCCATCTCGACGCCGACGTAGCGGTAATGCCACGGCTCGTAGAAGAAGCCGGTGATCTCCGTCGCCTCGCGCGGGTAGCTGAGGGTGAAACCATAGCTGTGGGCGTTATCCAGCAGCCACGCCCCTTCGCTGGTCTTGTAGAAGTAAGTGTGGAATTCGATGTCTTCCTGCCCGACGATGGCCGCCAGTTCGGGCGAGCCGAAATCGACGACCGTGCCCAGTTGGTGCTCGCTGAAGCCGGGCGGCGCGCTGAGGATGTCGGCCCGCTCCGGCTCCTTCTCCAGCCACTTCTCGCGGGCGATGGCCTGGGCGGAGTAGCTACGATAGCCGGAGATGACCACCGGCGCCATGCCTTCGGCTTGCATGGCCGTGATCATATCGACCAGCGGGTTGACGACGATGCGCCGCAGTTCGGTCGGGTAGCCGAGGGTCACGTCGTTGGAGAGGTAACCGGCCAACCCCACCAGCCCGGCCGGCTGGAAGTCGCGGCTCAGGCCGTAGGTCAGCGTGACGACGGTCAGCAGGCCGTTATCGGGCAGCCGTTGGCTACAGAGAATGGTGCGGTCGGGGGTGGGCGTGGGCACGGTGGTGGCCGTGGCGATGGGCGTCGGGCTGGCCGGGGCTGTGGTGGGCGGCGGGGAAGGTGGTGGCGCGGTCGGCGAGGCCGGGGCGGTGGCCGTGGGCGGCAAGCCGGTGCTGACGACGGGTGGGCGGTGGGTGGTGGCGGTTGCGTCAAGCTGGACAGCCACGCCGGGCGGGTCGGAAACCACGGCCGGGGCGCAGGCGACCGGCAACGACGCGACGGCCAGTAACAACAGGGTGGAGCGAATCAACCGGCTCCGGCGGAGGCAAGAAAGCATTGGTTACAGCGAAGGCACGGATCGACGGGCGCGGACGAAGAGCAAGTGGTAGAAGGCCACACCCAACAGGGCGGCCCACAGCCCACCGAGCAGGAGCACGCCCGGCCGCCCCAGCCACGAGGCCAGGAATAGCCCGGCGCTAAGGGCGAACGACTGCCCGGCCTGGACACGCGCCGGCCATAAAGGTTGGCCGGTGGCGTCGCCCACGGCCGAAACTTGATAGGCGTTGAGAATCACCGGCATAAAGCCGACGGCGATGGACAGCAGAACAGCGCCGAGCCACCACGGCGGCGGCGCGGCCGGCCGCTGGTCAAGATAGAGCCAGACGGCAGCGGCCACGGCGATGAGCAGGCCCAGACCGACGTGCGCCCGCCGCCCGTCCGGCAACAGCCCATCCAGGACGAGCACCAGCGCCATGAGGAGGGCGCACAGCGGCGACACCAGCCAGGCCAGCGCGGCCGTAGCCAGGAGCAGCACCAAGGTGTCGGTCGTTTTGGGCGGCAGGCCCGTCGTCCGGTTCAGAAAGCGCACGCTGCCGATGAGCCAGAACAGGCCGAGTGGGGCGAGCGGGGGGCTAAGCGTGACGAGGGGCAGCGCCGCCACAGCCGCCGGCACCGCGGCCCGCGACGCATCGGGCGACACTTCCTTAGCCAGCGCCGCCGCGCCGAAGACCGTCACCCCGGCCACCACCGCCTGGATGGCCCGCGCCCGGAAATCACCCCCGGCCAGCATAAAGCCCAGCGCCGCGCCGAGGGCAGACACGATCAGGATGGCGCGGTTGTAGCCCAGCGCGAGATCGTAGGCGCGGAAAAGCGATGACCAGCGATGGTAATTCATACCGGCTATCAGGGAGCGGGCTGGATATCGACGATGTTGCCGAAGCCGCTGATCTCCAGTTGCCACTCGCTGCCGGGCTGGAAGCGGGCGAACTCGGCGGCGTTGGTCGTCTCGTAGACGACCGACTCGCCATCGACCTCAAACGTAATCTGGTAGGTTTCGCGGCGGTCGCCCAACTGCTGGTCTTGCTCCAGACGGGTCTCCGGCCAGAAGGGGCTTAGGTCGGAGCCGCTCTCGTCGAGCATACCGATCGGTTGCAGTTCGACGGTGGTGTACTCGCAGTAATCATCGTAGACGATGTACTCGCAATCCTGAACCATTTCGCCAAAGCCCGTGCCCTCGTCAATGATGTAGGGCGTGCCGCAAATCTCTTGCGAGTTGTCCGTGGGGAAGGCCGAGCGACCGCGCTCCCGTTCGTCGCAATAATTCACCTCGACACCCTGGGGAATCTGATCGGCCCAGGCGTTGTTGGTGACAGGGGCCAGGCCCAGGACGACGATACTCCGCGTCCAGTTGACGTCACTGACGCGGGCGACGTTGGTCTCGGTCTGTGTGCCGCGCAGCACGAAGAAGGCCAGCGCGCCGCAGATGACCAGGGCCACGATGGCCCCGATGATGAGGAAAGCGGGGTTCATTTTGGCCGGGGCCGGGGCGGGCGCGGCGGCCGGCTTGGGCGCGGCCTTGCGCAGCGACGAGCCGCAATTTTTGCACTTGGTATTGGCCGCCGGGTTGGCCGTGCCGCAGTAGTCGCAGATGACGTCGGCCGCCGGCTTACTCTGTTGCGCGCCCAGCACCTGGCCGGCCTCGCGCCGCTCGCCCTCGGTCAAATCGCCGCCGCAGCGCGAGCATTTGACGGCCGTGGCGGGGTTGCGCGTGCCGCAGAACGGGCAATGGATGTCCGGCCCGGCCTGGGCCATCTCCAGCCCTTCCGAGTCGGTGACCGGCTTATCTTCGGCTGCCTGCTCGAACTTGACGTCCTTGGGCTGGGGCGCGCCGCAGTTGACGCAGACCTTCGCCCGCCCCTTGTTGCGCGTATTACAGAATGGACACGTCCATTCCAGTTCGGTATAGCCCAGTGATTGCTTCGCCATGGTCGATCGTTGCGCTAACCCGGCCCAACGGCAAGGGCGGCGGCGGGAGAATCGACGTTGATTTTACTGTCGGGCGCGTTTCCTGACAAAGTTTCGTGTCATACCTCAGAGGTTTCTAAAGACCTCTGAGGTATGCCCCAGCCGCCGCCGCCGGGTGTCTCGATGCGGATGACGTCGCCCGGTTCCACGGTGAATGTCGCCTTGCCGGGCAACTCGGTCGTTTCTTCTTGACGAATCAGGACGTTACGGCCCGGCGCGCCCGGTTCGCCGCCATGTAGGCCATAGGGGCCGCGCCGTCGCCGCTCGCTGGTGATGGTGACCGTGGCCGGGGCCAGAAAGCGAATGGCGCGGATCAGGCCGTCGCCGCCGCGATGCAGACCCCGACCGCCCGACCCCCGGCGCAGGCTGTACGCCTCGACGCGGATGGGGTAGGCGGCTTCCAGGGCCTCGACCGGCGTGTTGCGCGTGTTG
>CXWJ01013307.1_pt1 | contig 16381 bp, 16 predicted proteins | sample 590841 | NCBI WGS metagenome assembly CXWJ01 (sample SAMEA3498367, study PRJEB10139) | wastewater metagenome | biome: wastewater treatment plant; material: activated sludge | place: Austria | collected 2015-01-21 | reverse complement strand
GGTCGGGACCCGCCGAGCCGGAGGCCGAGCTGGGGCTCGGCACCACCACCGACTGACGGGGCCCGGAGTTGGGTGCCCCGGAAGGATGCGCGAGAATCGGCCCAGCGGTGGGTCGGGCGAGCAGGGAGCGAGTCTCGTGAGCGGATTGAAACGGGCGACCGAGAAGAACCTCATGGTGTTCAGCGGTCGGGCCCATCCCGACCTCGCCCAGGAGGTGGCGGCGCTGCTGGGGACCGGCCTCGTGCCGACCTCGGCGTATCAGTTCGCGAACTCCGAGACCTACGTCCGCTACGAGGAGTCGGTCCGCGGCTGCGACGCGTTCGTGATCCAGAGCCACACCGCGCCGATCAACGAGTGGATCATGGAGCACCTGATCATGGTCGACGCGCTCAAGCGTGCGTCCGCCAAGCGGATCACGGTCGTGGCGCCGTTCTACGGCTACGCGCGGCAGGACAAGAAGCACGAGGGCCGCGAGCCGATCTCGGCGCGGCTCATGGCGGACCTCTTCAAGACCGCGGGCGCCGATCGGCTGATCTGCGTGGACCTGCACGCCGACCAGATCCAGGGCTTCTTCGACGGCCCCGTCGACCACCTGATGGCGCTGCCGATCCTGGCCAACCACGTCCGCGACCACTACGGCGACCAGCAGTTGGCCGTGGTGTCGCCCGACGCCGGTCGGATCAAGGTCGCCGAGCACTGGTCCGCGAGCCTGGGCGGGGCGCCGCTGGCCTTCATCCACAAGTCACGCCGCACCGACCGGCCCAACGAGACCGTGGCGAACCGCGTGGTCGGCGACGTGCGCGGCCGGATGTGCGTGCTGGTCGACGACATGATCGACACCGGCGGCACGATCGTGAAGGCCGCGGAGGCGATCCTGGCCGACGGCGCCGCGGGGGTGATCGTGGCCGCGACCCACCCGATCCTGTCGGGCGAGGCCGTCGACCGGCTCAAGAACAGCTCGATCACCGAGGTCGTGGTCACCGACACGCTGCCGGTGCCCGACGACAAGCGCTTCGACACCCTCACCAGCCTGTCGATCGCGCCCCTGCTCGCCCGGGCCATTCGTGAGGTGTTCGAGGACGGCTCCGTCACCAGCATGTTCGACGCCCACCTCTGAGGCCCCGTCGATCGACCCTCGATTGGCCCTGCCGATCGGTGCCGCCTAGACTGGCGCGGTTGCCTCGGCGAGGGAGGCTGCCCCGGGTGGGCGGCGCTCCGTGATCGACTGGGCCGGCCCACACGCCGCGCTGACTCGATCGCGCGGCGTTTCTCGTCCGCCGGCCGCAACACCCGACGTCCAGTCCGCACGCAAGTCATCGAAGTGGAGAGAGCCATGGCTGCCGAGAAGATCAAGGCCGAGCTGCGCACCGAGTTCGGCAAGGGCGCCGCGCGGCGCATCCGTCGCGACCACAAGGTCCCTGCGGTCGTCTACGGCCACGGCAACGACCCGATCCACGTGACGCTGCCGGGTCACGACACGATGATGGCGCTCAAGCACGGCGGTGCGAACGCCCTGCTCGAGCTCGACATCGACGGTGACGCGCAGCTGGCGCTGACCAAGCAGGTCCAGGTCGACCCGATCCGCCGGGCGCTCGAGCACATCGACTTCGTCGCGGTCCGCCGGGGCGAGAAGGTCACCGTCGACATCCCCGTGCAGCTGGTCGGTGACGCGGTTCGCGACACCCTGGTCGTGACCGAGCAGGCCACCATCCAGGTCGAGGCCGAGGCCACCCACATCCCCGAGTTCATCGAGGTGGACATCGCCGGCGCCGAGGTCGGCACCCAGATCCACGCCTCGGACCTGAACCTGCCGAGCGGCACCACGCTGCTGCTCGACCCGGAGACCCTGGTCGTCAACATCACCAGCGCCCCCACCGAGGAGCAGATGGAGGCGGAGCCGGAGTCGGGAGCCACCGAGGAGACTCCCGCCGCCGGCGAGACCCCCGAGGCCGAGGGCGGCGACGCGGAGTGATCCTGACCCGGCTCGGCAGCCTGGTGGTCAGGCTGCTGGGTCGGAACGGGCACGGCGCGGAACAGGACCCAGCAGGCATGGCGACGACGGGGGACCAGACGTCAGCGGTCTGGCTGGTCGTCGGGCTCGGCAACCCCGGACCGTCGTACGCCGGCCACCGGCACAACGTCGGCTACCTGGTCGTGGACGAGCTCGCGGCCCGGATGTCCTCGTCGCTGCGGTCGCACAAGTCCGGACGGGCGGACGTGGTCGAGGGCAGGCTGGGCGTGCCGGGCGCCGACGCGCCGCGGGTGGTGCTGGTCAGGGCCCGCTGCTACATGAACGAGTCCGGCGGACCGGTGTCGGCGCTGGCGAAGTTCTATCGGGTCGCAGCCGACCACGTCGTGGCCGTGCACGACGAGCTGGACCTTCCCTTCGGCAGCCAGCGGGTGAAGCTGGGCGGCGGGGACAACGGGCACAACGGGTTGCGGTCGCTGCGCTCCTCCCTCGGCACCGGCGACTTCCACCGCGTCCGGGTCGGGATCGGCCGGCCCCCTGGCCGGCAGGAGGTGTCGGACTTCGTGCTGAGCAACTTCTCCGCGGCGGAGCGCAAGGACCTGCCCTTCCAGGTGTTCGACGCGGCCGATGCGGTGGAGTCCCTCGTGACCGACGGACTGGCGGAGACCCAGCAGCGCTTCAACTCCTGACCCGGCGAATCCCTGACCCGCACGTGGCGCGCCCGAACGGCACCCCGGCCCTGCAGAAGCGGCGCAGCACGGATCGGGGCCACCCGCACCGTGGTCTGGACCACCTACCCCAGATTCGGGACTTTGCGCAATCCCCCGGAATGCTGAGTTGACTCGTGGTACAGCGCGGGAGAGACTGGTCCTACGTTTGAGTCGTGGGGTCTCAAGCGGGTCCCGAGGAGGTCAAGATCTCTTGGCGGCGCAATTCCTCGGGGGAATGAAGAAGACCGGTCCCGACACTCGGACGGGACAGGGAAGACTTTCCCTCGAGTGCGCCGCCCAGCCCCCGCTGAGAAGTATCAGCGTGAAGAGATCAGGCTCTACCTTCCCGGGGCGCATGGGGAAGCCTGGCGACACCTGAGGGTGTCGACAGCCGCCCCTCCTCACGGTGGATCAAGCACCAAGCCTGAGGGGGCCAGGGGGGAATGAGTCAATTGAGGTCGGCGGCGGACGTCGTCGTGCCCGTGCCGCGTGCGGCGCGCGAGTCGGTGTTGGAGGGCGTGCTCGCGCCTGCCGCACCGACCGCGGTGCCGGTCAGCACGCGTCACCGGGTGCGCCGGTGGTTCCTGCCCGCCGAGGCCGTGTCGGCCGCTGTTCTGGGTCTGGCGACCGCGTTCGCGTTGGAAGCACCAGTCTTGTTCGCGTTGCCGCTCGTCGCCTTGGCGATGGTCACCAACTACCACATGGGCCTGGAGACCGTCCGGCCCGGACTTCCCCATCTGGGGCGGATCGTGCGGGATGCCGCGCTGCCGATGCTGCTGGTCACCATCGCCGTCGCGGCGCAGGTGCTGCATCCGGCCCGGCTGACCGAGGCGCTGATGATCGTGGGTGTCGTTGCCGGCACGGCCATGTTCGGCACCACGCTGCGTCGGGCGATCGAGGGCCCGGTGCGGATGGTCGTGGTCGGCGACCCCGAGTCCTCCGCGCTGGCCGCTGCTCGCTGGGCCGGTGACCGCCGGGCGCGAGTCGTCGGCGCGGTGCTGGTCGACGGCAGCCGCCGTGACGCACTCTCGCTCTCCGACTCCTTCGGAGTCGATGTCGTGCTCGGGTCCGACGATGTCGCCCATTGGGTGACGCGCTGGCAGACCGACGTCGTCGCGCTGGTCGGCGCGACGTCGCCCGACAGCGTGCGGCAGCTCTCGTGGGAGCTCGAGCGCACGTCGGCCTCGCTCGCGGTGATGGGCGTGGTCGACCGCGTGGCCCCACACCGGATCGACGCCTCGACGATGGCCGGTGGCACCCTCCTGCACATCCGCAGCAGCCGCCCGTCGCTGTTCGTCCGCGCGGTCAAGGCCGTGATCGACCGAGTCCTCGGCGTGGTGCTCCTGGTGGCGCTGGCGCCGCTCCTCGCGCTGCTCACCGTGATGGTGCGCATCGACACCCGGGGTCGCGCCTTCTTCAAGCAGGTGCGCGTGGGCCAGGACGGCAAGCCGTTCACGATGTACAAGATGCGCACCATGCACGTCGACGCCGAGGAGCGCCTGGCCGGGCTCGCCGCCCTGGACGAGGGCAACGGCGTGCTGTTCAAGATCCACAACGACCCACGGATCACTCGGGTGGGGCGCCTGCTGCGCAAGACCTCGCTGGACGAGCTCCCGCAGCTGATCAACGTGGTGCTCGGCGAGATGTCGCTCGTTGGTCCTCGCCCGGCGCTTCCGCGCGAGGTCGAGCAGTACGACGAGGTCGAGCGCCGGCGGCTCGCCGTCCGCCCTGGCATGACCGGGCTCTGGCAGGTGAGCGGTCGCTCCAACCTGTCGTGGGAGGAGTCCGTCGAGCTCGACCTGCGCTACACCGACAACTGGCGCCTGGTGGACGATCTCGGCATCGGCTTCCGCACGGTCGACGCCGTGGTCCGGTCGCGGGGCGCCTACTGACGATCCCCGGGGGGCCGCGCCCGGGTTCCGGCCCGGGCGCCCCTTCGGGCTCGCTACCCTTCGGTTGATGGAGCCTTCGAGAGAGCCGCTGCGGCCGCGCGACGACCGACCCGTACGCGCGCTGCTGGTGGGTTCGAGCGGTGGACACCTGACCCAGTTGCTGGCGCTGGAGCGGTGGTGGCACGACGTCGAGCACGCGTGGGTCACCTTCGACACCCCCGATGCCCTCCATGCCCTCGCCGATGAGGATCGCGTCTGGTGGGCGGCCCATCCCACCACCCGCAACGTGCCCAACCTGCTGCGCAACGCAGCGCTCGCCCGGCGGGTGGTCCACGAGTTCCGCCCCACGGTCGTGGTGTCCACCGGAGCTGCGGTCGCGCTGCCGTTCTTCCTGGCGGCGAAGGCCTACGGCGCCCGGACCGTCTTCGTCGAGGTGTACGACCGCATCGAGACACCGACCCTGACCGGGCGCCTCTGCCGTCCGGTCACCGACCTGATGATGGTCCAGTGGCCGGAGCAGGCCGAGCTCTACGACGACGCCGTGGTGATCGGGCCCCTCCTGTGAGCGGCGCGACCGGAGACGCCCGGCGGATCGCCATCCTGGTCGGGACCGACCATCACCCGTTCGACCGCGCCGTGGCCTGGGCCGACGACTGGCAGCGGCGTCACCCCGACGACGAGGTGGTCATCCAGTTCGGCCGCTCCCGGCCTCCCCGGCTCGCCACCGGTCACGACTTCCTCTCACCCGCCCAGGTGCGGGAGACGATGGGGTCGGCGGACGTCGTGATCACCCACGGCGGCCCCGGCACCATCAACGATGCCCAGCAGTCGGGGCACCGTCCGATCGTGTTCCCGCGGCACCCCGATCGTGGTGAGCACGTCGACGACCACCAGCAGCGTTTCGCCGCCTGGTGCGCGGACCGCGATCTGGTGGACCTCGCGCGGGAGGTGGAGGACCTCGAGCGTCTACTCGTCGACCTGGCCGGCACCCGAGCGCCCGCCGCGGATTCCACGCGAAGCGAAGCCTCGGTCGCCACCTTCGCCGAGCTCGTGGGCCGCCGCCACGTGGCCGGCGCCCGACCGACCTCCGTGCCACGAGTGGTGCTGGTGCTGGACGGCGCCGCGCCGCAGGATGGCGTCGACCTCGAGCGACTCCCGGCGCCGGCGATCGGTCTGCCGGTCCTCCTCCGGCGACGGCTCCGGCGCTCCGAGCGAGCCGGGGTGCTGGACTACGGCGCCACCGTCCGCGACCGGCTCACCCAGGTGTCGTCGCAGCACGATGGCGGGCCTGTCTTCGCCTCGGCCGACCTCCGGACCGCACTGGCCCTCGGCCATGACCGGCAGGTCGACGTCGCCGTCGTCGACCGAGGGCTTGGTGCCGGCGAGCGGCTCGCGCTGCGACGTCTGAGGGTGCCGATGGTCAGCCCGCGCCCCCGGAGCTGACCGCGGGCCTGCGGCGCCGGCGTACGACGGCGAGCAGCTCGGCCACCCGCAGCTGGTGCCGGAACCGGTGCACCAGGGCGAGGTAGAGCAGCCCTCCCACCACGGTCGTGCCGAGCAGGGCGACCGCCGACTCGACGCCCGCAAGCCGGGCGACCAGCGGCGGGGTCACGAAGGACACGACCGCGAGGCCGGCTGCCAGCAAGGTACGTCGGTCCGTGGCGCTGCCCAGGATCGGGCGGATCTGCCAGGTGGGCAGCGCGTTGGACACCAGGATCGAGACGGACCAGGCCAGGGCGGCACCGCTGATGCCGAGGACGGGGACCAGCGCCAGGTTGAGGACCAGGTTGGTGGCGAGGGCGGCCATGTTGTTGCGGAGGCTCTGCACGCTGCGGCCGATCATGAGCAGCGCGATGTCGACGGGACCGGCGGCGGTGCCGATCAGCATGCCGAGGGCCAGGATCACCACGACGGGGGCTCCGGAGGAGTAGCCCTCCCCGAAGACGAGCAGCACCGCTGAGGGGATCACGGCGCAGGTCAGGTAGACCGGCCACGCGATCAACACGTTCCAGGTCGTGGCTGTCCGCATCGCCAGGCTGGCCTGGCGAACCTCTCCCGCGGCATAGAGTCGCGCGATCTGGGGCCCCACCATCTGCTGGATCCCCTTGATCCCCTGGAGGCCGGCGGCGACGAACCGCGACGAGGCGGTATAGACNNCGCGTAGGGCACCACCCACGCCAGGGCGAGCCACACCGGCGAGTCCGTGGTGAGCGTCACCAGGATCGCCAGGAGCGGCTGGAGACCCTGCCGGAGCAGACTCTCGACCAGGATCGTCGGTCGCACCGTGCCCAGACCCCGCGTCCCGGCCAGCACCAGATTGGACACGGCAGCCAAGGGGAGGAAGAGCGCGAGCACCTGCCCGATCCGGACGAAGGTGTCGTTCCCGAACGGAAGCAGCGGAAGTCCGAACCACAGCCCGGCGGTGGCCGCCAGGGCCAGCACCACCACGGGCGCGAGGGTGGCCGTGAGGACCGCCGCGACCCTTTCCCGGCCGAGCTCTGGGGAGTCGAGCCGGATCGCGACGAAGCGGACGACCCCGATGTCGGAGCCCAGGGTGACGACGGCGAGCGCGATCAGGAACAGCGAGGTCTGGGTGAACACGAGGCCGACCTCGGCCTTGGGGAAGCCCCAGGTGGCCACCACGATGAAGGCGAGACCGCCGAGGCTGGTGATGATGGCGCCGGCGAGACCGCCGAGTCCACCGCGGGCGAGTCGTCTCAGCTCGCGGTCGTCGTGCGGCTCCGGGTCGTGCACGAGGTCGTCACTCATGGCGCCGCTCAGTCGACCGCTTCGGCTCCGGCCGTCCTCGCACGTCCCTTCGAGGCGCGGGGTCGGTCGATCGCCACGACGCCCACCGTCTTGGTGCCGCTCGTCCGAGCCCACAGCAGCCCTCGCTCGAGATCCTCGCGCGAGGTCTCGCCGAGCACGACGACGGGCACCCAGTGCCCACACCCGCCGACGAGCGCCCGTCCGCCGGTCTCGTCGGTTCCGCGGGCGTGCACGATCACCCAGTCGAACTCCTCGGTGGCCCGAGCGAGGACGGTGTCCATCCGCGGCGTGCCGTAGAGGCGTTCACCCGAGTCAGGATCGCGGCCGACCGACAGCCGGGTGAGCCCGGATCGCTTGCGGACGATGGCCATCAGGTCCCGGCGACTGGTCAGGGCCTCGGACAGCCCCGCGTCGCGACCACCGGTGCGGTCGGCCCCCTCGATCAGCAGCACCGACTGGGCTCCTTGGGCGAGCGCCCGGCCCAGATGGGCAGGCAGGCCGAGCTCGGCGTGTCCGCTGAGCCCGGACACCGCCACGGTGGCCGAGCCCTTCACCCGGCGGGTGAGCACGGCTGCCACCATCAGGGCGGCATCGGGGATCGGGTCCTCGTCATCGAGGGCGAGTCCGGCGCCGGCGGCGACGTGACCGAGCACGGGCACGCCGACGTGCTCGATGTCGTCGACGGTGCGAAGCAGCTCGAGCCGCCGCTCGCGAGTCACGGCGATGATCGAGCCGAGGATGAACCCGACCAGGGCTCCGGCGCCGGCGGCCAGCCCCACGGGCACCGAGAGCCCGGAACGACGGCCGACGGGGTTCACGATGATCTCGCCGCTGCGTCCGCTGGAGGTCTCCAGCGTCGACAGCTGGAGCCGCAGGTTCTGCAGCTGGGCGGAGACGGCCCTCACCTCGGGGGAGTTCGCGCCGCGGCCCTCCCGCCGGAACTGCTCGAGATCCTCGTTCAGCGTGTTGACGCGCTCGGTGATGCTGTCCTCGCGCGACTGCACGAAGGCGTCGCGGCGCTCCTCCCGGTGGGCCAGGTAGGCCGTGGCGTACAGGGCGGACACCTCCTCGGCGACCTCGGGGCGGGCGGCCCGGAAGGTGACGTCGATGATCTGGGTGTTCGGCGGGATCGCCACGCCCAGGCCGTTGGTGAGGTTGACGCCCTGCATGTCCCCGGGGAGCTGGTCCTTGACCGCCGAGACGATGACGTCGGAGGACACGACCTGGGCCTCGGTCTCCAATCGGGTCAGGTCGCTGCCGGCGCCGTCAGGGCTGTAGGGGTTGCCGTCCAGGGGTTGCACCAGGACCGAGGCGGTGGCGACGTACTGCGTGGGGAGCAGGTAGGCCACGGTGGCGGCAGCGGCGGACAGAAGGAACGTCAGGGTGGCGATCAGCCGCACGTGCGCGCGAAGCGCCGTGCCCAGCTTGAGTCGCCCGAACGGCGCGGTCTCGGCAGTGCTCATGACGCGTCTGGTCGGTCCCCTCTTGTCTGGGCGGGATCATGCCCCGCGTGCATGAACACGTCTCAAGAGGGCCGATGGTGCCTTCGGTGCCGTGATCCACGGCAGCCGAGGCCGTCTCACGACTCCACGATCATACCGGCGCCGGTGAGCGGGCACCGCGCTACGACCGGATCCGGGCCGCCGGAGCAGGGTCGTGAGCATCCCGAACAGGATCCCCACGGTCAGCCCGCTCGCCACGAACACCTCGGCCTGGCCCGGCCGGTACTCCACGACCTGCGCGCGCACGATGACGGCTGACTCCGAGTTGTTGGTGAGCACGGCCTGGTCGAGTCGCGTCTCGAGCAGCTCCACGGTCTGCAGCAGTCCCTGGGCGGGCGATCCTTCGGCGATGTCCTCGAGCACCAGGCGGCGCAGCGTGCTGGCGCGGTTCTTCAGCGCCCGCACCCGCGCCCGGTTGATCGCGAACGTGTCGGCCTGGAGCGCGAGCAGCTGTTCGGTGGCGGTGTTGGCGCCGGCAGCGGCCTGGCGGCGGCTGTCGGCACGGACCTGGACGACCAGCACGCGCGAGCCGGGCTTGGCCGAGATCACCAGGCTCTCCCGGGTCTCCTCCGGCGTCACGCCCATGGCCTCGCCGATGCGGCGGACGGAGCGGTCCGAGCGAAGCAACGCGGCGGTCGTGTCGAGGGTGACCAGGGGCTGCCGTTCGGTGTCCGAGCTGAGCGAGAGATAGGTCAGCTGGGGCGACATGGCGACGCGGGAGGTCGCGTAGTAGCGAGTGGGCAGACTGGTGAAGATGAGTCCCCCGACCACCGCGCCCAGCGCAGCGGTGACCAGCAGTCGCCTCCAGTAGCGCCGGACATAGGAGGTGTACGACGACAGGACCGGCAGCGGGCGCTCGTCGTCTGCTCGCATGTCAGCGCCTCCAGACCGGCGCCCGGCCGAGCAGCTCGGCGAGTGCTTCGTCGTGGGACTCGAAGGAGGCGCGCAGGCCGGTGGCGAGGTCCTCGTCGAGCCCCGCTCCGGGCCGCGCGTTGTAGCGGTCGAAGCTGGTGGGGAGGATCTCGTCGATCTCGAGGAAGTCGACCAGACGCCGGAACTCCGACTCGGGGTCGGCGAAGAACGACTCGGACTCGATCACCAGCAGCCGGTCGCGCCCCAGCCGTTCGACGAACGGGGCCAGCAGCCTGGCGTACTCCCCGCGGCCGTGGTAGGCGTGGTGGCGGTGGTTGAAGCTCTGGTAGGCGGGGTCGGCCAGCATCCGCTCCACCTCACCCTCGAGCCGGGCCGGCTCCAGGTCGAGCGCGCGGCCGAACGAGCGCTCCCACTCGTAGCCGCGGGCGAGCTCGTGCTTGTAGGCGGAGTACGCCCGCTCCACAGGGTCGCGCACCATGGCCACCAGCTTGATGCCGGGGAGATCAGCCGCGATCCGAGCCGGCGCCTGGGGATGGAACATGTAGTAGCCACTGGCGTCGAAGACGCGTTGCTCGTTGGGTGTCGGCCTGGTCGGGAAGTGGCCGCGGTACCACGCCTCGCCCCGGTCGTAGTTCAGGTCGAAGTAGTTGACGCCCTTGTGCAGCTGCGCTCGGCGCACCTGGGGATGCGACATCAGCGCCCGGAACAACGAGGTCGTCCCGCAGCGTTGGCCACCGATCACCAGGAAGTCGGGCAGCGGTCGGCGATCGGCGGTGCGCTCGCCCCACCAGACGGCGGCGGCGCGGCCTCGGGTGCGCATCGACACCGGGGTCAGCTTGCGGAGGTTCACGCGGCGGCTCCTCGTTCGATGCGGTGGACTCGGTCCTTCAGCAGGCGCAGCACCCAGGCCAGGCGAGCTTCCACGGAGGCCACGGGCACCTGTGTCAGATCGGTGGCGTAGCGCCGGGCGGTGCCCAGCAGGTAGAGCGCCAGCAACGGGTCGGTCAGGGCCGGGTCCACGCCGGCGCGCTCGAGCTGGCGCGGCAGACTCGTGAGGAACCGCGCCTCGGCGACCTCGGCGTCGGCGGTCCCGACCCGTACGCCGGCAGCAGCGAAGTGGAGTGCGTCGAACCCTTGGGGCACCTGAGGGTCGAAGCGCTCCCAGTCCCAGACCTCGAGAACCTCGCCGCTCCAGGCCATGTTCCACGGGGCCCAGTCGCCGTGAGCGGCGCCGACCGGGAGCCGGCGGTCTCCGATCTCGGCGTCGAGCCGGTCCCGGAGGTCCACCAGCAGGGGCCCCCAGGTCCCCCACGTCGCGGGGTCGGCGGCGGCCAGTGCGCTGGTGGCGCCGACCGGTACGTCGCGGCGCTCGCCGGTCTGCGCGATCTCCCGGGTCTGCTCCGCCGGCAGCTGGTCCGGCTGCCGTTGCCCGTCGGCGCACAGAGCGGAGGTGACCACGACCTCACGTCCGCGCCACGACCCCGCCCGCAGCACCTGCGGTGCGCGTAGCGTCCGCCAGGCCAGGCGGGCCACCTCCGCAAGCGCCGCGGACTCGGCCCGCACCAGGCCGCTGGTGACCTCGGTGGTCCCCATCTTGGCGAAGGCGAGGGTGCCTCCGTCCGCGGCCAACAGGCGCAGCACCGGCTTGCGGTTGGCGCGGGGCGGACCGACGAGGACTCCCAGCCTGTCCCCGGGGCCACCGCCGAGCCACGTCACCAGCTCGATCCAGGCGTCGTCCTCGATCATCAGCCTGGGCAGGGGCAGCAGGCCCGCCGCCCCGGTTCTGAGCGCCGCGGCCACCACGGACTTGGCCGCTCGGCCGGCTCGGGTGCGGGAGCGCCGCTCCACCACCAGGTCGCCCCCCGCAGGGGCGAGAGGCACCAGGATCTGCGGCTGCCGAGCCGAGGGCAGGGCGAGATAGGACCGGTCGCTCCTGCCGGGCAGGCGACGCAGGCGGGCCCGGCGCGGGTCGACGCCGAGCTCGGTGAGCAGCGCGGTGAGCTCGGCCGGCAGCGGAGGCGCACTCATCGGGCCGCTCCGTCCGTGGGAAGCGGCTCGTCGGCCGCGGGCTGCCCCAGCCACCACTCGTCCGTGCGTGGCGGCGGCGGTGGCGCGTGTTCGCGGGAGGACAGCCCGACCATCGTCATCGTCACCAGCATCGGGAGGTCGAGGGCGTCGTAGAAGAGGAAGTAGAACACCGACGACACCAGCACCGTGGAGGCCAGCAGGGCCAGCGGGGTGGGTCTTCGGGCGTTGATCCAGGTCTGCCACAGGAGGAACGAGACCATCAGCGTGGCGCCGACGAATCCGGTCATGAAGACCAGGCCCCACAAGAAGCCCTGCGTGCCCAGCGGCGGCGCCGAGCACTGGTGACATCCCGGCGTGCCACCTCCGGCGATCGAGTTGAAGTTGCCCACCATCTGGCGGGTTCCTCCGTAGCCGAGCACCGGCGAGGACTCCCAGGTGGTCTGGAAGACCTCGGTCACCGTGTCCTGGCGGCGCTCGTCGCTGTGCGGCGTGCTGACCCTGGTCACGATCGTCGCGCCCAACGGCGTGGCGACCAGGCTGACGGCCAGCACCATGGCGGCCAGCCCTGCCACGAGGAGGGCCCGCAGGTCGCCGGCGATCAGCCGGCGCAGCACCACCCAGGTCGCGGAGACGCCGAGCCCGATCCACAGCCCACGGTTGAGGGAGTAGACGACCGGCACGAACGAGACCAGCAGGATGACCGGGCCGGCCCAGCGCCGCCAGCCGGCCCCCTTGCGGAACCAGGCGTAGATGAAGAACGGCACCAGCAGGCCGTAGGCGTTGCCCCACGTGTTCGGGTAGGAGTACGGCGCGGTGACCCGCGGCTGGCTGTAGCCGAGGAACTCCGACTGGAGGGCGACCCGCGGATGGAACAGGGCGTTCATGAACTCCTGGTTGGTGACCGAGGCAGGCAGGAAGAGCTCGAGCGCCGAGGGGAAGTCCAGGTTGGGCATCAGCACGCCCAGCAGTCCGCCCGCGGTCGTGATCACGAACAGGTAGGCGAACATCCGGGTCACCCGTTGCGCGGTGAGCCGGGTGCGGTCGGCGTTGAGCACGTAGAGGCAGGCGACCGTGATCGCGGCGTACCACAGGCTCCGGTAGCCGAAGCCGATCAGCGGGCCGAGTCCGGTCTTCGCCTCGGTTCCCGGTGCCCGGACCCAGAGCATCGTGATGCCGAGCATGACCCAGAACAGGAACATCAGGTAGATGCCGAATCCCCGGGGCACGCGGATCTCGCGGTTGCGGAGCAGGGCCCAGATCATGGGGATCATGAACAGGAACAGGATCACCTTCGAGAGGCCCAGCACCCACCACAGGGGGTAGAGGTAGACGTAGGAGGTGAGCGCCCAGTAGGCGTCGATGCGCTTGGCGAAGAAGCCCCGCGGGCGCTGGCGAGGGACCAACCACGTGCTCGCGTCGCGGTCGGCGGCCGGTGCCTGCGCCAGAGTGGTCACGACCAGCCCCAGCGCTCCCGGACGGGAACCCCGTAGTCGTGCTCGAGGCGGGTCACCTCGTCGTCCAGCTGCTCGCGGACGAACTCCACCGACGGTCGGTCGGGCCTGACCACGCTCTTGTCGATCGGCCGGTAGAGCGTGCGCTGCACGAGGGTGGAGCGCTTGACCGCGCCGACCGCGCGGGCACCGTCGTGCTCGCGGACCCAGTCGGCCGCCCGGCGCGCGAGGTTGGCGATGCGGACCGAGCGAGCACTGGCCGCGGGCAGTCGCGCCTGCAGGTCCTCCGGGGACAGCGGCATCCGGTCCACGCCGAGGAAGTCGGTCGTCGCGTCGAGGAAGGCCTGCGGGTCCGCCGCGAGATCGTCGAACACCGCGATGTGGAAGAGCGTGCGGTCGAAGTACGCCGCGAACCGGTCGAGGCCGCTGGCGTAGCGGCTGTGACCCAGCAGCTCGGGCACCTCGCGCAGCGCCTGCCCGAAGTCGTCGGGCCACATGCCGTGCTTGCGGGCGTAGAGCCAGGAGGACCAGGCCCGCTCCACCGGGTCGCGCAGCGAGACCATCATCTGGGGCTGGTCGAGCGTCGCGGCGATCCGGCCGGGAGCCTCGGTGTCGAACAGGTAGTCCTGGCACACCTCACCGATGATCGGCTGGTCGGTCGCCTCGCGGAACTGCTCGGCGTACCAGTCCGGACCCCGGTCGAAGTAGCGGTCGAAGAAGTAGAGGTCCTTGGCCGGCGTCAGGTAGACCTGCGGATGCCGGATCAGCATCTCGTGCAGCCACGAGGAGCCGGCCTTGTCCGGGCCGATGTACAAGAAGTTGGGCAGACGGCTCACGACACCCCCCGGCCGAAGCGTCGCGCCATGGTGAGCACTCGCTGCGGGTCGACCCCCGTGGTGCTCACCAGACCGAGCCACGCGTGCGGGGCCACCGGAGAGGCGCGCAGCGCGCGGCCCGCGTAGCGCAGCGCCGCACGCCGGTCGCCGGCGGTGCCGCGGGCATAGGCGATCTGACCGAGGATCCGGGCGTGGCCGCGACGGCTCTCGGCGAAGTCGGGGTGCTTGGCGAGGAGGTACTCGAGGGCGTCCGCGGTGTTGAGCGCCTTGCCGCGGAACCACGACGGCACGTCCTTGCGGATGTCGGCGAGCACCTCGGTCACGACGCCGACCTTGCCGACTCGAGAGGCCCGCAGCAACCAGTCGTAGTCCTCGCCGTAGCCGTGCGGGAGCTCTTCGTCGTACTCGCCGGCCTTGGCGAACGCGATCCGTCGGATGGCCAAGGTCGAGCTGTGCAGCTCCTTCACCCGGTTCTCCAGGAGCCGCTCGTGGGTCACCTCCTCCGACTGACCCGGCCAGTCGACGTCCCGGTCGCCCATCAGGAGCCGGATGCCCGCGCCCACGGCCAGCAGCTGCGGATCGCTGTGGAGCCGCGCCACCTGGAGCCGGATCTTGGCCGGGTGCCAGAGGTCGTCGTCGTCGCAGCTGGCGACGATCTCGCCGTGTGTGTGCCGCAACCCGCAGTTGCGGGCCCCGGCCAGGCCGGGCGTCCCGTCGTTGGTGATGGCGCGCACCGCGCGGCCGTCCCGGCCCAGGTCGGCGAGGCCGGGATCGGCCTCTTCGCGGTCGTGGACCACGAGGATCTCCATCGCCCCCGGGTAGTCCTGGCCGACGATGGTGGCCAGGGTCTCGCGCAGCAGCTCCGGGCGGCCCCGGGTCGGGATGACCACCGAGACCGTGGGCCAGGTGGCGTCGTCGGTGAGGTTGTCAGTCGTCACGCGGTCTTCCTTGTGGTGTCGTCGCTGCGTGGGGTCACGCCGTGGTCGGAGGAGCCGAGATAGCCGTACGCCGTCAACCAGGGCAGGGTGGCCGTGGTGACCAGCCGTCGCTCGGCGGCCGGCATCTCCCGCCGCCACTCGTCGTCCGGGCGGAGAGCGAGCCTCCCGTGCTCGAACCGGCCCGGGTTGCCGGACAGCCCGTGGCTGGCCGTCAGCGTCACGTCGTGGTCGCCGACATGGGCGAGCTGCGCGGACGAGGGAGGTGCGCCGAGCTCGCGCAAGAGGGTGCTCATGGCGGCACGTGGGTTGGCCATCAGGTCCTCGTAGCGGACCCGGACCAGCGGGATCCCCGAGATTCGCCCGATCAGGGCCATCTCGGTCTGGAGTCCGGCCCACTGCGCCGCCGACCGCGCCACACCGGGCGACCACATCGTGGCCCTGTCCGCGGCGCCGTCGCCGGCCTGCGGACGGGCGTGCCGGCGACGTGACCATGAGTAGGCGACGCCTCGCGGGTCGCGGACCAGGTTGACCAGGGTGAGGTCGAAGCCGGGATCGTCGAGGCCACGCAGTCCGAGGGCGAGCCCGTGTGCCGGTCCCTTGCTGGCGTCGACCACCATGGCCGCGCCGCTGAGGTCGGCAACCGCGCGGTAGATCCGTGCGTACTCCTGCTGGTACTCGCGGACCAGGGCAGCGAGCGGGGTGTTCCGGCTGCGCGAGGCCCGCAGCAGGGACGGCACCCGTCGTTGTCGGGCGACCACGGTGCGCAGCTCGGCCAGCCGCCGCAGNNGAGCGGCCGAAGCCGCCCAGGTAGATCACGCGCGGGCGCGCGTCGACGCCTGTGGTCATTGCTCCTACAGCCCCATCCCCGTCATAGCCTGACCCGGGCATCGACACGCCTGACGACCCCGCTGCCGGTCCCACAGCAAGCTGGTCAACCGCGGCAGACCTCCATGGTAGGCGCCCCGAGGTACCCCTGGCTCCCGGATGGGACGGCCTGCGGCTCCGGGGACCCGAATCCCGCCTAGCGGACCACCCGTATGGACTAGACCGCAATGTCCCGAACGGACTATGCGAGATGACCCCGATGGCATGGGAACGTATGCTGGCGAGGCAGTCTCATGGGGTGGCTGCGCTGGAACATGGGGGGCCCTTGTGGTCACAGCAATTCAGGCTGCGCGCCTGCAGACGCAGTTGCGCGCGGTCGTCCGGGCGGTCTGCGTCCTGGCACTGGCTCTGGCCGGGATCGCGGCCGCCGAGCCGGCGCAGGCGGACCCGGTCGTGTCGCCGGTTCCGGGTCGCACGGCCGCGGCCCTGGACGGCGCTGTCTACTCGCTGGCCAAGGTCGGCAGCACCGTCGTGGCCGGGGGCACGTTCACGACGGCCAGGTCGTGGGGGAGCAGCACGGTCGTCAAC
>CXWJ01022695.1_pt1 | contig 16393 bp, 13 predicted proteins | sample 590841 | NCBI WGS metagenome assembly CXWJ01 (sample SAMEA3498367, study PRJEB10139) | wastewater metagenome | biome: wastewater treatment plant; material: activated sludge | place: Austria | collected 2015-01-21 | reverse complement strand
GGATGGCCGGCTTCGTCGTGGTCGCCGTCATCATGCGCCCGGTCGGCGGCTGGCTCTCCGACCGGTTCGGCTCCATCCCCGTCCTCGCGACGGGCTACGGCGTGGTGGTGGTTTGTGCCGCGATCTCGGCGGGCACCCCGCCCCTGGACGGTGTCGGCACGGTGGCCTTCCTTGCCATGGCTGCGGCGCTGGGCAGCGGAAGCGGGGCTACCTTCGCACTGATCGCCCAAGTGACCGACCCGTCGCGGGTCGGCGGCGTGACTGGTCTGGTCGGCGCTGCGGGCGGTCTCGGCGGCTTCGTGCCGCCGCTGCTCATGGGTTACGTCTACGGTCGCACCGACTCCTACGCGATCGGCCTGTGGCTGCTCTCGATCACCGCGGCGCTGACCCTGGTCCTGACGCTGACGCTCGTCCGACGCACAGCGAGTACGCAGAGAACCTCCGACCCGCGCGCAGTCCCAGCGACGCCGCCACCTGAGTGACGCCGCGCAGAAGCACGGCACAGAACCAGCAGACCCCACCGTAAGGACGAGACGTGAGTACTGAGACCCACCCCGAAGCACGGAATGGTCGCGAGATCGGCTTGGACGGAGGTCTCAGTGATGCGCTGGTACGCAGCCGACGCTACTTCACCAGAGGGACGGTCTCCGACGACCTGCGCACCCTGGTCGAGACCGGCGGCCGGGACGCGGACTCGTTCTACCGGGATCGCTGGAGCCACGACAAGGTGGTGCGTTCGACCCACGGGGTGAACTGCACGGGTTCCTGCTCCTGGAAGGTTTACGTCAAGGACGGGATCATCACCTGGGAGACTCAGCAAACCGACTACCCGTCGGTCGGGCCGGACAGCCCCGAGTACGAGCCCCGCGGCTGCCCGCGTGGGGCGGCGTTCTCCTGGTACACCTACTCGCCGACCCGGGTCCGCTATCCCTACGTCCGCGGCGTGCTGCTGCAGATGTACCGCGAGGCCAAGTCCCAGCACGGCGGTGACCCGGTGAAGGCGTGGGCGCACATCGTCGACAACCCCCAGCGGGCCAGGGCCTACAAGTCCGCGCGCGGTAAGGGCGGGCTGGTCCGCGCCACCTGGGACGAAGCCACCGAGATGGTCGCCGCCGCTTACGTGCACACGATTCAGAAGTGGGGCCCCGATCGGGTCGCCGGCTTCTCGCCGATCCCGGCGATGTCGATGGTCTCCCACGCCTCCGGCGCCCGGTTCACCTCGCTGGTCGGCGGCTCGATGCTGAGCTTCTACGACTGGTACGCCGACCTACCGGTGGCCTCGCCGCAGGTCTTCGGTGACCAGACCGACGTACCCGAGTCGGGGGACTGGTGGGACGCCGGCTACCTGATTATGTGGGGCTCCAACGTCCCGGTGACCCGCACCCCGGATGCGCACTGGATGGCCGAGGCCCGCTACCGGGGGCAGAAGGTGGTCGTGGTGTCGCCCGACTACGCGGACAACGTGAAGTTCGCCGATGAGTGGCTGGCGATCGCGCCCGGCACCGACGGCGCGCTGGCGATGTCGATGGGCCACGTGATCCTCAAGGAGTTCTTCGTCGACCGGCAGACGCCGTACTTCATCGACTACACGAAGAGGTACACCGACCTGCCCTATCTCGTCTCGCTCGACGAGGTGGCCGATGCGCCCGGGACCTACCGGGCCGGCAAGTTCCTCACCGCCGCCGACCTGCCCGAGCACGCGGGGGAGGAGAACGCCCACTTCAAGACCGTGCTCCTGGACGCGCGGAGCAACGAGCCGGTGGTGCCCAACGGGTCGCTCGGCGACCGTTTCGGCGAGGCCGGCGTCGGCAGATGGAACCTCGACCTCGGCGATGTCGACCCGCGCCTGAGCGTTCTGGAGCCCGGCGGTGAGACCGTGTTGTTGGAGCTGCCGCGCTTCGACGACGTCGACGGGACGCCGGGCTCGCTGCCGCGCGAGGTGCCGGTGCGTCGCATCGGTGACCGGCTGGTGACTACGGTCTTCGACCTGATGCTGGCGCAGTACGGCGTGGGCCGTGACGGTCTGTCTGGCTACGCCACCGGGTACGACGACGCCTCGGCGCCCTATACCCCCGCCTGGCAGGAGTCGATCACCAACGTCCCCGCCCCGGCCGCCGCCCGGATCGCCCGCGAGTTCGCCCAGAACGCCGAGGACTCCCAGGGCCGCTCGATGATCCTGATGGGCGCGGGCACCAACCACTGGTTCCACTCCGACACGATCTACCGCGGCTTCCTCGGCCTCACCACGCTCACCGGCTGCCAGGGCGTCAACGGCGGCGGCTGGGCGCACTACGTCGGCCAGGAGAAGTGCCGCCCAGTCACCGGCTGGGCGCAGCTCGCCTTCGGCCTCGACTGGAGCCGTCCGCCGCGCCAGATGATCCACACGGCCTACTGGTACCTACACACCAACCAATTCCGTTACGACACCTTCGGCGCCGACACTGTCTCCGCCAAGACCGGCAGTGGCCTTCTGGCCGGGATGAGCACCGCCGATGTCATCGCGAAGAGCGCGCGGATGGGCTGGATGCCGTCCTACCCGACCTTCAACCGCAACCCGCTCGACGTCGCCGACGAGGCGGCCGCAGCCGGACGTCCGGTGGCCGAGCACGTCGTCGACCAGCTCAAGTCCGGCGACCTGCGCTTCGCCGCCGAGGACCCCGACGCACCCGAGAATTTCCCGCGCATCCTCTCGATCTGGCGGGCCAACCTGCTCGGCTCCTCAGGCAAGGGCAACGAGTACTTCCTCAAGCACCTGCTCGGCACCGACAACTCGCTGCGGGCCGGCGAGGCGTCGGTGGGGCAGCGGCCGCAGGAGGTCGAGTGGCACGACGACGCGCCTGAGGGCAAGCTCGACCTGCTGCTCACCCTCGACTTCCGCCAGACCAGCACCACGATCTTCAGCGACGTCGTCCTGCCCGCGGCCACGTGGTACGAGAAGCACGACCTCAATACCACCGACATGCACCCGTTCATCCACTCCTTCAACCCCGCGATCGCACCTCCGTGGCAGACCCGCACCGACTGGGACGCCTGGCAGACCATCGCGACCAAGTTCAGCGAGCTCGCCGCCGGACGCCTCGACACCCGCAAGGACATCGTCGCCGTACCCCTTCTGCACGACACCCCGGACGCGATGGCCAACCCGCACGGTGTGGTCCGCGACTGGAAGCACGGCGAGTGCGAACCGGTCCCGGGCGTCACGATGCCCAAGATCGTGGAGGTCGAGCGGGACTACACCGCGGTCGGCGCCAAGATGCAGGCCCTGGGACCGCTGCTCGAGAAGCTCGGCACCACGACCAAGGGCGTCACCTACGACGTAACGAAGTCGGTCGACTACCTGCTGCACAAGAACGGCGCGGTCCGCGGCGGCGCGGCCGACGGCCGGCCCTCCCTGGTCAAGGACGTGCATGCCTGCGAGGCGATCCTGGCGCTGTCCGGGACCACCAACGGCCACCTGGCCACCCAGGGGTTCAAGACCCTGGAGAAGCGCACCGGCCACCTGCTGCACGACCTCGCGGCCGAGCACGAGGGCAAGCAGATCACCTTCGCCGACACGGTCGCCGCGCCGGTGCCGGTGATCACCTCGCCGGAGTGGTCCGGTTCGGAGACCGGCGGGCGTCGGTACTCGCCGTTCACGATTAACGTCGAGCGGCTCAAGCCGTGGCACACGCTGACCGGGCGCCAGCACTTCTACCTCGACCACGACTGGATGACCGAGCTCGGCGAGGGGTTGCCGGTCTACCGGCCGCCGCTCAACATGGGCGCGCTGTTCAGCGAGCCGGAGATCGGTGACGTGGGGGAGCTGGGGGTGACCGTCCGCTACCTGACCCCGCACAACAAGTGGTCGATCCATTCGGAGTACCAGGACAACCTGTTCATGCTCTCGCTGTCACGCGGCGGCCAGACGATCTGGATGAGCGACCAGGACGCCGCCAAGGTCGGCGTCGTCGACAACGACTGGATCGAGGCGGTCAATCGCAACGGCGTCGTCGTCGCCCGCGCGATCGTCTCCCACCGCATGCCCGAAGGGACCGTCTACATGCACCACGCCCAGGACCGGCTGATCGACGTACCCATCGCGGAGACGTCGGGGAAGCGGGGCGGCATCCACAACTCGCTGACCCGGATCCTGGTCAAGCCGAGCCACGTCATCGGCGGCTACGCCCAGCTGGCCTTCGCGTTCAACTACCTCGGCCCGACGGGCAACCAGCGCGACGAGGTCACCGTGATCCGCAAGCGCAACCAGGAGGTGACCTACTGATGAAGGTCATGGCGCAGATGGCGATGGTGATGAACCTCGACAAGTGCATCGGGTGTCACACCTGCTCGGTCACGTGCAAGCAGGCGTGGACCAACCGCACGGGCACGGAGTACGTCTGGTTCAACAACGTGGAGACGCGTCCCGGGCAGGGCTATCCCCGCACGTATGAGGACCAGGAGCGGTGGAAGGGTGGTTGGGAGCTCAACAAGCGCGGCCGGCTCAAGCTCAAGGCCGGTGGCCGGTTGAAGAAGCTCGCGACGATCTTCTCCAACCCGAAGATGCCCTCGATCCAGGACTACTACGAGCCCTGGACCTACGACTACGCCACGCTCACCGACGCCCCAGCCCAAGAGCACACGCCGGTCGCGCGGCCCAAGTCGCTGCTGTCGGGCAAGGACATGAAGATCACCTGGTCCTCGAACTGGGACGACAACCTCGGCGGCTCCGCGGCGACGCTCGAGCACGACCCGATGCTGAAGAAGATCGCTGAGAAGGTGAAGTTCGAGTTTGAGCAGACCTTCATGTTCTACCTGCCGCGGATCTGCGAGCACTGCCTCAACCCGTCGTGCGCGGCGTCGTGCCCCAGCGGGGCGATCTACAAGCGCGAGGAGGACGGCATCGTCCTGGTCGACCAGGACCGGTGTCGCGGCTGGCGGATGTGCATTTCCGGGTGCCCCTACAAGAAGGTCTACTTCAACCACCGCACCGGCAAGGCCGAGAAGTGCACGTTCTGCTTCCCGCGGATCGAGGTCGGGCTGCCCACCGTGTGCGCCGAGACGTGTGTCGGCCGGCTGCGCTACATCGGGCTGATGCTCTACGACGCGGACAAGGTGCTCGCGGCCGCGACGACCACCGATGAGCACGGCCTCTACGAGGCGCAGCGCGAGGTGTTCCTCGACCCGAACGACCCGGAGGTCCAGCGTGAGGCGGAGAAGGCCGGCATCCCCCGCGACTGGGTCCAAGCTGCCCAGCGCTCGCCGATCTACGCCCTGATCAACCGGTTCAAGGTGGCGCTCCCACTGCACCCGGAGTACCGCACGATGCCGATGGTCTGGTACATCCCGCCCCTCTCACCGGTCGTCGACGTCGTCAAAGACACCGGCTACGACGCCGAGGACAAGGGCAACCTGTTCGCGGCCATCGACGCGCTCCGGATTCCGATCGAGTACCTCGCCGAGCTGTTCACTGCCGGCGACGTCGCTCCGGTCGACGGGGTGCTGAAGAAGCTCGCCGCGATGCGCTCGTACATGCGTGACATCAACATGGGCCGCGAGCCCGACGGCTCGATCCCAGAGGCCGTCGGGATGACCGAGGAGGAGATGTACGACATGTACCGGCTCCTTGCGATCGCCAAGTACGACGAGCGCTACGTCATCCCTCCGGCGCATGCCGAGCAGGCGCATTCTCTGGAGGAGCTGGGTACTGAGTGCTCGGTCAGCGAGTACGGCGGCGGCAACCCGGAGATCTTCGGCGAGGGGTCTGGTGGTCTGACACCGATCGCCGTCGAGAACTTCCAGATGCTGCAAGACCGGCAGACTTCCGACACGCTCGCCTCGCCGGAGGACAGGGCCGCGCGGGTGAACCTGCTCAACTGGGACGGCAAGGGCGCACCCAGCGGTCTGTTCCCGCCCAGACCGGACGGGCCGGAGCCTGACCCGGACACCTCACCACCCGACACCTCCGGCGATGGGTCCACCGGTCCCGGCGGCACTGCTGGTCTCACCGGAGGGGCTGACCACCGATGAGAACCCGCAACAGGACCGGGCTGAGCCCCCGTGAGCTGACCGTCGCCTGGCAGTCGGCGTCGCTGTTGCTCGGCTATCCCGACGAGGAGCTCCTCGGGCGGCTCGACCTGGTCCGAGGGGCATCGCACGAGCTTCCGGACCCGGTTGGTGAGCCGTTGCGGGCCTGCGTCAGCGGCCTCAAGGGGGTGCCGCTGACCGAGCTGGAGAGCGACTACGTCGATACCTTCGACACCCGTCGTCGGCACAACCTGTTCCTCACCTACTTTGCGCATGGCGACACGCGCAAGCGGGGGATGGCCCTGCTGCGGTTCAAGCAGACCTATCTCGCTTCCGGGTTTGAGCTGACCGACATCGAGCTGCCCGACCACCTGTGCGTCGTGCTGGAGTACGCCGCCACCATCGACCACGACCAGGGCCGACAGCTGCTGCTCGACCACCGGGCCGGCCTGGAACTGCTGCGGATCGCCCTCGGCGAGTCCGGCTCTCGCTGGGCCGGCGCCGTCGAGGCAGTCACCGCAACCCTCCCGCCGCTACAAGGTGAGGAGTGGGAGGCCGTCCGTCGGCTTGCGGCCGAGGGCCCGCCCGAAGAAGAGGTCGGGCTGACGCCGTACGCCACACCCGGGTTCGATCCCGGCCCGGCGGTGCCCGAGGCACCCACGCTGCTACCTATGCCCTCATTCCCAGCGCCGTCGATGAGGGGAGCCCGCTGATGGATGTCTTTCTCTGGGTGATCGTGCCTTACCTGTGCCTGGCCACATTCGTCGTCGGCCACTTCTGGCGCTACCGCTACGACAAGTTCGGGTGGACCACTCGCTCCTCCCAGCTCTACGAGGACCGGCTGCTGCGATGGGGGAGCCCGATGTTCCACTTCGGGATGCTCGGCGTCGTCGGCGGGCACGTGATCGGGCTCCTGGTCCCGCGGTCGTGGACCGCAGCCGTCGGGATCGACGACCACCTCTACCACTACGTCGCCGTCGTCGGCGGTCTGCTCGCCGGGATCCTCGCCGTGGTCGGGATGGTCATCCTGATATACCGGCGCCGAACCGTCGGCCCGGTCTTCTCCGCGACCACGGTGATGGACAAGGTGATGTATCTCTTCCTGGCAGTCGTGATCGTGCTGGGCATGTGGAACACGATCGCCGGCTCCATCTTCACCATCGGCGGGGAGTACAACTACCGCGAGGGTGTCTCGGTCTGGTACCGCTCCTTTCTCGCCTTCCAGCCCGACGCCCAACTCATGGCGGACGCCCCTATCGGCTTTCAGCTGCATGCCCTGACGGCCTTCGGACTGTTCGCGCTGTGGCCCTTCACGCGGCTCGTGCACGTGTTCAGCGCCCCGGTCGGCTACCTCACCCGGCCTTACATCGTCTACCGCACCCGAGACGACGCCGCGCTGGGTAGCCACGCCCCCCGGCGGGGCTGGGACCGGATCTCACAGTGAGTCGGCTGAGTGCCCATGGCTGCTGCGATAGCGAGCTCGTCCACGACGCTGACTGGTCTTCGCGACCCGTCCTCGCTCGTGACGTCATGATCAGCACGCCTAAGACGTTGCCGGCCCGAGCCTCAGTCGCTGCTGCCCGAGCAGTCATGGCCGACGACCACGTGCACATGGTGCTGCTGACCGACGGTGACAAGCTCCATGGAACCTTGGTGCGCACGGACCTGCCCCCCGCAGGTTCCGGCCACGAGCCGGCGCTCCGCTGGGCAGTTCTCCGTGATCGAACCGTGCCCCCGGACACCCCAGCCGCGCTGGTCCAGGCCAGGCTGATCCGCAACAAGATGCGACGCCTGGCCGTGGTCGAGGACGACCACACCCTCCTCGGCCTGGTCTGTCTCAAGCGCTCACGCTCGGGCTTCTGCTCGGACGCCGACGTCGACGCACGAACAACGGCATCCGCCGCGAACCCGATGAACGAGGATCCCAGATGAACAGCGCCTCCCTGACCGCCCTCGTTGAGGAACACCTGACCACCGCGCGCGAGCACAGCGCCGGTCGCAGCGCGCACACCGTGTACGGAGGCCAGGGCCACGCTCTGCGCCAAACCCTGATCGCGCTCGTCGCGGGCCGCCGCCTCGGTGAGCACGAGAGCCCTGGCGAGGCCACGTTGCAGGTGCTTCGCGGGTCGGTCAGGCTGCACGCAGGTGGGGATAGTTGGGACGGCAGCGCGGGCGACCACCTCGTGATCCCGCCCGCGCGGCACGATCTGGAGGCCGTGGAGGATGCTGCGGTGCTGTTGACCGTCGCCCTGCACGGCGTGCCCGGAACCTGAGTCGATTCGGCGGAGACATGGGAGACCCGACAGAGATCGGCGCCGGCGAAAACTGGGAGGACCAACGGTCCAGGCATGACGCTCTCCGAGAGAGGTGCCCGGTGGCTCGCGAAGACAACCGTTGGGTGGTCCTGCGCCACGCCGAGGTCGTCGCCGCGGCCACGGACCCGGGGACCTTTTCCAGCCGTGTCACTGCCAGGCGTGCGATCCCCAACAGTCTCGACGGTCTCGAGCACGCCGCCTACCGCAGCGTCATCGACCGCTACCTCACAGACGAGCGCGTTGCGATCGAGGAAGGCCAGTGCCGGCGTCACGCCGCCGCCATCGTCGACGCCCTACCTCGCGGAGTCACCGTCAAGACCATCGCCAGCATCGGCATCCCCTATGCGGTGCGCTCACAGACAACCTGGCTCGGCTGGCCCAGCGACCTAGAAGACCAACTGGTCGCCTGGATCGGTGACAACCACGCCGCGACCCGATCAGGCAGCCGCGAGCGCATGCGGGAGGTTGCTGAACGGTTCGACCACATCATCCGGCAACTTCTCGATGAGCGCCGGGGCCGGCCAGACCTTCCTAGACTCACCTAGATTTAGAGGGTTTTCTAGGTCAGTCTAGGTGGCAGTCAGCTCACTCGGCCGGAGGAGCTCTCGCGCGTGTGACCGGCGCGTCAACGGCCGATCCGGGGTGGCGGGGGAGGTGCGCCGCCGGCAATGGACCGGTCGGCGCCGAGGCGTCGACGGGCTGCATGGCGTCCTAGTGTGGGCGCATGACCGACGACGGGCTCTCCTCGGCTGACGACCTTCTCCCAGAGGACCCAGCTGAGATGCTCTTGGGCGCGGTCGGCTTCGACGCACTCAGCCCGACCGACTTCGAAGAGTTCTGCTTCGACCTGATGTCAGAGACGGGTTTCGTGAACGTCGACTGGCGGAAGGGGACGCCCAAGGAATCCTCGCCGGCCGATCGCGGGCGCGACATCGTGGCTCAGCTCGAACGCCGCGACGTTGACGGGCACCAGTATCTCGAGACGTGGTTCGTCGACTGCAAGCACTACACACGTGGAGTGCCGCCCGAAGCGTTACAAGGGACGATCGCCTGGGCCACGGCCGAGCGGCCGGACACGGTGCTGTTTGTTGCCTCAGGATTCTTCACCAACGGAGCGAAGGACTGGATCTCGAGCTTCAACCAGACGAGGCCGGCGTTCCGCGTGAGAACGTGGGAAATGCCGCAACTGCGGAGGCTGCTGGCTGACCGGATGGATCTCGCGTTCAGGCATCAGGTTGAGACGTCTGCGCTGCGTCGTGTCTCCGAAATCATGGCGGTCGAACACGAGCTGTTCGATCGGCTCTGGTACGGGCGCTCGGAGGCTTCGATTGGTGACGAGCGCCCCGAGGGCTATTCGGCGGAGATCTGGGCGACAGCACAGGCGGCCGCCCGCCGAATTGAGGAACAGTACGGAGTCGACCTGCTCCGCAAGGACACCGAGACTCAGTTCGACTGGGGGATGCTCTCCGGGAAGATCTCTGCGATCCGCTGGGTTCTCGGGGCCGAATGGGACTTCCTCGACAGCTAGTGACGGCGTTCGACCGTGCCAAGACCTCCTAGTGTTAGACATCGAGAGGGCCCATTCCCGCAGACATGAGTGGGTCGACCTCTGTCGCTGCGGTAGTCAGTCAACTTGCGTTGCTGGACTGGCGCCCGCTAGCCCCGAGAGGGTTGCTCGAGTTCTGTGTCAGCCTCTTTGCCCGCGTGGCGCCCGGCTGCAAAGGCAGCATCCACTGCTGCACGGGTTCGCTCCGTGCTGCTGGGCATGAGATGGGTGTATGTGCGCAAGGTGAACCCGGGGTCGCTGTGGCCGAGGTATTCGGACACGGCGCGAATCGATTCGCCGGCGTCTAGCAGCAGGGAGGCGTACCAGTGGCGTAGAGCGTGCATGCCGTTGTCACGCGATTGCTCGATGCCCACATGAGCTTGGCCGGGCTTCCAGAGCCGTGTGTTGAAGTAGTTGCGGTTGAGGGCAGAACGCTCGCGTGTGGTGAGTATGAGCCCTGCGCTCGACTTCTTGTCCGCCTGCGGCGTTCCCCACGGAAGCGTGATGCTCCGTCGCGGGTAGGTAGCGAGGTGGTTGCTGAGTTCCGTCGCGACGCTCTCGGGCAAGGGGACGGTTCGGGTCTTGTCGCCCTTCGGCAGGCCAAAGACCAGGCGGTTGCCTCCGAACACCTTGACTTGCCGCCTGACCTCCACAACTCCGCGGAGGAAGTCGACATCCTCGACCGCGAGCCCAAATACCTCGCCTTGGCGTAGTCCCAGCCCCGATCCCAACGTGACTGCGATCCTGTACTGCGGCGGAAGCGCGTCGTGCATGGAGGAGACCCACTCGGTCGGCCAAGGCACCACCTTGCGGCGCGACGTTGCGGGCCTTGTCACTGAACTCGCTTTGCACGGATTCTTGGCAATCATGTCGTCGTCGACCGCAGCCGAGAAGATGGCAGACACGTTAGAGAAGATGACGCGCCGGTAGGTCTCGGCCATCTCCATCGACCGTAGGAGCTTCTGGATGGTCGACGGCTTGATCTGTCGCAGCTCGAGGTGTCCTAGCGTCGGAAACACATGGAGCCTGAGTCGCAATTCGGTCGCCTCGTAGGTCAGCGGACTGAAGGTCCGACTGTCGAGCCACTCCTCGGCATAGGCGCGAAATGAGATCCTGCCGGCGTCGACATCAAGGTAGGTTCCACGAAGTTTGTCCGCCTCGACCGTGTTGCGGAACGCAACCGCCTCGGCCTTGCGTCGGAAGGTCTTGCGACGCTGCCGCCCCTCGGGATCTCGGTAGTTGACGACGTAGCGAGGGCTGCCGTCGTCGGATGGTCTCCCAGAGCTAATGCTTGCCATGGCAGCCCTCGGCAGCGTCGGACCGGGTGACCAAACATGCTGATGAGCATCTGCTCGCTGGTGGCGATGGAGTCGATTCCGGGTCAGGCTGATGGCCTGTCGGGATCACTGATTCTCCTCGAGTCGCACCGTCCAATTGATCACGGTTGCTGCCCGCCAGCGCAGGTGCTTGCCGACACGGAAGCCGGCCGGGCCGTAACCTGTCGTCCGCCAGGAGTAGATGGTCTGCTTTGTCACGCCAAGGTAGGAAGCGACATCGTCGATGTCCCACAACTCTTGGGCCTCGACCAGCCTGGGTGCCCGGCTTCCGCGGTCTCCGCGCCGCCGCGGCCCAAAGATTCCCGGTTCCATAGCCGGCACGTTCGAGTTCGTTGCCATCATCCAGCCCCTCCTCGCGGCGTTGACGGACAGTTGGTCTACGGGCACCTATGTCCGACGGCGGCATGGGAGCGATCACGTCGGCGGAAACGATGTGGCAGCAAGATGACTCGGGCATCGCGGCGGTGGTTGCCCAACTGTGCGATGCCAGGCTGGTGGCTCGGGCAACCGACCCGGGCCGCGACCTACCCGAAGAGTCCCCTGAGGACCGTGTGGCAGGAGATGGCGCTACCCAAATTTGTACCGGATTTGTAACAGACGAGCGGCTACCAACAGCAAACGCCGCCGAACGACCAAAAGGTCGCTCGGCGGCGTTTGTGCAGGTCAGCGGCTGTTCTTTGCGGTCGTTAGGCGTTACTGAATGACCGCAGCCGGAGGCCCGGTTAGATGTCGAAGTACATCTCGAACTCGTGCGGGTGGGGACGGAAGCGGATCGGGTCCACCTCGTTCTTGCGCTTCCAGTCGATCCACGTCGCGATCAGGTCGGCGGTGAAGACATCACCGGCGAGCAGGAACTCGTGGTCGGCCTCGAGAGCGTCGAGCACCGCGGGCAGCGACCCGGGCACCTGGGCGATGGCCTCGTGCTCCTCCGGGGGGAGCTCGTAGAGGTCCTTGTCGACCGGGTCCGGGGGCTCGATCCGGTTCTTGATCCCGTCCAGACCGGCCATGAGCTGCGCCGCGAAGCACAGGTAGGGGTTGGCCGACGGGTCCGGGATGCGGAACTCGATGCGCTTGGCCTTGGGTGAGGTGCCCGCGATGGGGATACGCACACAGGCCGAGCGGTTACGCGCCGAGTAGACCAGGTTGACCGGAGCCTCGTAGCCCGGCACCAGACGGTGGTAGGAGTTCACCGTCGGGTTGGTGAAGGCCAGCAGCGACGGGGCGTGCTTGAGCAGGCCACCGATGTACCAGCGCGCGAGGTCGGACAGCCCGCCATACCCGCGCTCGTCGTAGAACAGCGGCTCGCCGTCCTTCCACAGGGACTGGTGCGTGTGCATACCCGACCCGTTGTCACCGAAGATCGGCTTGGGCATGAAGGTCGCCGTCTTGCCGCCGGCCCACACCGTGTTCTTCACGACGTACTTGAACTTCATCATGTCGTCGCCCGAGGCGAGCAGCGTGTTGAAGCGGTAGTTGATCTCCTGCTGACCGGCGGTGCCCACCTCGTGGTGTGAACGCTCGACGATCAGGCCCACCTCGGCGAGGTTGAGGCAGATCTTGTCGCGGACGTCGGCGAAGTGGTCGACCGGAGGCACGGGGAAGTAGCCACCCTTGTAGCGGGTCTTGTATCCCTTGTTGCCACCCTCTTCGACACGGCCGGTGTTCCAGGCTGCCTCGATTGAGTCGATGTAGTAGTAGCTGGCGTTGGCCTTGGTCTCGAAGCGCACGTCGTCGAAGACGTAGAACTCCGCCTCGGCGCCGAAGAACGCCGTGTCGGCGATGCCCGTCGACTTGAGGTACTCCTCAGCCTTCATCGCGACGTTGCGCGGGTCACGGCTGTAGGGCTCGTCGGTGAACGGGTCGACGATCGAGAAGTTCATGATGAGCGTCTTCTCCACCCGGAAGGGGTCGAGGTAGGCCGTCTTGATGTCGGGGATGAGCTTCATGTCCGACTCGTGGATCGCCTGGAAGCCGCGGATCGAGGATCCGTCGAAGGCCTGGCCCTCGGTGAAGAACTCGAGCTCGACGCTTTGGGCGGGGACGTTGAAGTGCTGCATGACCCCGGGGAGGTCACAGAATCTGATGTCGACGAACTTGACGTCCTCGTCCTTGATGAACGCGAGGACCTCGTCTGGGCTGCTGAACAATCCAACCTCCTGGATGGGGGACCGGGCACGGCACAATGGCGCCGCACTCCGGAAGCGGTGATTGGGACAGTAGCCAGGCGCCGTTACCCGACCGTGACCCTCGTGTTTCGCTGATGTTACGCACTCGGGGCGCCCACGTGACCCTTCCCACGTGAGGGTGCGAGGCACGACATACAGTGTGGCCATGGTCGATCGTCGGGATGTCGGGTCGTGGCTCGAGGGGCCAGGGCGCCGCAGACCTGATGACGGCGACGCGGGCAGCGAGTATGCCGGTCAGCGGCTCGGGCTGCCGGCGCACGGTCCGGGGGCGATGGCGGGTTTCGGGCGACGCCTGGGCGCGATCTTCATCGACTGGACGGTGTGCCAGGTCATCGCCATCGGGCTCTTCACGGCGCCGCTGGGGGAGGGTGCGGCCGGCAGCTGGATCGTCCTGGCCATCTTCGCCGTCGAGAACCTCGTGCTCGTGACGACCACGGGGTCGACTCTCGGCCACCGTCTCGTGGGCATCGGAGTGCGGGGCTTCGAGGGAGCCGTGCGCCCCACCCAGGTGCTGCTGCGCACCCTGCTGCTGTGCCTCGCCATCCCGGCCCTGGTCTGGGACCGCGACGGTCGGGGACTGCACGACCGAGCCGCGGGCACCGTGATCGTCCGTCGGTGACCGGATCGTTGTGGCAACCCCTTGGTGATTCCCGGTCGCGGTGGCATCGTGGAGAGGTGACACCGAGGATCGGGGTTCCTCGACGGCGAGGGCGGCTCATCGCGACGCTATGCGTCGCGGTCCTGGCCGCTGCCATCGGTGTGGCCGCCCCGAGCCAGGCCGCTGACGAGTACTACCCCCGACCGTGGTCGGGCAGCTACGTCTTTGACGGTCATGGCTACGGTCATGGCATCGGGATGAGCCAGTGGGGCGCCTACGGCGCGGCCGTCGCGGGCAAGACCTGGTCTCAGATCGTCGCGTTCTACTACCCCGGCACGACCCGGGCCTCCCTCGGCAACCCCAAGATCCGAGTCGACCTGCGCGGGGACCTCGGGGACTCGGCTCAGTTCTACCCCGCTCCCGCTGGCGAGACGCTGACCTACACGCGTGGACCATACCAGCTCGAGGGCGGCGCCCTGCCGACCAAGGGCACCAACGGCGCGACCATCACGCGGTGGCGCATCACCGGCCCGAGCACGCAGATCAGCCCGACCGACTCGTCCTCGGTGGACCTGAGCTATCTCACCGGCTCGACGTGGACGCACTACAAGTACACGTCGCACGGTCGCTACAACATCACGTCCTCCAACGGCACGGTCACCGCGCGCACGATCGACGGGGGATCGGCGCCCGTCAAAGGCGAGTTCCGCGGCATTCGCATCCCCGAGTTCGGCCGTACCCAACCGGTGGCCTACATCTCGATGGACACCTACCTCAACGGCGTCGTGCCGTATGAGGTGTTCACCTCCTGGCCCTTGAACGCGCAGGCGGCTCAGGCGGTCGCCGCCCGGACCTATGCGGCTTACGCCCTGGACCACCCTCGCGCCCCGGGCTACTACGACATCTGCGACACCATCTCGTGCCAGGTGTTCAAGGCTCGGGCGTGGGTGACTGCGACGAGCGCTGCCATCACGGCGAGCGCTCAGACCGTGATGCTGCATGCGGGTGAGCCGGCCAACGCGATGTTCTCGGCGAGCAACGGAGGCTGGACCGTCGACGGGGGCCAGCCGTACCTCATTGCCCAGCCGGACCCGTATGACGGCGTGGCCGCCAACGGCAACCACGACTGGGTGGTCACGATCTCAGCCGCCACGATCGCGTCGAAGTGGCCGTCGATCGGCAGTCTCACCAGGCTGCGGATCACCAGTCGCGAAGGTGACGGCGAGTGGGGCGGCTATGTCAACACCATGGTGGTGGAGGGGACCAGCGGGTCGGTGACCGTGTCGGGCGACGCCGTGCGCGGAGCGCTGGGCCTCAAGTCGCGCTGGTTCCGACCGCGCCCGTCACAGGCGGCCTCGTCCTACCCGCGTGACCTCTCGGGCGACAAACGAGCCGACCTCGTCGTCAAGACCACCGCCGGGCAGCTGCGGCGGTATGCCTTCGACGCCGACGGCGGGATCGGCAGCTCGTTGCTGCTCGGGGAGGGCTACGCCAGCACCACGCGGGCCCTGACCGGCGGAGCGTGGGACGGCGATGCCCTGTCCGACGTCCTGACGCTCACGGATGCCGGCGACCTCTACCTGCGCCGGTCGACGGGGTCCGGGCTCGCGAGCAAGGAGCTCATCCGGACCGACTGGGATGTCTACGACACGGTCTTCCCGGTCGGCGACTTCTCGGGCGACGGGATGAGCGACCTCCTGGTCCGCCGGTCCGACGGGGCGCTACGACGCTTCTCATCCAGCGGTAACGGCGGTTTCGGCGCGCCGTCGGCCGTCGTGGCGACCGGCTTCGGTGGGTTCGACCTGCTCAGTGGCGCGGGGGACCTGACGGGTGACGGCTTCACGGACCTCGTGGCTCGCGAGCCGGGTGGACAGCTCTGGGTCTATGCCGGCGACGGTCACGACGGCCTGCTCGGCCGCATCGACGCGGGCACGACGTGGTCGGCCTACCGCGACGTCGTGGGGCTGGGCCGGATCGACGGTGACGACGACGCGGACCTGCTCGCCCTCGACGTCACTGGCCGCCTGTGGTTGGTGCCGGGTGACGGGTCAGGCGGCTTCGGCACGCGGTCGTTGTTGGCGACCGGGTGGACCAACATCGCGCATCTCGCGCCATGACCCCCGGCTCGGCTGGTCGCGCCACGTCCGGGCGACGGCGCCAGCTGCGTCGTCCGGGTCAGTACAGCTAGTTGAGCCCGATGCGGCCGAGGTCGGGCTTGCTCGGTACCGAGTTGAACTCGCCGAGGAGCCCGCGCTCGCGGGTCAGCAGCTGCGCGGCGAGGTCGAGCCTCGATGAGGTGTCTGGGCAGGCCAGCAGGCTCTGCCGGTCGCCGAGGTCGAGCACCATGGCGGCCGGCACGGCATACGAGAGGTCCTGCGGGGCCGTCGGCAAGTCGCGACCCTGGGCTC
>CXWJ01006664.1_pt1 | contig 16430 bp, 12 predicted proteins | sample 590841 | NCBI WGS metagenome assembly CXWJ01 (sample SAMEA3498367, study PRJEB10139) | wastewater metagenome | biome: wastewater treatment plant; material: activated sludge | place: Austria | collected 2015-01-21 | reverse complement strand
CCGGTAGGTAGGGAGTAATTTAAAAAGCTGACATAAAAGTTTGGTTTATCAATTTAAAAAAAATAATATGAGTTATTCGTTTTCAAAAAATTTTAAAGCAGAGAAAATATTTTTGTTTTTTTTCTTTTGTGGTTTAACATCAACATGCATTTTACGCGCACAAACTATTTCCATGCAAAAAACCATAGGAGGCAGCAGTTTAGACGCAATGCGTGTGGTTAGACAAACAAATGATGGCGGATATATATTGGGCGGATCATCTATATCTGATGTATCGGCCGACAAAACAGAAAACAATCTTGACACTACCGGGCAGGTTTACTCTTATGATATTTGGATTGTAAAGGTAAATTCGTTAGGAAACATACAATGGCAAAACACCTTAGGAGGTTATTGTTCTGATACGTTTACTGATATTATTGAAACTTTAGATGGCGGTTATATGTGCAGTGGCAGTTCTAAATCAACAATAAGTGCTGATAAAACGGAGGTAAATAGAGATGCATCGTTAATTACATCTGATAATTGGTTGCTTAAACTTGATGCAGCCGGAAATATACAATGGCAAAAAACTTATGGTGGAAATAATGTGGAGTATTGCACTAATATATGCCAGACGTTAGATGGTGGTTATGTAACTGGCGCTTCAACAGGTTCAAATATTTCGGGAGATAAAACAGAAAACACTTGCAATAGCACCTCTTCTTTTGACTATTGGGTTATTAAAATGGATGCAGCAGGCAGTATTCAATGGCAACAAAATATTGGTGGCGCAGCAAATGACCTGCTTGCTCGCGTGTTGCCAACGGCTGATGGCGGATATATCTGCGGAGGTCAGTCACAGTCGGACACTACGTGTGATAAAACTGAAAACCCTGTTTCTTTTTTTAAAGATGATTACTGGATTTTAAAACTTGACTCAGCCGGAAATATTGAATGGCAAAATACTATTGGCGGAACAGATAGAGATTACTTATCGGATTTAAAACAAACAGCAGACGGAGGCTACATTTGCGTGGGGCAATCATTATCAAATGCATCGGGTGATAAAACCGAAAACAGTATGGGTAGCCAGGATTATTGGGTTGTAAAATTAAATGCCTTGGGAAATATTGAATGGCAAAATACCATAGGAGGAAACAGTGGGGATATACCCTATTGCGTAATTCAAACCACAGATGGGGGTTATGCGATTGGGGGTAGTTCGGTATCGGGTGTATCGGGAGATAAGGTTGATTCGTGCCGAGGCAATAACGATTACTGGTTTGTAAAACTAAGTGCTGATGGTATTTTGCAATGGCAACGTACACTCGGTGGAACATTAAATGATGAGATGTATTCTTTAGCTCAAACTTTTGATGGTGATTTTATTTTAGGCGGTGAGTCAAACTCAAACATATCGGGCGAAAAGGCGGAGGATTGTAAAGGAGATGGCGATTATTGGATTATAAAATTAAAAAATGAAATAAATCTTGTAACCGGAAAAGTTTTTGCTGACCTTAACAGCAACGGAAACCAAGATACAGGAGAACCTAATCTTACGCATAAAACCATTACCGAACAATCTACCGGCAATATTGCCTTTAGTGAGCAAGATGGTTCGTATTCATTAGCAATTGCCGATACCGGAAATTTTAATCTTACCGCCTCTTCTTTAAACAATTTTGCTTTTTCTCCTTTAAATCATATTGCGTATTTTAATTCTTTTCAACAGATTGATTCGATAAATGATTTTATGTATCAGCCACTTTCGATGTTTAACGATTTGGGGGTAACGCTTACACCGCTATGTGTATTCAGAAATAATGCACCTGCGGATTACATGATTAGCTACATAAATAGCGGTACTACTAATTTAAATACCAGTATAGTTTTTTACAACAACCCGCATATGGTTTATTATTCAAGTAGCGTTGCACCTGCTACTGTAACCTCAGACTCTGTTGTTTGGAACATGGGAACATTAGTTCCATTTCAATCAGGAAATATTTTGGTTACGCTTATAATTAATACCGGTTTACCTTGGGGCTATCAATTGCCATCATTCGTTCTAATAAATCCTATAGCTTCAGATTTTAATATATTTGATAACATAAGTGTTGATACCTCTTCCATTATTGCAAGTTACGACCCTAATGACATAACAGTAAGTGAAGATACACTGCTTACTACAGAACTGCCAACTGCACCGTGGCTTTATTACACAATAAGATTTCAAAATACCGGAAACGATACTGCTTTTACTGTAAAGATTCTAAATCCGATTGATACAAACACTCTGCAACTTTCTTCTATTGAATATGTGGCAGGTTCTCATCCATTGTCATTAAACTGGATACCCAGAGATAAGAGCATGTTATTTACTTTCAATAATATTTTATTGCCTGATTCAAACATAAACGAGCCCCAATCGCATGGCTTTGTTAAGTACAGAATAAAACCAAAAACAAGTTTACTTGGCGGAGACAGCATTACTAATAAAGGATATATCTATTTTGATTTTAATGCGCCTGTTGAAACGAATACTGCAATAACACGCATAGTCCTACCCACTTCAATAAAAGAGTTGGCAAAAAGCAGTGGGCACTTGGCAATTTTTCCGAATCCTGCAAAGGATGAGATGAATATTCAAATCAATAACTCAAAAGCAAACAACTTAATAACTGTTTCAATTTTTGATGTTTTAGGAAATACAGTTTTAAGCAAGCAGTCTGCAACTGCTAATTGTAAATTGCCAACTGCCAACTTTTCTAAAGGTATTTATTTTGTAGAAGTAAAAACAGGTAAAGAAATTTACATGGCTAAGTTTGTGAAGGAGTAGTTTATTTTACTCTCCGCTTTTTTCCTTCAAAATATTTTTAAGGTTAGGTCGAAGCCTGCTTTTGTAAACTGCATGTGCATGTTGTTTCTTTTTGCCTTTGCGTAGTTTTATTTGTTCTTCAAGTGGAAGATTGAATATTGTCTGACACTCGGGTGTGCAGCAGCCCTGCATTTTTTGTTTGCAAGAATCGCATTGTATAAAAAGCAAATGGCAATCGTCATTGGCGCAGTTTACGTGTGTGTCGGATGGTGTGCCGCATTGGTGGCACTGACTTACCACTTCGGTGCCTATACGTTCGCCCATGCGCTGGTCAAACACAAAGTTTTTTCCAAGAAATTTATTGGGCAGGTTTTTCTCTTTTATTTCTTTGGCGTATTCTATAATGCCGCCATATAATTGGTTTACGTTTTTAAAGCCGTTGTGCTTAAACCATGCGCTTGCTTTTTCGCAACGGATACCGCCTGTGCAGTAAAGTAAAATTTCTTTTTCTTCTTTTCCTTTAACCATATCCACAGCATCGTGCATGGCTTGCCTGAATGTATCGGCATCGGGCTTAATAGCATTTTGAAAATAACCAACTTCGCTTTCGTAATGGTTACGCATGTCAATTACAATGGCACCATTATCAATAGCATTGTTAAACTCCTGCGCATTGAGGTGGTTCCCTACGTTGGTTACATCGTAGCTATCATCAGGCAAGCCATCTGCAACAATTTTATTTTTTTTGCGCACAATGAGTTTTAAAAAAGATTCGGGACTATCTTCAACAGCAATTTTAAGAGGCATGTTTTTGAGCAACGTGTTTTGCTCAAGGTAATTTAAGAACGTTTGCCAGTTGGGTTGGGGTACATTTATTTGCGCATTAATGCCTTCTTGTGCTACATAAATGCGTCCTAAAATATTTAGTGCGGCAAAATCTTTGTAAAGTGCATCGCGAAATGCATCAACATCATCAATAATTACATAGCGGTAAAAGGAAAGTGTTTTGCGCGAAAATTTTTCAGCAGCAAGTTTTTTTCTTAAGTCTTCTTTGCTGTAAATATTGCGGAGTTGCATTGTAAATTAATAATCGGGCGATTGTTCTAACTGAACTTTTGCTTTGTTCTTTTTGCGCTGCCTGTACCAGATATAAAAACCAATAGCTGCTATAATGTATGGCATGCAAAGCAGGTAAATAATTCCGGAGTTTAGTCCTAATCCTGCTGTGTATCCATGTTCAACATTAGACTCGGCACCTGCACGGCAAACACTACATTGGGCAAAAGTATTTGATGCTGCTAAAACGAGCAGTAACATTACACCAATTATTTTACTGACTTTAATCATGCATTAAGCAAGTGTGCGTTTTACTGCAACCTGTTCGTATCCTTCAATGATATCGCCAATTTTGATGTCGTTAAAGTTTTCGATGTTTAATCCACATTCAAATCCTGAAGACACTTCTTTAACATCATCTTTAAATCGCTTGAGTGATGCAAGTTTGCCAGCGTAAACAACAATGCCCTCGCGAATTACGCGCACAGCGGTGTTGCGTGACATTTTTCCATCCAGCACCATGCAACCTGCAATGGTTCCCACTTTAGGTATTTTAAATGTTTCGCGCACTTCAATGTTGCAAACAATTTTTTCTTCAAACTCAGGAGCCAACATTCCTTCCATTGCTGCTTTAATTTCGTTAATGGCATCGTAAATGATGGAGTATAACCTGATTTCAATTTCTTCTTTCTCTGCAATTTTACGCGCATTTAATGTTGGGCGAACCTGGAAACCGATGATGATAGCCTCAGATGCTGTTGCAAGCAACACATCAGACTCTGTAATTGCACCCACAGATTTATGAATTACGTTAACCTGAATTTCGGGGTTAGAAAGTTTGAGTAATGAATCGCTCAACGCTTCAATAGAACCATCCACATCACCTTTTACAATTACGTTAAGTTCTTTAAAGTTACCAATGGCAAGTCGTCTGCCAATTTCGTCAAGCGTTATGTGTTTATGCGTGCGTATGCCTTGCTCACGCTGTAGCTGTAAACGTTTGTTGGCAATTTCGCGTGCTTCGCGCTCATCTTCCATAACATTAAACTGATCGCCCGCTTGTGGCGCACCATTTAATCCGAGAATTAAAACAGGAGTAGAGGGTCCGGCTTCCTGCAAGCGCCCGCCACGCTCGTTGAACATGGCTTTTATACGACCACTGTAACAACCGGCAAGCATTACATCGCCTACTTTAAGTGTTCCGGTTTGTACCAAAATGGTTGCAACGTATCCCCTACCCTTATCGAGTGAAGATTCTATAACGGCACCCTTAGCCATACGATCGGGGTTGGCTTTAAGGTCTAGCATTTCTGCTTCCAGTAAAACTTTTTCCAATAGTAGGTCAATGTTCTTTCCCTGCTTAGCAGAAATTTCCTGACATTGATATTTGCCGCCCCAATCTTCTACAAGGTAATTCATTTTAGAAAGTTGTTCGCGTATGCGCTCGGGGTTGGCACCGGGCTTATCTATTTTATTAATTGCAAAAACGATAGGAACGTTTGCTGCTGCTGCATGGTTAATTGCTTCGGTGGTTTGAGGCATTACGCTGTCATCGGCAGAAATAACTATAATGGCTACATCAGTAACTTTTGCGCCACGTGCACGCATGGCAGTAAATGCTTCGTGACCGGGAGTATCAAGAAATGCAATTTTCTTTCCGCTTTCTAACGTTACTTCGTATGCACCAATGTGCTGTGTAATACCCCCAGCTTCACCCGCAATTACATTTGCTTTACGCACATAATCAAGTAAAGAAGTTTTACCATGGTCTACGTGGCCCATAACCGTAACTATAGGTGCACGTGGCTTTAAATCATCGGCAGAATCTTCTTTATCCTGTATGGCTTCCTGCACATCGGCAGAAACAAATTCAACGGCAAAACCAAATTCTTCGGCAACTACGGTAATTGTTTCGGCATCTAACCTTTGGTTGATGGAAACAAATAAACCCAGGCTCATGCAAGCAGAAATAATATTAGTAACCGGTACTGCCATCATTTTTGCCAACTCATTTGCCGATACAAATTCAGTAACCTTAATTACTTTCTTTTCTGACTGTTCTGCTAATGCCTCTTGCTCTGCGGCTGCAGCCTGGTCGCGTTTCATTTTGCGCAGTTTGCTGCCTTTAGATTTTCCGCCACCGCTCAATCGTGCAAGCGTAGCTTTAATCTGATCTTGTATTTGCTTATCAGTTACTTCCTGTTTTTGAGGTTCGTCTCTACGCGGGCCTCTGTGTTGCCCCGGACGGAAAGGGCCACCTTGCCCGCCACCAGGTTTTCTAAAATCACCACGAGGTTGCTGGGGTTGGTTTGTTCCCTGAGTATTATTAACGTCAACTTTTTTGTCTTTGCGCTTGCGCTTTTTCCTTCTGTCGTCAATATCGGGTGATGAAGTGGCAACAGGTTTTTTCTTTGGCGGATCAACCGGGAGTTGAATTTTACCCAGAATGGTAGGTCCGGTTAATTTTTCGCGCTCTGTACGGAAAACATCTTTTGGTTGTTCAGGCTCTTCTTCGGCCGGAGGGGTTATCGTTTCAGGTGCTGCTTCAGCAACAGTTTCCTTTACAACTGTTTCAGCTACAGGTTGCGAAATTTCTGCCAGAGTTTCTGCAACAACTTCTTCAACATCATCCTTCTTTTTTTTGCCTTTTGCTTTTGAGGTCTTTGTTGCTTCTTCAACTTTATCCTCTGTTACTTCCTCTGCCTTTTTCTTTTTGCCCTTAACAGATTTAGCCGCTTCTTCTTCAACCTTCTCGTCCTTTTTCTTAGCGCCCTTCTTGGGTTTTTCAGTTGCAGCTAAATCAATTTTACCTAAAACTTTTGGCGCTTCTAATTTTGCTTTGGCTTTAATTACCTGCGGCTCTTCTTCTACAGCAGGCACTTCCTCTTTAATTTGTTTAGCAATTTCCTGCTTTGCAGGTTTTGCTGTTTCTGTTTTAGATTTAGCTACTACCTCTTCGGCAACTTCCTTCTTAGCTTTAACTTTTAATTCTTTTTCCTTCTCCGATGCTTTTTGCTTAATGTTGAGCAATGAGCGCTGCAAGTCATCATCGCTCTCCGATTCAACTTCTTTTTGTACTTGTTTTCCTGAAGTTTCTTTTACTTCAATTACAAGATTCTCCCTGTTCTTTTTTTCGGTTGTAATATCGCGGGCATCATTTTTAGCCTGCATATCATTCTGAAATTCCTGAACAAGCAGGTGGAATGCATCGGACGTAATTTTGGTGTTAGGGTTTTTATCAACCTTTATGCCTTTCCTACTCAGGAAATCAATAATATGATCGATACCCACTCCTAATTCCTTAGTGGCTTTACTTAATCTTATGGCTGTTTTTTCTTCTGACATTTAAATCTTTTAATCGTATGTGGCAGCCGTTGCAGCTACCTTTGTTATTCCCAATTCATCTTCACCAGTTTTATTTATTCAAATTCTTCTTTGAGAATGCGCACTACTTCTTTAATGGTTTCTTCTTCTAAATCGGTTCTTGAAACAAGTTCTTCAACACTTAATGCCAATACATCCTTTGCCGTATCACAACCAATTTTCTTAAACTCATCTATTATCCAGCTGTCTATTTCATCTGCAAATTCCTCCAAATCCACATCTTCCTCATCGTCTGTATCACCATCGCGGTAAACATCAATTTCATAACCGGTTAATTTACCAGCCAACCTAATGTTGTACCCACCTTTACCAATAGCAAGCGAAACCTGATCAGGTCGCATAAATACCGATGCTCTTTTTGTTTCTTCATCTGCTTTAATCGAGGTGATTTTTGCGGGGCTCAATGCACGTTGTATAAACAAAGAAATATTGTTAGTGTAATTAATTACATCTATGTTTTCGTTACGTAACTCGCGCACTATTCCGTGTATGCGTGAGCCTTTCATACCCACACAAGCGCCAACTGGATCAATGCGGTCGTCATAAGATTCGACAGCTACTTTGGCTCTTTCGCCCGGCTCGCGAACAATATTTTTAATGGTTATTAATCCGTCAAACACTTCGGGCACTTCCTGCTCAAATAATCTTTCGAGGAATGAAGGAGATGTACGTGATAAAATAATGCGTGGCGATCCATTATGCATTTCTACTCTTTGCACCACAGCTTTTACGGTGTCTCCTTTTTTGTAGAAGTCAGCAGGTATTTGTTCATTCTTAGGTAAAATCAATTCATTGTTTTCGTCATCAATTACCAGCATTTCTTTTTTCCAAACCTGATAAACTTCTCCCGAAATTATTTCTCCTACCCTGTCTTTATACTTTTTGTAGATGCCATCCTTTTCTAATTCCAATACTCTTGAAACAAGATTTTGTCTTGCAGAAAGAACAGCTCTTCTGCCAAAATCATCCAATTTAACCTCTTCGGTAACATCTTCGCCCACTTCAAAATCAGGCTCAATTTTAATGGCATCGCTATATGCAATTTGTGTGTTTTCGTCTTCTACCATTCCGTCTTCAACAATCACACGGTTACGGTAAATTTCCACGTCACCCTTTTCTGTATTAATAACTATGTCAACGTTGTTTCCTTCACCATATTTACGTTTAATCATAGAGCGAAAAACGTCTTCCATTATACTCATAAGAGTAGCTCTGTCAATGTTTTTTGAGTCTTTAAATTCTGAAAACGACTCAATAAGTACTGAATGATTCATTGATATAATTTTAAATTTATTTTGTTTTTGTCTTTTATAATTTTGAAAATATTAATTCTACTTTGGTTTCTTTAACCTGGTTGTAATCGTAAACCATTTCTTCTTCGGTTTTAATTTTTTTGTTCCCTTCCCTGTTTATGATTGTTTCCAATATAGTAAAAGAATTTTCGGTGGCTGATTTAAGAATTCCGTTATGCAATTTACCATCATTGGTAATTATTCTTAACCGGTTACCTACTCTTCGCAAATACTGTTTATACACTTTAAGTGGTTGATCCATACCTGGGGAGCCTACTTCCAACTCATGCGTTTCTAACAACCCACTGCTCTCCAATTGCTCTGATAAGTAACGACTCATTAAAGCACACTCGTCAATAGTTATGCCTGTGGGTTTGTCAATCATAACTGCAATGCGGTTAAGTGATAGCTTAACATCCACGAGAAACTGATCAGTACCGAACAGCTTTTTTTCAACCAACTGTTTAATTTGTTCTGTATCCATTTTAATAAAAAAGGGGACGCTGTCCCCTCTTTAATCTTTAATCTTTCGATGCCAAATATAGATATTTATTGCATACAAAAAGGATTTAATATGAATAATGTACCCTTATTACCATCCATCCTTGTGAAAAGAAAGTACTAAGCTTTTCGCTAAAAGCTCCGCTATTAAATATTTTAGCCGGAATTTTTAAAAAATAAAACCACATAGCTGAACATTTACGGTTAGTTTTCGTAGAATGTTGTTTAGCATTAATAATTATTATGAAGAAGATTCTTATTGTAGTAGGCACCCGCCCCAACTTTATAAAAATTACTCAGTTTAAGAAGGTGAATAAGGAATTGGGCAATCCTTTTGAAATAAAAATTTTGCATACTGGCCAGCATTACGACAGCAAAATGGCTGATGTTTTTTTTGAACAGTTTGAAATGGAGCCTGATATTTGGCTAAACATACCGGCAGCAAGCGCCAATACACAAATGGCAGAAATAATGCTGAGGCTTGAAAAAGTAATTTTAGAAGAAAGGCCTGATTTGCTGATGGTGCCCGGAGATGTTAACTCAACATTTGCAGCGGCACTTACCGCCAATAAAATGGGTATTAAAATTGCGCACATAGAAAGTGGTTTGAGAAGTTTTGACCGCACCATGCCCGAAGAATTTAACCGATTGTTGACCGATGAGGTTACCGATTATTTTTTTGTAACTGAAGAAAGTGGCGAAAAACATTTATTGAAAGAAGGTAGACCACCATCCAGTATTTTCTTTGTAGGCAATACGATGATTGATACCATAGTTGCCTTTGAAAATAAAATTGTGCAAAGCAACATTCTTGAAACATTAGGACTTATACCCAAAAAATTTGTGCTAATGACCATGCACCGACCTGCAACAGTTGATAACAAGGAAGGCTTGGAAAAATTACTCCGCATAATTGAGTTTATAAATAAGGAAGACTCATTGGTTTTTCCTATTCACCCTCGTACTTTAAACAGGCTTGGCGAATTTGGTTTATTAGAAAAAGTAAAACAGAACAAAAAAATAATTTTAACTGAGCCATTAGATTATTTTGCCTTTCAGAAACTTACTAAAGAATGCAGTTACGTTATAACCGACAGTGGCGGAATACAGGAAGAAACTACATTTAGAAGAGTGCCGTGTTTAACTTTAAGACCCAACACCGAAAGACCATGCACTGTAGAGGTTGGAACAAATGAGCTTGTTCCTTTTGATATTAATTTAGTGGAAGGAAAAATTCAAGAGATAAAAGCAGGCAGGTATAAAAAAGGAATTATACCACCCATGTGGGATGGAAAATCTACCAACAGAATTTTAGAACATTGCATGATGGTACTTGGTTTGAGAAATACCGATAAGGTTAATGCAGGTTAAAAACCGCTTTGCCCTTTCAGACCAAACAATCATCAAATATTTTTAGTATAACATAGAATTTTATTGATATTTAGCCGCAACCTTTTCTCTTATGCAAGTTTTTTCACATAATAATGCAGACCACAAGCAGCAACTTTCGGTTTTTACCGATGAGTCGCCTTTCCAGTTTTTGCCTGCATTTACTTTGTTTAATCAGGATTATTTCAAAAGCAACCTCTCCATTTTTTTTTCTGAAAATTCTCAGAGTTATATGCCAATAAAAGTTTGGGGAAATTCCATTTTAAAATTTGGTCAAATACAACATGCACCCATAAAAAATAATATTGAGCTAAATGCTGAAGAGCAAGCCGCTTTTTACAATGAGCTAATTTCATTCTGCAAAAGCAATAACATAGTAGGAAGATTTATTCAGCCTCACCCCTACTCTATTTTAAAATCAATTCCGGCCCAAAGCAAGTATTGCAACTTTGGAACTTATATTGTTGACTTGCAAAATCAAACGGAAGAAGAAATATTAAACCGGTTTAAAAAGAACTATATAACTGAAGTAAAGCAAACCGAAAGTCGTGGTGCTGTTTGTAAATTCGGGTTTGAATATTTGAATGATTTCTATGTCTGTTATAAAAACACTATGCTTAAGGTGCGCAAATCTGTTGACGACATTGAATACTTTAAATCTCTTTACCAATATTTTGGAGACTCAAATATTACTGTGGGTGTTGTGTATGAAAATGAAAACCCAATAGGCTCCATGTTTGTAATGCATACAAAATATACAGCGCTTTATACTCATGCAGGTACAATGGGCGAAACCAAGTTAAGCGGACGCATGAAATATTTAATTTGGGAGTGCATGAAAAGATTGAAAAAAAACGGGGTGAAAAAATTTGATTTTGTAGGAGTGCGAATTAATAGCAAGGACGAGTCGTTACAAGGGATATTTAATTTTAAAAAAGGATTTGGAGGTGATTTAAAAGAAGGGTTTCTTTGGAAGATGGATTTGAATCCATTAAAAGCAAAGATTTATGATTTAACTATAAAAGTACGTAAACCATCTGAAACATTTAAAGACATAATAGACCAAGAAAACGGCAATTAGAAATGAAAACGAAAAAACTGCTTTTAAATACTTTTGATTACGAGCTTTTCTTGGGGCAGCGAAGCGGTAGTGTTGATGATTGTTTACTTACTCCAACCAATCTCGTTCTTGATGTTTTGCTAAAGCATAATATGAAAGCCATATTTTTTGCAGACACAACACATCTTCTAAAACTCAAGGAGTATGCTGCGAGATATGACAAGTGTCATCGCGATTTTGAATTAGTAAAGACACATTTGCAGACGCTGGTTCGTGAAGGACATTATGTGTTTCCACATATTCATCCCCATTGGCTTGATGCAGTTTATTTACCCGAGATAAATGAGTGGGATTTAAGTAACGTTATAAAATATCGGTTCAATTCCATTGCCAATGAAGATAGAGAAAAACTCTTTAATGGTTCTGTAAATTTGCTTTACGAAATTCTCTCCTATGTAAATCCTGATTACAAAATTGACAGCTACCGATCAGGCGGATGGTGCATTCAGCCATTTGAAGATTTTAAGCCTTTCTTTCAAAAGAATAACATTAAATATGATTTTAGTGTGCTTGGCGGTTTTTATTTGTTCAGTTCTGTTCAATTCTTTGATTTCTCCAAAGCTCCTGAAAAAAGTATCTACAACTTTAGTAATGATGTAACTATTGAAGACAAGAATGGAGAATTTACTGAGTTTAATTTATCATCCATAAAACCCAGTGCTTTTCAAAGAGCTATGCACAGGGTGTGGCTTAAAACATTGCACCGTGTTTTTAACGACCATAGTTATAACAGAGGCAAGGGTCAAATTGCGCAGCAATTAAAAAACGAAGGAGTAAAAGGTGGAAGCAAGGTGCAAAATATCTTAACCTCAAACCACGAGCGCGTATCTGTTGAATTACTCACTAAGCCAAAGGTAAATCATTACCTGAGTTACTTAGAAAAGAATGATTACATGCATTTTATTTCTCATCCTAAAATGCTTATTAAACATCACCTGAAGTCTTTTGATAAATTCTTAACCGCAGCACGTGAGCTTTATGATATTGAAACTGATTTCAGGAAAATGGTTTAAAGTTTAATACCTTCGGCATCCGAAAATTTTTTTATGAAAAAGTGGATACTTAAAGCTATTGTTCAAAAAACAATATCTTATTTTCCTTTCTCCCATCAGTTTAATTTCTTTTTTCAAAAATATATTACAAAAGGTGTTTACCTTTCAGATGAATATTTTGAAAATCGATTAGCTCATGCCGCAAATCATCTTAAAGGCTACACACAACTAACAGGTAAAAGTATTCCTGAAAGAACACTTGAACTGGGAACAGGGTGGTATCCCGTGGTACCATTTACTCTTTTCCTATGTGGCTCTTCTCAAATTCACAGCATTGATATTTCTAAACTTACCAACAAAGAAAGATTGATTACAACCTTATTGAAGTTTAAAGAATATTTTGATGACTCCGAAAAGAAAAAACACTTTGTTTCCATTCCTTTTTTACCCTATAGGTTGCAGTTGTTTAATCAGTTGACAGAAAACGCGACAACTTTATCTGAGGCAGAAATTTCTGAATGTCTTAATTTAAAACTTTCTGTAACCGATGCTACCAAAACCAATTATGAAAATAATTACTTTGATTTGGTTCACTCCAATAACACGTTTGAGCATGTTTACCCCGAAGTATTAAAGAAAATTCTTGTTGAATTTAATCGAATTACAAAAAAGAAATCGGGCGTAAATTCACACTTTATTGATATGAGCGATCATTTCGCCCACTTTGATAAATCAATTACCATTTACAATTTTTTGAAATTTTCTGAAGGCGAATGGAAATGGATTGATAACAGCATACAGCCTTTAAACCGTCTTCGATTTGCAGATTATATCAGCATGTATAATGAACTTAACATTCCTGTTTCGTTTTTTGAAAACAGACCCGGTGACATTTCCGAAGTCAAATCACTTGAAATTGATTCTGCTTTTAAAAAATACAGCTTTGAGGAAATTGCCATAAGTCATTCGCATATTTATTCTCTCAATTAACTTAACTGAAGTTAGAAAATTAAAATTTTAACTGCGCTAAAAGAAAAATAGGAACTGCCCTACTTTATAAAATTCCTCCAGATATCATTACCCAATACAAACACCATCAGCGATAACAAAATTACCATTCCAACAATTTGTGTTTTTTCCATAAACGCATCGCTAAATTTTCTGCGCGTTACGCTTTCAATCAAAAGAAATACCACGTGTCCGCCATCTAAAGCGGGAATAGGTAAAATATTCATAAAAGCAAGCACCATAGATAACAAGCCTGTAAGCGCCCAAAAGCGCGACCAGTTCCAAACACCGCCAAACAATTGTGCAATGCCTATGGGGCCTTGCACACTTTCCTGAAATTTTTCTTCGCCTTTAAATAATTTTTTAAACCCTTTTGCATTGCTAACCAATGTTTCAACTGCATCGCTTGTTCCAAAAGCAATGGCTGATGAAAAAGTATATGGCTGCATTTTATAGTCAGGACTTATGCGCGAGTTGGTGTAATGTCCAATTCCTATTGTGCCCTTTTCGCTAACGGGAACTATTAATTCTATAGGTTTTTTCTCTCTTTCTATAGACAAAGCAATGGTTTTACCCTTTGCAGCAGATAGTTCCTTTAACAGGAAATCTCCTGTAGGTATAGACTTGCCGTTAACTGCCACAATCTCATCACCTTCTTTTATACCGGCTTTTACCGCATTACCTGCCTCATCAACACTTAAAATGTTGTATTGTAATGGTCCGCTACCAATAAAATTCCAACTACCCGTTTCGTTTACTTTTCTGTAAAAATTATCAGGTACTTCTATTTCCAATAACTCGCCATTGCGTTGCACGGTTAATGTAGCGCCAAACAAAACACGGGTTGACAGCACATCATCAAACCGCTCAAAACTTTTTCCATCTATGGCAGTAATTTTATCTCCTTGTTTAAGACCAATTTCTTCGCCAAGTTTATATACGTAAATTCCGTTTTTTACTTCTGCATTGGGTAAATATTCCTGCTTATAATGCAAAAGGATAAAGCTAAAAATAGCAATGCCCAATACCACATTCATTGCCACACCTGCAACCATTACAATTAAACGCTGCCATGCAGGTTTGCTTCTGAACTCCCACGGTTGAGCGGGTTTAGCCATTGCTTCTTTATCTAAAGACTCATCAACCATGCCTGCAATTTTTACATATCCACCCAATGGTAACCAGCCCAAGCCATACTCGCACTCGCCAATTTTAAATCTAAATAGCCTTATTCCCCATGCATCAAAAAACAAATAGAATTTTTCGACTTTAATGCCAAACATGCGGGCTGCTAAAAAATGTCCTAACTCATGCAACGTTACCAATATGCTCAACGATAAAATCAGTTGGGCAGTCATTACTAATCCATTCATTTATTAAAGTGGTTTTTTATTTTAAAATTATTTAGTGCCGAAGGTATAACTTTTTGTTTTGGCTAATAATAGATAAAGCGAGCATTCGTGTTTCCGAATCTGTTTTTACGTAATCTTCATAAGCAGGGTTAGCAATAAACGGAATTTTTTCCATGCACTTTTCAATAACCAAACTCATTCCTGTAAAACTGACGTTGTCATTTAAAAATTCCTGTACGGCAATTTCGTTAGCTGCATTTAATATACATGGCATGTTGCCATCATCTTTCATAGCTGATATAGCTAACTTCAGGTTAAGGAATGTTTCCATATCAGGTTTCTCAAATGTAAGTTGAGGGTAATCCATAAAATTAAATCTTGGAAAATCAGATTTTAATCTCTGCGGATAACCCAATGCAAATTGAATTGGTAATTTCATATCAGGCAAACCCATTTGTGCTTTCATGCTTCCATCCATAAACTGCACAATAGAATGAATGATAGATTGTGGATGTACAATTACATCTATCTGTTCGGGCAATAAATTAAAAAGCCATTTGGCTTCAATCATTTCCAAACCTTTATTCATAAGCGAAGCAGAGTCAATGGTAATTTTTGCGCCCATACTCCAGTTAGGATGTTTTAATGCTTGCTCTTTTGTAACTGTTTCTAAAAAAGTTTTATTCTTTCCTCTGAATGGACCGCCTGATGCGGTGAGGTAAATTTTTTCAATTGGGATGTGGAACTCACCTAATAGACATTGAAAAATGGCGGAGTGTTCTGAGTCAACCGGGTAAATGTTTACAGCTTTTTCTTTTGCTAACTTAGTAATGATGTTTCCTGCCACAACCAGCGTTTCCTTATTAGCGAGTGCAATATTTTTTCCGGCATTAATTGCAGCAATAGTTGGTTTTAGCCCTGCATAACCAACCATAGCCGTTAAAACAATATCAATTTCATCAAACGCCACACATTGCTCTACCGCTTCAATGCCTGCATAAACTTTTACAGGCTCGGCAGCAAGCGCATCTTTTACATACAAATATTTTTTGCTATTGGTAATTACAACTGCATTGGGCTTAAATTCTTTTGCCTGTGCAATTAGCAAATCGGCATTGCTATGAGTGGTAAGTAATGATACTTCAAAAAAATCGGGCTGGCTTCTAATGGAATCTAAAGCCTGCGTACCAATAGAACCGGCAGAACCACAAATGGCAATTTGTTTTTTCAATCTTTAAATTAATTTCCCTGCAATAATATTGAATTAACAAAGAACAATTTAAATCCAAATCAGTTTACTTCCAACTTTGGTGTGCCAACAAATTTATTGCGAGCATTTGCAATAATGCCTGCCACTTTATTATTTATTAAAAATATAGCTACTGCATAGCATACAATTAAAAAAGTAACAAACGGTGTTGCAGGAAATAAAAGTGCCAGTATAATAAACAGCACATTGTAAGAAATCATTATAAAGGTGGTGCCACGATGCCCGAACTGATGTCTCGCAATCATGTGGTGTATATGGCTGCGGTC
>CXWJ01005314.1_pt1 | contig 16444 bp, 17 predicted proteins | sample 590841 | NCBI WGS metagenome assembly CXWJ01 (sample SAMEA3498367, study PRJEB10139) | wastewater metagenome | biome: wastewater treatment plant; material: activated sludge | place: Austria | collected 2015-01-21 | reverse complement strand
CCGCAACGACGCCGGCCCCAACGACACCGCCCGCCGCGCCTACGCCGAGCGCGAAACCGTCAATGAGCGCGAGACCCTGGCCCTGCGCGAGCAACTGCTCACCGACTCCGAAATCAACGTCGTCGCAACCGCCGCCACGTTGCGCATCGCCGAAGACCGCCGCCGCTACCTCGAAACGATGGTGACATTGACCGTCAACCGCGCCGCCAACGACGCGCTCCACATCGCCTACGCCGACAACGGCGACCGCGACCCCATCGGCGTCCTGCCCACGCTCAACGGCGACGACGAAACCGAACTGCCGTTCTAAGGAGATCATCATGCTCGCCATATTCAACCACAACGGCCGCCTCATTTACGACGCCGACACCGGCATCAAGTACCACTACATCGCCGCCGACGGCAGCAACCCGTCGGCCATCTACTTCACCTTTCCGACCGGTCACACCGACGACTGGCACGGCGAAGCGGCCGACGCGGCGTGGCGGCAACTGGCCGCTTGCGCCATCCGCAACCAGGCCGACATGCCGCCCGCGTCGCCGGCCGCGACCGTCCGCTTCATCGACCGCTACACGCCGGAGCGTGAGCAATGTTCGCCGTAATGGAGGAACGCATGACCGATTATTTAGACGCCATCGACCGCGCCGAGAATGCCGCCGACTTCGACGAATTGGCCGCCGCCCTCATCGCCGTTGCCGCCGAGCGCGGCTTTAAGATAGAGGTCACGCCGCGCGATATTGTCATCGACTGTTGGCCCGCCGGCGACCGCAGCATGATGAGAAGCGCCGTGCAGCACACTATCACCGCTGAAATCTTATCGGATTTGATCACCTATTTTGAAAACTCAGAGGAACCCATGAACATCTACAGTACCGATTTATTCAAGTACTTGTCTGGCGACATGATCGGCCAGAACACCATCGTGCTTACCATCACCAAGTTCACCGAAGAGAAGATGAGCGCCGGTGGCCGTGGTGAGCAAATCAAGCAGTGCCTTCACTTCAAGGAACGTGATAAGACGATGGTCTTGAACAAGACCAACGCCAACGCCATTGCTAAGGTACTTGGCCCGGAAACCGACCAATGGGCAGGCGGCCGCATCACCCTGGCCGCGCCCGTCATTGACGCCTTCGGCCAGCAGCGCCGCGCCATCCGTGTCATCGATGTCGAGCCGCCCGACGTGCCGCTCAAGCCGCGCCCGACCAACGGCAACAGCTAATCAGGTAGGGCCGGGGAGTGACTAACCGGCCCCAAGGAGAGATGAGAACGATGAGCACTTACGGAACCGCCGACTATTGGCAACAGATGTACCAAGAAGAGCGCGACCGCGCCCAGCGCGAATCTTACGCCGAATTTGACCGGCGCAAACGCGAACGGAAACAGCGCGAGCAAGAACGCGAGGAAAACCGTCAATACCATCGCCGCACGGCCACAGATTGGTTCGACGCGCTCAGAAAACAGGCCGCGCTCTTCCAGGAGTTCCACGACGAGGAGCGGCTCGACGCAGAGAAGTATGGCATCGATGACTTGCCGCCATACTTCGGTGACAGCGCGGCAGCCTGTAATCGCGGCTGGCATATCCTGGCCGAGGAGATGGCCGGTTTCACGCAAGATTTCGAGCAAATCCGCGTACAAATCGAGGCGCTGGAACAGAAGCACCGCGATCTACGCGCCCAGGCCGTTGTCGCCGCCGCCGTCAGGCTAGAGTCCGAAGCCGAGAGCCGCGACGGCTGGCTATCGGTTGCCCGCGCTCTCAGTGGCACACCGGATACCGAGAGCGCCTTAAGCGCCTGGCTGAATTGGTAAACCCATGCACCACTGCCCCGCACGAGACGGGCAACGTCACCCCCGGCCAGCCTCCCGGCTAGACGGCGGGGCGGTGAGACTTTAGAAGACACAAGATGAATAAACCATCTAATCTCTCCGTCACCGATCTATTCTGCGGTGCGGGCGGCAGCAGCCTGGGGATGCACGCAGCAGGGGCCGACGTCATCCTGGCGCTCAACCATTGGAAACTGGCGGTCGATAGCCACAATGCTAACTTCCCGGACACCGACCACGACTGCGTGGACGTGTCGGCCACCGACCCACGCCGCTATCGCTCCACGAATATCCTGTGGGCGTCCCCGGAATGTACCAACCATTCCATCTCCAAAGGGCGGAAGCGCAAGAGCCAGGCGCAACTGGAGCTATTCGGCCGCGTCATCGACGACCCGGCCGAAGAACGCAGTCGGGCGACCATGTTTGACGTGCCGCGCTTCGCCGAGTACCACGACTATGATGTGGTGGTGGTCGAAAACGTGGTGGACGTGCGCCACTGGCGGCTATGGGATGCCTGGCTGCACGCCATGCACCTGTTGGGATACGACCACCGCGAGGTGTACTTCAATTCGATGTTCGCCCATCTCGACCCGGCGACCGTGCGCGGCACGGCCGACTTCGCTCCCCAGAGCAGGGACAGAATCTATGTGGTGTTCTGGAAGCGGGGCGACAAGGCCCCTGACCTGGAGTTCCGGCCGGTGGCCTGGTGCGGCAAATGCGTCGCCGACGTGGAAAGCGTCCAGTCGTGGAAGAACGGTCGGCGCTGGGGACGCTACCGACAGCAGTACGTCTATCGTTGCCCGCGTTGCGCGGTCGAGGTCGTGCCATACCATTTCGCTGCTTGGAACGCCATCGATTGGTCGTTGCCGGCCGAGCGCATCGGCGACCGGAAGCGACCGCTCAAGGAGCGGACGATGGCCCGTATCCGCAAGGGGTTGGAGAAATACGGCGGTACGTGGCTGGTACTGGATTTGGCCTACGGAGACGGTGATCGGGCACGGCCGATGCTGGCCCCATTCCCAACCCAGACCGGCCGCCAGACCCACGGCATGGTCACGCCCCAACTCGTCAGCGTGAACTACTATGACGACCGGACGATCCCCATCACCGAGGCGTCCGGGACGCAGACGACCCAGAATAAGTTCGGGTTGCTCATGCCGCAGATCGTCACCTTGCGCGGAACGGTCGGCGGGATGCAGCCGCCGCAGGGGGTAGATGAGGCGCTGGGGACGATCTCCGCCGGTGGAATCCACCACGGCTTGCTCCTACCGATGGTGATGGCCCTGGGCGGCCGTCAGAACGCCGACGAGCCTCGCGCCGTGTCGGCCGCGTTGCCGACCCAGACGGGAACCGAGACGTTCGGGGTGATCACGCCGTTCCTGACGAGCTACTACGGAACCGGCGGCGAGCGGGGTGCGGCCGAGGAACCGTTGGCAACGCTGACCGCGCTGGACAAACACGCCCTGGTCATGCCGATGCCGTTCCTGGCAATGAACTACTCGCCGGGCTACACGCGGCCGGCGACGGAACCGACCGGGACGATCACCGCCGACGACCATCATAGCGTCGTCGTGCCCCATCCATTCTTTATCGGTTACGTCAACGGTGACGGCCCGCCTCACAGCATGACTGAGCCGTTGTTGACGCTCCACACCGAGAACAACGCCGGACTGGTCTTCCCGCTGTCGCCGCCGGTCGTCGAGGAGTGCGGCTTCCGTATGTTGCAACCGCACGAGGTCAAGGCCGGGATGGGCTTCACCCGCGACTACCGGCTGCTCGGCGCGAAGCGCGACCAGGTGCGGATGGCCGGCAACGCCGTCACCCCGCCAGTGGCGAAGATGCTGATGCGCCGCATATTGTCCACATTTGAATGATCAACAGGATAACACCATGCTCGCCCAGCTCATCCGCGAAAACCTACGACCGACCAGGCGCACCGTCCGCCCCCTGCGCGGCGGCCTCATCCTCATCTTCCATCCCAGCCAGAGCACCTTTGCCCACCTTGTCGCCGTGCGGCAGGGCGTAGAGCCGAGCGACAAGGAACTGGCCGTGTTGCGCCGCGAGATAGTCGCCGCCGTGGCTGAGCAACCGCTTGTCACCGTCGGCGACTTCGAGAGATTGCCGGCGCGTGACGGCTATCAGGCGGCCGAGATATGGATCAACTTCCCGCCGGTGCGCGAGGCAGAGAGCGATTAAATTAAGCTTCTTTAGTCTAACTATGGCGCGGCCGGTCAGTCGGCCGCGCCCTTCCCCACAGGAGCACTCATGCCCAAGCCAACCCCAAAACGCCGTTTCGATGCCCAGGAGCAAACTATCTACCGCGACCTACGCGCCGCCCTCACAAAGCCGATCATCTTGTTAGAGATTGTTGATGGTTGTTGATAGTTGCCAACCATTGGTAGTATACTCTTCAGAAGAGTGACGGTGCGAAACACCCCTTCGCATCACGAGGAGAACCCCGCCGTGTGGGACAGAGCAAAGGCAATCGAAGCGGTTGTTTATCTGGCGAACAGAATAGACGACCCGACGAAAATGAAAATATTCAAGCTCCTGTATTTCGCGGACAAGCTCCACATGTCCCGGTATGGTCGCTTCATCATCGGCGATTATTACGCTGCTATGAAGCACGGCCCAGTTCCAAGCGCGACCTACAATATCGTTAAGGAAGTGGAAGCGGGTAGAGAAAACAGTGCCTTTTCATTACCGGACGCCCGGAGGATTTCTGCGAAAAGAAAGGCCGATCTACGCGAGTTCAGCGAAACCGACATTGAATGCCTTGAGGAAACCTTACGCATCTACGGCCGAGCTTCGGCCACCCAATTACGAAAGCTCAGCCATAGCGATGCGTGGAATAAAGTTACGGATGACGGTCGAATGTTCGACGATGAATCCGGTGGCCCTCAAAGCGTCCCAATACCATTAGGGTTCATCGTTGACGAACTGCCGAATGCACCCGCTGTTCGGGAGCTACTTCAGACAGAGGGGTATCTTCCACTTACAGAATAAGCCACTTGTCATTTCATCTTCTCACGGTGTAAAATGTGGGGGATGAACGATGTATCAATACAACGATTCGAGGCGCTGACTTAGCGCCTCTTTTCAAATCGAGTGATGGAGGACACCTGTGACCACTCAAATTAAGAAACCTGGGAAGCAGAAAGGTCGCTTCGGGCGGGAAGCGACCTTTCAATTGACGACAGAGCGGTGCGGATATTGTCTGTGTCTCCCCGTATCTTAGCATACAAAGCCAAGAAATCAAGACACTAGACAGTTTAATCGCGGTCGTCATCATGCCTCCCTAATTAACGAGGTGATTGATGAACGATGTCGAGACTTGGGGTATTTACCATGTCGATTTTAATCATGTCGGGAAATACTTCATCGCCTTATTGCGCGTAGAGGAAGACGACGGCTTTGGTTTTCGTCACTTCTACTGGATCGGGTGTTGTATCAATACCGGCAGACAGAACGCCGGCGATGAGACCTTCCATATGTGTGACGTTGAGATAACTTATAATCTCAACTCTCCACCTTTACAGCGGAGATCGTATGTAAACATCGGCCGAACGGAAAAGGTCGCCGAGCGCGAGCTGGCAAAATGCCTGCACACCATTGATAGAGGAACCCAGAATCGGATCAGGGAAAGCGCCCAGGTTTGTCGGGCGCTACCGGATAAACTCAAGGATGCAATTTGCGCCCTTCCGACCCGAAGATAAATACGCCCGCTCCGCCAGGAGGGGAGCAGAGCGGGCGTTGGAATCGACCAGAGGGGAGGAGCCAGGCCCCCGGCCGGAATTCCTCCATCAGACCGTCGCCGACCGTTTCAGCAGCGAGTACACCCCCTGCGACCCGGCCGCGGCGGCCACGAACGCCAGGAACACGTCACGCACAGCCACGATCCAATCCGCCGGGCACACCTGATACGCCGCGCATTTCACCCCGATCACGCCGATGGAGATGAGCGCCACGGCCAGGGCCATCATGCCGCGCTTCTGCGACGCCGTGAACTGCTCCCACCACGTATTCAATTTGGGAAACCATTCCAGCAGCAGCGACACGACGACAGCCACCAGCGCCGCCGTCGATACGTTCTCAATAGTCTCAGTCAACATTACAATATCTCCTTGCCCGTTCGGGCGATTATGATACCTGCCCTTCCAGCAGGTCGATTAACTCTTGCAACTCGGCGCGCGCCGCGGCCGTCATGCCCATGCCCGCGCTAATCAGATCGTGGCCCACGACAAGCCGCTCCTCGGCCGTGCCGATCTTGCCCCACACCACGGCGATCCGGTCGATGATCGCGCGCACGTCCAACCCCGGCGGCTCCGGCTCATCATCGCCGCCATCATCCGGCGGCGGCTCGCCCGGCACTGGCCCTAGCGCGCCAATGACCCGACCATCCACGCCCGCGCCGACAACTGGCGACTCAGGCAACGGCCGATAATTGTCGATGTCGAAACCGACCTCAGCCGTGCCCCACTCAGCCACCAGCACGGCCGCCGGGTCGGTGAGCATCAGGTCGCCGACTATATCCCCCTCGCCGCGCACGTCGGTCGTCGGTCGCACCGTCCAACCGTTGTGATGGAACTGAATCCGCGCCGCCGCTCTGGCCGCGATGACCGCCCCGGCCGGCGCGTTTGTCCAGTCGATGACGTTATGCGCGAACTCGGCCGCGCCGTGCGGCCGGCCCTGCTGATTCTCGGCGATGTCCAGGCCGCGCTCGGTCTGCGGCCCGGCCACGAACGTATTGCCGACAATGCGCGTGGCCTCATCCAGTGAGGTGTTGTAGTTATGCGAGTTGTTGCGCACCTGGAACAACGTACCCGCGCCAACGACCACGTTGCCCGCGATGACATTACCCGCCGACGGCCGAAACGACTGCGACGCGCCCCGCTCATCGCCGATGATGATCCCGGACGGCGCATCGTCACGGTCACCGACCGGCTTCCGTGCGCCGCTCCAGACGACGACATTGCCCTCGATGACGTTCTCCTGTGCGCAATTCACGTAGATACCGACGTGGGCACAGTTGATCACCCGGTTGCCCTTGACGAGGTTGCGCCGGCTGTTTCGGTCAATGTTGATGCCCTCGCCTAACCCGTTGACGATGGTATTTTCCTGAATAACGCTATCCACCACGTCGGTGAACAGAAACGACCCGTTGACGCGGCCCGCGCCGGTGACAAGCCGCTCCAGGCCAACATCCTGGATTAGGTTGCCCCGGATGATCAGGCCAACGAACACCATGCCGGTCGGCGGGTTCGCGCCCAGGCCACCCTTGTAGCAGTGGTGGATATAACAATCCTCAATCGTTACATCCGACCTTTCGCCCTCATCCGGCCTGACGGCCGCGCCCGAACCGACGCCGATGCCACGGCCGGGGCAGTTGCGGACTTCCAGGCCGCGCACGATCACGCCCCGCGCGTCGGCCGAAACCACGCCACCGAACGTATCAGTGACCGATTGCCCATCCCAACCGCCGTCGATGATAGGCGCGTGACCCTCGGCCGCCTCGACGGTGATCGCCTTGTCGATGCGCACCGGCTCACGATACACCCCGGATAGGACGCGCACCACGTCGCCCGGCGCGGCGGCAGCCACGGCCACGCCAATGGACTGATACTGCGCCAATTCGCCTACTGTTAATACTGCCATAGCTATCCTCCGTTCAACGTCGCCAACAGCGCCACAATCGCCGACAATGTGATCAGGTGCAACAGCAACGATGTCACGCCGCCGATGATAATCAGCGACGACCAACCCGGCGGCCGGGCCGTGCGGCGCTCGACGGTATCGAGGCGCTGGGAATTTTTCATCACCAGGCCGTACAACCCGCCGCCGTTGCGCTCCTTGCTATTGCCGTACAATGTCCGCTGGATGTCGGTCACCGTTTCCTCCAGCGACTCAAGCCGCATATCATTCACAAGCCAACCCTGCTCGCTTACTGACTACCTGTTCATCCGGTCAGAAACTACGCATCTCCCGGTACGCCCAGAGCGGCCAGCGACTCGACGCCGCCGGCCTCCTCAATCATTTGCAGCAGCGCCCGGCGCTCGGCGTCGCTGAGTCGTTCCAGCGTCGCCGCCGCGCCCTGCTCGGCCAGGCGCTTGTCCAGTGCGGCGTGAACCTGACGCATCTCCTCGCGGATTGCCGTCTTCTTCTCGTCCAGCTCGTGGCTGTATTTTTCCAACTGCTCGACCGTCATCCCGGTTAGGTTTTTCATCTCAATCAATCTCCTTGTTCCTGCTTAGGCGGGGCCACGGATATACGCGGCGTCCCAAATACCGTCTGATTAGCGATGCCCGCCGCGTTGTCGCCACGGATGTATCGCCGCAAGTCTCTATTCCAGGCCGCTTCCCTCGCGGCCTCGGCTAGAATATCCGGCCGGTTGCTCAGGCCGATGGGGAAGCCGACGCGAGTGAGGATCGCCTGATCAAAGATGATCTGTATCGCGTTGGCCTCCTCTTCGGCCCGCTTGCCCTGCACGTACAGCGCCCGGCTAAGGTCGAGCGCCGCCTGCCACGGCAGCGAGAAGAGCAGCCGGCCGTTGTGCAGCAGCAGCACGCGGTCGCCCTCCTGCCGCACCGTCACCTGTTTCATTTCACCCGGCAGGATGTCCATCTTACAGCTTGAAAATCCTGTCCGAGCCGTTCGACCACGTGACGGTGATGTCGCCGCCGTTGGGCGTCACCGGCAACCCGGTGGCTGTGTCGATGTTGAAGATCAGGCGGCTGGTCGATTCCGTGCCCGTGTCCTTGTAGCCGTCGATGCTCTCGCACGGGTCGCCGGTCACGGCCGAAAACGTCACGTCGGCCGCGTCGGCCACGCCGCTGGTCGTCGTCTTGCTGCTCAGCGCCGCGCTGGTAGCCACCCGCGACCCGGCCGCCCGGTCGTCGATGTTGTCATCGACCGCCAAATCAATGGTGTCGTCGGCCTCGTCAATGAGCACGATCTTGATCGTGTTCGCGTCCCAGTCGATGTCACCGGCCAGGAAGCCCTCTCGGCCCTTGTCATACAGTGCATTTGCCATCTTATTTTTCCTCTACTGTGATCTCAATCGTGCCGTCCAACGTCTCGCCGTTGACGGCCGTCACAATCCGGTTCGTCACCTTATAGGTCGTTCCCACTACACCGCCGGAGAGTTTCACCCCGGCCGCCTTCGTCATGCTCATGGCGTCCGCCTCGGCCAGGCCAGCCGGCACAGTCCAGTCGGATGACACGATGCTGTCGGCGGCAAAGACACCATCGCCTTGCAGCCGCTCTGTCCAGTCTACGCCGAACCACTCGATTGACTGCGGGTCTTTAGTGAACGAATTCTGCGCCATCATTCCTCCACGTGATAAACGCGCCGCTTAAACGGCACGGCGTACACCTGCCCCTCGGCCGCCACCCGGTAGACGCGATTGCCGGCCGCCACGCAGTAGATGTTGAGCGACGGCAGGAAGCGGGCGACCAACACCAGCCAACCGAACGCCTCGCCCGACGGGATGCCCAACGGCCCGATAGCCACCGGCCCGACGGTCAGCGCCGCGCTCCCGAACATCTCGACCGACACGACGGCCGCGGGCGTCACGACAATCGCGCCGCGTCCAATCAGGCTCAGGCCGATGCTCTCCAGACTGGCAATGCCGTCGGGGGAGAGGGCCACCCCGCCCGGCACAAGCGCGGCCAGCCCCACGCCCTCGCCCGACGGGATGCCATCCGGCGCGACGGTCGCCATCGCCGACAGGGCAGGGGCAGCGACCGCCTCAAGCGACCCGACACCATTCGGCGCGATGCCAGCCGCGCCGGGCACGACGGTCGCCGCGCCGACGCTTTCGGCCGAAACGACGCTCGCGCCCACGGTGACGCCGACCACGCCCGACAGAGTGACCGCGCCGACGCTCTCAGCCGATGCAACGCCCGACGGCGTGACGGCCACCGCGCCGGGTGTTACCACAGCCGCGCCGACACTTTCGACCGATGCGACACCATCCGGCGCGACCAGCAGCGTCCCGGCCGTCACCAGCGCCGCGCCAAACGCCCCGGCCCCGGCCACCGAACCGGCGACGATGACGACCCCGCCGGGCGTGACGACGGCCGTCCCGACGCTTTCGCCCGATGCAATCGCGGCGGGCGTGACGGCCACCCACGTGGTCAGCCCGGCCGGCCCAAACGCCTCGCCCGACGACACGCCGCTGGGCAGGATGGTGATCGCCCCAATCTGGACGCCCGGCGCGCCGACACTTTCGGCCGTGGCGACACCATCGGTGACGGTAATCTCGAACTCGACGATGACCGCCACCCCGCCAAATACCTCGCCCGACGGGATGGCCTCGGCGCTGACGACCGGCCCACCCACCGCGACGACCGCGCCCACCGACCGGAAGGCGCTGGCAATCTCGCCCGCCTCGGCCACGGTCTGGGTCGTGGTGAGTAACGGGTCGGCGACGATCTCCTGTGTGGCGACGCCGTTCACCACGTCAACCGTCGTCGCGCCGGGGGCAACGGCCGCCTCGCCGTGCGCCTCGCCGCTGGGGATGCCTTCGACCGTCACCGTCTGCGCCGTCGCGCCGATGACGTAATCGATGACCAGCCGCGGGCGGTCGGTCGCGCTGTCGGCCATGTTGAAGCGGAATAGCCCGCCCGCGCCGTTGTCGTGCAGCACGATCAGGATGTCGCTCACGCCCTCTGTCCACCCCGGCAGGCTCAGCACTTCCTGGAACGCCGCCGCCAGGTCGGGCGACTGGTTGTACTGGTTCAGGCCGATGTTTGCGGCGCTCCAGACCGCGCCGTTCTCTGTCAGGGTGCGCCCGGAGATGTCGCCCGCCGTGGCCGAGAGCGCCGCCGGACTGGCGCTCAATTCCAGTTTGGCGGTCAGGATCGGGTCATCGTACAGAAAGGTGAACAGTTGCAGATAGGTGTGGATCGCCGTCGCCCCGGCGGGTACGGGAATGTCGGGGAAACGGAATGCGGCATAGGGTTGGGCGGCGTTGACGTTGCCCGATGTCGTCGTCAGGTACATGCTGCCGTTCGAGAATTCCAGCGCGTCGTCGGCGCTGTCGTTGAGTGTGGTTGTGAAGCGGTTGCCGCTCAACGTCGGCACACCGAACGATTCGACCCCGCCGATGGCGTTGGGCGCGAGCGTGGCCGACCCGCTGGAAACAGTCACCCCGTTGACGTTCGCATCCGACGTAATGCCCACCGGGGTGATGGCGACCGCGCCGGGGGCCAGTGCCGCGCCGCCAAACGCCTCGGCCGTGGCGATGTCACCGGCCACGATGCCGCCGACGGCCGACAGGACGGCCGCGCCGATGCTCTCGACTGTGGCGATGCCGTTGGGGGCAATCACAACGCCGCCCGTCGCAAGGGCGGGCGAGGGCACGCTTTCAACCGAACCGACGCCGTTAGGGGCGACCGTCGCCCCGGCCCCCAACGCGGGCGAGCCGAGGCTCTCGGCGCTACCTACGGCCGACGGGGCGACAGCGACCGCGCCCTGAACGACCGTCGGTGTGGGAACGCTTTCGCCGGTAGCCAGCGATGACGGGGCAACAACCACCGCGCCCCGCCCGACAACCGGCCCAGGGACGTTTTCGGCAGTTGCCAATGACGACGGCGCGACCGTCGCGCCCTGGGCCACCGTCGGTGTGGGTACGCTCTGCCCGGTCGCCACCGAAGACGGGGCCACCACGACCCCGCCCGTCGTCACGACCGCCGACGGCACATTGCCCGCCGAGGCGATACTGCCCGGCAGCACCGACACCGCCCCGCGTCCCACCGTCGCCGCGCCGATACTCTCCAGCGACGTGACACTGCCGGGCGCGACAGCCACCGGGCCGGGCGCGGCCGTAGGCGAGGGAACGTTGCCGGCCGACGCAATCGCGCCGACGGCGGCGATGTTCAGGCCCAGCCCCAGGCTACCGAACGCCTGGGCTGTAGCGATACCCGCCGACGGGGTGATGCTCTGCGGCGCGGCCGACGCGGGCAGGAATTCGACCATCACCCCAACGTGCCGGGCGGGCGTGATGCTGCACAGAGCGTAACTCCCGGCTCTCAGGTTACTCACTAGGACGGCATTGGCGACGTATCCCCCGGCCCCCGCCACTTCGTTGCTACTGTTGCCGTCGTTGAGGTCGTAGATTTCTGTCGCCGGATTGTCGCCCAATTCCCACGTTGGCCCATTGTTGGAATTGGCCGACGCCGCCACAATCGCCATACCGCCTGTTGTCACCCCGGTTTCGGTGTACAGATTCACGGTATTCGTGGTGTTACTGACGCTCTGCGTCACGCCGACCGATGTGGCCTGAGCCACACCGTAGAGGGTAATTGCTCCCACAATCGCCCCGGCCATCGACGCACTGGGCGTCACCACGATACTGGCCGTCGAAACCGACGGGTTTACCAGATACCAGATACCCACATAATTCGACCGGCTGGTGCTCGTCCCCGTCGCTATCCGGCCTTCGGTCAAAGACACACCGCCGAACGTCACGCCATCCACTGTAATGCCGTTCTCATTCGACCGGAGCAATGAAACCAGCACAACCAGCACGCGGTTACTACCCGACGCAACGTTATACGACGCCAGTGTGTAACTACTGGCGTTCGTCGTCGAGCGCGTTGACTGCGGATTGCCGGTCGTGATCGCCATCGTCTGTTACTCGGCCGGGGCCTCTTCCTGACCGGCGGGCAAAGCGGCCGGGGCTGTGATCTCGGCTAACAGTTGGTTTAGGGCGGTAATCGCGCCCTGCTGGGCGACGATCTGCCGGTTCGCGTCCTCAATGAAGGCGGATAGCTCCTGTTCCAGGGCCGCGATCTTGTTCCTCAGCACGTCGATAAAGTGATTGCTGTCCATAAATCCACTCCTGTTTTACGTCGCGCTCGCCAATTCGCGGGTCACGCCATTGGTGAATCGCGCATACAATTTCTGCACCCCGGCCACTTCCTGCGCCCACAGGTACACAAATCCCGTCGGCGGCGCGCCCGCCGAAGATGTCCGTTGTTCAAACAGTATCGCCCCGCTGCTCGGCGTTTGTGTGGTATCCCCGACGACGATGCCCGTACCAGTTTTGAGCGCACTGTTAGTCGTAATCGTGCCGCTGGTCGAGAAGCTGGCCGCGCTCATATGCTCGGCCACGGCCAGATTGCCCAGCACGCCGACCTCGCTGGCCTTCAGGTCGATGCGGTCGCCGCCCGACGCCGACGGGTCTTCGTAGATGTCGATGCCCGTCGCGGCCAGGACATCGCCGAAGGACGGCCGCAGGCCCAACGACAGCCAATAGTACGTATCACCGCGCACGGCCAGGGCGGCCACGTTCGCCCCGTTCGCTTTCATCCAGCGGATTGACCGCTCGGCCGGGAATGTCGTCGAGCCGTTCAGCAGCGTCAGGCCGCCGGTGAATAGCCGGATGACCCGTTCCGCGCCGCTGTAGATCGACAGGTCAACGTTTCTGAGGGTCACGCCCGCATCGGACGCAACGATGTAACGCGCGGCCGTCGTCGTGTCCGACAGGTCAGTGCCCGCCGCGATGCCCCACTGCTCACTCAAGCCCAGCACGCCGTCGAGATTGCCGACCCGCACGCGCGGCTTAATCGTCGGCGGCGTGCGCAGGTCGCCGCTGCCCGGCCACGGGGCCAGCGAGGCCAGCGACGCATCGACGGTGAACACGTCGATGTAGGGCGAATAATCCAAGTCGGCGGTGATGATCATGCCGCCCTTGTAAGCGCCCGCGCCCTGCCCGGTCTTCGTCCACTTGGCGACACTCGACCCGGTGGGCACGACGTAGCCCGTGTAGCCGCCCGATTTACGCACGCAGACCAGCACGTGGCGGCCGGGGTTGCCCTGGGCCAGATTGCGGTCGCCCAGGTTGATGACGCTCGACACCTCTAGATAGATGTCGGGGATGTACAGCGAGCCGCCGCCGGCAATCTCCCCCTGGGACTTGATCCTCACCACGTCCTTAGAACCGAAGTAACACAACCCGGTAGCCCATGAAGCGGTGACAACCAGATAAGTCGTCACCGTCGTATCGACCGCCTTCATCGTGTTGTTATAGCTGCCCGACGGCTCGGCCACGGTCGTCGCCGAGGCCACCAGCAGCGTGCCGCCGGTCGCGTGCATCTCGTCGGCCACGAACGTCGTGGCGTGGAATTCGCCCCGGAAGCGGCCGTTGTTGAACTCCACATTGCCCGCGGCCGAAATCTGCCAACCGAGTAAGCCGGACGTGAACCCTGGATTGCCGCTTTCCAGATCGCCGTCGCGCGTGAGGATGAGCAGCGCCGCCCCGGTCGCGTTTTCAATGCGCAGCAGCGGCGCGATCTGGTCACTGCGCTGCTTGAGCATCAGCCCCGTCCAAGTCGCGCCGGGCGGGGTGATCTTCAACGCATTCACCCCGTCCGGCGCGACGCCGACGCCCAGGGAGAACAGTTGCAGATAGCCGGACGTGTCGGTCTTGAGCAACTGCGTGGCCGCGCCGGGATTGGAAGAGGCGGTGACGGCGTGGGTGTGGCTGGTCGCCGTCACGGCGCTGGTGCTGGTCGCGCTCAACCCGCCCGGCGTCCCCATCGCCAGTGCGCCGGAGGCGAACACCATGCCCGACACGGCCGCCAGGCGCAGGGATAGCACCTGATTGGTGAGGAGTAACCCATTCCCGGCCACCGACGCCGACAGGCGCATCCCGGCGTTGATTTCCAGCGCCGACGGGCTGGCAAGGTTCACCCCGACCGCCTGCCCGGACACAACGACGCCGGTATTAAGCGGCACGACCGCCGGGTGATGGGCGTCAGGGTTGGCCGCGTGGGCGCTGAGATCGACGCCATCAACCGTCACGCCGTCGGCCGCGGACAGATGGCCGACCAACTGCCGTGTGCCGTCCGCCCGCAGGTATTGCGGATGGTCATCATCGGCCAGGCCGGTCAGACTGCCGTGGTCGCTCGCTGAGCCGCCGGTGATGACGGTCGTCGTGCCGCCCATGCGGCCGGTTACGCCGCCTCGCGCCGCACTCGCCAGTTTTGGAATGGCGTTAATCTGGTCGGCGGCGCTGATCACAACGTCGGGGATGTAGTCGGGCGTCTCCAGCAGAGTCAGGGACGTGAGAATAATGCCGCCGCTAACTGACTCCCCATTGTCCTCGACCGGGGCAAATTCCCGGCGCACGCTCTCGACGTAGAGCGAATTCGCGCCGGTTTTATTGACCGACCAGATACCCGCCGGGTCGTTGAAGATCATCTCCACGCGCTGGCCGGGCAGAATCAGCAGCGGGCAGACGACGTTACTCACCTCGTACTGATACCGCGCGTTCGTCCCGTGCCGTTTCATATAGCGCAGCGTCGTCATCAGCAGGCTGTCGGCCGCCGTCTGCCACTCGGCCGTGTTGTCCGTCTCGGCCCGAATTTCGGAGAACGTGACGTTGCGGCTGATAACGCCCCAGGTCGATTCGGCCGCGGCGCTGCGGACGTAGGGCGGGGTGTACAGGCCCAGGCCGGTATCGACCAGGGTATAGCCGTCTCCCGCCGCCTGTGCCCGCGCGCCGTTGCTGCACAGTTTGAGTGAGATACGGTCATCTCCGGCGTAGGGCGTGACCCGTGTCACCGGCACGAACCGGCCGACGCGCCGCACGTCGCCGGTGATGATGCCGCGATTGATGTTGGCCGCCTCGTTGTCGATGTCGTCGGCGTCGGGCACGACCAGCCGCAAGTTACCGCCGCCGTGGCCTGCGTAGTCGGCGGATCGCCGCCAGATGATCTGCTTCACCGGGTTGATGACGACCTCGCGCAGCCGGAAATATTCGCCCGACCGCGCCGCCGTGGCGACCAGCAGGTCGTAGACCGACTCACCTTTGGGCGCGTGGTGCGTGCCGTTGGCCGTGCCGGTGTAGCCGCCGCTGTCGTAGACCGCCGACCAACCGGCGTAGCCGAGGATGGTGTTCACGTCGCTGGTCGTCGGGTTGGCATAATTCGTGGCGGTGATCGACTTGCCGACGGCCGCCCCGTCGGGCGCGCCGGCTTGCATGGTGATGATGTCATCGTCGGGCGACGCTTCCACCAGCGTCTCGTGCACGCTGTTGTTATCCATCGTCAGGCGGCACTCGACGCCGACGGCGAACGCCGCGCCATGCCCCGCGCCGACCTGCACCTGCCGGCGGCGACGTTCCAGGTCATTGCCCGCGGCGACGGCGACCGGCAGTGACTCGCGCAGCACGAGCGTGTTGGGATTCGTCTCTTCGTCGCCATCATTGATGGCCGCGACGACCGTGACGTGCGTTCCCAGCCCGCCGTTGAGTTCGACCCGCGCCTCGTCGCCCGCCTGCCAGCCGGTCATCGACGACGGCTTGACGATGTTCGCGCCGACCACGGCCGCCTCGGCTACCGTCATCACCGCCGGGTCAGCCACGACCACGGCGACAGTCGAGCTCGTCACGACGCCCGCGCCGATGGGCCGAAACACCTGTGTGTCCTTGAGCCAGGTCAGCAAATCCGGCCCACTGACTCGCACCTGTCCCGGATCGAGCAGTTCCACCGTCTCGATGACGATAGGAACCCCGAACGGCACTGCCGGGTAGGGCGGCACGGCGACCGACAGCGTGACGGTATCGGTCTGGAACATCGTCATCACGCGGCCGACCCGCGCCAGTTCCCACAGCAG
>CXWJ01028460.1_pt1 | contig 16446 bp, 19 predicted proteins | sample 590841 | NCBI WGS metagenome assembly CXWJ01 (sample SAMEA3498367, study PRJEB10139) | wastewater metagenome | biome: wastewater treatment plant; material: activated sludge | place: Austria | collected 2015-01-21 | reverse complement strand
CCGGAAGACCGCCTTGGCCGCGATGCCCTGGGCCTGCAACGCCAGCGAAAAGGCGCGGCTCAAGCCGTTCTCAACCAGATGTTGCAGGTTGCTGATCCCCCGGACGTAAATCTCCCACTGCCTGGCGGAGTTCCCTTCACTGGTGGAGGAATCGGAGGCCATGAGCAGCGGCATCGTGCGCAGCGCCCGGATCGCCAGCCGCTCCAAGACCCGCATGAGCGAATCAATGGAACCCAGGCCGGCCGTGTCGATGGCACCGACCGGCCGGTTGACCTTGACGACGTTGGTGTGGATATAGGCGTCGTCCGGTTCAAGTTGGGAGTAGGCTATAGCCACTTCCTTGATGATGGCGTTCGACCACTCTTGCAGGGTGGTGACATCCAACTCTTCCCCTTCGGGCAAGGTTTCGGCCAATAGCTGAAGGTTGACCTCAATATCGAGGCGGGGATAGCCCTGCTGGGCAATGACCCGGCTCAGGTCTCGAAGTGTCCGCAGCAGGGCCACGGCCACGAAGAGGGAGGCTTGAATGGCCGATCTCCCTTCCCGCTTGCCGGGAAAGGGATCGAAGGCCACGTAAGAAACGGTTTCCGCGGTGATGGGTTTGAATTCGCCCGTGGCATTGTGCTGGCCCATCTGCCAGTAATAGCCCCGTTCGGCGTCTTCCATCTCCTTGAAAGAGACGATCTTGGGATCGGCGGCGCACAAATCGACCGGGCGGCGGCCGGTCTTGTCCAGCACCAGTTCGAGCAGGTACGCGCCGCGCAGGAAGACGGAGAAGAAGAGTTGGTTGAAGATCGTGTCGGCCGAACCGTAGCGGTTCGTCAATTGCTCAATGAACGCATCGAGGACTTGCTTCCCCTGGCGGTGTTCCCGTCGGCCGTCGTAGTGGTACGCCTTCAACTCATAGCCGGAGTTGGCGATCCGTAGGACGTTGCTGGCTTCCCGGCTTAACTCCGGTGACAGGTCAACCAGCAGATCGGCTAACTCAACTACGCTGATCTTGTCGAAGGTGTTGGAATCTAGCTCCCCGAAACGCCAACGATCTTCGGCGCTTAGAGTGGACTGGAACCCGAAGCCTTTCTGCTTGGAAAGGTCAGAAATCCGGCCGCGTTGACCGGCCCAGGCTTGCGGTTGAAATGTGACTTTCTTGGCCTTGATTGCCCTGGCCCGGCGTGACCCGGCTACCGGCGCGGCCGGTGCGGTTGTGCGGCTATTTTTTTGTTCCATATGCCCCAACTCATATGCCCCATCCTTTCGTGGAAGCCTGTTGTAGCGTTCCACGTGGCTTGCCCTTCTTCTTGGCATCGAAGTCAAGCAAAGCCTGGGTCAATGTGTCTACCTGATCATTATACATAGATGCCGGGAAATTCGCACACTCGTCTATGAGATCAAATACCCACGGGGCAATGGCTGGATGAGGTAAAAATACGTTACCCGCCTCCACGAACGGGGAAACCGAATGCGCCCGCGATTCTTTGCTGCCTCTGGGATTGACCGGGATTATTCCCGGAATCTCATTTCTTAGGGTCTGGATGATGGCCGGGCCGTTGGCCTTTTCCTCGATGAGCTTGCGGCGGGCCAGAGGATACCGCGCGGTCAGATCGCGGATCGCGGTCAGTGTCGTCGGGAAGGTCATCCGATCCCGCGATTGGTCGAGCAGGTAGTAGTTGGCCTTGACTTTGGACCATACCTGGCCGACCACGTAGGCGCTGGATGCGTTGTCGTTGAACGACGCATCCCACGACTGGATCATCGGCCCCCATGTCGCCGGCGCGTCAATGGTTATCGCCAGATGGGTTGTCCCATCCGGCAGGCGCACCGAGACCGCGGGCAGGTTGCTCCCCTTCGGCCGCCAGAAGCGCCACGTCTTGGGATTGAAGATGTTGCCGCCCTCCCCCGCCGGCCGCTGCTGCAACTGCGCGGCCGATCCCATCGCTCCCAGGGAAACCCGCAGGCGCGACAGCCACTTGTTGTTGTATCGCTCCGGCCACAAGAGTTGGCCCGGCTTCGTGCGCGGATCGCGCCAGCCGATGGACGTGGCCGGGTAGATGTTATCCGGCTCAAAGTAGGTGGGGATGATCAACTTGTCGTAGCTGTCGCCGCCCGCCGCCTCCAATTCCGTCAAGTGGCCGACAATATCCCGCTGGTGAAGGCGCTGGGCGATGATCACCCGCACCACCGTGTTCGGGTTGTTACCGCGCGTGGCAATGGTCTCATCCCAGACCTTGTTAGCCCGCTCCCGCTGCACCGAAGAGAAGGCATGTTCGCGGCTCAGAACGTCATCGCCAATGATGTAGTCCGCGCCCAGACCGATAGACCCGGCCAGACCGGACGCAATCATGTGGCCGCGCTGGTCATTCTCAAACCAACTCTTCTGGCGCTGCTCATGCGCCAGTTGGAACTCCCTGCCGAAGTGTTTCTGATACCAGGGGGATTCGATGATGCGCCGGCGCTTCAGGTTATCGCGGGTGCTCAGGGATTGGCGGTGGGAGATGAAAAGCCACTGCGAATGGGGCATGAACGTCCAGACCCACGTGGGCCAGAAGACCGAAACCAGCAGGCTCTTCATGTGCCGCGGCTGGATATTGATGATCAGGTTGCGGATGAGTTGAAAGGTCGCCGCTTCGAGGTGGTTGGCAATGGCGTCGATATGCCAGTTGTGCTGGTAAGGCGTGTGCGGTTCTACAACGTGCCAGGCTTCCATGATGAAACGGGACAGCGGCATCGGCGGGATCGGGAACCCGTCCAGAAGCCGGGAAACTTCCTCCAACTCTTCGGGGGTCAGTAGCGGCTCTAACTCCTTATAGTGGGTTAGAAATCGGAGAACGTCCGCGGGCGTCATGGTGTCATTATAGCGAAGTTGGTAGAATTTTATGATTAGGTCATAAGTATTATTACTTAGTGTAGGAGATGGTTATGATCCTTACCAACGAGCAGACGGCGCAACGGGTGGAGGAGGGCGGCCTGATCACCAACTACGTGCCGCACAAGGTCACGGAACGGGATGGCAAGGCGATCTATTCCTTCGGCCAGGCCGGGGCCGCTTACGATTATCGACTGGGCCGGGAAGTACAGATCATCTGGTATGCGATGGATGGCCTGATGACGCCCCAGGCGCAGCGGCAACTCTCCCTACCCGCCCTGGTTCAAGAGGATGAAGACGGCCGCGCCTTCGTCCTGCTGCCCCACGAATCCTACGCCCTGGCGACGGTGATCGAATCGTGGAAAATCCCGCTGGATATGGTCGTCATCTCCTATGGCAAGAGCAGCTACACCCGGCTGGGCCTCATCTACTCGATCACCCCCTTCGATCCCGGCTGGGAGGGAACGCCGACGATCACCATCCACAATCCGACGGCCGCTGACGTGCGCCTGTACATCGGAGAAGGGATCGCCACCGCCGTTCACCACGCCTTGGAACAAAGAGCGGCCCCCTACTTCGGGAAGTACCAATTACAGCCGGCCACAGTGACATTTCCTCTGTAAGTTTTCTGAGTTTTTCGTGACTGTCTCAATAAAACTTGACATAGCGCAAAAGTACGTGCTAAACTGACGGTGGCGGTGTTGAATCGGCAACTCAACTAGAAGACCTCAGTCTCCTTAAGCCGCCACAAGGAGGCGTCTGCCCCAACTGACGCCTCCTTAACTTTTTCTCTTAGTCTTAGATCGAAAAAGCGTCACCCCCAAGTGACGCTTTTTCTTATTACCAGTCTCCTTAAGCAATTGGAAAGATTGACCCAATCGGCCTAATGATCAATCTATGCCAAACAAATAAAAAACGCCCCGGATGGGACGCTGTTGAATCGCTGACCGTCGTTCCCAACACTACGGAAAGACTATCGTGTTTTCGCTCTCTTTGCCTTTTAACCCTGAAGCGCACAGTATAGCGCCTGATCCCATCCAAGCAAATCATGCACCAATCTTGGTGGGGTAAAGGCCGCGCAACGCAAGGGCCTCAGCCATGAACTCAGCGCGTTTGGCGAAGGAGAACAGGCCGGTTGTCACCAGCGCGTCATACAGGGTGGCGCACGTCTCAGCCACGAACTGGGGATCGCTTTTCTCGAAGCGAAGAATAGAGGCCAGCAGGTTCGCCGCGGCATCCCGCCGTGAACCTTCCAGTTCTACGTTCTCCTCGAAGCTCTCCATGCCGTTGAGCAGCAGGAACGAATGTCGGTTCGCTTCCTCTTCCCAGCCGGGCACGATGGTCAGCAGATCGATCAAAACCGAGGCGTGTTCCCGGAAGCTCTTCCTGGATGCGGTGACAGGAGCGCCCGGAAGAGCGCCCACCGGCACGGCCATCGCCGGCTGGGTGCGCCGGTATAATTCCAGATATGACCAATCGACCTTCGGCCGCATTTCCGCCGCGGCCAGCATGAGCTTGTCCCAGAGCACGTTGCGGTCGATGAACAAGACCAGTTCCCGCGTGAAGGCGTGGAGGGTTTGCGGGAACTGATCGGCGTAGATGCTCATGCGAAAACACAGATCGCGCAGGTCTTCGACGTTGAAGTGGCGGATCAGCAGGTCTCTGGTGCGCTTCATTCCTCTTCGTCCTCAAACATATCCAGTTCTTCTTCAAGGTTCTGAAACAGGAGCGCGTGGTTGGGTGACACCTCGGTTAGCCCAGCCACGGCCGGGCCGCCATTGCGCTCCACGGCCTGCTCGAAGATCGCGGCGATAGCCCGCAGGCGGTCGGAGATCGTCGCCGCCCCGGCCGTCGTGGCGCTCTTGGCCGCGGTCTCTCCGATAGCCCCGAACTCCACGACCGTTGGCGGCTTGAAGCCGAAGATGCTGGACGACACTTTATAGAGCCTTTCGATGGCTCTAGCCAGCGTGTCCAGGTCAACCACTTCCAGGTTGGGATCGTAAGATTCCACGACGGCCGCGGCCTTGTAGAACAGCGCCGTGATTACGTCCTCCCAATGCGCGGCCACCTGCCCGCCGCGCTTGATGCGGTTGAGGACGATCTGATCCTGCAAATACTGATCGTAAGCTTCCGCCCGCTGCTCCCAAGACGCACTGCCCGGAAGGGTTTGGCCTTTGGAATCCTTGCCGACTGCCCAATGGTTCCACGAGCCGGGAGCCTTGATCTTCGTCTTGTTCGCGGTCGGCTTGATCTTGTTCTTCGCTTCCAGGTAAGCGATGTAAGCCGCCCGGATGCTACGCGGCTTGGGCTGGTTCAGGAAATACCCAGCGAATACCTGAAACGCCTTTGGTGATTCCCACCTCTGGCGCTCCCATAAGTAGGGGTTATCCGACATTCAAACACTCCATTACCAGCGCCAGGTTGCGGGCGGCGTCTTCGGCCGTGTTGTTTTCCAACGTCTCGAAAATCTCCGGGAAAGCCTCAGCCAGGCGGGTCAACTTCGTCTGACGGCCGGCGATCCAGCTTCCACTTTGCACTGAGAACCGTTGGGTACGCCGGGCCGCGGCCACGGCATCATCGGCCGCCAAGACGAACATCTTCATTCCAATGCGCGGATTGGCGCTAATTCGTTGCACGAAAGAGTGACTGAATAGCCGATCCCCCTCGAAGAGCACCCGCTGCACGTTCATGCCGCGATTGCCCACCAGCCCCTCGATCAGGTCGATGGTAGGCTCCTGCACGTTCATGCTCAAGCGGTCTGTCCCTGGGAAGCCGCGTGAATCGTAGACCCCCAGCAGCAGGAGTTGATGCACAGGGGCCACGTAGCCGCGCACCGCGCCGATCACGAGCGGCCGAAACACCCCCCACCCGCCAAGCTGACGGACTGCCGACAATACCAATGAGCTTTTCCCTGTGGCCGGCAGTCCGCCTACTCCGATAATCGTCAGAAGTTTTTCATCCATTAAGATAACTAGCGATAAATCTTAATCAATGCCCGTGCATTAAAATCCCCAGTACAAGTGGGAAAGTTCCCGGAATTTCTAGGGGCTATGCCCCTGACTTATTCAGGTTGACGTGGATGGGATCGCCCGCCTTCCGCGTCTTGGCCCGCTCCAATTCATCTGCGGCCGAACCACAGACGGCCATGTTTTCGCGGTAGTAGAGCACGAGGCTTAACCGCTCATACAACCCTTCCGCGCCGTGGAACGGCGTGTTGCCGTGCCACTGGTGAACGTCCGCGAACAGCAGATCGCGGGTGTCCATATCGACGGCCACGCGCCAGGCCGGGAAGCAGAAGTAGCAGCCATCGAACCGCAGGCCCGCCCGGAAAGCGGCCAGGACGCCGAAGCCCTCTTTCAGATCGCCGCGATCCGTGTGGACGGCCGTTTGCCAGTTCTTGTTGACCGTGACGGTCGTGAAGACGGTTTCCGGGATGTAGAAGTCGGTCGATGTCTTATCGATCATCGCCTTCTGCGCGGCATACCGATCCGGCACAAGCTCCTCGAAGGCGTGGCTGATGTCCTGGAACATCGGGATCGCCCGTCGAAACCGCACCGGGTTTTCGAGGCTGTAGGCGGTCGTGCGGCAGTAAGGGTTCCGCGTCGTGCGGTCGAAATAGCCGACGATGCCAGACCGCACCGGCTTGGCGTAGATGGTGTTGCTGACCGTGTTGTCTTGCTTGGCTACTCGCAAGCGCACACCACTGCCGCCCTCGGAAACCGCCTGATGGCCGAACATGGCGGAGTTGTTCAACTCATCCGGCTCCACCGTGCCCGCGGCCATCCCCCGGTTGAAGGTCACGCTGGCCGCATCCCGCAGAGCGCCCCACGCCTGCCGCACGTTCGCGGCCGGGAGAATCTTCTTGCGGAACTTGAAGATTAGCTGGCCCGTCGCCGCATCGTAGGCATCGGTGTCTTCGGTCACCAGCAGGTCATAGCTGTCATCGCCAAGAAGTTTCCCGGCTACGTCAGCCGTGATAGTTTCGTCACTGAGCTTACGTGACAAGTTGAGCGTAAGCATACTTCATCGCCTCCATTGCCGTGTCCGTCGTTGACCTGGTTCGGAGCGGCCCGGCCAGGCTGTCCGACATGGACAGGAATTCGTCTCGCTGCGCGGTCGTGAAATAGAGTTGGACAACCTTGATGTCGGCCAGGGGCAGGGGATCGTCGCCGTTTCCGGTTGGTCCATCACCCAGCCCGGCCCCGAACCCTTCCATCGGCGGGGCCGAAGAGAGCATGAGCAGGTCATCCGCCCCGGACAGCAGCCCGGCCATATCCAGCCGGGCGTTCTTCGCGGCGAAGGCCGCCAGCGCCGCCAGAGATTGGTTTCCGAGATCGGCTTGCCGGAGAGGGCCGGCCAGTGTTTCTTGATCCGGCTTCGCCATCCGCCCCACCTCATCGAAGTAGAGCACCAGCTGATCCACTTCCTCATCGGACAGGTCGGTAACGTCAACCGGCCACAACTGATCCGGGTCGGTCAGGTTGCGGCCGTGGCCGTCGAAGTAGGTAAGGTTGCCACCATTCCTGGCGGAATGATAGGCAATAAGTGCATCGACAATGCCGAACTTCTGGAAGATCGCATGAAGGGTGTCCGTCTGCTTTTTGTCATGGTGCTTCGGGTTCCGCAGGTTGGGAAGGATGTCCCCGGCGCGAACTTCGATGCGTTCTACGATGCGGTTGCGATACTGATTCACTTGGCCTCCTGTTGCCTCGTGTGGTGGATGATTGGCTCTCCGGCTCTTTGGCTTCGGCTCTTCGGCTCTAGCAGTGGTTAAGCCGCGGCTAGAGCCGCGGCTCCCGGCTCTTACTCCGGCTCCTCCTCCTGGTTGACGACAATAAAGCCGGTGTAAGGTGTCGCGTCCCAGTCGATTTGGCCGGCCTGGTTTCTGACGAAAGTTCCCGGCTTTACAACGCGCACTTCGCATTCGCCGCCAGGCGGGATGTCCCGGACGATGATCATCAGTTCGCGCGGCAGGTCGTCGGTGTCGTCGGGCGGTTCTTCAACTTTCACGAAGGGGCGAAGGCCCACCGCCAACAGCAGGTTCAACCCGCTCGGAGATGGCGTTGCTTCAGCCGCCAGGAGAGCATCGCCTTCTGTCAGAGTGGACGCCATGACCGCCGCGGCTACTTCGCGCTGCGTGTCGTCGGGATCGGCCGTCGCTCTGTTGAACAGCAGGATATTGCCATCGCCCACCGGCTGGATGTCGCTGTAGCCGCGCCGGGCTTGAACGGCGTAGAGCCAAAAGCCTTCATCCAGCGCCTGGGACAGTTCGATGCGGTCACCGTTGCCGGTCGCATGGCCGGTGCCGATCAGCGGGTTATTTTGATCGACATCCTCCACGATGCAGAAGAAGGCGACGATGCTGTTGACCTTCCGGCTGGTCTTGATGACGATGGTCTGCGGCCCTGCCGTGGGCATGAGCGCATACCAGATGCCGGCGACGTAGCGCCGGTTGGGGGTCGTGTGGGAGGCATTGATAGCCTCAACGAGGGCCAGGCCGGATGACTGCTCATCCAGGGCCGCTTGCAATTCATAGTCCCCGGTCTTTTCACTGGTCACCATCGTATGGACGGCCAGGAACGCCACGGAGTTGCTTTCGGGATCGATAGGGGGAACCGTGACGGCAAACTGATACGTGTCGGCCGTCTCCTTGGAAGAGAAAGACTGCTCTGCCTGAATAGGCAGGGGTAATGTGAACATGTTGTCTCCTTGTTGTTCGTTCGGCAACTCAACAACTAAACCTGTTGGCAAAAGCCACGGGTTCGATGTTGATTATAAACTACGCCGCGGACGATCCGCAATAGCCATAACGCCGGCAATCTCAGGAAGGTTCACGCAATTGCGGCCGGCGTGGCCGGGAAAGAGGAAGCGGCCCCCGCTGGTTGGGCGGGAGCCGCTTTTCGAGGCAAGGGGATTGGACAGCAGGGGGTCAGGGTGACGACAGTTTTTTCGACAGTCTTTCGACCTCCGTAGTGTAATCACGGCAAGCGCGAACGGCCGTGTTGAGCGCCTGGGGTTTCATTCCCCCACTTATCGCCTTCACCAGCTTGGCGATGATGAGCATCAGATTGTGTGACGGCAACCCCACCGGGTCGTCAGCGTAAGCCATGCAGTGGAGGATCAGCCCCAGGTCTCTGGCAGTGAACTGGCCGCCGAAGGCCAACGCCTCAAACACCCTGATCTCGCTGGCATCATCTTGGTTATCGGCAACTCGAAGATCGGTCATCTCATTCCCCCTCGTCACCCCAATCAGCCGCGGGCGGGGTGTAGCTGGTGAGGATGCCGGCCTTCCAGACCATGCCCACCTTCTTCCCGGCTCCCAGGCGCTTCTCCGGTAAGAGGGTCACCGAGACGACCAGGTATTGGTCACTATGTCGCACGAACAAGAGGAAATCCCCCAGCAGAGTGGCGTGGGCATAGATTACATCGTGGGTGCTGGTTTCCCCATACCGCTCCACGGCCGCAGCGCGGCAGGCTTCCAAAACTTCCGCGGGCGCGATCACTTTTCGTTCATCAATCACATTCATCATCCTCACCTCATAAACTTCCGACTGGGAGGCCATCGGCCTCATCTGAATCTAATCCGGTCTTGCTAACGGCCATGCCGGCGTGTTGCCAGCAGAAGCCGAAACCACCGAAGAACACGTGAGCATAGCGCGAACATTGGCGGACGCAGTTGCTCCTACCCGTCCGCGCCCGCCAACGGCAGTGCCGCGGCTCAATCGGCGGCTCCCGGCCGCGGGGGTCACGTGGCGCGTAGAGATTACACGCCTTTTCCACCAATGCGCGTTTAGCCCGCAGTCGGGCCAGGTCGTCCATAGAGAGAAACCTCCTTAAGTTGTTATGAATCGGCAACCGCTCTTTATCGGATTATAACTAATAAATTGACATGAAACAATAAAGGTTTTAGAATATTCTCAACCACGCCATTATCGGCGGCGAGATTCCTTTATGGACAAGGAGAGATCAAATGGATTCGATCTACGATGAACCGTTTCTTTCGCTGAAAGACGCGGCCAAGCACTTGCGTTTGAGCGTGCTGCAAGTGCGCGCGGCCGTTAATATCGACCCGGACACGGGCCACCCGGCCCATCGTTCGTTCTTCCCTCACGCTTACAAGGCCACGCCCGGCCGCACCTCCCCGGTTCGCATTCCCGTGCGGGACATCCACACGTTCAAGGAGAGCCAGGCCGGGCGACGGGATGACGGTTCGTTCATCTACGATGAGCCGTTTATGACCCTCAACCAGGCGGCCAAGCATCTCCGGTTGTCGCTGTACCAGATGCGGACCATCCTGCAATTCGAGCCGGAAGACGCCCGGCCGCAGGGTGGTTCGGCTTTCCCGAATGCGTACAAAGAGACGCCGGCCGTCAACTCATCCATCCGTATCCCGATGACCGACATCGAGGACTATAAGCGGAACCGTGTCAATGGCAGCAAGTCGCCGGTTGCTTCCAATGCCGGGAACAGTCCCGCCTTGGAAGCAGCGGCTTCCTGATCCGACATGGCGATCTTCAACGGCCGCCGGGGCAGCGGCCGAAGACTAATTAGGAGACTGAGAAAAAGTGATTATTAGAACGGAGAAGCAGAGACGGTTCACGACCGTCGATAACGCGCCTTTCGAGGACAGGCGGCTGCACCTCGATACGCGCGGATTATTGGGCTACCTGTTGACCAAGCCGGACGGCTGGGAGATCAGGATCGAAGACCTGCTGAAGCTGGAAGAGCCGGAAGATGGATCGCGCCCAATCGGCCGCGAGAAAATCTTCAGGATGCTGCGGGAACTGAAAACCTATGGCTATCTCTATCGGACGCAGATCAACGGCGAAGGCGGGCAATTTGAAACTGTCTGCTTCATCTACGAAAACCCGAACGACAACCCCTACTGGCCGCTCCCGGATGACGAAACCGGAGAGGTTGACCCGGAACATGAGACCCAACAACTTGAGTTGACCGCAGTCGGGAAAGCCGACCACGGTCAAACCGCAGTCGGCAAAGCCGTACACGGCAAACCCGTGAACGGCAAAACCGTGAACGGCAAAGCCGACCGTATAGTAAATACTGATCTTAGATCAAATACTGATCTATTAAAGACTGAAAGACAGCAAAAACTGAATGATCCGCCCCACATCCGCCAGATGGACGCCCTGGTGGGGGTGGGTCTAACAGCTACTCAGAAAGAACTCCTGAACAGCTTGCGAATCGCTTTCGGTTTCCGCGATACGGAAGCCGCGACCGATGCGACCCGCTTCCTGTCCAGCGTGGGCGTCGAAAAATGGGATGAAGACATGCAAGAACTCCTGAATGCGCTGAAGAGCGTGGCGAAGGGTGTGGTTGCCGCCACGCTCTTCCGTGACTTCTTCGCGCTCCTCACGGAAGGGGCGACGGCCGAAGAGGTCAGCAGCCTCTTCGGGAACAACCGGGATACGTCCTGGTGGTTCGTGGCCTCCGGCATGAGGGGCTTGCCGTGGCCCTCCCAGGTTGCCAACAACCTGAACGTGGCCCGGATGTGGCGCGACAATCGAGCCAACGGCCAGCCTGACGCGCTTCAGGAACCGCCCCGCAAGGTATCACAGGCCACGTCATCTCTGATGGCCTTCGCCCAACGCGCCGCCCAGACGACACAAGGGAGTGATCGATGAACCAAGCCACAACAACGTTCAGACAAGGCGGCAACGGCCGCGGGCGCGCCCAGGCCCCGTCCACGGCGCTTCAACCCGCGGCCCAATCCGCCAATTCCGGGATCGTTCCCGCCTACCACAGCGCCCCGGTCGTCCGGGAACCGTTCGCTTTCCTGGCCGGCGCGTTGCCATCAGGCAAGTGCGATGAGAACTATTGGGCCGTTCTGACTATCGAGTTGGCCGGGGTGAGTGACGCCGCTCTGATGGCAGCCATAAGGCAATACGTCCGCACGAATGACAACGCCTACAGGATGCCCACCATTGCCGAGCTACTGCGTTTGAGCGAAATCGCGCAAGCGGATTTGAACGCGGACACGGCCGCGGCGCGGGATGCCGACCTGGAAGAGGCGCAAGGCGACTACTGTGATGTCGTTCGCGCCGGGATTCAGAAGGTGCTCAAAACCGTGCCCCAGGAAGACATCGATGAGGTGCAGCGCCGGATAACGGCCGCTTATCGGGCTACATCGAGCCTGAGAGAGGCCCACATGATCATCTACACCCACCTGCTGGATACGATGGTCGAACTGCCGGCGACGTATTCGCCTACGCTGGAAATTGCCCTGCGGTTCCTGCTGACTGCGGAAGAGTACACCCCTGAAGAGGGGCCGCGGCCGGCTGACCCGGAAGCCTCTCTGAGGGCCACATTTCCGACGAAGTTTCGGGTCAGATATTCCCGGAATCTGGCCCATTTGTTAGACCCAGATCGACTGTAAGCAGCCGGAAGAAAGTGCATTCCGAGGAACCAAAACATGAGAAGCCGATTCAACACCGTAAAGGAATATTTCAGCAGGATTGGGAAGGCCGCGAAAACGAACATGGAGTATGTTCGCAAGGCCACCGCAACCCTCCTGCCCAGTGAAGATGGTAAGTGGCGCGAACAGGTTTTCGTGACCCCTGCGCTCGATGGCGAAGAGTGGGATAAGTTGAACCACGGCAATGCGGCCTATGCCTGGGCCACCGATGGAAACCGCGTTCACTGTACCATCGTTCCCGTCCATGAGATCGATGGCAAGGTCAGGTCATACGACAGCAACGCCCCCGACACTCCCAACTTCGGCCGCATCCTGGTGAAGCCTGACCCAGGGAAGGGAGGGCGGATGGTTGTTTTGAACGCGCGATATTTGCGAGAGGCGATCCTCCCCGACGCGGATGAAGTCGCTATCTATGTTTCCTTTCCGGCCGGGGATACTCAGCAACTCCCTGTCAGCCAGGAGGATTACAACCACACCGCCATTCAGGTAGCGTCACGGCGCAACGACGCCCAAATCGCCTGGGCAGCGATCATGCCCATGCTTTTCTACCAGAACTTCAGGCCGGAGCCGCACATCTACGTACCGCAACTGCTGACGGTCGATGAAGTGCGCGAACGCTGTGAGCAGCAGCAGGCCGAAACCGAACAGCGGCTGGCAGTAGCCGAAGAGGAAGCAGAGACCGGCCTGGGGCAGGCCGTCTTCGCCGCCGCCTAACAAAGAGTTGCCGATTCAAGGAGACTGAGAGACATGAAAACGAAAAAGAAGAAAGGTGTTTTTGACGTGCAGCGAGCAGCCAAGCGCCGCCACCTGGCCCGGCGAAAATCCGTGGCCTTCGTCAGCGTTGCCGAAAGGGCAGAGCGGCGGCTGGGCTTGTACCAGGTCGATGCGCCGGAAGATGATTACTGGCCCAGCAGCCGGAATGACGTGAGCGAGAAACCCACGGCCGATGCGCCGCACGTCTACATCCTTGCCACTGATGGCTATCGCGTCCACGTGGCCCTCTTGCCACCGGAGATCGCGGCCGACGTGGACGCCGAACCCTACCTGCAAGCCGCCGCGCCCGACGTGCAGGCGGTGGTAAGGGCGTGTGAGAATACCAACCCGCCGGCCGTCGGCGTGAATGCCGACTACCTGAAAGAGGCTATCCACCCCGATGCCTACACCGTGGTGATCACCAGCAATGGCACTGGCCCGCTGGAAGTGTTCTCCCTCATGGAGGACGGCACACAGGTTGGCTATGCGGCCGTGATGCCCAGCGTACCCGCCAATAACCCGTGGCCGGTGCGCCGGCCGCATCTGCCGTACCGCTTCCCGCCGCCGCCGCTCCCGGCCAGCCTGCGCCCGGTCAAAGAACTGTGGGAAGACATCGAAGAGTTGCAAGAGGCGCATGAGGAAGAGATCGAAGCCGCCTTTGATGACCGGGAATTTTCCCCGATTGAGGTGGCGGCATGACCCACAAGACCGCCATTGGCTGGGCCACAGACAGCGCCAACCCCTACCGCTATCAGAAAGGCGGTTGGCACTGCGTCAAGGTGTCGGAAGGATGCCGGCATTGCTACGCCGAAGGCATCAACAAGCGGTTCGGAGGCCAGGGCAACCGGCTCCCCTACCGCGTGGATAGCCGGCAACACCTGGGGGAGATGAGCCTGTCGGAAAAGATTCTGGCCGACTGGCTCAACCCGCAGCGGCCGACACGCCGGATTTTCGTCAATTCGATGACCGACACCTTCCTGGAAACGGTTCCCGATGAGCTGGTCTTTCGGCTCTTCGACACGATGGCCGCGGCCAAGAAACAACTGTTCTACGTCCTGACCAAGCGGGCGCAGCGCATGGCCGCGCTGATCCTCGATTGGCTGGATTCTTCCGGCCATGAGCGGGTTCCGAACAACATCATGTTGGGCGTGTCAATTGAATCCCACAAGGTCGTTCAGGAACGTATGCACTGGTTGGGCATGGTTCCCGCCCTCCGGTTTGTCAGCGCGGAACCGCTGTTGGGGCCGGTCGATTTGTCGGCCTACCTGTTCCCCCAATGGACTTCGGAGGAAATACAAGCGCCTCCGGGTGGCATCGGGTTCCCGCCGACTTTGAGAGCCGCCCGGCTGAAGAACTCCATCCTTGATTGGCTGATCATCGGTGGTGAAAGCGGCACGGGAGCGCGGCCGTTGCCACCGGCCCACGTCGCCCGGCTCATCGGTCAGGCGGAAGGGGCCGGGGTCAAGGTGTTCTTCAAGCAATGGGGTTCCTGGTGGCCGTTGCCGGAGTTGGTCCAGCACCACGGCGCGCCGGATACTCCCCTGGCCTATCGGTCGTGGGGAGTGCTGGCCGAGGATGGAACCGTTGAGAGCAGCAGCAACTACCGGGATAAAGGCAAGTGGCGCCTGCCGGACGTTGACGACGGCCGCACCGTGATCGTGAAGCCGCCACGAGAGATAGCCCCGGCCAGCGCCACGCTCAACGGGGTTGTGTACGAGCAGTATTCCCCCCTGCACCAGCCGCAGGGGTAGGACGTAGAAGGGGATGTAGTTAGTCGCCGGGAACCGCCACGGGCTGGTAGCGGTTCCCGGCGAAAGAGGTGTGCATGATGTTTGGGAAAGGGATGAAGCTGCTGATTCTATTTGCCGTTTGCCTGCTGATCTTCGTCACGGTCGTGGCCGTGACCACGATCCGGGAAACCGTGACGACCTTCCGGGAGGGGATGCCGGAGTTCACGCAGACCTATCTCCTGATCGATGGCCTGCCCGATAACCCGGCCGAAACGGTCGTGGAGTATCGAACCGGCATCGCGGAGGCCACCAGCCGTGAAAACAACAGGAGCATCCTCCTGATGCTGGGCGCGGCGGTGCTGGCGGTGGGTTTCTTCATGGCGAACATGCTCATCGGCCCGGAAGGGTTGAAGGGCTTGCTGCACGAGGCCCGCCTGCTGCGCAACTCCTGGCTCAGGAACCGCCGCCCGGCCGAAACGCCGCGCCAACAGCGGCCGGCGGATGACGACTGGGTGGACTACGTTCACCGGCAACCGGCCGCGCCGCAGCTTCCGGCCCCCATCAGCAATCCGTGGCTGCTGCCGGCGCAGGCCCAATCAGAAGACAATGGGTGAAGTCCGTGAAGTCCCAGGAGCAACCCCAGGTGTATCAAGCCACGACGCCCCGGACGGCGCGCAAGCAGGCCGGCGCGGTGCTCATCCTGGCGCTGACCGTTTTGGCGCTGTTGTTCCTGGTGTTCCTGATCTGGCTATCGGTTCGGCCGCAGCCGCGCATCGAGCAGGCCACCGGCCTCGAAGAGACGGCCACGGCCTTTGCCCAGACGGCCACGGCCTTTGCCGCGATTATCGACATGGAGCGGACACCATCGGCTCCCCTGTCGCTGCCCGAAGTGGAAGCGACCAGCACAGCGATCATCCAGGCGTTACAGACGGCGCAACCATTGTTGTTCCCGACGCCAGAGCCGGGGGCGATTACCGCCACACCGGAACCGTGAGGGTCAAATGAAGTACACGAATCGACCGGCGCTGTTTTTCCTGCTGTCCCTATTGGCGGGAAGTTTCCTGTTAGTTGCCTGTGGGCCGACAACAACAAGCACGGCCACGACGGGCACGGGCGGACTTGACCCGGCTTCGGCCGCTTACATCACCATCGCCGCGGCCGAAAGAGCCACGGCCATAGCGGTCAATGCCACGTCCACGGCCCAGGCCGCCAGCGCCCAGGCCACTTCCCAGGCTTTCACCGCCCAGGAAACACAGGTGGCGTCCATCGCCCAGGCCACGGCCGCGCAGGCCACCGTGGTCAGCGATGACATGACCCGCATGGCCGTCATCGCCACGGCGACCCGCAGCCGGGAACTGGACGCGGCCGACGATGCGCGGATCGGCATCGAACTGGCGGCCCGCACCAATGCCCTCGAAGCGGCGAACCAGATCAATCAGCAGATCGTGGCCGACAACCAGCAGCGGCTTGATGACGACGCCCACCAGCGGCAAATGCAAATGCAGCTTCAGGCCGCGCGGTCGATTACCCTGATCGTGCTCATCTCCCTGCTGGGCATCGTCTTCTTCGTGCTGCTGATCGTCCTGATCGTGGATCGCTTCCACCGGATGCGCCGGCGTGAGGAAGCTCTCAGGCTCCTGCAAGGCACTCAGCCCACGGCCCCACAG
>CXWJ01000798.1_pt1 | contig 16450 bp, 16 predicted proteins | sample 590841 | NCBI WGS metagenome assembly CXWJ01 (sample SAMEA3498367, study PRJEB10139) | wastewater metagenome | biome: wastewater treatment plant; material: activated sludge | place: Austria | collected 2015-01-21 | reverse complement strand
CGCAGGCGCACGCGGCCCGACGTCGGCGCTTCGAGCCCACCGAGCAGGTGCAGCAGCGTGCTCTTGCCCGAGCCCGACGCACCGACGATGGCGAGCGTCTCGCCCGGCTGGACGACGAGGTCGACGCCGAGCAGCACCGGCACGTCCAGGCGCTCGGCGCCCGAGCCTTCGGTGAAGCGCTTGTGCAGCCCGGACGCCTCGATCACCGGCTGCTCATTCATAGCGCAGCGCCTCGGCCGGCTGCACGCGGCTCGCGCGCCAGCTCGGGTAGAGCGTCGCGATGAACGACAGCAGCAGTGCCACGACCACGATGGGCACGATGTCGGCGCTTTGCGGCTCGCTCGGCATGCGCGAGATCAGGTAGATGCTGCCGGGCAGGAAGCTGACGTTCAGCAGCCGCTCGATCGCCGGCACGATGAAGTCGATGTTGAATGCAACGAGCAGCCCTAGCAGCGTGCCGCCGAGCGTGCCGATCACGCCCGACAGCGCGCCCTGCACCATGAAGATGCCCATCACCGAGCGCGGGCTCGCGCCGAGCGTGCGCAGGATCGCGATGTCGGCGCGTTTGTCGGTCACCGTCATCACGAGCGTGGACACGAGGTTGAAGGCCGCGACCGCGACGATCAGCGTCAGGATGATGAACATCAGGCGCTTCTCGATCTGCACGGCGTCGAACCAGTTCTTGTTGGTGCGTGTCCAGTCGCGCACCGTCACCGTCGGCCCGAGCGAAGCGGCGAGTTGCGCGCCGACGGCGCGCGCCTCGTGCACGTCCTTCAGGCGCAGCTGCACGCCGGTCGGCCCGTCGACGCGGAACAGGCGCGCCGCGTCGTCGACGTGGATCAGCGCCAGGCCGCTGTCGTATTCGTAGTGCCCGGCGCTGAAGGTGCCGACGACGACGAACTGCTTGAGCCGCGGCAACACGCCGGCCGGCGTGACCTGGCCGCCGGGTGCGACGATGGTGATCTTGTCGCCCTCGCGAACGCCGAGGTTGGCGGCCAGCTCGACGCCGAGCACGATGCCCCATGCGCCCGGAACCAGCCTGGCGAGCACGGTGTCGCGCAATTGCGCGGCGAGATCGGTGACCGTGGCCTCTTCGGCCGGCGAGATGCCGCGCACGATCGTGCCGCGCATGTCCTCGCCGCGCGCGATCAGCGCCTGCGCAACGATGAAAGGCGCGGCGCCGATCACCTGCGGGTTCGCGCGCGCCTTCGCCGCGGTCGCCTGCCAGTCGGGCAGCGCCGCGCCGACGTTGTCGAGCACCTCGACATGCGCGATCACCGACAGCATGCGATCGCGTACCTCCTTCTGGAAGCCGTTCATCACCGACAGCACGATGATCAAGGCGGCGACGCCGAGCGCGATGCCGAGCATCGACACGCCCGAGATGAAGGAGATGAAGCGGTTGCGGCGCCCGCCGCGGCCGGCACGCGTGTAGCGCCAGCCGATCTGCCACTCGTAAGGCCAGTTCATGCGGATGCGATGCTACAGGAGGCACCCCGATAATCCGCCGCCATGCACCTGCTGATCCCGTTCGCATCGGCGCTGTCGCAGGCCGGCGCGCACACGCTGGCCGACCTGTCGCTGCCGCATCTCGCGGCGCTGCTGCAAGGGTTGGCGCCGACGCAGCGCCTGGGCAGCGACGAGTACAGCCTGAACCCGCCGCACGAAAGCGCGCTCGCCGACGCCTGGGGCTGGCAGGGCCACGACGGTGCGCTGCCGTTCGCCGCACAGTCCGCGCGCGCCGACGGCATCGACGTGCGCGAGCTCGCCTGGGGCCTGCTCACGCCCTCGCACTGGCATGTCGGCCGCGAGCAGCTCACGCTCGGCGACCCCGAGGCCTTGCGGCTCGACGAACACGAGTCGCGTGCGATCTTCGAGGCGGTGCGTGATCTGTTCGAGAGCGAAGGTTTCACCCTCGCCTGGGGTGCGCCGCTGCGCTGGTATGCGGCGCACGCCAGCCTGGACGGGCTGCCCTGCGCCTCGCTCGACCGCGTGATCGGCCGCCATGTCGACGTCTGGCTCGGCCAGCAGGCGCAGGCCGGTCTCGTGCGCCGTCTGCAGAACGAGGTGCAGATGCTGCTCTACCCGCATGCGTTGACCGAAGCGCGCGAAGCGCGTGGCGAACTGCCGGTGAATTCATTCTGGCTCAGCGGCTGCGGGCGTTTTCAGCCGGCCGACGCCGCCGCGGTGACGATCGACGCGCGGCTGCGCGCGCCGCTGCTCGGCGACGACTGGGCCGCCTGGGCCGAAGCCTGGCGTGCACTCGACGCCGGGCCGATGGCCGACCTCGCGCAGCGTGCGCGCCGCGGCGAGGCGATCGTTCTCACGCTCGCCGGCGAGCGTTTTGCGCAACGTTTCGAGCGCACACCACGATCGTGGTGGCAGGGGCTGGCGGCGCGCTGGTCGGCGCCGTCGCCGAACGCAGTGCTGGAGGCCCTGTGATCAACGCCCCCGTGATCACGCAGCGCGACGCGCCGCCGCGCGCCGTGTGGGCGCTCGAGCAGGCCGGCGTGCACCCGCTGCTCGCACGCCTGTTCGTCGCGCGCGGCGTGCGCAGCGCCGACGAGCTCGACGACGGCCTGGCGCGCCTGCTGCCGCCGGCCACGCTGCTCGGCGCCCAGGCCGCCGCGCGTGTGCTCGCCGATGCGGTCCACGCCCGCCAGCGCCTGTGCGTCGTCGCCGACTACGACTGCGACGGCGCCACCGCCTGCGCCGTCGCGCTGCGCGGGCTGCGCCTGCTCGGCGCGGCGCCCGACACCCTCGCCTACGTCGTTCCCGACCGCGCGCTGCACGGCTACGGCCTGAGCCCGGCGATCGTCGACCTCGCGATGGCGCAGCGGCCCGAGCTGCTGATCACGGTCGACAACGGCATCGCCAGCCTGCAGGGCGTGGCGCATGCGCAGGCGCGCGGCCTGGGCGTGATCGTCACCGACCACCACCTGCCGGCGCGGATCGACGATCAGGTCGTGCTGCCCGCGGCCGACGTGATCGTGAACCCGAACCAGCCCGGCTGCGGCTTCGAGAGCAAACACATCGCCGGCGTCGGCGTGATGTTCTACGTGCTGCTGGCGCTGCGCGCCGAGCTGCGCGAACGCGGCGCCTTCAGCGCACAGACCCAGCCGCGGCTCGACGCACTGCTCGACCTGGTCGCGCTCGGCACCGTGGCCGACGTCGTCAAGCTCGACGCGAACAACCGGCGCCTGGTCGCGCAGGGTTTGAAGCGCATCCGCGCCGGCCAGATGCAGCCGGGCATCGCCGCGCTGTTCGCCGCCGCCGCACGCGACCCGCGGCGCGCCAGCGCCTTCGACTTCGGCTTCGCGCTCGGGCCGCGCATCAACGCCGCCGGCCGCCTGGCCGACATGACGCTCGGCATCGAGTGCCTGCTGAGCGACGACGCCGGGCGCGCCGGCGAGCTCGCGAAGACGCTCGATGCGATCAACCGCGAGCGCCGCGAGGTCGAAGCCGGCATGCGCGAGCAGGCTGAAGCCGCGCTCGAAACGCTGATGCCGCAGGGCGAGCTGCCGGCAGCGCTGGCGATCTACGACGCCCGCTTCCACGAAGGCGTGGTCGGCATCGTCGCCTCGCGCCTGAAAGACCGCGTGCACCGGCCGAGCTTCGTGTTCGCGCGCGGCCAGGACGGACTGCTCAAGGGCTCGGGCCGCTCGATTCCGGGATTCCACCTGCGCGACGCGCTCGACCTGGTCAGCAAACGCGCGCCCGGCGTGCTGCAGCGTTTCGGCGGCCACGCAATGGCGGCCGGCTGCACGATCGCCGAGGCCGATTTCGAACGTTTCGACGCCGCGTTCCGCCAGGTCGCCGAAGAAGGGCTCGACGCCGCGACGCTGGCGCGCGAGCTGCGTTGCGACGGGCCGCTGGCGCTCGAATACTTCAACACCGAGACCGTGCACCGGCTCGACGCACAGGTCTGGGGCCAGGCCTTCGAAGCGCCGCTGTTCTGCGACGAGGTCGAGATCGTGTCGCAACGCATCGTCGGCGAACGCCACCTGAAGCTCGGCGTGCGCCTGGGCGGGGCGCTGCGCGAGGCGATCTGGTTCGGCCGCAGCGAGCCGCTGCCCGAACGCGTGCGCCTGGCCTACCGCCTGAGCGTCGATGCCTACAACGGCCGCGAACGCGTGCAGATGGTGGTCGAGGCCACCGACTGACAACCGTTGCATCTGCTCGCAACAGGGTTGTCGGCGATCGCGATACTGCGCTCGGCGCGGCGCAGGCCGCGTTTCGGGAGCCTTCATGACCGAGCCTGACCCGTCCCCATTCGCCGAGCCTTCGATTGCTGCGCAGGCCACGCGGCGCGCAGCGCTCGCACGGCTTTGGCGTCTGGCCGCCCTCGGCGCGGCCGGATCGGCAACGCTCGCATCCTGCGGCGGCGGCTCGTCGGCGGCGGCACCCGCGCCCGGCCCGGCGCCGGCTCCCGCCCCCGGGCCGACCCCGGTCGCGCGCCGCTTCGCCACCGGGCTCTCGCACCCCTGGGGCCTGGCCTTCCTGCCCGACGGCCGCTTGCTCGTCACGCAGCGCGGCGGCGCGCTCGTCACCGTCAGCGCCGACGGCAAGACGGTCTCGGCGCCGATCGGCGGCGTGCCGGCGGTGGCCGCGAGCGGCCAGGGCGGCTTGCTCGACGTCGCGCTCGACCCCGATTTCGCAACCGACGCCTGGGTCTACCTGAGCTACGCCGAACCCGGCGGCGGCAGCGAATCCGGCCTGGCCGGCACCGCGGTGGCACGCGGCCGGCTCGTCGGCCATGCCTTGCAAGGCCTCGAGGTGATCTTCCGCCAGCAGCCCAAGGTCAGCGGCAGCGGGCATTTCGGCGCGCGCCTCGTGTTCGCGGCCGACAAGAACCTGTTCGTCACGCTCGGCGAACGCCAGAAAGTCGACCCGGCGCAGGACCGCGGCGGGCATCTCGGCAAGGTGGNNGGAGCATCGGCCACCGCAATCCGCAAGGCGCGGCGCTGCACCCGACGACCGGCGAACTCTGGCTGGTCGAACACGGCCCGCAAGGCGGCGACGAGCTGATCATCGCGCGCGCCGGCGCGAACCACGGCTGGCCGCTGCGCAGCTACGGCTGCCCCTACGGCTCGGTGCCGAGCGACAACTGCCGCATCGGCGGCGGAACGCACGCGCCGACCTATGTGGAGCCGCTGACCTTCTGGGTGCCGACCTCGATCGCCCCCAGCGGACTCGCCTTCTACACCGGCGCGATGTTCCCGCAATGGCAAGGCAGCGCCTTTCTCGGCGCCCTGGCCGGCCAGGCGCTGTGGCGGCTGGGGCTGAACGGCAACGTCGTGACGAGCCGCGAGGCCTTGTTCGGTTCGCTGGGCGAACGCATCCGCGATGTGCGTCAAGCGAACGACGGCTCGCTCTACCTGCTCGGCGACAGCAGCGGAATCATTGTTCGCGTGTCGACCTGATCACGCGGGCAAAACCACACGCAGGCGTGGGTGCGCAGGCGGCTCCGTACAATCCCTGAGTGAATCTGCCGACTGCCTGGATGAACGCCGACCTGCATTGCCATTCGACCGTGTCCGACGGCACGCTGCCGCCCGAAGCGCTGGCGGCACGCGCCATGGCGAACGGCGTCGAACTCTGGGCGCTGACCGACCACGACGAGATCAGCGGCCAGCAGCGCGCCGCGGCGGCGGCGAAGAAGCTCGGCCTGCCATGGCTCAGCGGCGTCGAGATCTCGGTCAGCTTCATCGACGTGACGGTGCACATCGTCGGCCTGGGCTTCGACGCCGATGACGCCGCGCTCGCCGCCGGCCTGGCCGCCACGCGCGGCGGGCGCCGCGAGCGCGCGCTCGAGATGGCCGCCAGCCTGGCGAAGGTCGGCATCCTGGGCGCGTTCGAAGGCGCCTTGAAATACGTCGGCAACCCCGACCTGATCTCGCGCACGCATTTCGCCCGCCACCTGGTCGAGACGCGCGTGTGCGCCGACACCTCCGAGGTCTTCCGCAAGTACCTCACCGAAGGCAAGCCGGGGTACGTGCCGCACCGCTGGGCGACGCTCGGCGATGCGGTGCGCTGGATCGTCGACGCGGGCGGCCTGGCGGTCATCGCCCACCCGGCGCGTTACCGCTTCACGGCGAACGAGGAGCACGCGCTGTTCACCGAATTCAAGGCGCACGGCGGGCGCGGCGTCGAGGTCGTCACCGGCAGCCACAGCAGCGCCGAAGCCGCACGTTACGCCGACGCTGCGGCCGAGTACGGCATGCTCGCCTCGCGCGGCAGCGATTTCCACAGCCCCGAAGAAAGCCACACCGACCTGGGCACGCTGCCCACCCTGCCGGCCACGCTGACGCCGGTGTGGGAAGCGCTCGCTGGACGCGTGCAGCGGCCGTGACGCTCGCGGCGCCCGCGCAGCGGCCCGGGCTGGGCGTGGCGCTGATCGTGCTGATGGCAGCGTGCTTCGCGGTCCTGGATTCGAGCGTCAAGCTGGTCGGCGCGGTCGTTCCGGTGCTCCTGGTGCTGTGGGTGCGTTACGGCGTCCAGGCGGCGGTGATGGCGCTGTGGCTCGCGCGCTCGCGGCTGCAGCCGGGCGGAGCGGGTTTTCGCGCAGCACATCCGCGTTTCCAGGCGGTGCGCGGCGCGCTGCTGCTGGTGACCTCGGCGCTCGGCTTCTACGGCGTGCAGCACCTGCCGGTGGCCGAGTTCACCGCGATCAACATGCTCGCGCCGGTGATCGTGACGCTGCTCGCCGCGTGGCTGCTGCACGAGCAGGTCTCGGCGCTGCGCTGGGCGCTCGTCGCCGGCGGTTTCATCGGCGCGCTGATCGTGATCCGCCCGGGCAGCGGGCTGTACGGCTGGGCGGTCTTGTTCCCGCTCGGCGCGGCCTGCTGCTACGCCGCGTTCCAGGTGCTGACGCGCAAGCTGTCGGCGCTCGAAAGCCCGTACACGACGCACTTCTACACCGGGCTCGTGGGCACTGCCGTGCTCACGCCGCTGCTGCTGGCCAGCGCCGCCAGCACGCCGTTGCCGGCGATGTCGGGCGGCACGCTCGCGCTGCTGCTGCTGATCGGCGCGGTCGGCACCGCCGGGCACCTGATGCTGATCCTCGCGCTCGGCATGGCGCCGGCGGCGACGCTGATGCCGTTTCTGTACGTGCAGATCGGCGCGGCGGCGGCCATCGGCGGGTGGCTGTTCGGCCACGCGCCCGATGCCTGGGGGTGGCTCGGCATGGGCGTGATCGCGGCCTGCGGCGCCGCGAGCGCCTGGCTGAACATGCGCGACGCCGCGGCGCGGCGGCTCGATTCGCCGGTGGCGCTCGACGCGGTCGCCGAATAGCGCCTGGGCGCGCGGCGACAATCCGCGCATGTCGCAGTATTTCGAGGTCCATCCCGACAACCCGCAGGCGCGTCTGCTGAAACAGGCGGCGCAGATCCTGCACGGCGGCGGCATCGCCGCGATCCCGACCGATTCGAGCTACGCGCTCGTCTGCCACCTCGACGACAAGGCCGCGGCCGAGAACCTGCGCCGCATCCGCAGCGTCGACGACAAGCACCACCTGACGCTGTTGTGCCGCGACTTGAGCGAGCTCGCGAGTTATGCGCGCGTCGACAACCGCCAGTTCCGCCTGCTCAAGCTCGGCACGCCCGGGCCCTTCACCTTCATCCTCGAAGCGACCAAGGAAGTGCCGCGGCGCGTGTCGCACCCGTCGCGGCGCACGATCGGGCTGCGCGTTCCCGACCACGCGGTGACGCAGGCGCTGCTCGAGCAATTCGGCCAGCCGCTGCTCGCGACGACGCTGATCGCGCCCGGCGAAACCGAGCCGATGAACGACCCGCACGCGATCCGCGAGCGTTTGCAGAAGCAGGTCCAGGCGATCGTCGACGCCGGCGCCTGCCCGATGCAGCCGACGACGGTGATCGACCTCAGCGGCGCGGCGCCGGCGCTGGTGCGCCAGGGGCGCGGCGATGCCCGGCTGCTCGGCCTGGCATTCGCCGACTAGACAAGGCGAGCCGCGTTCAAGCCCGCTCGATGCGCGTCATCGGGTCACGCGCGCTCGATGCGCGCGACCGCCGAATGCGCGTGGATCGACTCGAAGTTCTCGACATCCACGCTGTAGCGCCCGATGCGCGCATCGGCGTTCAGGCGCAGCGCGACGTCGCGCACCAGGTCCTCGACGAACTTCGGGTTCTCGTAGGCGCGTTCGGTGATCCACTTCTCGTCGGCGCGCTTGAGCATCGGCCAGATCTCGCTCGACGCCGAGTCCTCGGCGAAGCGCACCAGTTCGTGCCAGCCGATCTCGCCGAGCAGTTCGACCTTGACGATCACGTGCGAGCGCTGGTTGTGCGCGCCGTATTCCGAGATCTCCTTCGAGCACGGACACAGCGACTTCACCGGCACCGTGACCTCGGCCCACACCGCGGAGCGCTGCGCGCGCGTCTCGGCGATCCAGCGTCCCTGGTATTCGAGCAGGCTCTCGAGCCCCGAGACCGGCGCGCGCTTGCGCAGGAAGAACGGGAAGCGCGCCTCGATGCGGCCTTCGCCCGCGTGCAGCTTGTCGAGCATCGCGGCGAGCTCGGTGCGCAGCGTCGCCGCGTCCACGGGCGCGCGCAAGGCGTCGAGCCAGGCGACGAAGCGCGACATGTGCGTGCCCTTCTGCTCGGCGGGCAGCGCGACGTCGAGGTCCCACGAACCGACGCTTTGCTGCACCGCCTTGCCCACACGCAGCGCGATCGGGTAGCGCACGCTGCGCACGCCGACGCGCTGGATCGCGAGCTGGCGCTGGTCGCGCTCGCTTTGCGTGTCGGGGATGTGCAGCGAATCGGTCAGGTGGCTCATGGAGTCGGCGTGGGATTCAACCCGAAGAATGACACCAAACGGCGTTCCCCGGGGCGGCAAGGGCTTGAACGCCGCTTTCGATGCGCTTCAACCCAGGTCAGTGATTCACCGCGCGCACCAGCGCCCGCTTGGCGCCGAAGCGCTTGATCACGGCTTGTTCGATGCCCGCGGCGTCGAGCCCGCACAGCGCGAGCAGCTTGGCCGGGTCGCCGTGTTCGACGAAGACGTCGGGCAGGCCCAGCGTCAGCACCGGCACCTCGACGCCGGCCGCAGCGAGCGCTTCGAGCACCGCGCTGCCGGCGCCGCCCATCACGCAGCCTTCTTCGATCGTCACGAGCGCGTCGTGATCGCGCGCGAGCTCGAGCAGCAGCCCGAGGTCGAGCGGCTTCACGAAGCGCATGTTCGCCACCGTCGCATCGAGCCGCTCGGCGGCTTCGAGCGCCGGATACAGCAGCGTGCCGAACGCGAGCATCGCGATGCGCGGCACGCCGAGCGCGGCGCCGCCCGCGCCGCGGCGGCGCAGCTCGCCCTTGCCGAACGGCAGCTCGCTCAGCTCGGGCTGCACCGCCACACCGGCGCCGGCGCCGCGTGGGTAACGCACCGCGACGGGGTGGTTCTGGCGATACGCGGTCGTCAGCGCCTGGCGGCACTCGTTCTCGTCGGCCGGCGCGATGACGCTGAAGTTCGGCAGGCAGCGCAGGTAGGCGATGTCGTAGGCGCCGGCATGCGTGGCGCCGTCGGCGCCGACGAGCCCGGCGCGATCGAGCGCGAAGACCACCGGCAGGTTCTGCAGGGCCACGTCGTGGATCGCCTGGTCGTAGGCGCGCTGCAGGAAGGTCGAGTAGATCGCGACCACCGGCTTGAGCCCTTCGCAAGCCAGGCCCGCCGCGAAGGTCACCGCGTGCTGCTCGGCGATGCCGACGTCGTGGTAACGCTCGGGGAAGCGCTGGTGGAACTCGACCATCCCCGAACCTTCGCGCATCGCCGGCGTGATGCCGACGAGCAGCGGATCCTTCGCCGCCATGTCGCACAGCCACTGGCCGAAGACCTGCGTGAACGTCGTCTTGCCCGGCGTCGCCGGCTTGACGATGCCCACCGCCGGGTCGAACTTGCCCGGGCCGTGGTAGTTGATCGGGTCGGCCTCGGCGAGCTTGTAGCCGTAGCCCTTCTTCGTCACGACGTGCAGGAACTGCGGGCCGGGCTTGTCGCGCAGGTTCTCGAGCGTCGGCACGAGCGAATCGAGGTCGTGGCCGTCGATCGGGCCGACGTAGTTGAAGCCGAATTCCTCGAAGATCGTTCCCGGGACGACCATGCCCTTGGCGTGTTCCTCGAAGCGCCTGGCGAGTTCGAACAGCGGCGGCGCGTTCTTCAGCACCTGCTTGGCGCCTTCGCGCGCCGCGGTGTAGAACTTGCCGCTCATCAGGCGCGCGAGGTACTTGTTCAGCGCCCCCACCGGCGGGCTGATCGACATGTCGTTGTCGTTCAGGATCACGAGCATGTCGGCGTGCGACACGCCGGCGTTGTTCAGCGCCTCGAAGGCCATGCCGGCGCTCATCGCGCCGTCGCCGATGATCGCGACGACCTTGCGGCTGTCGCCCTTGAGCTTGGCGGCCACCGCCATGCCGAGCGCGGCCGAGATCGAGGTCGACGAATGCGCGGTGCCGAAGGTGTCGTACTCGCTCTCGTCACGGCGCGGAAAGCCCGAGATGCCGCCGAGCTGGCGCAGCGTGTTCATGCGCTCGCGCCGGCCGGTGAGGATCTTGTGCGGATAGGTCTGGTGGCCCACGTCCCACACCAGGCGGTCGCGCGGCGTGTCGTAGACATGGTGCAGCGCGACCGTGAGCTCGACCGTGCCGAGGTTGCTCGACAGGTGGCCGCCGGTCTGCGAGACGCTGTGCAGCAGGAAGTCGCGCAGCTCGCCGGCGAGCTGCTTGAGCTCCAGCCGCGACAGCCGGCGCACGTCGGCCGGGCTGGCGATGGTGTTCAGCAACAGATACTTCATGGCTTCAGTTGTCCCTCTCGACGACGCGATCGGCCAGCAGCGCGAGCCAGGCCGCATCGGCCAGCGCGCTGCGAGCGAGCGCCGCCTGCGCCTTGTCGCGCAGTTCGTCGGCGTGGCGGCGCGCCGCCGCCAGGCCGAGCACGCTGACATACGTCGGCTTGTTGTGGTGGATGTCCTTGCCGGCGGTCTTGCCGAGCGTCTCGGAGGCCTGCGTCACGTCGAGGATGTCGTCGACGACCTGGAAGGCCAAGCCGATCGCGTCGCCGTAGTCGGCCAGCGCCTGCCAGGCCGCCGGGCCGCACTCGCCGCAGGCCGCGCCCATGAGGACGCTGGCTTGCAGCAAGGCGCCGGTCTTGCGGTGGTGCATGTCGCGCAGCGCATGTTCGTCGAGCGCCACGCCGATGCTCGCCAGGTCGATCGCCTGGCCGCCGGCCATGCCGGCATGGCCGGCCGACCGCGCGAGCAGCGAGCACAGCCGCGCTTGCAGCGCCGGCGCGACGCCTTCGTCGGGCGTGAGGACCTCGAACGCCAGCGCCTGCATCGCGTCGCCGGCGAGCATCGCCTGGGCCTCGCCGAACTGCACGTGCACCGTCGGCTTGCCGCGGCGCAGCACGTCGTTGTCCATGCACGGCATGTCGTCGTGCACCAGCGAATAGGCGTGGATCAGCTCGACCGCGCAGGCCGCGCGCAGTGCGGCGTCGCGCTGGCCGTGCGTCGCCTGGGCCGCGGCGAGCACGAGCAGCGGGCGCAGGCGCTTGCCGCCGTCGAGCACGCCGTAGCGCATCGCCACGCCCAGGCCGGCCGGCGCGTCGTCGGGCACCCAGGCGCCGAGCGCGGCCTCGACCGCCTCCTGCTCGCGCCGCATCCAGGCGTCGAACTCCGAGCGGTTCATGCCGCGGTCCAGGGCTTGAGCTGCCCGTCCTCGAGGATCTTGACCTGCGTTTCGACCGATTCGAGCCGCGTGCGGCAAAACGCGAGCAGTTCGGCGCCGCGCTTGTAGCCGTCGAGCAGCCGGTCGAGCGGCAGTTGCCCGCCTTCCATCGCCGCGACCAGCCGTTCGAGTTCGGCAAGTGCGTCTTCGTAGGTCGCCGGCATGGCAGGCGGCAGGGCGTTGGCAGGGGATTTGGCCATGGTCGATCGGCAAACGGCGATTGTAGTCAGCGCCCGACACCGGCGCCCGGCGCTTTGCCGCAGTGCAACACCGGCGTCCCACCCCCCGGGTACAATCCGCGGCCCCGCCGAGACCGGCGGCAGCCCAAGGCCCATGCCCCAACCGCTCGGCGGGCGGTCCGGCGTGGCGGTTCGACATCGGTTTTTGGAGATCCTGGGGATCATGTCCGACCTGAGCGTCACCCTCGAGGCGCTGCAGCGCAGCAGCTCGCAGCTTTCGGTCCACAGCTATTTCGACGCCGCCCAGTACCGGCGCGAGATGGAGCTCATCTTCCAGCCCGGCCCGCGTTACCTCGGCCACGAGCTCGCCGTGCCCGACCGCGGCGATTTCTACGCGCTGCCGCAAGAAGGCGAAGGCCGTGCGCTGGTGCGCCGGCAAGACGGCGTCGAACTCGTGTCGAACGTCTGCCGGCACCGCCAGGCGGTGATGCTGCGCGGCCGCGGCCATACCGGCGCGCACATCGTCTGCCCCTTGCACCGCTGGACCTACGACCTCGGCGGCCGGCTGATCGGCGCGCCGCATTTCGCCGACGACCCTTGCCTGAACCTGCGCAACTACCCGGTACAGACCTGGAACGGCCTGGTCTTCGAAGGCGGCGGCAGCGTCGCCGCCGACCTCGCGGCCCTCGGGCCCAAGGCCGACCTCGACTTCAGCGGCTACGTCTTCGACAGCGCCCGCATCCACGAGTGCGACTACAACTGGAAGACCTTCATCGAGGTCTATCTCGAGGACTACCACGTCGCGCCCTTCCACCCCGGGCTCGGCCAGTTCGTCACCTGCGAGGACCTGCGCTGGGAGTTCGGCGCGCGCCACTCGGTGCAGACCGTCGGCGCGAACAACGCGCTGGCCAGGGCCGGCTCGCCGACCTACCGCCAGTGGCACGACGCGGTGCTCGCCTACCGCGGCGGCGTGCCGCCGGCGCACGGCGCGATCTGGCTGACCTACTACCCGACGGTGATGGTCGAGTGGTACCCGCATGTGCTGGTGGTCTCGTCGCTGCACCCGCAAGGGCCGCGCAAGACGCTCAACCTGGTCGAGTTCTTCTACCCCGAGGAGATCGTCGCCTTCGAACGCGAGTTCGTGCAGGCGCAGCAGGCGGCGTACTGGGAGACCTGCGTCGAAGACGACGAGATCGCGCTGCGCATGGACGCCGGCCGCAAGGCGCTGATGGACCGCGGCGACGACGAGGTCGGCCCCTACCAGAGCCCGATGGAAGACGGCATGCAGCAGTTCCACGAGTGGTACCTGCGCGCCATGAGCCCGGCCCGCTGAACGCCCCGCATGCCGGCGCACTGGCTGATGGTGCTCGCGTCGCTGCTGTTCGCGACGATGGGCGTGTGCATCAAGCTGGCGTCGGCGCACTACGCGTCGGGCGAAATCGTCTTCTACCGCAGCCTGACCGGCGCCGTGCTGATGTTCGCCTGGACGCGCTGGCGCGGCATCGGCCTGGCCACGGCCGTGCCGGCGATGCACTTCTGGCGCGGCCTGTCGGGCGTGATCGCGCTCAGCCTGTGGTTCTACGCGATCGGCAAGCTGCCGCTGGCCACGGCGATGACGCTGAACTACATGTCCTCGGTGTGGATGGCGCTGTTCCTGATCGGCGGCGCGGTCATGCTCGGCAGCGCGCGCGTCGACGGCCGGCTGGTCGCGACCGTGCTGCTCGGCTTCGCCGGCGTCGCGCTCGTGCTGCGCCCGACGATCGACCAGCAGCAGGCCTGGCACGGGCTGGCCGGGCTGCTGTCGGGCATGTTGTCGGCGCTCGCCTACCTGCAGGTCACCGCGCTCGGCCGCGCCGGTGAGCCCGAGGCACGCATCGTCTTCTGGTTCTCGCTCGGCGGCGTCGCGGCGGGCGGGTCGACGATGCTGTTCACCGGCATGGCGGGCCACACTGCGAGCGGCGCGGCGCTGCTGCTCGCGGTGGGGCTGCTCGCCACCGCCGCGCAACTGCTGATGACGAGCGCCTACCGCACCGGCCGCACGCTGGTCAACGCGAGCCTGCAGTACCTCGGCATCGTCTTCTCGGTCGTCTACGGCGTGTGGTTGTTCGACGACCGCCTCGCCCCGCCGGCGCTGCTGGGCATCGTGCTGATCGTCGGCGCCGGCCTCGCGGCGACGCTGCTGCGCAGCCGCAGCGCACCGGCGTCCGTGTCTTCATCGACCTTCGACTCCTGACCATGAGCTTCCAGACCCTGATCGGCCCGGCAGAACTGCGCGCGCTGCTCGCCGGGCCCACGCCGAGCGTGCTCGTCGACACCGGCTTCGACCTCGCCGATACCGGTGCCGGCGAACGCGAGCACGCGAACGCGCACCTGCCCGGCGCGCACTACCTGCACCTCGATCGCGACCTGTCGGGCGCCAAGACCGGCACCAACGGCCGCCACCCGCTGCCCGAGCGCGCGGCGTTCGCCGCCACGCTAGGCCGCATCGGCGTGACGCCGGCGACGCAGGTCGTGGCCTACGACCGCCAGGGCGGCATGTACGCGGCGCGCGCCTGGTGGCTGCTGCGCTGGATGGGCCACGAGGCCGCGGCGGTGCTCGACGGCGGTCTCGACGCGTGGATCGCCGCCGGCGGCGCGTCGACGGCCGACGCGCCGCCGGCCGCAAACGTCGCGCCCTACCCGCAGCGCACGCCGCGGGTCGCCACCATCGATGCCGGAGCGCTGCAACAGCGTCTCGGCCGGCTGCGATTGCTCGACGCGCGCGCCGGCGAACGTTTTCGCGGCGACGTCGAACCGCTGGACGCCGCCGCCGGTCACATTCCGGGCGCGACGAACCGCTTCTTCAAGGACAACCTCCGCTGCCGACGGACGTTTCAAGACCGCCGAGGCGCTGCGCGCCGAGTTCGCGGCGCTGATCGGCAGCGTTGCCGCGACCGAAACGGTGCATCAGTGCGGCTCGGGCGTCACGGCTTGCCACAATCTCTTGGCGATGGAGCATGTCGGCCTCGTGGGATCTCGGCTGTATCCGGGCTCGTGGAGCGAATGGTCTTCCGATCCGGCGCGGCCGGTGGCGCGCGGTTGAACACCGGCCTTGACCCCCGTCAACCCTGGAACTAAGGTCAGCTGGAACACTGCGCCATCGCATCGGTCCCACGACCGCGACTCAGGAGATGGACATGTACCAACGCATCCTCGTTCCGACCGACGGCTCCGACATCACCCAGAAGGCGATCGCCACGGCGATCGGCCTGGCCAAATCCCTTGGTGCGCAGCTCTACACCATCAGCGTGAAGGAGCCCTTCCCGTACAGCGCGATCTCGGAGATGCAGCCGACGCCTCCGCAGGAGTTCTTCGACGCGCAGGAGCGCATCGCCGCGACGCGCCTGAAGGGCGTGCAGGACGCGGCGGCGGCCGCCGGCATCGGCTGCCAGGCGCACAGCGTCGAGGCGCTGCACCCCTGGGAAGCGATCATCGACCATGCCAAGCGCGAGAACTGCGACCTCCTGGTGATGGCCTCGCACGGCCGGCGCGGCGTGGCTTCGCTGCTGCTCGGCAGCGAGACACAGAAGGTGCTGACGCACACGACCGTGCCGGTGCTGGTGGTTCGCTAGACGACATGGTGCACCCGGCGCCGGGCGGGTGCTCAGCCGGCTTGGAACGGCCCGGCGCCGGCTGAGCCGCCTCGGCCCGGGTCAGTGCGGGTGCAGCGTGTTCGTCGCCAGCACCACCAACCCCAGGCCGGCCGCCAGCCAGGCGAGTTGCGCAGCGGTTTCGCGCAGCGTCAGGCGGTGCTGGAGCTGCGGGATCAGATCGGCGACGGCGACGTAGACGAAGCTGCTCGCCGCGACCACCAGCAGGTACGGGAACGCCGCTTCCCAGGGGCCGACGACGAAATAGCCGAGCACGCCGCCGGCCACCGCCGCCAGCCCCGACAGCGCATTGAACAGCAGCGCCTTGCGGCGTGAGAAGCCGGCGTTCAGCAGCACGATGTAGTCGCCGACTTCCTGCGGAATCTCGTGGGCGATGATCGCCAGCGAGGTCACGACGCCGAGCGCCGGCTCGGCGAGGAAGGCCGCGGCGATGACCACGCCGTCGCAGAAGTTGTGGATGCTGTCGCCGAGCAGCACGCTCCAGCCGCCGCGTCCGGCCTGCTGCTCGTCGAAGCCGTGGTGATGGTGGTGGTGGTCGCCTTCGTGGTGGTGGCCGTGGCGGTAGAGCTCGGCCTTCTCCAGCAGGAAGAAGAACAGCAGCCCGCCGAGCAGCGTGGCGAACAGCGCGTGCGCATCGGCGCCGCCCTCGAAGGCCTCGGGCAGCACGTTGAGCAGCGCGGTCGCGAGCAGCACGCCGGTCGACAGGCTGACGAGGTGCTGCACCAGGCGCCCGAGCATCGCCACCGTCAGCGCAGCGGCGATCGCCACCGACAGCGCGCCGCCGGCGAAGGTCGCGATCAGGATGTAGCTCAGGGTCATCGGGGCGTTCGAAGGAACCAAAACGAAGCCGCGCGGGAGGGCGCGGCTCGTCGGGTGGCGCCGATTATCGGTTGCC
>CXWJ01009901.1_pt1 | contig 16455 bp, 16 predicted proteins | sample 590841 | NCBI WGS metagenome assembly CXWJ01 (sample SAMEA3498367, study PRJEB10139) | wastewater metagenome | biome: wastewater treatment plant; material: activated sludge | place: Austria | collected 2015-01-21 | reverse complement strand
TGCCGCTGGCGCAGGCGGAGTAGACGGCCAGGTTTGGCCCGCTCAGGCCGTGGGTGATGGAGAGGAGGGCGGCCGGCGTGTCGGCCAGCATCATGGGCACGAAGAACGGGCTGACGCGCCCCGGCCCGCGCTCGCGCAGTGTGTCGGCCGCCTCGTGGATGGGATCGAGCGCGCCCATGCCGCTGCCGACGATGACCCCGGCGCGGCGGCGGGTGGCCGGGTCGTCGCTCAGACCGGCGTCGGCCAGGGCCTGCTCGGCCGCGGCCAGCGCCAGTTGCGACAGGCGGGCCATGCGCCGCGCTTCCTTGCGGCCGAAGCGGGCCACCGGGTCGAAACCCTTCACTTCGCCGGCGATGCGCGTCTCGTAGCCGGCGGCGTCGAAGAGCGTGATGGGGCCGATGCCGGAACGCCCGGCTTTGATGGCCGCCCAGGTAGAGTCCACGTCGTGGCCGAGAGGGGTGATCGCGCCGAGGCCGGTGATCACCACGCGGCGAGGGTAGGAAGTGTTCATGCTCAGCTAGTATAGCACGGTGTTGCGGTCTGGGGGTGATGTCGTTTTGAAAAAAGAGGGTCGCGGCCAGGCGTATTTGTTTGTGTCACCCTGTATTACCTGTGCTAGAATCCCCCCACTATCGTCAAGTGCGACACACTTGGTAACAGGAGAGGGAATCACAAGCTAATGCATCGCGAACATCACCGTTGGTACAGTCCGTCGTTAGGGCGGGACATGGATTTACTGATCGTCGGCCACGCCGGGGCGCGGCTGCTCGTCTTCCCCACGTCAATGGGCCGCTATTACGAGTGGGAAGATCGGGGCATGTTCCACAATGCAATGGGCGACATGATTGGCGGCGGCCATTTACAAGCCTATTGTGTCGATAGCGTTGATTCCGAAAGCTGGTATGCCCGCTGGAAGCACCCCGGCGCGCGCGCCTGGCGCAACATCCAGTACGACCGCTATCTGACCGATGAGGTGTTGCCTCTCTCGCGCCAGAAAAACGGCAACCCGTTTATGATCACCCTCGGCGCCAGCTTTGGCGCCTTCCACTCGCTCAACTTTGCCCTGCGCCATCCCGATCTTGTCGGCCGGGCCATCGGCCTGAGCGGCATCTACGAGGTCAGCCGTTGGACCGATGGCTATTACGATACCAATGTCTACTTCAACAGTCCGATTGATTATATCGGCGGTGAGAATGATTGGCGGCGGCTGGAATTGCTGCGGCGGCAGGACATCATCCTGGCCGTCGGCCGCGACGACGGCCTGCGCAGTAGCAGCGAACGCCTGTCGGCCGCGCTGTGGAGCAAGGGCATCGGCAACGCCCTGCGCCTGTGGGACGGCTGGTCGCACGATTGGCCCTATTGGGAGCAGATGATCCGGCTCTACATGGGCGGACACGATTAAAGAAATTACGAATTAGGAATTACGAATTACGAATGGAGTATGAAGAACGCACTCTTAATTCTTAATTCGTAATTCTTAATTCATAATTCGTAATTCTTAAGAGAGGGAACCATGACAAAAAAAGTTGGTCTGATAGTTGGTCGAGAGTGGTCGTTTCCGCCGGCGTTTATTGAGGAAGTGAATCGCCGCAAAGAGGGGGTGACGGCCGAGTTCGTCAAGCTGGGCGGCACAAAGATGAACGACCCCAGCGAGTACGCGGTCATCGTCGACCGCATTTCCCACGAAGTGCCCTATTATCGCTCGCACCTGAAGAACGCCGTGCTGCAAGGCACGACGGTCGTCAATAACCCGTTCATGTGGACGGCCGACGACAAGTTCTTCGAGGCTTCGCTGGCCGACAAGTTGGGCGTGGCCCATCCCAAGACGATCGTCATGCCCAATAAGGATTACGTGCCCGGCATCGTCCATGACGAAAGTCTGCGCAATCTCCGCTATCCGCTCGATTGGGACGCCCTGCTCGAGTACGTCGGCCTGCCGTGCGTGCTCAAGGATGCCCACGGCGGCGGCTGGAAGGACGTGTTCATCTGTCACACCAAGGAAGATTTGTGGCACGCCTATAACCAGTCGGGCCTGCACACGATGGTCTTGCAGGAGTACATCCATTGGGAACATTACGTGCGCTGCATGTGCCTGGGGCAGGAAGAAGTGCTGCCGATGCGGTATGATCCCCACGGCCGCCGCTACGTCGTCGATCACGCCCACCTGTCGCCGGAACTGGGCGCGCGCATCGTGGGGGATTCGCTGAAACTGGTGCGGGCGCTGGGCTACGACATGAACACCGTCGAGTTCGCCATCCGCGACGGCGTGCCCTACGCCATCGACTTTATGAATGCGGCCCCGGATATGGACATCAATTCGCTGACGCCGGTCTATTTCGAGTGGGTTGTGCGCCACATGGCCGATATGGTCATCGACCTGGCGCTGAACCCGCGGCCACAGTTGACCGAGTTGAAGTGGAGCGGCTTGTTCAACGGCTAGAAGGTGTTCCTATGTCTTTGACCGAAGCCATCATTACCTACCACGATCTGTTGACCGACGAGGTTGCCGCCGATTCGCAGGCGCAGTTGGATGATCAAATGCACTCGCGCGGGCTGTTCTTTGGGCCGCGGCCGTTGTGCTCGGTGTTGCGTCCGCGCTTTCTGACGCCGGATCAATACACCTACCTGCGCCACGCCATCCGGCCGTTGTTGCGCGCCTTCGAGAAGATCTCCCATCTGGCCGTGGCCGACGCCGACTTTCGCGCCCAGTTCGGCCTGTTCGATTGGGAAGAGTCGCTCATCCACATCGACCCCGGCTTCAAGGTTCATTCGCCGCTCAGCCGGGTCGACTCCTTCTTTATCACCGACGGCCAAACGATGTCGCTGAAGTTCACCGAGAACAACGCCGAGGTGCCGGCGGCCTCGGCCTACAACGACGTGCTCAACAGCGCCTTTTTCGGCTTGCGCGTCATGGGGCAATTCCTGAAAACCTATTCGGTGCGCTCCATCCCCACCCGACATAGCGTGATGCACGTGCTGCTCGAATGCTGGCGGCAGTTTTCGGGCGGCAAACGGGGCAACAAGCCGCAGATCGCCATCCTCGACTGGGAAGAAGTGCCCACTCGCAGCGAGTTCGAGCTGTTCGTGGCCTACTTCAAATCTCAGGGGCTGACGGCGCAGATCGTCGATCCGCGCACGGTGGAATATCGCAACGGTGTTTTGTATGATGGCGACTACCGCATCGACCTCATCTACAAGCGGGTGCTCATCACCGAATTGATCGAGCGCATGGGCCTCGATAATCCCGTCGTCCACGCCGTGCGCGACCACGCGGTGTGCATGGTCAATCCGTTCATCTGCAAGATTCTCTTTAAGAAGGCCGCGCTGGCCGTGCTCAGCGACGAACGTAATGCCGCCATTTATGCCGCCGACGAGGCGACCGCCATCCGCGAGCACATCCCCTGGACGCGCATCGTCGAGGAGCGGACGACGACCTATAAGGGGTTGCCGGTCGATCTGATCCCCTTTATCCAGAAATATCGGGAGCAGTTTGTCCTGAAGCCCAATGATGATTACGGTGGGCACGGCATCGTGCTGGGCTGGCAGACCAACAGCAGCGGCTGGGAGGCGGCGCTACAGACGGCGATGGAGATACCCTACGTCGTTCAGGAGCGCGTGCCCATCCCCAACGAACCATATCCGAGTATGGTCGACGGCAAGTTGCAGATCTACAATCGCATGTTGGACACCGCGCCGTTCACTTTCCACGGCGAGTACACCGACGGCTGTCTGACGCGCCTATCGACCGACCCGTTGCTCAACGTAACGGCCGGCGGCGGCTCCACCGTGCCGACGTTTATCGTTGAGAAAAGGGAGTAAAATTAAGCCCTGACAGGTGGGCGCACGGGAGTGGACGCACGGGAGTGCGGGCGCACTCCCGTGCGCCCACCTGTCAGGGCTAGGGATATTTTTAACTACCCGGCACGGTAATCATGGACAGGATCATGCTGACGACGATCATCACGCCGATGATAATCAGCAAAATCCGCGTCCAATTGATGTTCTTCTTCTTGGCCGTGGCCCCTTTGGTCGATTGATGCGACCGTGTGGCGGTTGTGCGGCGCTTCGGTTGCGACTTGCCCATACTGTTCTTCTTCTCCGAGTCATTGATTTCAGCCCGCGTTGCGCCATCGAAGGGCCACGCCGGCTGTGCAACGCCGAAGTATAGCAAAAACAGCCCCGCCCGCCCACGGCCCGCGCCTCGCCATCGTGATTCCTAACCCGATTCTATAGTGCTCAAAAGAGGAAAGCGCCGCCTATAGAGCGGCGCGCCGGCCGCGGTTGAGCCTGGAATGTCGCGTCCTTCCCCCTTTTTGGTTATGATTGTTCCCTGATAAATGTGTCCGGCCTGTGGTGAAGCGGGCCGCGCAATTCACGTTCTAACGTATGAATGGCATCCTTTCCGGCACGGCTCTTGTTCTCGTCTATGGCGGCGTCGGCCTCATCGGTCTGGCGCTCATCGGCGGGGCCATCTTCTCGCTCCTGCGCAGCTTCACGCCCGGCCGCCAGACCCGACCCCAGGGGGCCACTCACCCGCTCTTCTCGCGCGCCGTAACCTACTCGCTGGGCCTCAGCGCGGCCGTCTTCGGCGTGGCCGGTCTGGTGGCCCATCTTCTCTTCCACGCCGCGCCGGACACCGGCATCCTGATCGCGCTGGGGCTTGGTCTGGTCGCGGGCTTCGTGGCTCTGGCCATCCTCGTCTACTTGCCGGCGCGCGGTCGGGTTGAAGAGGACTTGATCGACTTCGACGCCGCCGGCCGCCGGGCCGAGGTCGTCATCACCATCCCGGTCAACGGCCTGGGGGAAGTGGTGCTGGGCCAGGGGGCGGAGCGCGTCAATCTGGGGGCGCGTTCGGCCACCGGCCGGCCCATCCCCAGCGGCACAATGGTCGTCATCGAGCGCGTCACCAAGCGGGTGGCCGTCGTCAGCCCCTGGCCATGATGCGCCGCCGTTTTCTAACCTGGCTCGAGGCGCGGCCCATCTGGCTGACCATCGCCATCTCCTTTGGGTTGTTGCTGGTTGTCTGGCAGTTGCTGGTGGTCTGGGGCGATCTCCCGCCGTTCATCCTGCCCGGCCCGGTCGCCGTGGTCGCCGCGCTGATCGATCTGATCGCCGACGGCCGCCTGTTGCGCCACGCGCTGGTCACGCTGAGCGAGGTCATCCCCGGGTTGGCGCTGGGCGCGGGCGTGGCGTTGCCGCTGGCCTATCTGCTGACCAAGTCGCCGCTGGCCGAGCGGCTCATCTCGCCCTATCTCATCGCCTCGCAGGCCATCCCCATCATCGCCGTCGCCCCGCTGCTGACCATCTGGATTCAATCGTGGTACTGGTCGCGGGTGCTGGTGGCGGCGCTGGTCGTCTTTTTCCCCATTTTGATCAACTCCATCGCCGGGCTGCGCTCCGTGCCGCGCGAGTTCTACGACCTGATGCGCTCGCTGCGGGCCGGCAAAGGTCAGGTCTTCCGCAAGCTGGAGTTGCCGGCGGCGCTGCCCACGGTGCTGGCCGGGCTGAAAGTGGGGGCCACGCTGGCCGTCATCGGCGCGCTGGTGGGCGAATTCGTCCAGCCCAAGAGCCAGGGGCTGGGCTTTCTGCTGGTCACGGCCCGCTACCAGTTCAAGACCGATGAGGTCTTTGCCGTGCTGCTGACGCTGGGGGTCATGGCATTGGGGTTATACGGGTTGGTGGCGCTGGCCGAGCGGCGGCTGTTGCGCTGGCGGCGGTTTGGGCATAGTGGGGCGAAGTGATGAGGCGCCTTAGGTGCAACGCACTTCAGAAAGTGCGTCGCACCTGGCGATAAAACGGCTACAATAGGAGTAACCACCGAGAGGCAAGCCTATGATCGATGAAACCGCCGTCGAAGCCGTCGTCACCGCCGTCAAACAGTCGAAGAAATACCGCGACACCAGCGAGGAGACTATCCGGCTGCTGGCCGTCGAGGCCGTTGTGGAGCACAAGAAGGCCAAGCCGGCCGAGAAAGCCGTCCGCAGGCGGCTGCACAGCATCATGGCCCCCTATCTGGGCGATCCCGACTATAACGCCGCCGCCCAACTGCTGACCGACGTCTTTGTCGGCGGCGATCCGGCGACCATCCGCGCCGCCTGCCGCGACCTGATGTACGCCCATCTCTCCACCCGCGAGCGGCTGCCGCTGCTGGATGTATTCTACCGCGACATCTTCGCCGTCACCGGCCCGCCGCGCCGCCTGCTCGATCTGGCCTGCGGCCTCAATCCGCTGGCCTTTCCGTGGATGGATCTGCCCGCGACCGGCACCGACTTCATCGCCTACGACATCCACGAGCCGCGCATCAATTTTCTCAATCACTACTTCATCCTGCAGGGATTGCCGCCGCTGGCCTTCCTGAAGGACCTGGCCGCCGAGCCGCCGGTCGAGAGCGGCGACGTGGCTCTGTTCCTGAAGGAAATGCCCCGCTTCGAGCGCAACTACCCCGGCCACGGCCGCGCCCTGCTGGAAGCGCTCGACGTGCGTTGGCTGGTCGTCTCCTTCCCGACCATCAGCACCCACGGCGGTCGTAACCTGACCAACCGCTACCGCGAGTTCTTCTATCAGATCGTCGATGGCGCGGGCTGGCCGGTGACGGAACTGCTGTTCGACACCGAGCTTGTCTTCTGCGCTGAGAAAGGCGATGCCCATCGTCCGGCCGCCGAAGAATAATAACCCAACCTAAATCTTTCCACGGCCCGCGGCCCGCGGTCTGTCGTCCGTCGTCTCCGCCTAATGCACCGCTTCTTCGTCTTACCCAGCCAAATCGGCCATCAGACCGTGCGGTTCGACGCCGACCAGGCCCACCAGATGCGGCGCGTGTTGCGGCTGCGGCCGGGCGACCGCGTGCTGGCCCTCGACGGCCGCGGCCGGCAGTATGAGGTCGTCCTGGAGGAAGTCAGCAATGCCCGCGCCACCGGCCGGGTGGCGGCCCACAGCGAAGCCGGGGGCGAGCCGGGCGCGCGCCTGACGCTGTTCCAGAGCCTGCTGCCGCGCGACAAGTTCGAGTGGGTGCTGCAAAAAGGCACCGAGGTCGGCGTGAGCACTTTCGCGCCGGTCATCACCCGCCGCTCGCTGGTGCGCGGCGACGACGTGACGGTGGAGAAGATGACCCGCTGGGAGCGCATCATCCGCGAGGCGGCCGAGCAATGCGGTCGCGGTCTGTTGCCTCGCCTGCTGCCCCCTGCCCCCTTTAGCGCGGCCATCGCCGCCGCCGCCGCCCTCGACCGGGCCGTCATCGCCTGGGAAGGGGAATCGCGGCGCGCGCTGGGCGAGGCCCTGGCCCAATCCGGTGACCGGCAGGAAGTGGGGTTGTTCATCGGGCCGGAGGGCGGCTTTGAGACGGAGGAGATCGAGGCAGCGGCGGCGCAGGGCATCGTCGCGGTCACGTTGGGGCGGCGTATCCTGCGCACCGAGACGGCGGCCGTCGTCGGCGCGGCGCTGCTGCTCTACGAGTTGGGTGAGTTGTGAGGGCCGATGGACGATAGGGACATGCGACGCATCGCCGACGATCTGCGGGGCGTGGCCGCCTTTGGCCTCAACTTCGCCCCCGCCGGTTCCCACGAGGCCGAGCGCTGGCAGATGGTGCTGGCCGCCGCCGCGCGGTTGGCGGCCCTCGGCGGCAATGGTCTCCCGGCCGAGGAGCTGCTGGCCCATTATCGGGCCAACCATTTCGACATCGGCCCGCTGGCCAGCGGCGAGGCGGTGGTCATGCGCGACGGCCGCCTGCTGCTCATTCGCCGCGCCGACGATGGGCTATGGGCGCTGCCCGGCGGCATCACCGACCCCGGCGAAACCCCGGCCCAGACAGCGCGCCGCGAGCTATGGGAGGAGGCGGGCATAGACGGCCGGGTGACGCAACTATTGGGCATCTTCGACTCGCGCCTGTGGCACAGCGACAAGAAGATCCACTTCTATCACGTCGTCTTCCGGCTGGAGGCGGCCGACCCGGAGCCGCGCCTCTCGTCCGAGGCCACGGCCGCGGCCTACTTCGCCGCCGACGCATTGCCGCCGCTCTCGCCCGGCCACCATCTGCGCGCGCCGTTTGTCTTGCGTCAATTGCGCGGCGACGCGCCTGTGCCTTATTTTGATCCGCCTTGAGAAGTCAGCGCCTTAATCCATGCCGCATCCTCGTCGGCGAATGCCGGCGGCGGGGGCGGCTGGGAATAGTCAACAGCCAGGTCGTAGCGGCCCCGGTCATAGACGCCATGCAATAGATCGTTTAACGGCAGTTGTGGCTCCGGCTCTCCGGCCCGCAGGGGAATGGGAATAGCCGGTAATGGGTCACGGATGGTAAACAGGTAGGCTTCGGCCAGCGGGCGCTGCGTGGCCCGGCTGAGCACGATGCGATAGGCGGCTTGCTCCAACCGGGCGCGGTCAGCCTGTTGGGCGTCAATGGCAAACGGTCGGCCAATTCGCAGCAAGTCGATCTCCACCAGATTGGTGCGGCTGCCCAGCACGGCGGCCCGCTTTTCCTCATACTGCCGCCGGCCTTGCGCCGAAAGCTTGTTGCCCGGCGACAGTAGCTCCAGGACGGTGATCACTTCGCCTGAGGTCACGTCGCGAATCTCCAGGAAGCGCTCGACAACTTCCTCGGCCGCGGGCAGTTGAACAATGATCGGTCCCGCGCCAACCGGCTCAAGACGATAGGCGACATTGGACTCTCGCAACTGGCGACCGGAGATGAGCATCACGTCCGGCTTGCCGACCAATTGGCCGGTATCGGTCGCCATGACGGCCATGTAGACCCGGCGCTCGATGGCGACCCGGTAGCGCGGCTGCACCAGCGGCGTGAGGAATTGTTGTATGCCGACCAGGAGGGCCGTGTGGATCTCTTCCCAGAGGCCGGGCCGCTCCAGATAAGGATCCATTCCCGGAAATAGTGTTGGCATTGGATCGTCCTTGCGTTATAAACGGCAGTTTTATTATCGCTACTATTATAAACGGAATCGAATCGAATTTGGAACAAGATAATGATTGACGGCCATACCCAACTCCTGGGCCTCCTCGGCTGGCCGGTGGGCCATAGCTTCAGCCCGGCCATGCACAACGCCGCCATCGCCGCCCTGGGGCTGAACATGGCTTACCTGCCGCTGCCCGTGTCGCCGGAGCGGCTGCCCGACGCGCTGCACGGTCTGGCGGCAATGGGATTTCGCGGCGTCAACGTCACTGTGCCCCACAAGGAGGCCGTGCTGCCCCACCTGAGCGCCGTCTTCCCGGCGGCGCGGGTCATTGGCGCAGTCAATACCATCGTCATCGGCGATGGCGGGCTGACCGGCTTTAATACCGACTGGTCGGGCTTCCTGGGCGACCTGGAGAGCTACCGGCTGGCCCTCTACGGCCGCGATTGTCTGGTGCTGGGGGCGGGCGGCTCGGCGCGGGCCGTCGTCTATGCCCTGTTGCGGCGCGGCGGCCGGGTAGCCGTGCTGGCCCGCCGGCCGGAGCAGGCCGAACGGCTGGCGGCCGAGCTGGGCGCGGCCTTCCCCGCCGCGGCGACGGTACTCAGCGGCGACCTGGCCGAGGTTGGGCGCGTGGCCGCCAGCCTCGACGAGCCGGTCATCATCAACACCACCCCCCTCGGCCTGGCGCGGGCCAATGCCGCCGCCTCGCCCTGGCCCGACGACGCGCCATTCCCGCGCGGGGCGTTTGTGTACGATCTGGTCTATAATCCGCGCCAGACCCGACTGATGGATCAGGCGGGGGCCGCCGGCATCCGCGCCGCCAATGGGCTGGGGATGCTGGTGCGCCAGGCGGCCGAGGCGTTCGAGATTATGACCGCCCATCGACCCGACCCGGAGGTTATGCGTCAGGTGATCNNCCCGGACGTGATGCGGCGGGTAGTGGACAGTGGGTAGTGGACAGTGGACAGACTGACCACTGACCACTGACCACTGACCACTTTCTTCAAATCTGTGAAATCTGGGGATTCTCTTAATAGCCTATGATCATCGGCATGGACTTCGGCACGACCAATAGCGGCATGGCGACCTACGACGGCCGCGCCGTCAACGTCTTGCCGCTCGACCCCGCGGCCCCCAACCCGCGCGTGGCTCGCACGGCGCTCTACATCACCAACGAGCAGGCCGTCACCATCGGCCGCACGGCCATCGACCTCTATTTCGCCCACAACCTCAACCGGCCGGTCAAGATGCAGCGCGTCTGGGTGGGTGAGTTGGAGGTGATAGCCGACGGTATTTACTACGTGACCGACGTCTACGTCTTCGCCGACATTCTGTCGCCCGGCCGCCTTTTCCTGTCGATCAAGACCGGCCTGCGCGACGTGGGCTACCCCGGCACGGTCATCGGCCAATCCTTCTACTCGCTGGAAAGCCTCATCACCCTCTACCTGACCGTGACGCGGGCGCGGGCCGAGAAGCTGCTGGGCCGCGAATTGCGCCAGGTGGTGCTCGGCCGGCCCGTCCACTTCGCCGCCNNGCTGGTGCGGGCCAAGCTGCCGCGCCACTTCGGCGAGGGCAGCCTCTATGGCCCGCGCCACAAGGCCCTGACCGTGCCGCAGTGGATCTACGACTCGTTCAGCGATTGGCAGACCATGCTGCAACTCCAGTTGGCCGACAACAAGAAAATCCTGCGCGAGATCGCCCAGACCGCCCAGCGCCGCCCGCAAATCGAGGCCCTGCTGGCCCTGGTGGGCAGCAACTACGGCCTGCGCATGTTCGACGTGGTGGAGGGGGCCAAGCGCGCCCTGTCCGAGCGGCGCGGGGCGGAGATCGTCCTCGACGGGCCTGGCTTCAGCGTGCGCGAGTTCGTGACCCGCGGCGAGTTCGAGGGCATCATCCACAACGAGACGCGGGCCATCGAGCACCATTTGCTGGAGACGGTGCGCGCCTCGGGCTTGCCGCCGGAACGGATCGACACGGTCATTCGCACCGGCGGGTCGGCGCTCATCCCCGCCTTCTACGAGATGCTCGGCCGCCACTTCGGCGCGGCCAAGGTACGCAGCATCGACACCTTCAGCAGCGTCACCACCGGGTTGGGCGTCATCGGCCACCGGCTGGAGCGGGGCGAACTGGCGCTGCCCGCCCACACCCCGGCCGACTTCGCCGCCTTGCCCCCGGCCACCGGCGGCCGGCTCAACGTGCGGCCGGTCAATCTGGAGATGTTGCAGCGGCGGGTGAGGCTTGAAGAGCAGGGGGGCAGGGGGGCGGGGGAGCAGGGGAGCAGAGTTGTGCTGCTGGGTAGGCCGACGACTGGGGAAGAGGTGCGGGCGGAAATTCGAGTGACGGGCGAACAGTTAGGAGCGGACAGTGCAGAGGTGGACGGCGGGCCGTTTGTCGCGGCGTTGCGGGTGGCGGCCGATGCCCAACTGCTGCTCATCACGTCGCGCTACCGCTTTATGCTGAGTACGGCGCGGCAACTGGCCGACCTGCGCGAGGTGGGGCTGGACATCGAGAACCTGCACCGGCTGGCCCGGCGCGAGGCGGTGGTGGCCGTGGTCGATTGGTCGGCCGCCCGCCAGCAGGAGCGGCTGTTGCTGGTGACCTCCACCGGCTATGCCCGCGCCTACCCGCTCGATTCACTGCGCCCGGCCATCGAAGCGCCCGCGCCGTTCTCGTTCGACAACCCGCCGCCCGGCGTGCCGGTGCTGGCCCAGGGCGTCGGCCGCGACCGGCACGTGGTCATCGTGACCGCCGGCGGGCGCGGCGTGCGCTGGCCGCTGGCGAAGATACCGCTGAGCGGCGTGCAGGCCCTCAATCCCGGCCGCGACGAGGCGTTCGACCGGGTGGCGGCGGCGCTGGCGGTGCGGCCCGACGACGAGGCCGTGCTTCTGCTGGCCGACGGCTACGCCCGCCGCTTGCGGGCCGATTGGGTGGAGGAGCCGCTGAAGGCCAACGCCAAAGGCAAGGCGCTGGTGGCGCGGCAGGCGACGGCCGTGGGGCTGGTCGCGGTCGGGCCGCTGGAGCTATTCACCGAGCGGCGGCAGCTGATGGCCGACGCCGGGCAGTTGCCGTTGGAGGATTCGACGAAGGCGTTTCGGTTGGTGAAGCTGGAGCAGGGGGAGACGGTTACGGGGGTATTAACGCGGAGTTAGTTTTCGTTACCTTCCCTCTATTGAATCGGTTGGCAATTGCAAGCACGCCTCGGCCGCCAGGCGGAATAACCCTTCGCGGATCGCGCCACGGTCGCGCCAATCACGGTCGTCCCATACGTCCCCGCTGAGATCGTCGCCGCAGTAGAGGAGTTGCCCCACGGCCACGTCGCGGAACTGCCCCACGGCAAAGAAGGCTGCCGCTTCCATCTCCACTGTCAGGCAGCCCTCGGCCCGCCGCCGGGCTACCCGCGCCGCCGTCTCGCGATAGAAGCCGTCGGTCGTCCACGTCTTGCCCACCATGTAAGGCACATGATGACGTTGCAGGGTTGCCTCGATGGCGGCGACTGCCTCCGGCGAGGGGCTGACTTCGCGCGCCGGGGGCAGGTAGTGATACGACGTGCCCTCGTCGCGCACGGCCGAATCGGGCACGACGACGTGACCGACCACCAGATCGCGGGCCAGTACACCGGCCCCACCGCAAACGATGAACGCCCGGCAGCCCAGGGCGATCAGCTCGTCGGTGAAGCCGCCGGCCAGGGGAGCGCCGAGGCCGGGATGCATGAGCGCCAGTCGCCGCCCGTCGAATTCCATTTCATAGACCGGGTTTGGCCCCATCTCCGAACCCAACATGTGGACGACACGCAATTGATCCGATTCGCGCAGGCTGGTGATGACGTCCTGGAAAAAGCACAGTACGCAATGACCGGGGATGTCGATGGGCGAGAGGACGCGCGACGGTTCGATCATGGCGTCGCGGCCGGGGTCATACTCCAGAATGGGAAAGTCGTGATTGTCCATCGCTGTGGCCTAGATCAGACGGCAGTTGAAACGTCCCATCCGGCCGGGGCGGGAAGGGCACGACCCGCGTCACGGCGTCGAGATTGAGCGGGCCGTAGATATGGGGGAACGTTTCGCCCGCCTCATAGCAATCTTCATAGACCAGGGGCGACGACAGACGGGCCGGCGCGATGACCAGCAGCACCAGCCCGGCCCGGCCGCGATAGAGCGTGTTGGCCGGGCCTAGCACCTGCTGCGGGGTGGAGCAGTGGATAAAACCCTCAGTGTCCAGTGTGTCCAGACGATAGTCGCCCAACGCCTGGGCCGCTGCCCATTCGGCGGCCGTCGTAATGTGGAGGATCATGCCTATAAATTATTCTTGATAGTATGCAAACTGTCGAGACATTTTCACGCCTGCTTTGCGGGTTCGGAAGTCGCCAATCGTCTCTTGACAAAACTACTACCCTGTTTTATATTTATATTTGTTAATAGTAAACGGGTTACTAGTTTAATTCTGAGCCTATGTCTGTCCGCAATGCCATCCTCGGCCTACTGGCCGACCACCCACGCCACGGCTACGAACTTCGCGCCGCCTTCGAGGCGCTGGTGGGCGGCGAGGGGGTGTGGCCGGTGAAGCCCGCCCAGGTCTACACGACCCTGGCCCGGCTGGAAGAGGGCGGTCTGGTGGCCCAGGATAGCGTGGAGCAGGACGGCGGCCCGGAGAAGCGCGTCTATAGCCTGACGCCCAACGGCCGCGCCGAACTGGGCGAATGGTTCGACACCGGCGTGGCCGCCGAGCATCACCGTGATGAGTTCTTCGTCAAGCTGATGGTCAGTCTGTACAGCGATGGGGTCGATCCCTACCAGGTCATCCGCGCCCAGCGCAACCGGCTTTACCAGGACTTGCACGCCCTGACGACGCGGCGCAACGCCACCGACGCCCGCCGCGAGCTGGCCCAGGTGTTCCTGCTCGACAAGTCGATCATGCACCTGGAGGCCGACCTGCGCTGGCTCGATCTGCTGGAGGCGCGGCTGGACGACATCCGCCGCCAACCGCTGCCCCAGCCGCGCGTCAGGCCGCGTGGCCGACCCAAAAAATCGTAGGGGTGAACATCCCTGTTCACCCGAAGTCGCAGAGGGCCAACACGGATGTTGCAACAAGACTGTTGGCCCCCACAAGGAGAAATCATGTCCCTCATATCCGCCGTCAATCTCACCAAGGTCTATGGCTCCGGCGACACGGCCGTGACAGCCCTCAACAACGTCTCGCTCAACGTCGCGCCGGGCGAGTTCGTGGCCGTCATGGGGCCGAGCGGCTGCGGCAAATCGACGTTGCTCCATCTGCTGGGCGGCCTCGACCGGCCGACGAGCGGTTCGGTGCAGATCGACGGCCATAACCTGTCCGATCTATCCGACGCCAAACTGACCGAACTACGCCGCCACAAGATCGGCTTCATCTTCCAGTTCTTCAACCTCATTCCGGTGCTCAACGCCGTGGAGAACGCCGCGCTGCCCATCACCCTCGACGGCGTGCGCCCGGCCGAGGCCAAGGCCCGCGCCACCGAATGGCTGGCGCGGTTCGGGCTGAACGACCGGCTCGACCACCGCCCCGACCAGCTCTCCGGCGGCCAGCAGCAGCGCGTGGCCNNGGCCGTGGCCCGCGCCCTGGTGGCCGACCCGGCGCTGGTGCTGGCCGACGAGCCGACCGGCAATCTGGACACGCGCTCGTCGGAGGAGATCGCCGCGCTGCTGCGCCAGGTCGCCAATGAGTGGGGGCGCTCGGTGGTCATCGTCACCCACGACCCGCGCATCGCCGCCCACGCCGACCGGATCATCTTCCTGAAGGATGGATCGATCGTCGATCAAACTATCCTGGAACCACAGAACAACCAGAACGGCCACAACGTGGAGATGGTGGCCGGGAAAATTCAGGCGATGGCGGAGTAAGAGACCACCGACCACCGACCACCGACCACCGTAAGAGGTGTCGTCTGTGGTCGGTGGTCTGTGGTCTACCCATGAGGAACACCATGAACATTCAACTAACCCTCGCCGCGCGCTATCTGCGGGGCCGCAAATTGCGCACCACGCTGACCACACTGGCGATCCTGTTCGGCGTGCTGGTCATCGTCGGCATGAATTCGCTGTTGCCCGCTTTCACCCGCGCTTTCCAGACCAACGTGCTGGCCGCCGCCGGGCAGGTGGACGCCACAATCACCCTGAAGACCAGCGACGCGTTTGACGCCGCCCAGGTCGATCGCGTTGCCGCCGTGGAAGGCGTGCGCGTCGTCTCCGGGCTGCTCAACCGGACGGTCAACCTGCCGGCCGACTACCTGGACGCTGATCCCGCCCGGCCCGACGCCACCGGGGCCTTGTCGTTGGTGGGTATCGACGTGGCCCAGGCCACGGCGCTGCACGCCTACAACGTCCAGGACGGCCGCTTCCTGGCCGACGACGACGCCGGCGTGGCCGTCATCAGCCGCAGCCTGGCCGAACTGGCCGGGCTGGGCGTGGGTGACACGCTGACGCTGCCCACCCCCACCGGCCAGACGGCGTTGACCATCGCCGGTATCCTGCCGCCGCGTATGCAGCTCGGTAACGAAGAGGTGCTCGTCACGCTGGCCCAGGCGCAGGCGATGCTCGACATGCCCGGCCGCATCAACACCATCGAGGCCAACTTCGACGTCGTCGACGAGGACGAACGGGTGGCGCTGGAGCAGGCCCTCCTGACCGAGTTGGGCGACACATTCCAACTGGGCGGGCTGTCGTCGAATGCCGAGTTGCTGGCAAATATGGACGTGGCCCAGGCCATCTTCAGCCTGTTGGGCGTGCTGGCCGTGCTCATGGGCGGGTTTATTATCTTCAACACCTTCCGCACCATCGTCGCCGAACGGCGGCGCGACATTGGCATGTTGCGCGCCCTGGGGGCCGGCCGCCGCACCATTCTGGGCACGTTCCTGGCCGAAGGGTTGATCCAGGGCGTGATCGGCACGACGTTGGGCATCCTCGCCGGCTATGGGCTGGGGCTGCTGGGCGTCGCCGCGCTGGCCCCGGTGCTCAGCGACATGATGAACGTCGACATCGGCGCGCCGGTGGTTACGCCGGGGCTGCTCATCGGTAGCGCCGTCATCGGCATCGGCGTGACGCTGCTGGCCGGGCTGCTGCCGGCCATGAGCGCCGGGCGGGTGACGCCGCTGGAGGCGCTGCGGCCGTCGGTCGGCGCGGTGTCGCTGCGGCGGCTGATGGGCGTCGGCTTCTGGGCCGGGGTGGTGATGATCGCTCTGGCCGTGGCGGCGCTGCTGACGCGCAACATCGCCTATATCGGTCTGGGTGCGGTGTTGTTCGTCATTGGGCTTATCCTGGTCGGCCCGGCGCTGGTGAACCCGGTGGCGCGCTTCTTCAGCGGTCTGCTGGCGGCCGTCTTCGCCCGCAGCGGCACGGCCCAGTTGGCCCAGGGCAACCTGACCCGCCAGCCGTCGCGCGCGGCCATCACGGCCAGCACCATGCTCATCGGCATGGCGATCCTGATCCTGGCCGCCTCGGTGGTCACCAGCGTCACTGCCGGTTTTGGCGAGGTCATGCGCCGCAGCCTGGGCAGTGATTTCATCCTCATCCCGCCGTCGATTGCCGCC
>CXWJ01006858.1_pt1 | contig 16457 bp, 14 predicted proteins | sample 590841 | NCBI WGS metagenome assembly CXWJ01 (sample SAMEA3498367, study PRJEB10139) | wastewater metagenome | biome: wastewater treatment plant; material: activated sludge | place: Austria | collected 2015-01-21 | reverse complement strand
GAAGCCAGCCCGGCCCGCGTCGTCGCGTCGATGCAATAGTCGCCATAGTACTTGTCCAGCATCTTCGGATCTTGGAAATAGCCGGATGCCGAGAAGAACGAGCCGCCGGCGATCGGTTCGTAGGTGTGCTCGACGGCGAGCGGCCGCCCGACCGGAAACGTCTGCACCCAGTGGTACGTGTTCTTGACCACCCAGAAAGGCTCCACCCAATCGGGCGTGATGTTCGCAAGCTTCAAGCGGACGAGTTCACCCTTGGCGGCGGGGGAGAGCTTCTGCACCGCCGCCGATACATCGACAGGGCGCGGGCTGATCGGCACGCCAAGCCGCGTCAACTGCGCCGTCACGTCTTGGCCTTTGAGGAAGGCCTTGCGCTCGAGCTGAGGCGTCACCGGGCGCCCATCGACAATCACGCGGAAGTTGACGACGTTGTCGCCCTTCTCCGTCGGCCAACCGACGTCGATGTCGCTGAGTTCGTGCATATCCGCTTCCGGCAAAGGAAACGCCACGCGTGTCGTGATCGGCGCTTGGCCTTCGTTCACGAACTGATAGCGCACGCGAATCAGATTCTTGCTGACGAACAGATCCTCGCTCGCCATGCGGATATCCGCGCTCTCGGTGAGAACAATGCCGCCTGCGCCCATCGCCGCGGTGGAGTCATTCGCCCACGCAGCATCGACGGCGCCGATCATCATCGACACCGCAATCCAAGCTCTCGTCTTCATGTTACTTCCCCACGGATGTCTGAGGCCGCGTGTTCTCGGCCTCGCGTTTGCGCGCAATCTCTTCGATCTTTTCGCGCAGTCCGGCATGCGCCTTCAGCAACACATCGAAGTCGCGCCGCTTCAGGACGAGCATGTTCGTGTAACCCGCCGACACGACATCCGCGTTGCGCGGCTTGTCGTTCAACAACGCCATCTCGCCGAAGAAGTCGCCGGTCTTGAGCCGCACCGGATCGGGCACGACCAGAACGTCCACCGTACCCGACGCGATGAAATACATCTTGTCGCCCTGGTCGCCCGCGCGAATGATGCGCTCGCCCGGCGTGAACAGCTCGGGCGTCAGCAACTGCGCGAGCCGGGTAATTTGTTCTTCTTTGAGCCCTGCGAAAATCGGAACCTTTCCAAGCATTTCCGTCAGCTTCAGACCAAGGTCCAGCGGCGGCCGTGCCGAAGCCACCTGACGCCGCTGCGCCCGGTCTTCTTCCAGGCTTTCGAACACCTCGGACGAGATTAGCGATTGGTCGTGCTGCCCGCGATACTCCGCTTCCTCTAGCCCGATCGCCAGCCGTTCCAAATAGCGCGTGCGCATCGCCTTGGTGAAATCGGGATACTGCAGATCAAGCGCGGCGATCGCACCGCTGATCGCCTGCACACGGCCCTCAAGCGCCTCTTTCACCGTAAACGTCGCATGCTGGCCGATCAGCTGCGCAACCTTCGCATCGGCAAACGACAACAGTTCGCGTAACATCAGCTCCTTCACGAGGAACAGCTCGAACCTGTTTGCGATTTCTTCGGCAAGCGGCCCGCTCCACCCAAAGTTCCGCTGCAGCCACAGCGCCGTTTTAAATCGCCGCGTGAGCTTCTGACTGCCGAGCGCAGCCGACAGATACCCGACGTTGCCCGACTGGCGCACGCCGTCGAGCACGCGCCCCGCATCCGCACGCAGACGCTCCGCCACTGTCCGCCCCACGAGCCCGCGCTGCAAGTATTCAAGGCTAAGCTCCGTCTCGCGGTTCGCGACCACGATAAGGCCCGCGAGCACCAGGTCGTCGCGGCTGAGCTTGCTGGCGCCCACCGCTTCCGCCGTATGCGGATGCTGCTGCGGCATCAGCGCCTCGGACAGACCCAAGGTGTGCGCCACCTGCACCAAGTTCTCATGCACGCGGCCGCGCGACAGCGCCATCACCCGGTCCCGGACCAAGCGTTCTTCCGGCGACAGCTTGTCGAGCTTCAGGAACTTCATCAGCGGCCGAAGCGTCGGTGCCGCGACAAGTAGCGTCACGAGTACGTAGCCCATCGCCATAACGAAAATGAAACGTGCTTCGGGTGTGAGTTGCGTCTCGTAAGCGCTGCCCCCGATCTCGGACGCCGCAAGCAAGGCGAGCGCAACGGTCACCGCGCCGCGCAGACTGCCCCAGCAAAGGACGATCTTGTACTCGTTCGAAATGGGCTGCGAGAGGCCGAGCCACGACAGCATCGGAAGGAGCACCCAAAGTACGAGCGCCCGCGCCACCAGCGCCGCCACGAACAACGCCCCGATCGCGACCGCATCGATCCACTGCACGTCGCCCAGCATCCGGGGCGCCAGCATCGCTGCCAAAATAAAGATGAGCGACGTGCCCCAAAACTCGAGCTGCCGCCAGGTGATCAGCAATGTGTCCCAGGTGCCCGGCGACAGCCGCGTCCGCGTATCGGAGGCGAAAACCATCGCCGCCGTCACCACCGCGATAATGCCGGAGATGTGCAGGAACTCTTGGCCCACGACAAACGTCATATAGGCGCACGCGACCGAGATCGTGATTTCAGTAACCGCCGCCCCGCGCAGCTGGCTGATCAAAAGACCGGAAAGCCAGGCCATCGCGTAGCCGAGCAACAACCCGCCCAAGAAGCCCCAGGCGAACTCCAACCCACCCGCCAACAAGTCTGCCTCACCGTGCCCAGTCTGCACGGCCAGAATGACGACGAAGAGCGCGATGGCCGCCGCGTCGTTGAAAAGGCTCTCCCCCTCGACAATCACCGACAGCCGGCTCGGCACGCCGATATCGCGGAAGATGCCAAGCACCGCCGCCGTATCGGTGGTCGCAACGATGGACCCGAGCAGCAGACACAGCATCAGCGACGTGCCTGTCACGAGGTTCAACGTCACGCCGACCGCAACCATGCACATCAACACAGCGACGATCGCAAGCACGAGCACCGGCCAGATGTCGTCGAACAACCGGCGCACATCGACCGTCAGACCGCCCGCGAACAGAAGGGGCGGCAAGAAAACGTAGAGGAAGCCCTCCGCCGGAATCTTCAACGAGCTCAATGCGTCGATGACGACTTGAAACGATCCCAACTCGCCACCGCTCAAATACGGTGCAAAGCCCAAGGCCGCGCCGACTATCGCGAGCAGCACTGTAAAGGGTAGCTGCAGCCGTCGCGCCACCGGGACAAGCATGCTCACAAGAACAAGCAGCGTCGCAAAGCCAAGCACAATGAGAATGACGGGCTTCATCTAGTCCTAACTACAACCCCTGGGTCGCACGAAGCGCCATTTTGGCCGCATCAGCAGCGCCCAAAAAAGAGCAAATCATCGCCGATGTGTCGCTTACCACGTTCGCGTGACCTGTCCAATTTTTCTCCCCCGGGGCGCCCAGGTCCCTAAGGCTTTCCGCACGCCGAGCCAGGCGCAAGCGGGAGAACACGCTTGGGGACGGCACCGCCACCTGCTAACCGTGTGACAACCGCTATTTTCCGAAGCCCTCATGTCCACGCCCACAAACGATTCGCAGTTCACCTGGTACCTCGTCGGCGCCGGGGCCTGGTTCCTGGCGTTCGGCATCCAGATGGTGATGTTCTCCTACCTGGTTACCACGGTCTTGCAGGGCAGCGAGATCGCCATCGCCGTCGCTCAAGCCTCGCTCACGATCGTGTCGATGGCTCTTCTCCTTTTCGGAGGCACGCTCGCCGATCGCGCCGATGCCAGGCAAGTTCTGATCCGCTGCCAGATCGCCGCCCTGGTCCCCGCAACCGCCTTGGCGGCGATCATCTGGTTCGATGCACTGAAGTACGAGTGGCTGATCGTCTACGGCCTGGCCATGGGCGCAATCACAGCCTTCACCACGCCCGCACGCGAAGCATTAATGGGCGACGTGATCGGCAACGACCGCACGCGCATTCAGCGCACAGTCACGACGACGATCGGCGTCACATTCCTGCTACAGATGGTCGGCATGTTAAGCGCGCGCTTTGCGGCCGATGTCGGGCCCGCCCCGATCATCTTGGCGCAAACCGCAGCCCAACTCGTCGGCCTTTATGCCGCCTATCGCCTTTCCCCCTCCACGCGCCACAGCGACCACGGTCAGGAAAGTGGCGGCTCGGCAATCGCTCACATCCGCGACGGCCTGCGCGAAGTCGCCAGCTCGCCCACGCTGCTTCCGATCAACACGCTCACGCTCGCGATCGGCGTCCTGTTCATGGGTGCGTTCATGGTGATCTTGCCGCTGATCTTGCGCGCCGAGTTCGGCGCCAGCGTGCAGCAGATATCGACACTGCAAGCCTCGTTCTGGGGCGGCACGATCATCTCGTCGATCGCGATCAGCCGCGTTGGCAATATCGTCAACCGCGGCCGTCTTATCGTTGGGGCAATCTCGATCGGCATCCTGGTCTTGACCGCAATGAGTATGCAAGGCCCGCTCATCTTGCTCTACGCGCTCGTGTTCATCTGGGGCTGCGGCGCGGGCGTGATGATGTCGATGTCGCGAACGACGGTGCAGGAATACGCCCCGCCCGCGCACCGCGCCCGCGTGCTGTCGATGTATCAGCTTGGCTTCACCGGCGGCATGTCCATCGGTGCACTCCTCACCGGCCTCTACGCCGCCGCTTTAGGACCGCGCATGGCCACACTTGTGCCGGCCGGCATCATGGCGCTCGTTCTCACGTACCTTGTTACGCGGACGAAACTCTGGTCGATCACCGCGCTCAAGCATGAAGCGGACGCGGCGGCGTGAACGGCACGGCGCCCAAGGCCCCGTTTGCCTACCTCACGGCGCAAGCACTGCACTTCATGGCCGGTGGGATGATGAATATCGTCTTCGCCTGGCTCATCGTGCACGAGCTGCACGAAAGCCAAGCTCGTGTCGGCGTCGCGCAGTTTTTCGCGACGCTCCCGGTTCTCTTCTTGATTTTGGTCGGCGGCGCTGCCGCTGATGGCCGCCACCTGCCCGCTTATCTGGGTCGCCTGCAGCTCATCGCCGCCTTCACTCCGATTGCGCTCGCGATCGTGATAGCAACGGGGCAGCTCACCTTCGTTACGGCGACCGCCGTTTTGACGATCGGCTCGATCGTCGGCGCCTTCATCATGCCGGCTCGCGATGCTCTTCTCTCCTATGTCACACACTCGCCGAACGAGCTTGCCCGCACGGCAGCGATGGCCGTCTCCGCGATGTTCGCAGGCCAACTCGTCGGCACGGCCATTGCGGCCAGCGCCTCGACGGTCGGCGCCGTACCGCTGCTCGCACTGCAAGCATTCCTGATGGCCGGAACTGCCGTCCTGTCGGCCCGCGTCCCTCTCACCAACCCGCATGCGTTCAAGGACCACGTGCCGGTAAGGGTCTCGCGCTTGTTCCACGAAATGGTCGACGGCCTGAAGATCGTCGCGAACGACAAACGCCTGCTAACGATCATTCTCTACCTTGCGATCCCGGGGCCGCTGTTCAACGGCATGTTCCTGGTCGGCATCCCCCTGATCGTGCGCGACGTCTACGGCGGCGATTCCGCGATGCTCTCAGGGTTGATCGCCGCGTTTCTGCTGGGCTTGAGCCTTTCCTCGCTGGCAATGGCACACATGAAACCGGTCGAGCGCCAAGGACGACTGTTCATGATCTTGTCGCTGAACAACGTCGTTGTGTTTACGCTCGCATCGCTCGCGCCGCCGTTCTGGGCCTTCGTGGCCCTCATTTGGTTCTGGGGCTTCGGCGCGGGCGCTGGCATGGCCTTGAGCCGCGGCATGGTCCAGGCCGCCGCCCCGCCGGTTTATCGTGCCCGCGTGCTCTCTGTCCTGCAACTCACGCAAGTCGCGGGCGGCCCACCCGGTGCGCTACTCTACGGTTTCATGGCGCAGGCATTCGGCATTCTGAACGCGCTGCTCATGATCCCCATCGCAATCATCACCCTTTGGCTGAGCTTCCGCCTCTTCAGCGATCTTTGGAACTTCCGCCGCCAAGAGGCCATCGCCCAAACGACGGGCCCGATCGCGCTCGACTAGACCTTACGAGTACTTCCGCTCGCTCCACCACGGAAAGAACGGCGGCATGTCTTTCGAAACCTTGTCCGGAAACGCTGCCGGCCGCTTTTCGAGGAACGACACCACGCCTTCCTTCGCGTCACCCTGACGGCCGCGGGCATAGATCGCGCGGCTGTCGATCTTGTGGCCTTCCATCGGGTGATCGGCACCGAGCATGCGCCACATCATCTGCCGCGTCAGCGCGACCGAAACCGGCGCCGTGTTGTCGGCAATCTCGCGTGCCAGTGCGTAAGCCGTTGGCAGCAGATCGTCGTGCTTCACCACCTTCGACACCAGCCCGCCGCGCAACGCTTCTTGCGCGTCGAACACGCGCCCCGTCGCGCACCACTCCATCGCCTGCGAAATGCCGACAAGGCGCGGCAGGAACCAGCTCGAGCAGGCCTCCGGCACGATCCCGCGCCGCGCAAACACGAAGCCGAAGCGCGCGTTCTCGCTGGCGATACGCACGTCCATCGGCAGCTGCATTGTGACGCCGATCCCGACCGCAGGTCCATTGATCGCGCCGATGACGGGCTTCAAGCATTCGAAGATGCGCAAAGTCACGCGACCGCCACCGTCACGCACGCCCTCATGGCTCCAATCGACCGAGCCGTCGGCGTTCACGGGCACCCCGGCCTTCTCCGGCCGGTCGGCGCGCGCCGCATAGTCGAACGTCTTCGCCCCCGCCGACAAATCCGCGCCTGCGCAAAACCCGCGCCCCGCACCGGTCACCACGACCGCGCGAACATCGTCGTCCGCATCCGCCTTGCCGAACGCGTCGATCATCTCGGCCATCATGACGCCGGTGAACGCATTCAGCTTGTCGGGCCGGTTCAACGTCAACGTCGCGACCTTGTCGGCGACTTCGTATTTGATCTCGGTGTAGGACATGGGCGAGTTCCTCATTGATGTGATGCGCAAATTGCTGTCGGCCCACCATACCGTCCGCCTAGCATTCGCGCAAAAGCAAGAAGAAGATCGAACCACCAAGATCACCAAGCACACCAAGACGCACTGTGCGAGCCCTCGGTGCGAAGCGCCACTGCCACTGCTCGACGGCGCGCTTACGCGCGCCAATTCGCACGAGCCTCTTGGTGCGCTTGGTGATCTTGGTGGTTCGATCTTCTTTCTTACGTTTCACCGGCGCAAAGGCGCTGGACGGCGCCGCCCGCTTGCCCATATCACTACGTCAACAAGCCATGACAACGCCTGAGGAAACCGCCCCATGCACCCCTCCGTCCACGCCAAAACGCAGCCGGACAAGCCAGCCTTCATCATGGCCTCGACCGGGGAAACCGTAACGTACGGTCAGCTGGAGGAACGATCGAACCGCGGCGCGCAACTGTTCCGAAAGCTCGGCCTCAAAGCCGGCGACGGCATCGCGATCTTCATGGAGAACAACGTCCACTACCTGCCCATCGTGTGGGCGGCACAGCGGTCGGGGCTCTACTTCACCTGTATCTCTTCGCGCCTGACCGCGGGCGAGATCGAATACATCGTGAACGACTGCGGCGCGAAGATTCTGATCACCTCCGAACAAATGGGCGACGTCGCGCGCGAGCTTGGGAGCAAGCTGCCCGGCGTCCAAAAGTTCATGCTGGGCGGAACGATGCCGGGCTACCAAAGCGGTGAGGACGCAGCACGCCAAATGCCGGCGACACCCATCGCCGACGAAACGCCCGGAGCCGACATGCTCTACTCCTCCGGCACGACGGGCAGGCCGAAGGGCGTCAAGCGTCCGCTCAGCGGCGGCGCGCTCGCGCAGGTGAACCCGCTGCTGATGCTGACCAAAATGCTCTATCAGTTCGACGAGAACATGACGTATCTCTCGCCCGCGCCGCTCTATCACGCAGCGCCGTTGCGCTACAACATGGCGGTGCAGACGTTCGGCGGCACGTGCGTCGTGATGGAACATTTCGATCCGGAGCAAGCGCTCGCGCTCATCGGCAAGTACAAAACCACGCACAGTCAGTGGGTGCCCACGATGTTCGTGCGCATGCTGAAACTGCCGGAGGCCGCGCGAAAGAAGTACGACGTGAGCGCCATGAAGGTCGCGATCCACGCCGCCGCGCCCTGCCCCATTCCGGTGAAGAAGCAAATGATCGAATGGTGGGGTCCGGTGATCTACGAATACTACGCCGGCACCGAAGGCAACGGCTTCTGCGCCATCAACAGCCAAGAGTGGCTCGCGCATCCGGGCTCGGTCGGCAAAGCGCTGCTCGGCGAACTACACATCGTGGGCGAAGACGGCAATGACTCCCCGACAGGCGAATCCGGCACAATCTACTTCGCCAACGGCCCGGAATTCTCCTACCACAACGATGCGAAGAAGACGGCCGAGGCGCGCAACGACAAAGGCTGGTCGACCCTCGGCGACGTCGGCTATGTCGACAAGGACGGCTACCTCTATCTGACCGACCGTAAGGCGTTCATGATCATCTCGGGCGGGGTGAACATCTATCCCCAAGAAGCCGAGAACATCCTGATCAACCACCCAAAGGTTGCTGACGTAGCGGTCATCGGCGTCCCGAACGAGGATTTCGGCGAAGAAGTAAAGGCCGTCGTCCAGCCCATGCACTGGCATGACGCAACGCCCGCGCTGGCCGAGGAGTTGGTGGCATATTGCAAACAGCACCTCTCGGCGATCAAATGCCCCCGCTCGGTCGACTTCGAACGCGAACTGCCGCGCCACCCGACCGGCAAACTCTACAAGCGCCTGATCCGCGACCGCTATTGGGGCAACCGTGACTCAAAAATCGTCTGACGGAGTGCAGAATCCGCTGGGTCCGTCCGGTCCCGACGGGCAGATCGCACGCCAGGACTTCACGCCCGAACGGATCGCCGCGTACGCCCAACTCGCCGCCCAGTTCGGCGACGCAAAGTTCCTTTCCGAAGAAGAGCGCGAAAAGTCGCGCGCCGAAGTGATGGCGAGTTACGTGCCGGGCAGCGAGCTCTGGATCTTCGGCTACGGCTCGCTGATGTGGAACCCGGCCGTGCACGTCGATCAAAGCCTGCCTGCGCACATCGAAGGCTTCCGGCGCTCGTTCTGCATGCGCCTGATGTTCGGCCGCGCGATGCCCGACAATCCGGGCCTGATGCTCTGTCTCGTCCCTGGCGGAAAATGCGCCGGCATCGCTCACCGTATCGCGCCAGAGCACGTCGAAAGCGAAAGCCGAATCCTCTGGATGCGCGAGATGCTGTCGGGTGCCTATATCCCGACTTGGGTTGACATCGACCTGGGCTCGCGCCGCGTGCGCGGCATCACGTTCGTGATGAACACGGACCATCCGCGTTACCAACCCGATCTGCCGCACGACCTCCAAGCCGAACGCATCGCCAAAGCCGAAGGGCATCTCGGTACCAGCCGCGACTATCTGTTCCGGACCGTCGCGGCGCTCGAAGGCGCGGGGCTCAATGACCACTATCTCGACGACCTCCACACGCGCGTGCGCGCGCTCGTCAACCGAACACCTAAAGGAGAGCAGCCATGAAAGTCATCAAATACGCGGACCTCGAACAATTCGCCGGCCAAGAGATCGGTCATTCGGAGTGGGTGACGATCGACCAAGACCGCGTGAACAAGTTCGCCGACGCGACCGGCGACCACCAATGGATCCACCTCGACGTCGAACGCGCTAAGCGCGAACTGCCGACCAAAGGCACGATCGCGCACGGCTATCTCACCGTCTCGCTGATCCCCTGGCTGGGAAGCCAAATCATGAAGGTCGATGGCGTCACCCGCGGCATCAACTACGGCTCGAACAAAGTGCGCTTCACGAACATGGTGCCGGTCGGCTCGAAAGTGCGCGCGAAGCTGAAAATGCTAAGCGTCGACGCCAAGCCCCCCGGCAAACAGATCACCAGCGAATACACGATCGAAATCCAAGGCCAAGACCGCCCCGCCTGCGTCGCCGAAACGATCGGGATCGTGTATCCGTAAGCCGCGAACACCGGGGGAGTCGGCATGACCGCAAAAGTTTTCGTGAGCATGGGTACGCCGTACACGGATACCCAGCGCGCGTTCAAAGCTAAGTTCATGCAGTTCGTTCAGGACCTCGACCTGAACCCACGCGCCATCGATGAAAACGAATACCCCGAGGCTGGCGAAGATTCTCTGAAACACATTCTGCGTGTGATGAACAATTGCACGGGCGTGATCGTCGTCGCCTACGAGCGCAAGCACGTTCAAAGCGGAGCCGAACGGCGTCAGTCCGATAAAGAAAAGCCGATATCGAACAGCAACTACACGACGCCGTGGAACCACATTGAAGCGGCGTTTGCCTACAGCTTGCGCAAGCCGCTCTTCATGGTTTGCGAAACGGGGCTGACGATGGAAGGCCTTCTGGACAAGAAGATGCTTCAGTGGAGCGTCATGGAAGTGCCGATCGAACCGGCCAGCCTTTCGGACCAAACGCTCAAAAGACGTTTGGAGAGTTGGGGGAAATCTCTCCCCGACAGCGTGCAACAGCGGCCTGGCGGGACGCTCGACCTGACCGAAGCACTAAAGATGCCCATTCTGGACATAGTACGAAGTCTCTCGGTCAAATCGTGGGGCTTGCTCATCAGCGTGGGCGGAACAATTTTTGCGGCAGGCGTGTTCGTCGGCACCAACATCATTGGCGCCCTTACAAAATAGCCGAACCGACCCATGGGAGCAGCCGATGCCTGCCATCTTCGTCGACGGCGCCAGGACACGACACGCGCCTGGCGCCCTTGCAAGCTATCGACCCCATACCTGGCCACCTCAAGGGCGGCGCCTATATGATGCTCGAAATTGGAGGATCGTGACGTGGAAAAGATCGTCAAAACCGAAGCCGAGTGGCGCGCACTGCTGACGCCCGAAGAGTTCCACATCACCCGCAAGCACGGCACCGAGCGCGCGTTCACGGGCCCGTATCACGACTCGAAAGAGAAAGGCACCTACGCCTGCAAGTGCTGCGGCTTGCCGCTGTTCGCCTCCGACACCAAGTTCGACTCCGGCACAGGCTGGCCGAGCTTCTTTGCCCCGATCGCAAAAGACGCCGTCGCGGAGAAAGCCGACAACAGCTTCTTCTCGCGCCGCACCGAGATCCTCTGCGCCCGCTGCGACGCGCACTTGGGCCACGTCTTCCCCGACGGCCCAAAGCCCACAGGCCTGCGCTACTGCATGAACGGCCACGCGCTGAAGCTGGAGAAGAAGTAGCGATCCTATCGGGCGGCGTCCCCGAAATAGCGGCCCGGCGTGGTACCGAACGTGTCGCTGAACGCAGCCACGAAGGCACTCGCGCTGCGGTAGCCGGCCTCGCTTGCGACCACTTTCACCGCACGCCCCTCCGCGAGCAATCGAAGCGCGCGCAGGAACCGGCTCTGCCGCCGCCACCGGCCGAACGTCATGCCCGTCTCGGCGGCAAAGCGCCGCTCGAGCGTCCGCACGCTGAAGCCGAAGCGCCGCGCGATCACAGGCGCACCTTCGCTGTGCGCGCCGCCCATGCAGTGCTCGACGACCGAGCGCAATCCCGCACTCGCCGGCACCACAAGCCCGAGTGCCGGTACCGGGCGCGAGCGCAGCGCATCGACGATCAGCACGGCGAGCGCCTGTTCCAAAGGCTCGCGTCGATCGAGCATGCCGATCTCGCACGCGCGCAAGACTAACTCGCGCAACAAAGGCGAAACGGAAACGACGCCGCTCTCGCGCGGCAGATCGCGCCAATCCGACGGGCGCAGATATAGTGTTGCAAACGACGAGGCGCCGCTGAACGTGATCGCATGGCGAACGGATGCGGGCGCCCAAATTGCCCACGTCGGCGGCACGACCCAAAGCCCCTTGTCGGCGCTGACCGTCATGATCCCGGCCGACGCGTAGATCAGCTGATGCCAGTCGTGCGCGTGGGCATCGATGGCGTGCCCGTTGGGCCAGACCGTCCGCATCGTGCGCACGGACAGGAACGGCTCATCGGCGGCGCTGTGACGCTTTATCGACATCGATAGGCAGAATAGCGCAATTGCGCCAGCCCAACCACAGGCTATCTTGGCGCCGAACTTCAAGCGGACCCACGCCCATGCCGAACAACGTCGCAGCTTTCGCAATCCATGCCGACGACGTCCAACGCGCCCGCTGCTTCTATGAAGCCGTGTTCGGTTGGAAGTTCGAACCGTGGGGTCCGCCCGACTTCTACCTCATTCACACCGGCGACGAAGGCCAGCCAGGCATCCAAGGTCTGATGCACAAGAGACAGCAACCGCGCGCACAAGGCGGCGGACCCAACTGCTTCGAGTGCACGATCTCCGTCGACGACATCGACGCCATCGCCGCCGCCGTCAAGAAGCATGGCGGCAAGATCACGATGGAGAAGATGCCGATCCCAACCGTCGGCACCGTGATCTATCTCGAAGATACCGAAGGCAACCGCGTCGGCGCGATGAAATACGACATGCCGCCGCGCGCGTAGACGTTCGACAAGCCGCGCCGGAGCACTGCTAACTCGCGCGCCTGACCTTTACCGTGTAAGTGCCCGCCTTCGCCGCCCGCAGGAAAACACACGGCGACGTCTGCGACGGCGCAACCTCCAGCCCCGGTGCCGCGATCGCGAACGCTTCTGGGTACTGCACGGTCGGCAGGTAGATTTCCGTCGCCGCGCCGATTGCAGGGTCGGCGTCGAGCGTAAACTCGAACACGCCGCTCGCGCGGTCGAACCTCATCGCCTTGATCTCGCCTTGCGCCCGCCGCACATAAGGCCGCACGAAGCCTTCGATCGCCCGGCCGCCGGCGTTGATGTCGGCCGCGTTCGCCTGCTGATCGCGCGAGAACACGGACAAATCCTCCTGGTTCCAGCCGTCGCCGATCGCCGCATCGTTGCGGTTCGAAGCCGTGTAGTTCCACTGCGTCGAGTTTAGGAGGTGCGTATCCATCGCGTTGTACATGAGGTCGAGCGCGATGACGTGCTTCTCCCACGGCCCCGCCGAATGGTCGCCTTTGGTCCACGCCTGATAGGCCGCGCACCCATCAAGGTCGTAGGGAATCCCAAACTCGCCGATCAGCGTCGGCGCGCCGCCGGGAATCGTCTTCGACGCTTCCTTGATGCGCGCCAGCGCTGCCGCATAGCTCGCCTCGATCTCGCTGGCGCCGTTCATCGTCTTCATGTTGAACGGGTTGATCGCGACCGGGTACATGAAGTTCTTCGTCGCGAGCGTAACGATGTCGTACCAATGGCTGGCGTTGACGGTGCGCTCGGGCGTACCCTTCGGAAAACCCTCGCCCGTGAAGCCTTTGAACGGATCGAGCTCGGCGAAGATCAGCCAGTCGTTGTCGATCTTGCGCACCTCCGCCGCCACGCGCTGGAAGAACGGCGCCATGCCGTCATGATCGGCGTCGATCGCCCGACCGCGAACGGTCTGGAAGAAGTCCTCGCGCAGCACCTCGTGCCCGTTCCCGGTCAAGCGATAGGCGCCCGCCTTCTCGAACGGACACTCGACGCCCGCCCGCCAGATCGACACGCGATCGGCGTTGACCTGCGTCTCGCCCACGACGCCGACCTTCATCTTCGCCGGATCGAACGCGAGCTGCGGGATCGTGCGCGGAACCCCGCGCGCAACCAGCAACCCGTCGATCGGCGACCAGGCCGGCCCCGGCCGCACCGGCGCAGGATGCTCCGCCGACCGCTCCACGTGGCGGTAGGACATCGCGTGCCCGATCCACCCGTCGCTGGGCTCGTTCAGCGTGTCGAAGCCCAGCACATGCGGCATGCCCTTGACGCGCTTGGCCACCTCGCGCATCGCGCCGACATAGTGGCTCTGCAGATAGTCCTGCGCGCTCTGCCCGTCGATTTTGAACTCAGGCACGAAGAGGTCGCCGCAAAAGAACAGCGTCCACATGATCGCGTTCGCCGGCATACGATAGTTGTTCGCCCAAGTCATCATCGGATAGCGGTCTTCCTGCCGCCCGCCGCGCGCGTAGTCGTATTTGTGCTGCATCACATGCGCGGCACCGGACGCGTGAAACGTCGTGAAGTCCAAACCCACCGCCTCGAACGTCCAGCCCGGCGCGCCGTCGCCACCCGACATGCGCGACCACACGTCTTGGTGAAAGTCGATGAACACATAGAGTCCATAATCGCCTGCGCGCCGCGTAAGATCGGCGAAGTAATCCAGATAGGCCGTGTCGTATTTCCCCGGCCCCGCATGCTCGACCGCCTCCCACGTGGTCAGAAGCCTGAGACAATTCATGCCCCACGCCTTCAGGCGCCCAAAATGCTCGTCCGCCTCGGCAAGCGGAAACGGCCGCCCGATGAAGCTGACCGTGCGATGATCGGAGAAGTCGGACGGAAAATTCGTGCCCCCATTCGGAAAGGGCACCTTGCAGTCACCACCAAGATTGACCCCGCGCAACAGCACCTGCCGCCCGGCCGAGTCGATAAACCGATCGCCTCTGATAGTCAGCCGCTCCACAAGCTGTCTCCTTCGATAAGAAGTGGCGTCATACAACACAGAACATCACTGCCCGCCTTCCCGCAAGGGAGGGAGAGAGGGCAGTGCTACACCGCAATCCGGGTCGTGAACTTGGTCCGCGACCAGACAACCTGGCTCGTACTGCGCTTGATCACGGGGTCGGCCATCAGCACGCGCTCCGACCATTTCTCGTGCTCGGCGAGATCGCGCGCGTGGCAGATCAACACGAAGTCCACCGGTCCCGCGACCGAATAACACTGACTGACCTCAGGCGCCTTAAGCATGCGCTTGCGAAGCGCCTCATAGGCCTCCGGCGTCTCCTTCTCGAACATCACGCTCACGATCACGGTGATCGAACGCCCCAACACACCCGGATCGACGATCGCGACGTCCGCCGCGATCACGCCCGATGCCCGAAGCGCGGCCAGCCGGCGCCGCACCGACGACGGCGAGAGGCTCACCCGCTCGCCGATCTCGGCATGGCTCAAGAGATTGTTCTCCTGCACCACGCGTAGGATCGCGCGGTCGAAGTCGTCGAGCTCAACGGTCATGGGCGGGTTCCAACGCGGCGAATTTCGCCGTTTCATGCTCAAAATTCGCCGGAAAGCGCAAGCCCGTCCGTGCTACCCGAAAGCAAATCGATGATGAGTGTGACGACCATGCGCTTTGCCCTGGCCGCCGTGGGGACGATCTGCGTTGCAGCGACCGCCCTGTTCGCTCAGGGAGAACAGCCTCTGCCCGCAGGCGTCTGGCGCACCGACGGCTATGGCTACGTACTCAAAGTCGGCGCGGACAAACTCGCGATCTTCGACGAGACCGCAGAGGCCTGTTTGCTCAATACCGTGCTCGAAGGTGCCGAAGCGCACGAGTGGATCGGGACCGCGACCGTAGCACCGGACAGCAAGGGCGCCACGCTCCACGCAGGCATAACGCGCATCGGCGTGACCCTCCTCGCCGCCCTGCCCGCCCGCTGCAAACCGGCGAGCGAAGACCGCGACCCGCTCCGCAACTTCGACCACCTCTGGACGACATTCGACGAGCACTACGCCTTCTTCAAAATCCGCAACACCAACTGGAACGCACTGCGCCAAGAGTTCCGCCCGCAAGCCGCCGCCGCCAAGTCGCCCGAGCAATTGTTCGAGGTCTTCTCGGCCATGCTCGCGCGACTGAAGGACGCTCACGTCTCGCTGACCGTCGGCGAATCCAAGTTTAAAGCCGAACGCTCCCCCGAACCCACGACGCCCGGTCCCGACGGCGTCCTCGCCACGCGCAAGGGCCTTCAGCGCGCACTGAAAGACTACGTCGCCGGCCCCGGCACGCCGCTGCTCAAGCCCGCAACACCCACGGCCCGCAACCGCGTCTGGTATGGCGAACTCAAGGGCAAGATCGGCTATGTCGTCGTCTTCGCCATGGGCGGCTACGAGGACGACGACGTCACGGCGCAAGACCACACCGCCAGTGCCCACCGGGTCTTTCAAGAGATCGCGCATGCCTTTAAGGACGTGCGCGGCGTCATCGTCGACCTGCGCACCAACCAAGGCGGCTACGACACCGTTTCGCTGGAACTCGTGGGCCTATTCGCGGAACGTCCAGGTATCGCTTTCAAGAAGCGCACTCACCGCGCCGCGACACCCACCTACGCCGTACCACTCGCCCCGTCGGCGCCGCTCCGCCTCGCCAAACCGGTCGCCGTGCTGATCAGCGAACACACCGTCAGCGCGGCCGAGACAGCGACAACAGCGTTCCGCACGCTGCCGAATGCAATACTGATCGGACAGCCGACCCAAGGCGCGTTGTCCGACGTGCTGGAGAAAACCCTCCCCAACGGCTGGCGTTTCACCCTCTCGAACGAGATCTTCGAGACACCCGACGGCACGATCCCCGAAGGCCCGGGTATCGCCCCGCACATCGCAACGAACGTACCCGCCGCCACGAAGACGTCGGCCGAACGCTTCCAACCCGACATCGACGAGGCCTTGCGCGCCCTCAAACGCTGAGGTCAGTCAAACTTACACTCGCTGAGCGGCAGGAACTGCCCCGCGATT
>CXWJ01001449.1_pt1 | contig 16463 bp, 13 predicted proteins | sample 590841 | NCBI WGS metagenome assembly CXWJ01 (sample SAMEA3498367, study PRJEB10139) | wastewater metagenome | biome: wastewater treatment plant; material: activated sludge | place: Austria | collected 2015-01-21 | reverse complement strand
ATCCGTTCCCGGTCTTCCCATTTTCTTTGGGCGGCTTTATCATCAAGCAGGCTTTCTATTGCCTTGTAAATAGCTGCCAGTTGTGCATCGTGTTCACCTATCCGTTCATGAAGTTCGCTACGAAGTTCTTCCAGCTTTTCAGCCAGACCTTTGTGCTGCATTGCCATTTGTTTTAACGAAATGAATGCACGCACCACCGCAATACTCATTTTTATGGCTTTTCTGCTTTTCAACACATTGGCTAACATGGTAACCCCATGTTCGGTAAATGCATAAGGAAGGTACTTCGCTGTACGGTTCCTGGGTAAGTTTTCCATCATCACATTTTGTGATGATGGAAAATTCTTCCACTCGTTTGCCGTAATTCTAAACATAAAGTCTTTCGGGAAGCGGCTTGCATTTCTTTTTACGGCCTGGTTCATCACTCTTGTTTCCACTCCATAAAGTGCAGCAAGGTCAAAGTCAAGCATTACCTTTTGTCCCCTGATCTCATATATCCTGTTCTGAATGCTTTGTATTATCTGCACGCTTTTTTGGGGTGAAAATAGCAGGCCAAGCAATAAGATTTAAGAAAAATAACCCATGCTGATCAGGTGTTTTCATCTTGGTTCGTGGGGTACGAACCGGGCAGGCAGGTAATAAAAAAACCGGGTGTAATTAATGACCCGCTTGTTAAAGGCGGCATTAACCCGAACCCCGGTTTATATGTAAAGATAGGAACAGGAAATGTGATCAGCAATAATTTTGGCAAAGTACAGATACACCATGCTGTTGTTCCTTTGCTGCATATCTGTGCTGGAGGGGGTATAGGAATATACAACTCAGACGTTGTCAAAAAATTTAATAGCGAATTCACAAAATGAAATTATGACCTCCTTATCTAAATTAAACTCCTTTCTATTTCCCAAATAATTTCTCGACTCAGGAGTTATTTCTTTTCCTTCCTTTAATTCCTGGAAGGTAATACACTTTATATGCTTTTTGGACACGATAATTATGAAGGCGTTTTCCCAGGCATAATTCGGTGGAAGATCACTGAATGAGAATTTTTCTGAAGCTCTGAATTTTACCTCAACAAAATAAACTTCTCCATTTTTTCTATTCTGCATAACAAAATCAGGCATCCTTTTGATTTCTTCAGCAACTTCTGATTTAACGCCCTTTAGCAGTTCCATAATTCCCGGAATGGTGTTTTCCATACCATAACGAAAGACATTGTAATCAAGCTGTAGAAAAAGTTCCTGTATCAGCGTTTCTGCAATACGGCCCTTAATCATATTGTATCGATAGGTATACTCCTTTTGCAAACGATAACAATCGCCACAAAGGCCGTTATAAAATTTTGTATAAGATCCACATTCAATACATTGAGGCATACAATGAATTTATCTATCCAAAATTACACACTTTATTTTTTCTTCTTCTCCCCCACAAACAACCCTGCCGTGTACTTATCATACAACTCAAACAAATACTCGATCCTTTTTGCCTCGCTGGTAAAGGGCTGCGGGCGATAACAAAGGTCAACCGCTTTATCCAGTGCCTGGTGGGCTTTTACCAAAACGGGCGGCATGGTATTGGGGTCGTACAGGTCGGCAAGACTGGCCCCCCTGCCCCCCAAAGCGGGGTTCTGAAAAACCGCCCTGGCATCCAATACCGCCTGTGCAGCTTTTTCAACGGCTTCTTTTTGTTTGTCGGAGGGGTTTTCGGGCCAGGGGAAATTGTTGTAGACAATAGTGTTTGAATATTGATAATCACTTTTCATTCTACCGGAAACAATTTTTACCCAACTCATATGCATTAAGGAATGAAGAACTCCGAAATGAAAAAAATTAGCTTCTGGAATTAATAAACAACTATTATTACATATAATATCCTTAGAAGCAAAAATAATTGGAATATATTTTCTTCTTTCCGAAGTGGTTACTGGGATTAATAAATAATCAGAATCAGGCTGTCTATCCTCTGTGAATAAAGCAGGGAATTCAGCCCATTTTTTTGTAGATGCTTTTGGACTGTTTAATCTAGTCTGTTTTACTAAGCTAAGTCTCTCTGTAACTAATGGCATTTTTCTTAATTCTTCTGGCCTTGCATTCTTTAGCCACAAACACCATCTTGGAGTATTGTTTAATAATAATTGATTTGTATAAATCCTTTTTATAAATTTTTCTGCTAACGGTTCTTTATTAATTAATATTTCTTTTTCTTCTTGACTTAAAAGTAAATAACCCCCATCTGTTGGCTGGCTTCCTTTATTCATTAATGGGGCAACACATATCGGTTTCGGGCGATTGGCTAGTATGCTATTATTTGCATTTATTAAATACGGGTTGATGTTTTTAGCAATTACTCTCAAAGGTTCTCCGTTTATATTGTCATATTCATATAATTCTTTGAAGGTTGTATCATAGTTTGCAAAACCTATAATTACAACGTGTACTGCAGCATTTCCTTTTGCCTCATTATTCCACTTAAATGTTTGATGAGCGAAATGTATATTAGATTTTTGTTTAAAAAGTTCATTCCAAAGTATCCCTGTTTGTAATCCCTGTGAAATTGAGTTTGTGGAAACGAATGCACATTTAGTTTTTCTATCAATCATGTACTTTGATGCAATTAAATACCACGCACAAACATAGTCGAGCATTCCAACTCCATTTACACCGGCAAAAACATAAAGCATGTCCTTTTTTTGCTGTTCATTTTGATGTATTGTTCCAATGAAAGGAGGATTTCCTAAAATATAATGATACATCGGCTCTTCTTTCTCCCAGGGCATCGGATCAATCAAACTCTGCCAGTCAATCCGCAAAGCATTGCCCTGTACAATGGTGGCGCTTTTCTTTAAGGGGATTCGCTTATAATATTCACCAAACTCCAGGCTGGCCATGGCATTCAGCTGGTGGTCCATCAGCCACATGGCAACTTGTGCCACCTGGCTGGGGAACTCTTCATACTCGATGCCGTAAAACTGGTCAACATCAATTAAAAAATAATCGTTAATGCTGGTTACCTGCTGGCCCTTTAATAATTGGGTCACAATTTCCAGTTCAAGTAAACGTAGTTCACGGTAGGCAATAATTAAAAAATTGCCGCAACCGCAGGCAGGGTCTAAAAAACGAAGCTTGCTTATTTTATCGTGCAGCTTCTTCAGTTTGTTTTTGTCGTGCTTAACGGATTCGTATTCTTTCCAAAGCTCGTCAAGAAACAAGGGCTTAATCAGTTTTAAAATATTCTTTTCGCTGGTATAATGGGCGCCTAAATTCCTCCTTGCCTTTTCGTCCATCACGCTCTGGAACAGGGAACCAAAGATGGCGGGGGAAATTTTGCCCCAGTTGAGCGCACAGCAATCCAGCAACTGCTTACGCATCTGGCTGTTGAATGCGGCAACGGGTAAATTCTCTTCAAACAGTTTTCCGTTCACATAAGGAAATGCGGCAAAGCTTTCGTCCAAAACCTTCAACCTTTTGTCTTCCGGCGTATTCAATACCTGGAACAGTTGGGAAATATTGGCGGCAAGGTCGCTGCCGTCATCCCGGGTTTTGTTTTCGAGCCATTCATGAAAAATGCCGGCTTCAAAGATGCCGGTATCATCGGCAAACAAACAAAAAAGCAAACGCACCAGGTAAAGTTCCAGGTTGTGCCCCTCGTAACCAATGGCTTTTAACTGGTCGTGCAGCTTGCCCATGCGTTCGGCAGCCTGTATGTTTACGGGGTCCTGTTCTTTGTATGTTCTTTTCTGGTAACCGGCAATAAGTGCAAAAACGTGTACATACTTTACCAGGTCTTTTAAAACAAATTCATTTTTGTTTCCTTCTTCATCAAACACAATGAACTTTTCAAAATCGCAAACCATGATCAGCCTGGGCAGTTCATGATCTTTCAGGCCATGACAATAATCCTTTGCCTGCTGATAGGCTTTGTCAAGGTCTTTACCCCGGCTTTTCATTTCTACCAGCAACATGCCTTTCCAGAGCAGATCAATATAACCATCTGCATCGCTGAGTTTTTTTACTTTATGCTCAAAAGTGGCTATGCGGTTTTGCCGTATACCAAATATGTTTAAGAATTCAACCAGGAAAGGTTTTGCATCGGCTTCCTCACGTTCGGTATTTTCCCATTCTTTGCTGAAAGCCAGGGCCCGGTTTTTAATTTCATTCCAGCTGAGGGGCATAGTGTTAGCAGTTGTTTTCTATAGGCTACAAATTACAATATTAAATTCACCTTTCGGTAACCCCGTATGAAAGCCAGGCTTAGCCCAATCAACGATTCCAGAATTTCACCTTCCCCATTTTCCCGGGATCCAGGTATTCCATATCCACGGTAAAATTCTCCTTCAGGTCACGGTATTTTTCCGTTTGCCGCAGTTTGCCATTCATATAAAAATCAATGCTTGTCTCACACCAGCCATTTCCCAGCCTGGTATAATCATCACAAACGATCTCTGTTTTTTGTCCGTCTTTATTGTTCAGTATCCGCAGCGTAACCAGCTTTTCCTTATCCACCCAAAACTGGTTGCTTTCGGTTTCCGGCCTGTCGGTACCTATTACCACCACATTTTTTCCCTTCCAGGTTGTTTCAAAGGTCTTATCAGGGTTATAACCGATCTCCTTCAGTCTTTTATAAACCCCAGCCAGCGGAAAGGAATACATCCCTCCCAATACAAACAACAGGTCGTGTGGCTGGTAGCTCCTGCTTTTTAATTCATTCTTTTGAAACCGGTACACCGAGTCGTTCACAAAAAAGAAGCTATTGCCTGCGGCGGGATCATCAATATCGATCCGCAGCTTATCGGGATATACCAGCACTTCGTACCAGGTGGCGGTCCGTATCAATGAATCATTCCGGTAAAAACCGGTTTCCTGTACAAAGGACAGGTTCTTACGAAAACCGGCTGCGTGTTTTGCATACATCTGCTGCACCATATCCTGTGCATGGGCGGTGGATGCAAAGCAGAGGAAAATGGCCGTTAAGATCTTTATGCCGGGACGGGTGCTCATGAGACTGCGTTTTTGATGGGCAGAAAGTTACAAATTATTCTGGTGAGGGATTGGGTAATAAGGGAATATGGGTTTTATTGTTGATGAGGAAGATTTAACCACAAATAACCACAGATTCATCAGATTGGTTCACAGATTTACACAGAAACTCTGTGTAAATCTGTGAACAATATCTGTGGTTATCTGTGGTTAAAAATGAACCAAAGGTTCTCATTGTTTATATAACCCGGGTGTGCTAACTTTACAGTATCAAGTCTTTTAAATGGAAGACCCCCTGGTTTACACCGACAAACAGGGTTTATCATTAAAACCGGCAGGCCCAAAAGACGGGAATTTCACCGTTTCCATCAGCGGATCCGTCATTGAAATACTGGATCACCTCAGCAATAACCAAAACCTGCTTCCTGCACCCCCATCCCGTAAGATCCATATTACAACAGGGGGAGGGAACGACATCATACATATCATAAGCAACGGACAGTTACAGGAAGCGTTTTTTATAAATATCGATGCCGGTGGCGGAAACAAGCTGATCGTTGGTACACAAGATCCCATGATAAAATTACAGGTGGAACATGCGGATGAGAACGATCTTATTTTGCCCGACAACCTTCCGGGTACATACGAATGTTATGAAAAGAAAATTCAGCAATGGAATGAAACAAACCGTAACCCGGACGGGTTGTGGAAAAGTATAAAGCGGCGGCTGGTCTATTTCTTTGGCCGCGACCTGAAGTTCAGACGCCCTTTTATCTTTGAAGAAAGGATCAGGCGTGGTTTAAGTTCGTTACACCTGTACAAGGTGGACCAGGCCCCGCTGAAAAATAATTATTTCACTACCCGCCAGCAGGTAGATGAACTGGAAGCCATTGCCCATGCCGGTGATATATTATTAAGGTACCAGGACGGCTACCCCTTTGACAGGTATTTTGTAGGCGTATGGCAACAAGCCGGTCTGTAGCGGAAAAGGGGCCAGGTCATTGATGCCATGGGAAACGAAACCTACCTGCGAACCATGGATGCTTTTGCAGAGGCGGATGGGATTCTATTGCTCCGGATCAACGGCGTTTCAAAGGAACAGGTGCAGCAGGCATTGGCCTATGCATTTGAACAGATAGGTAAATGGTACAGCGTGGATTTTGATGATAATATCGCCGAACAATATTGCAGTGGGCTGATCGTAAATGCCTACAAATTTGCCGGGGTACTGGAAGCCGGTTACCGGCGTGGCGAATCGATCCATCCCGACGACCTGCTGAAACTTCCCGGCGTGGAAATTATATGGACCAACCGGCCAGACCTGCTGAAAAGAACCGGGATCCAAAAACCATTCAACAAAGCAAACAACCGACCGCAGTTTTTTAAACACAAAAAGCTTACCGTTGCCGGGTGTCAGAAATGACAGGGCATTGGATGTAAGAACCCGGATCCCTTTGCTCTCTTTGCGATAATCTCTGCGTTCTTTGCGGTTACCCTTCGGTCCAGGATAAAACCTAACCGCAAAGCCCGCAAAGCCCGCAAAGAAAATGCCCGCAAAGGACACGAAGGATCTTTGTTTATGCTGCATAGCTGCACCGGAAGAAAAATTTCTCTATCTTCCAATTATGAAAAAAAACCTGTTTTTCTTTTTCCTCTTTTCCTCCTTTTCACTCTTCGCCCAACACGAAACACCCTATAAGCTCATTGCCTACGCCACCGGCAAAGCCGAAACCATTACCCAATATCCCATTGATAAGCTCACCCATATCATTTACAGCTTTTTAAAAATACAGAACGACACACTTACTTTTCACAACGAAGGCCAGGAAAATACGGTGCGGCAACTGGTTGCATTAAAGAAAAAATACCCGCAGTTAAAGATCATGGTATCTGTTGGCGGATGGGGCGGCTGTTCTTTCTGCAGCAACCTGTTTGCCTCTGCCCAACACCGGCAGAACTTTGCCAAAACAACCGCGGCGCTTTTTAAACAGTATGGTATCGACGGGCTTGACCTGGACTGGGAATACCCGGCCATTGAAGGTTATCCCGGCCATAAATATGACAGCGCCGATAAAAATAATTTCACCGAACTCATCAAAGCGCTGCGGCAGGAACTGGGCAATGACCGCCTGCTGACATTTGCAGCCGGTGGATTTGTAAAATACCTGGAGCAGTCGGTGGACTGGGATGCTGTAATGCCGCTGGTGGATTTTGTAAACCTGATGACCTACGACCTGGTAGGCGGGTATGCTACCGTAACCGGCCATCACACCCCGCTGCATGATTACCGGCCCGGGCAGGAGTCCACCAGCAGGTGCGTGAACTGGCTGCTGGATAAAAATGTTCCTGCCGGAAAACTCATCATCGGCGCTGCCATGTATGCCCGGGTTTGGGAAAACGTAGCAGGCATCAACAACGGTTTGTACCAGGCGGGTAAGTTTAAACGGGGAGTGGCCTACTCCGGTTTCAAAAAATACTTCAGCGATACGCCGGGGTTTAAATATTACTGGGACAGTATGGCAAGAGCGCCTTATTATTACAACGCTTCCCTGAAACTATTTGCCACGTTTGATGACAGGCGGTCTATACAGGAAAAAATCAGTTTCATCCGGAATAAAGGATTGGGCGGTATCATGTTTTGGGAGCTGGCGCAGGACCGGGTAAAAAATGGCTTGGTGGAAGAGATGTATAACGGGTTAAGAAAACAGGAACACGAATGACAACGATGAAAGCGGACCTGCACGGATCCCGGGGATCCACGTCATCCGTGTTCCTGTTTTAATAGGTTCACCTGTTTTCCGAATAAAAAATTACTGTATTTTTACAACCGGTGCAAAGATCAAGGTCCATACAAACAAAAGCAAAACTGGTTCGTTTCACTACAGCGATATTCCTGTGCGGATGCCTGTTGTTTTTAACCGGTATCAACTTCCTTGTTTATGGCAACAGCAATACCGTTTGCATGTTTGAACAAGCTGATACGGGAGGACCGAAGGATGAAGCGCCTGAAAAACCTGTTGAAGAAAAATCATCCGGCGTAAGCAACATGCAGGAAGAGTATGTGCACGAGCAGCACCTGCTGCGTGGCCTTACTGCCGCAGATAATACCTTTAAGTACTTCCTGATGGACGAGGCCAGGCTTGCCATCGTTCATTTTGAACTCATTTCACCCCCACCCGACCTTTAGTATTCTCATCGCAGCCCGGCCTCCCGGCCCGGCAACTCCGGATACCCCGGATGAATTTCTGTAAGCATAACATCCGGCATTGCTTTCTGCAGCAGCGCCGAACGACCAAAATATTTTATCATGAAAACACATACCAGGGAATTTCCTGAAAATAGTACAACATCACGGGCATATGAATTGCTCAAAGAAGGAAACAAACATTTTGCAAGAAGCCTGAAGATGAACAGCAGCCCGCTGCCGCTTTTGGAAACCGTTCAGGCCGAACGCCCCTTTGCTGTTGCACTCAGTTGCACAGATTGTCCCCATCCGCTGGAACAGGTATTTAACCAGGAGCCAGGCGCAATATTCAACGTACGCATTGCAGGCAATGTCATCAATGAAGACGTATTGGGCAGCATCGAATATGCCTGTAAAATGGCAGGGACCGGGCTTATTTTGGTGCTGGGCCATACAAAATGCGGCGCCGTAAAAGGAGCCTGTGACGGGGTGGAATTAGGCAACCTTACCCCGCTGCTGAAAAAAATAAGACCAGCCGTTGAATCCACAAAAGCATACGGACTTGGCGATCATCATTACCTTTTTGCCGAAAAGGTGGCATACCTTAATGTGATCAATTCCATGGAAGATATCATGCAGCGGAGCAACATCATCCGTGAACTGTGCCGCGAAGGAAAGGCCGGCATCGTGGGCGGTATCTTCAACCTCGAAAGCGGAAGGGTTCATTTTGTACGGGAGATCTTACCAACGGAAACAGAGGATTCCCTTCCTGCGGAGATGAATGGATAGTGCCACTACCCGGGTAACAGGACGGGTGAAGCGGCTCAGCAAATAATCTGGTCCGTACTCTATAATTTGTTTTGTTGTAAAAAACCGGGGTATCTTACTTCGGTTTTTTGCTTTATTTGCTATCATTAAAACCGATCCGGGTATTAAGCATTAAATTGCTGTTTGAGAGAAGGATCTTTTTTTAAAAGATAAGACATGGTCATTGCCATCTGCATCATTTTTATTTTGGGCTATGTGGCCATTGCGCTGGAGCACCCCATCCGGATCAACAAAGCTGCCACTGCACTGGTAACGGCAGCACTGTGCTGGTCTTTATATGCGTTGCTTTCAGGCGACAGTCATGCTGCAGCGGAACATCTTACGGGCCACCTGGGTGATGTGTCGGGGATCCTGTTCTTTCTGATGGGCGCCATGACCATCGTGGAGATCATTGATGCACACGATGGGTTTTACCTGATAACAAGCCGCATAAAAACCACCAACAAAAGAAAAATGGTATGGATGCTTGCCTTTATTACTTTTTTTCTTTCTGCTGTTTTAGACAATCTTACCACCACCATTGTGCTGGTCTCGTTGCTGCGGAAGATCATTGCTGATAAGGAAGAAAGGCTGATGTTCTCCGGGCTGGTGGTGATCGCAGCCAACGCAGGAGGCGCCTGGTCACCCATCGGGGATGTAACTACCACCATGTTGTGGATCGGCGGACAAATTACGGCCGGCTCCATCATATTTCAAACCATATTACCAAGCCTGGTAAGTATGATCATTCCTGCAGCATTGATAAGCTGGAGGATGAAAGGCGAACTGAAGCGGGCAGACAGCGTAGATGAACACGGCGCCAATTTCAATACCAATTCCTTTCAACGGAACCTGGTGTTTGTGGTGGGGGTATGCAGCCTGCTGTTTGTGCCGGTCTTTAAAACCATCACGCACCTGCCACCCTACATGGGTATATTATTCGGCCTGGGAGTAATGTGGGTGATCACCGAACTGATCCACAGCGGAAGGGACGAACAGGAAAAAGGGCTGTTGTCTGTTAACCACGCCTTGCGTAAGATCGATACGCCGAGCGTGTTGTTCTTCCTGGGTATATTATTAAGCATCGGCGCCTTGCAGGCAACAGGAGTATTGAGTGATCTTGCTGTTGCCATGGACGAAAGGATCGGTAACATATCGGTCATCACAATGTCCATTGGTTTGCTTTCTTCCATTGTAGATAATGTGCCGCTGGTTGCTGCGGTGCAGGGCATGTATTCATTGGAACAGTACCCAACGGGTCATTTTTTCTGGGAGTTCCTGGCGTATTGTTCCGGTANNTTGTTGGCTATTTCGCCGGCGCGGCAGTGTTCATGCTGCAGCATTTCCTGGTGGGATAAATGATCACCAGGTAAGATATGAGCAGGTTATGTTAAAAAATGTGGGCTGTACCGGGCTCGAACCAGTGACCCTCACGTTGTCGACGTGATGCTCTAAACCAACTGAGCTAACAGCCCTTATGTAGTAAGTAGTAAGTGATAAGTTATAAGTTGGAGGAGCTCACAAAGCAAACGATCTTACTTATTACTTACAACTTAACACTTACAACTCTTTTAGAATTCGGCACTCTTCGGATACCTCGGGAAAGGGATCACATCCCGGATATTTCCCATACAGGTCACAAACTGCACCAGCCTTTCAAAACCTAAACCAAAGCCTGCATGCGGACAGGCGCCAAAACGCCTTGTATCGAGGTACCACCACAGCTCTTCGGCAGGGATGTGCATCTCTTCCATGCGCCGGGTAAGTTTATCCATGCGCTCTTCCCGCTGGCTTCCGCCAACAATTTCTCCAATGCCCGGAGCCAGGATATCCATCGCTGCAACGGTTTGTCTTCCGGGCTCGCATCCATCATCCTGCCGCATATAAAATGCCTTGATGGCAGCAGGGTAGTTGGTAAGGATCACGGGTTTCTTAAAATGCTTTTCCACTAAATACCGTTCGTGTTCACTCTGCAGGTCAATGCCCCATCCTTCAACCAGGTATTGAAATTTCTTTTTCTTGTTGTGGTTGCTTTCTTTTAAGATATCGATCGCCTCGGTGTATGTGATGCGTTCAAAATCATTGTTCACCACAAAGTTCAGTTTCTCCATCAGCCCCATTTCACTCCGTTCGTGCTGCGGCTTTTGTTTTTCTTCTTCTTCCAGCCGTTGTGCCAGGAACTCCAGGTCTTCTTTGTTGTTGTCCATCGCATACCTGATGATGTACTTGATGAATTCTTCCGCCAGGTTTGCATTGTCTTCCAGGTCGTGGAAAGCCATTTCGGGTTCTATCATCCAGAACTCGGCCAGGTGGCGGGTGGTATTGGAATTCTCTGCACGGAACGTGGGCCCGAACGTATAGATATCACTGAAAGCCATGGCAGCAAGTTCACCTTCTAGTTGTCCGCTCACCGTAAGGTTGGTGCTGCGGCCAAAGAAATCTTCTTTGAAATTCAGGGAACCGTCATCATTTTTCGGAGCGCTGCCGTCCATAGGCAATGTGGTTACCCGGAACATTTCACCAGCGCCTTCTGCATCGCTGGCGGTGATGATGGGTGTATGCAGGTAAACAAAACCCTTCTTATTAAAAAACTCGTGCACCGCAAAAGCGAGTGAATGCCTTACCCGGAAAACAGCGCCGAAGGTATTGGTGCGGAAACGCAGGTGGGCGATCTCCCGTAAAAATTCCAGGCTGTGTTTCTTTGGCTGCAGCGGGAATTTTTCTGCATCACTGTCGCCCAGTATCTCAATAGAGGCGGCTTTCAGTTCCACTTTCTGTCCCTTGCCCAATGACGCCACTACTTCGCCGGTTGCCTTTATGCAGGCGCCGGTGGTGATCCGTTTTAAAATGCTTTCGTCAAATTTTCCCAGTTCGGCAACCACCTGTATATTATTATTGGTACTGCCGTCATTAAGGGCAATGAACTGGTTGTTGCGGAAGGTACGTACCCACCCCATTACGATGGCGCTGTAGTTGCTGTTATCACTGGCCAGCAGGTCTTTGATCCGGGTTCTCTTGTTGAACATATGAAAAGAAATTGGGGGGCAAAGATAAGGATGATAGAACGCTGATGACACGGATTGGGCGGATAAAACGGATAAAATCAGTGAAAACCCGCGAAATCGGTGTCATCAGCGTTCCATCCGTCCAAAAAAATTGCATTTTGTAAAAAAAGCCCTATTTTTGAGCCGGAACAGGCCGATAAGTTTATCCAATCATTCTCTTTATCACCAAGCCGGGTTCTATCAATATAAATTCTCAATCACCATTTCAGATTTAAGACGGGATTTTTGAAGAAAATCATTTTTCATTTTTTATGTACGATATTTCACAACTGAACGACCTGCTCGTTCCTGAGTTGCTGGACATTGCAGAACAATTTGATATCTCCAACGCCAAAAAACTTAACAAACAGGACCTGATCAATAAGATCCTGGAAACCCAATCTATTATGAGCACCGAAAAAAAGACAGATGGCGAAAAGCCCAAACGTAAAAGGATCATAAAATCTGCCGGCTCCTCCACAGTGGAAGAAGCTGCACCGGCAAAAAATAAGAAACCCGAGGCAGATAAAAGGCCGGTGAAACGGCAATTGGAAGAAGAAGATGAAAATGATGTGCTGCCAATTACCGCTGAGGAAAGCACCATTCCCCCTGCCATTGCACAGATGCTCCAGGAAGAAGATGTGCAGGAGCCAGAGATCGATATGGGAGAAGAGCTATCACCGCAACCCTCCAAACAATTTAATCAGCGCAGGGAACAACAGCCTGCATTTAATATTGAATTTGACGGCGTGATATTGGGCGAAGGGGTGCTGGAAATGATGACCGATGGGTATGGCTTTTTACGAAGCAGCGACTACAACTATTTATCTTCACCCGATGACATTTATGTTTCTCCATCACAAATAAAATTATTTGGATTAAAAACCGGGGACACAGTTTATGGAAGTGTACGTCCGCCAAAAGAAGGCGAAAAATATTTTGCCTTATTAAAAGTAGAGACCATCAACGGTAAATCTCCTGAAGAAGTGAGGGACCGGGTTCCTTTTGATTATCTGACCCCGTTATTTCCTTTTGAAAAATTAGATCTATGTACCAGGGCAGATAATTACAGCACCCGTATCATGGATCTTTTTACGCCCATTGGTAAGGGGCAGCGGGGATTGATTGTTGCCCAACCCAAAACGGGTAAGACCATGTTGCTGAAAGAACTTGCCAATGCCATTGCAGAAAATCATCCTGAATGTTACCTGATGGTGGTGCTGGTAGATGAAAGGCCTGAAGAGGTTACCGATATGGAACGCAGTGTGAAGGCAGAAGTGATCGCATCTACCTTTGATGAACCAGCAGAAAAACATGTAAGGGTTAGCACCATGGCTTTACAAAAAGCAAAACGGTTGGTTGAGTGCGGCCATGATGTGGTGATACTACTCGATTCCATTACCCGTTTGGCAAGGGCACATAATACCGTAGCTCCATCAAGCGGTAAGGTATTAAGCGGTGGTGTAGAAGCCAATGCCATGCAGAAACCTAAACAGTTCTTTGGTGCAGCACGTAAGATTGAAAATGGTGGCTCATTGACCATCATTGCCACAGCGCTGGTTGATACGGGCAGTAAAATGGATGAGGTGATCTTTGAAGAATTTAAAGGAACAGGTAATATGGAATTACAACTCGAGCGCAAATTATCGAACCGCAGAATTTATCCTGCTATTGATATTGTGGCTTCTTCTACAAGGCGTGATGACCTGCTGCTGGATAAAGATACCTTCCAGCGCATGTGGGTGTTGCGTAAACACATGGCGGATATGAATCCAGAAGAAGCAATTAACCTGTTGCTGAAAAATATGAAAGGAACAAAAGACAACGCAGAGTTTTTAACATCAATGAATGGGTAACCAATTAAAAACTAATAATTAAGAATGAGCTGCTGATTAGCGGCTCTTTTCTTTGATGGAGGAGGGTATCCTAAGAACAATTTTTAATTCTTCATTTTTAATTTTCCGGTATATGGCTGTTCAGAAACTGACCATAGAAGAATTTGTAAAGCTTGCTAAAGAACACCCCGTGCTTGATGTACGCAGCCCGGGCGAATACAATCATGCACATATGCCCGGAGCTTACAGCCTGCCCTTATTTACCGATGAAGAAAGAAAAATGGTGGGCACTGCATATAAACAACAAAGCCGTGAAGCAGCAATAAAAGTGGGTCTTGATTATTTTGGAGTGAAGATGAAAACAATGGTGGAAGAAACTGAGTTTCTCGTTTCTCGTTTCTCGTTAAACTCTGCTACTAGTAATCAAACTCCCGTAAACGAGCAACAAGAAACAAGAAACGTTTTAGTTCACTGTTGGCGGGGAGGCATGCGTAGCGCCGGTGTTGCCTGGCTACTCGACCTCTATGGATTTAACGTATATACATTGGTTGGCGGTTATAAGTCTTACCGTAAATGGGTGCTGGCACAATTTGAAAAAGACTACAACTTTAATATTATTGGTGGCTACACTGGTAGCGGAAAAACATTACTGCTTCATGAATTAAAAATGCAGCATAAGAAAATAATTGACCTTGAGTCCCTGGCTAATCATAAAGGGTCGGCGTTTGGTGCATTGGGAGAAGAACCGCAGCCAAAACAGGAGATGTTTGAAAATCTGCTGGCAGAACAGTTGGCCGTTGGTAGTAGGCCGCTGGCCAGAGAAAATGGCGCTTTAGCGATCAACGACCAACGATCAACCACCACCTACCTGGAAGACGAGAGCCAGCGCATTGGCAACCTGCAAATACCTATGCCTCTGTGGAATACCATGCGGAAATCGCCGGTTTATTTTTTAGATATACCTTTTACAGAACGACTCGGCTATATCACAAATGAGTATGGAAAATTTGAAAAAGAAAAATTGATTGAAGCCATTCTCCGCATTCAAAAAAGACTTGGTGGACTGCAAACAAAAATGGCTATTGAACAACTGCAGGAAGGCCATCCAAGGGAATGTTTCCGTATTTTACTCACCTACTACGATAAATGGTACAGCAAAGGCCTTCATAACCGGGAAAATCTTTCCTCACTTTTAAATAAAATAGCCTGTTCGGGCGTTGATACAAAAACCAATACCGAAAAGCTATTGTCATGCAATACCGTAAGCCCCTGAGTATCCTTTGTTTAATCCTGTTTTTTTCAATTCAGTTATTTGCCCAAAAACCCTTACCCGAAGACATGGATATTACCGGCCTTTGGAAGGGAACCATGTATAACGATACTACACAACTGAATTACCGGTATGAAATCGCTATCAGTCAAAACGAAAAAGGAAAACTAACCGGATTTTCACACACCTATTTTATTTTAGACAATAAAGAATACCATGGAGTAAAGAAGATCAGGATAAAAAGGGATGGGGATGAAATAACCACAACCGACATTGAACTCATCGCTAATAATTATCCCATCAAGCCACCTAAAGGTGTACACGTATCAAACACACTGAAATTTGAGATAAAGGAAGGCGCAATGCTTTTAAGCGGAGCATTCAGCACCAACCGGACAAAAGAGTATGCGCCGGCAACAGGCTTTATACAGGTTGAAAGAAAAATCAATTTCCACGAATCGGCATTGATACCTCACCTGGAAGAACTTGGCCTGGCAAAAGAATTATCTTTTGTGCAAGAGGAAGCGGTCGCAAAAGCCGAAATAAAAACTCCGCCCATTGTTGAACAGCCCATAGCCAAGCCTCAGCCGGTGAAAGAGCAACCGGTTACCGAACAAACTGTTGCAAAAACTCAACCTGTAGTAAAAGAAAAACCGGTGACAGAACAGCCTGTTGTTAAAACAGCCCCGGTTGTAAAACAGCAACCTGCCGTTCAACAACCCATTACCAAAACACCCACAACAACAAAGGAACAACCCATTGTTAAAGCGACACCGGTGGTTAAGCAGCAACCTGCAGCAGAAAAAGTTATAAAACAACCCGAACCTGTGGCTGTAAAAAAAGCAGAAGACAAAATTCCTGTTTCGTTAGCCACAAGCTCTGCTGTTGATATTGAAAAACGAACTGTTGAAACAATACAAACCTTGTATTTTAAAACAGACAGTCTTGTGCTTACTTTATATGATAACGGTGAAGTAGATGGTGATACAGTAAGTGTGCTGATGAACGGAAAGCTGATCATGCCCAGGGTTGGCCTGAGTACAAATGCAGTTCGTAAAACAATTTATATAGAGGATATTGACGACAGTATCCAGATAGTAATGTATGCCGAAACACTGGGTAGCCTCCCTCCCAATACAGGATTATTAATAGTGTATGACGGAACCGACCGCCACGAAATACGCTTCAGCGGTGATATGAGCAGAAGTTCTGCAATTATGTTTAGAAGAAAAAGCCCCCTCTAATCCCCAGGGGGAGAATTATCTTAGCGAAGATTGAAACAAATAAAATATTTTGCACCCGGAAATGAATAAAAGTGATTCAAATTTTCGGGGTGCTGAAGCC
>CXWJ01040817.1_pt1 | contig 16465 bp, 14 predicted proteins | sample 590841 | NCBI WGS metagenome assembly CXWJ01 (sample SAMEA3498367, study PRJEB10139) | wastewater metagenome | biome: wastewater treatment plant; material: activated sludge | place: Austria | collected 2015-01-21 | reverse complement strand
GCCGAAGGCATTACACACCAAAGCCCGGGGTAAGAAAACACGAGCCCCAGCGAGCGTTTTCGCCACCCCGGGTCAGCTATCATTGAATTGAGGTATGGCGATGAGCGTTCCGAACACAACCAGAATGAAGCGGCGGCCGACCCATCCAGGCGAAATGTTGCGAGAAGACTTTCTCAAAGACTACGGACTAACCGTGTCTCGTCTGGCGGAGGTAGTCGGAGTGTCGCGCCAGTCGATCAATGAACTGCTGCGCGGGCGTCGAGCCGTCAGCCCGGAAATGTCGTTGCGGCTGGCGCGCCTCTTTGGCAATTCGCCGGAGTTCTGGCTGAACGCTCAGCGCGCGGTGGATTTGTGGGACGCCGCAAAAGCGATTAAGAAAGAAGTGATTCGGATCAAGCCGCTCCGCACTGCTTAGAAGAGAGTCGTACGAAGCGGAGAAAAACTCGAGATCACCACAAGCGAATGCTCATCGCAATCCTATAGCCGCCAGCCTGAACTTCCCCGGTCCTAAACGGCTAACTCCTCGTCGCCCAAATCCGCAATCCGAATTCCGCAAACGTTTGCCCGAGATCGAGCCGCACAGCTTAGCACAAACGGTGGCCGAAACCTAACAAAAAATTCCGCGCGCACAGTTTCAGAGCACGCCAAAATTTTTCCCAACAATGCCCGCGATTATCCTTGAATCACCCCACTGCGCAGAAGCCTCACCCCTACTTCTGCGCAGCTTGACCGACCCATACTCACAACCACCCGCAAGTCCCCAAACCCCCGCGACCCGTAGGACGGACATTCTTGTCCGTCTGCCTCCGCCCTCCCTGCTCCCTGCTTTCCTCGCCCGAAGGTGCGCAAAATTAGGTGGGGGAGTTTTGCGCATCTTCGCTAATAACGCTCCACCCAGCAACGATCTTGCCCAACTCCCGGGGCGAAATCCATGTCCGACCAACTCAAGCCCGAGCGCGATACCAATCGGCGACCAGCGTGTCGATCAGCAATTGAGCGGCGTGGTAGGCCACCATCGGCAGAATGGCCAGCGGGCCGACTGCGGCAGACAGATAAACGCCGATCATTAGCGTTTTTTGGCTGCCCGCAAAGGCCACCGCGATGGCATCGGCCGGCGACATTCGCAAGGCTTTAGCGCTCAAATATCCCAACAATAGCAACGTAACGTGGACCGCCACGACGGCCACGAGCATGATCGTCAGATTGCGGGCCGATAAAATCGAACTGACCGTGACCGATTGAAGCCGCTCGCCGCAATCGATCGCTCCCAAGAATACCATGGCGAGAATACCGATTTGTGCGAACAAGCTGAGCAGACTTTTGCGGCGCGTGGCCCACTCGCCGATGGGCCGCCACTGGCGCATGATTTGTGCCACGATGATCGGCAGCACCACCAACAGCACCAGGGCAACGAGCACCTTGCGGTAATCGATGCCGTCAAAATCGACGCCCGGACGACTGCCAATAAGCAACTTCAGCCAAGCGGGCACGACAAGAAAGCACGCCAAGTTCGTTATCATCGTGACGAGAAAAGCAACCGCGTCATTGCCCCCGGCGCGACGGGTCCATACAGCCGCGCTCGCCAAGGTGCAAGGAACGGTGGCCGCCACGATGACGCCAGCCGCAAGCTCTGGCGGCAGCCCACGGCTCGCCAGCCAGGCTAATGGGGGGGCGATTCCACTACTTAATGCCACGGCAAGCCAAGCCGGTCCGGGTCGCCTCACCGAATGCCACAACACGCGGGTTTCTAGTGGCAGCGCCATGATCCAGGTGACGGTCGCCACGATCAGATTGCCAGACAACCACCAAACAAGTGGCCGCATCGCGGACGACCACATTAGGCCAGCGACTAGCACGGCCAACAGGCCGAACAGGAACCAGTGGCGATGCAAGCTGGCCAGCATTAATGATTACCGCTGGTTATTCAGCCGGCTTCTGGGTTGAGTCCGCTCGGGCTTTCAGCGATTGAGCCCGCAATCGGTTACCGTGCTGCTGCGGCGACTTATCGGCGTTCAACAGAGCGATCGCCTCATCAAGCTTTCCCAGAGCCTCCAATGCACGGGCCAGATTGTAGCGTGCGCCGCCGGCCCACGGCGAATCGGCCGCAGCCAGTTCCGGCCGCGCGAGCCAATCAGCGGACGTATTGAAGTCTCCGGCATCGAATTTCAACAGTCCAATCCAATAGGAGGCATTCAGCTTGGCGGCGGCATCAATGCGGCGTTTCTCCTCAGATTGGTTCGCAATTTTTCGATCTGTCGGTCGAACCTCGCGGCTAGCATAGAGCCGCGCCGCATCGCGGTGGTCATCCACGGACTCTTCGTCGCTGCCGGCCCGCCCAGGCTGCTGTTGCTGCTCCTTGCGCCCCTGAAAGTGCCGCATCCGCGCTTTCCACAGCGTTGGACACCAGGCAAAAGGCTCGAAAGCGATTGCGTCCTCATAGCGCGCAGTCGGTCCCAGGGTTAACTCAGCGCGCAACGTACGAAACGGCATATCCCAAATTTGCACATCGGCGATGCCGGGGATCGCTTTCACCCGCGTGGCCAATTCAGTGGCCGATATCGAAGTCACGAATTGGTCTTCCCCCGTTAGCTTTTCGCCGAGCTGCTTCGCCCGGCGGGTGAGCTCGAACGGACTCGCAACAACTTGCGCAACCACGTTCTTCAATTGCTCTGCCTTCACAGGATAAGGCATATCGGGAAGGTCGAGCTGACGCAACAAAGCCTCGTCGGCCTGAACTTGTTGCAAGCTAGCCACCGGCGCATTATCGAGCCCGGGAATCGGCAGCCCTAACCGCGTATCGAACAAGTAGAGCTGATCGCCATCCACCAGTGCGGGTAGCCAGAATTGCGGCTTGGAGTCCGTCGCTGGCGCTGTTGGATCAGTCGACGACTTCGGGATGGCAAGAATAACGACATCCAGCCCTCGTTGCCGGCAAAGTTCGGCAAATACCCACGCCCGCTGTTCCGCCGTCCCGTGCCCAGATGCCAGCACTTGCCACAACGAATGATGGTTCACCGTATCGGAATCCGCATCGAGTTGGATGTTGCGAACTGTCCAATCAAACAGCGCGGCCGCCCTGGCGCGGCGCTCAAAGCTCTGTCCGCTCGCCCACCGCGAAATGTCTCGCAGCCAAACATTTTGTTGCAGCAGGCGGCCGTCGTAAGGCTGAAAGAATTGGCCCGCGAGCGACTCTGCTGAGATGTACGCCTTAAGCGGATCCTCATTTGCCAATGTTGGATCTAGCGTGCTTAACAGTGGATCGACTTGCCATTCGCTCTGTGGCTGGCTCTGCCGTAGCCATTGATTCAAACGGACGACGATCTGCGACACCGATTGTTCGTCCGGCGTCGGTTCCCAACCGAGCGGCGGCAAGCGGCGTTTCACGTACCGAGCCAACTGCCGGCTGATCTCCGTGAGACGATCATCCACGTACCGCCAAATTTCAATCTTCGCGGCCTGATCGCGAGGCACTTCTGCAGTCAGGCCGTTTTCGATCAGCAGCGTTCTGTCATCGATCACCTGGGCGACCGTCAGCTCCATCGCCACTCGCTGTTGGATGTCTGCCTCCAGGCTCTCCTTATCGAAAAGGACGTAATACTTCAGCCGGTCTCCCGGCTTGACCCCCAGCGCGCGAAAACGCCCATTGTCAGTGATTACCGTCAGGTAGTTGATCGGTCCGTCCGGTTGCTGCGGATTTCGCGTAACGGTCGCCAGGACGTCTTGATGGTCTCGGCTCTTGGTCGAATCCAAGATCACCACCGGTGGTCGAAGATCGGTTTCGATGTACGACGGCAGGTCTCTTAACTGGCTGATGGCTGCTGCCAGGAGCGCTTCGCCACGGTCTGCCTGGCGCCGGCTGGCTTGCCGGGCGGTGTTACCCGTCGATTGGGGCGAACGCTGACAGCCGATAATTGGCCAGCAAAGCAGTGCCGCCGTCCCGATTACCGCCCCAACGCGCGCAATACCACTGCCCTTTAAGAATATTCGTTGATGCCAGAGGCGACTGATCAATAGAAATACCCACTTAAGGAATGTCAGACGATCCGCCCCGCAGATTCGAGGGCAGAATGCTCGAACCGCTGGACCGTGGCCCGAATTTCCAACAGCCGACGGAGCATCGGCACGAACTTATCCAGCGGGACGATGTTCGCACCGTCGCTGGGCGAACGGTCAGGATCGGGATGAGTTTCACAAAATAGCCCATCCACGCCAAGGGCCATGGCCGCTCGGGCCAGCGGCTCCACCATGGCTCGATTGCCACCCGTCGCGTTGCCCAGGCCGCCCGGTTCCTGCACGCTATGGGTGGCGTCAAAAACCACCGGTGCACCAAGAGCCTGCATCATGGGGATCGAACGCATGTCATTCACCAGCCGACCATAGCCAAAAAACGTGCCACGTTCGCACAACAACACGTCTCGACAACCAGCTCCCGCCAACTTGCCCAGTACATGCCGCATGTCGCCGGGTGCCATGAACTGACCTTTTTTAACGTGAACTGCCCGGCCGGTACGAGCGGCCGCGATCAACAAATCCGTCTGGCGAGCGAGGAAGGCCGGAATCTGTAGAAGGGAACACACTTCTCCTACGGCTGCCGCCTGAGAGGGTTCGTGAATATCGGTCGTCACAGGTAGACCGGTGCCGTCTGCCACCCGTTGCAAGATGCGCAGGCCCTCTTGCAGCCCAGGCCCGCGGTATGACTCAAGACTGGTGCGATTGGCCTTGTCGAACGACGCCTTAAAAACCAGTTGTACCGGCAGATCACGGGTTTCCTCGGCTAAGCGCTGCGCGATACTCAGCGTGTGTGCCTCGCTTTCCATCACACACGGCCCGGCCACCACTAGCAATGGCTCGCCGGCGCCGCAGCGATAGGGACCAATGATGGCGGGGTTGTTTAGCACGATTTGGCTCGACTGGGATAAGGATCCGTCAGCCGATGATTGGGTTACTTATAGGTTGGGTGATTTCGATTTCATCCTCCAGGTCGAACCCTAGCCGTCGGGCCGTCTCACGCGGCACCAACAAACGGAGCTCGCCCGGCAAGACTTCAACATCAACTGGCAGCGTGCCGCCAAAATCGCCGTCAATCTGGTACGCCACGTTGGCCTGCCCTTCCGCCTGCAAATGAAACCGCCGACAGCGATTGAGCGACGCATCGGCGAGCGCCAAATGTCCTTGGCGCACCACATGCCACCAATACCGGACGAGGTCAGCCGCCGAACTTCGTTCAAACGCGCAAACATCTAGCAGCCCATCGGTTCCGACCGCGTCCGGCGCAATTTTCAACTCGACTGCATAAAGGGGCAAATTGAAGCCGAACAACCAACGGCAACTTATCGGCTGCTTGCTCGTTCCGCCTCTGTCGTCGCAATATAACTGCAATTCGGGATGGCCGTAACTGCGAATTGCGGCGAGAGTGGGCCAGATATAGGAGGCACGGGTGATGTTCCCCTGGCGATTCTCGTGCAACCGCCGGATCACGTCCGCATCGAATCCAGCGCTAATCATGAGCAAAAAAAACTTGCCGTTGGCCCGTCCTAAGTCCAGGCCGATGACGACGCCATCTTCCAAAGTTTCCCGCAAAGCTACCGGTGTGGCAACTTGGCCAACATAACGGCCCAACAGATTTTCGGTACCCATCGGAAACGGCACCATCGGTATTTCAATCGGCACACGATTGCGAACAACGGCTGCCGTGCCGTCACCGCCGACGGCTACCACCGCCCGCAGTTTTCCTACGCGTTGCAACTGACCAGAGACGGAGGCCAAGTCGTCCAGATCGCCCGTGACATGTACTTCGTAACCTGCCAGGCGTAGTTCCCGCTCAATTTCCGGCACTAACCTCTGGCTCGACTGGCGACCGGCCCGCGGATTGATACTCACGACTACTTCGCGAGCGGCTGGGCTCTGGCGGCGTGCCATCCGACGCGGGATGGCCAGCGTCTCAGACTGGGAATGTTCGGGCATATGTCGAAGTGTCGAGGGTTACTCACACTGTAAACAATCATTGATGCACCCTTAATGAAACCATTTGTAACATCAAGACTTAGGACGCGGGAGCCTATCGCGCGTCTCATTTTGATGCGCATTCGCCCGGTTAAGAAGGCGCCCACCGTAAATCACTGTAATTGCAGCAATTCGCGACAATAATCCATCCGATTTGTCGCTTCTTACGGCGCGAATGGGCGTGAAGAGCATCGCACGGAAACCATTTTAGCAGCGGAAAGGGTGCATCTTTCGTCTCACCCTAAATCACGTCTGGATAATGACTTAGATGCCGCAATCTGCGAACTGCAAAAAATGAAAATCATAACTTGGCACGTAGGCTGCGTTGTACTCGGACATGGCCGGAGCGGTTGTTAAGGCATTGCCTACCCACTTCCAGCCTCTGATTTCACTGGCCCGCGGGGCCTCGAATGTAAGTGGCGTAGTGGTTGCCTTGCCCCTGACCATTGCGTCGAGCCAATTTTGTAATTGGCTCATTCGAGGCCCGCTTTTATGCGCGGACGTGTGGCTGAAAGACTGTCAGCCGTTGACTCTCGCTGTGACAACCAAGTAACAGTCAGAGTTAACCGTCATGCGAATTGCATGTTAAACCAGTTCTTTTCGCACAGCCCAAACGGCCGCTTGTGTGCGATCTGTCACGCCGATCTTTCTTAAGATGTGCTGGACGTGTTCTTTGACCGTTTCGTAGCTGATACCTAGCGCTTGGGCGATCTCTTTGTTCGTCAGACCGAAGGCGAGTTGCTTGAGGACTTCGCTCTCACGCTTGGTGAGGGGTACTTCCACATCCGAACCCGCACGTGGTGCTGCCAACGCTCCGGTTACGCGGCGTAACTCATCACGCGACCAGATCGATTCGCCTTTCGCCGCGGCATGGATAGCGTCGACAATTTCGGTGCGACTTGAACTTTTGGAAACNNGTCGATCTTAATGCGGGCCAAACAATTCAAGCCGTCACCATTGGGCATGCGGACGTCTAGCAAGACCACACGAGGCTTATGCTTCAAAGTCAGCTTGAGGGCGGTTGTGCCGTTATCCGCTTCCGCGACGATGCGGATATCCGTGTCCGCGAGCAGTGATTTAAGTCCGGCCCGAACGACCTCGTGATCGTCAGCGATAAGCAAATCAATGGCCATGAACAGTCATTCCTCCTAAGTTGTGACGAGAGCGCTTCGCACCCAGTGCGACATTCGATACTTAGTGTGGATCGTCTTGCCCTAGTTACGCAAACTCCACCCTGGATCCGCCGGCGAATCGCTTACAACAACGGGGCGGACCAATGAAATGATGAGCTAAGCCTCATTCCTCCGTGATTCCTCGGTGCGATCGCAAGGGCGATTAATTTAACTCGTGTCCGCTATGAATAGACTACCACCTAATGGACTGGGTACAACGGGGGGAAACTCCCCCCGCCAGATAGTAAAGTCCCTCGTTTTCGGCGGAAAACGTAAAAAACATTCCTGACCGTAGCAAATAGAATCACAAATCTAATCAGAAATCTGTCAGTGGACCATCCATAATATAAAGTCCGTTTATTCCGATTTCTCCAAACCAACACACATTTACACCCCAAAATCGTGCAGGCTTCCACCTCTTCGGGTATTGGGCATCAAAAGCACTTCAGATCGTGCACCTCGGAGCCGTAAGCCGTGGCGACAGAATGCCGCAGTGAATGTCTCCATATCTCCGTAGGGGCAAGGACCGTTTTGAGGTGGCAGCTGTTACGCGACTGAGGTCGTAGCAATTCTCCTCCTAAAGGCCGAGATGAAGACTACGTGATCGGTAAAATTGGCTTGGCGATTCGTCGTCGACGCCAATTTGTAAGGCTGGGGTTACTGAGCCTCTCGAAAGGTCGTTGCAACCAACTGGCCCTGCGCGAACTTTCGACGACTCGGGTAATAACGAATCCCATCCGGCGGTAGTTCGCAAGAGCAGCACTCTCTAAACGCATCGTGTTACCACAGACGGTGAAGAAGTTTATTGGCTCCACAAAACTCGATGCTAGCACTTGAGCTCGTCGGGCGTTGTCATGTATTGAGAGCATGTCTCGAATTACTCTCACTATCGGTGATGACTATTTTTGTTTGTCACGCGAATCGACATTTTGCGTTTGCACTCAGCTTTACACACGCTGCGAGATGACGCATACTCGCTTCCCTTCGCGATGACTGAAAACACCTGTGCTCACATCTTCACCCGGCGGAGACTTCCGTTCATGACGCTGCTTTCGATGAACGAAATCACGACCTATCGTTGGTCGCTCGAAGAGGACGTCGAAAACTATTTGCAGGCTGGTTATCGAGCCATCGGCGTTTGGCGTCACAAGCTGACCGATTGCGAAGAAGCGCGAGCCATCGACTTGCTTGAGAGCAGTGGGCTGCGTGTTTCCAATTTACTTTGGGCTGGTGGTTTCACTGGCAGCGACGGTCGATCGCTTGCCGAGAGCGTCGACGATGCGGCCGAAGCGCTTCGGTTGGCGGCGGGCTTGCAAGCGGGCTGCCTCGTAGTTTACCCGGGCGGACGCAACAATCACACTTATCGGCACGCGGGACGTTTGCTGCGGTTGGCTCTGGACGAATTACTGCCGCTGGCTGAGGAGATTGAGGTGCCACTGGCTATTGAGCCGATGCATCCAGCATGTGCCGCAGCTTGGACTTTTCTGACAAACCTCCAAGATGTTCAGTCACTGCTAGAAGAGTATTGTAGTCCGCAATTGAAGCTGGCCTACGACACCTACCATTTCCCTTTTGATGCCCGTCATCGAAAACTACTGGCAGACCTTGCGCCTCACATCGGCATTGTTCATCTGGGTGATCGGCGGGTACCGCCTAGCGCCGAGCAAGAGCGTTGTCCACTTGGTTGTGGGCGGCTCCCCCTGGCCGACATCGTGACCACGCTCCAAGACGCCGGCTATGCGGGGGCGTTCGACGTCAAGCTAATTGGCCAGGAAATCGAAATTAGCGAGTATTGGCGATTGCTTGAGCATTCGCAATTGGCGTTCGCGGAACTGGTCAACCACGTCGTGACCCGGTCGTTTGCATGACCTTGCCGAAGTCCCTACTGATCAACGCGAAAATCGCCATCCCGCGTGAGGAATTGCGGTTCTCCTTCGTGCGTAGCTCTGGGCCGGGTGGCCAAAACGTCAATAAAGTGGCTTCCAAGGCGGTGTTACGCTGGAGAGCAGTCGATAGCCTCTCGATTGCCGATGACCTACGCGAACGGCTCTTAACGAAGTATGCACGCCGCATTAACGAGCGGGGCGAGCTCATCTTATCCAGCCAGCGTTACCGCGATCAGGGAAAGAATGTCGATGACTGTCTGGACAAGTTGCGATCACTAATCGCTGCTGTGGCATTGCCACCCCGACCGCGTAAGAAGACGCGACGGCCCCAAAAAGCGAATGAGGCGAGGCTGAAGGAGAAGAGAATTGGAGCGGAGAGAAAGCAGCGACGCAATCTCCCGCAGAGCGATGACTAGCCAACCGCTTGCTATCAGTCATTCCGTGAACGTTAATCACACGGTATGATCGCGACGGTTCGCCCACATTTTCACCAATTCTAAACGACCACAAACGCGATAAAATTCAGCTCACAACTCATTGCCTTGAGTAGAGTTACGGCATGTGTGCGTCAATGCGTCGCGTGCTTTCGATAATTTAGAGATGCAATGGTTTAGAGTAAGCTTTATAGTATTAAAAGTTATCAGTAGGCGTATTCATCGACGCAGCAATCGTCTTTTGCAGACTTCCTTCTCGCGGCCGGGTTGACTTGGCTCCGCGGTTGGGTGTTGAAAACTGGATTGGACGCACAAAATTTGCACTTGGTCGAAGGACTTATCGACCCGGCTTGAGGCNNGGCTCCGTTGCAATGCCTCACAAGAGTGAATGGAGGACTTTTCTATGCCAACTCTTCACGATAATTCGACGATTTCCACCACCTGCATGGAGCACCAAATTCTGGCGCACATCAAGCAGGCCCTGCGGGTGACTTTGGACTGGCAAGCGCCTGAAGTGAGTTTGCCGCGGAAGCTCTCCAGCATTCAATTTACGATGAAATCTTTCCAGCGACATTTAGAACGGGTCATGTCGATCGAAGAAGAGGGTGGCTACATGAACGAGGTGCTGGAGGTAAAACCGAATCTCCAGACCCGCGTTGAGTCTCTGGCTGGGGATCATGCTCGCTTTCGTGCTCAAATTCGCACTATCCTTCCGGCGCTGAACGGCCTCAACGATTGGGATGAACCGCGTTTCCATCAAGTTTGCGACGATCTGCGAGCGCTCTTGGATGCCGTTGACCGCCACAACGAGTTGGAGACGGAACTGCTTCAAGAATCGTTGATGATGGATGAAGGGGGCGAAGGGTAAGCAGTACTTTCTGCCTCCTGGTAACCCAGTCGATCCACCCCTCGTATTTCTCCCTGCTGGCGCTGCGGGCTAGTGTCGAGGCGGTATCTTCACCTGCTGCCGGTACTAATAAGTGCCCGCTAGCAGGGCATGCGCTCCCTTTTTCTGGCTCCACCCGCGAACACGCTTTTCTGTGGACGTGTCTATTTGAGGACCGCGTACACCGGTCATCATTTGCTTGGCCGGCGGTATGTGCGGAAGCGGTAGCGATTTGACCAATTACGCACAACATGTGGTGTAATTGAAACCGCTTTTGTAATTGTGCACTATTACAACATCTCAACGAGGGATGCTATCAGATTTACCTAAGTTCAATCTTTGCCGCCACTTCGCTCTGCTAGCGCATTTTTCCACAAACCTTGGCACGGCGAGTGCGTATTAAAAGTGGCAGACAAGCAGATCAATTGATCTGAACTTGAAACTACCAACGACTTGGAATGGAGAACGTCGGTTCAATTCGCCAACTTAAGGGAGTGTTTTATGTTGGTTCTTACTCGGAAGCATCAAGAAAAGATTCGTATCGGCAACGACATCACCATCACCATCCTACGGACCAAGGGGAAAACCGTCCGCTTGGGCATCGAAGCGCCCGCCGAGATCCCTGTGATCCGCGGAGAGCTTTCTTTTGATGTGGCTCCTGCTGAGGGCGATCAGGAAGAAGCAGAGCTCGAAGTGGCCGAGAACGTAGTGCCGGCGGCTTTAGTTCATCGGCCGCGCGTTCGAGTTCACGAGACACGCACGAACAGCAACTGGTCGACCCAATCCCATCCTGCGGTCAGCTTACAGCGCGTTTCGCGCGGCGAGGTAGCGAAAGTGCTTCCGCAATTGGCTTCCGGCGCCGGACCGCTGCGTGCAATGGTTGAAATGCGTTCCGTGGCTCGATAGCACGTGATCCCCTCTGCTAAATCCGCCCGGCGCTTCAATGTGATTGAGGCAAAGAACGGCCCGCGGTATGAGGAGTAGGGACCATTGTCGAAGCGGTGGCAGCCTGAGTGTCTGTCTCGTAGGGAAAGTTTTGCAGTTCAACCAACTGCTCGAATAAAACTCGTCGAACTTCCAGAATGCTCTGTGGATGACGGTGAACCGTAATATGGTCCGCCGGCACCATGATTTGCGAACGAAGTTGCTGTATATCGTCGAGGCGAGCGCTGGTGAGCGAGACGACGCCGTCTCCCTCGCTGACAAAGTATTTTCGCCAACCAGGATTCGGATCGTCCCCCACCACATTGTGGTAGGAGACCCAAGGTCCGGGCGTGGCGGTAAGCAGCACCGGTAGTACGGACGAATCGGGCGACAAAGAATCGATGCTTGTCTTGATATTGATCGGCGCTCGCGGCCGAAAGAAGTTGCGGTTTTGAGCTAGTAGCTCTTGACGGTTCCGCAACATTTTGCCCGGCAAACTAATCACTTTGCGGCCCAACCAGCGCGTGACATCGTTGGCGAACTCGCTGCCGCGATGAGGCGTTCCCAATGTCACCACCCGCCTCACCGAAGGATTGGGCTTGAAAAAGAAGGTCGTGGCTAGTCCCTGGACCACCTCCGGGTCGGCCTTCAATTCGGCGAACGGATGGTCGCTCATCGTGCTCCAGAAAGCGTCGGCACTATCAATGGTTTGTAACTTGGCCACGAGGCCGCCCATGCTGTGGCCGACGAGCACCATCTCATCCAAGGCGGGTGATTGCCGCTGGGGATCTAGCTGCCGTCGCATGAGAGCCAAATCTTCGCGCATTTGGGTGGCACTAAACCAGAAGGGCTGCCCGGTGGGATAGAGATAAAACCAGAATTGGTAATGATCGCGCAGTTGGGGATCGCTGCGCAGGTCGTTATACATCTCCATCCAGGTGATCGGGCTCGACCACAACCCGTGGACCATGACGACCGGCATCTTATTGGGGTCATAGGGCTCCAGCATGTACAAGCCTTGCAGCTTCTTGGCGTCCCCCGGCTTGAGCAAACCCAAGGTGGATAGATTGCTGTCATTGAATTGAGGCTGGTTGAGGAAGTAGGCCAACGGCGTACTGAGATCGGCTTCCAACGGCACCTCGATGCCAGCCACATCCACCTTTTGCCGATCGAGCGGATCATTCAGCTCCAGCACGAATTGAGGGGCGACGGGATCGGTATTCCGCGGCGTGGCATGGGGAGATCGTGACTGCGAACGGACGTTCTGCCCCGCTAACTGCTGTGACGAATCGACGCGGAGAAATGCCGTCATCGGGAAACAGACGTTGGGCGGATAGTATTTTTCGGCCTCAGCTGAGCCTTCGTGTGGGTTTTCGTGGCTTTTGCGGACCGCAATCAGCGGCACTCCTAGGCCGTACGTGTGGTAGTGATTGCGCAGCCCCTGGACTTGGTAATCGCTCACGAATTCGAGCCGTTCGATGTCGTCCTCGTGCCAGCCTTTACTGTTCAACACGACGCTTAACGAGCAGGTGTGGTTGGCTGTGGTGACTGCCCGCGACATGCCGGGCCGCAGTTCTCCATCTCTCTGCACCAATCGCAACATGCCTTCGAGCGATTGGTTGTAGAGGTCCGATGCCCCACGGAACTGCGGGTCGTACGGATTGCACTCCAATTGGCCTTCATAATCGAATAAGTATCGATAGGCATGGATCAGCGACGTGCCATAAAACTCCAAGGCCCGTCCGCTGTGAAGCGTTTCAGATTGTTTGGCGGTGATATAGGCGACCTCCGCCATCGCATATTCATGTTCGCGGTCTGGCTCGCGGCGCTGGATATCCTCCAACCGCGCAAGAAGCGACGCCCGATCGCCGGAGAGGTCTTTTTCCAGGTCGTAGCGGCGTAACAACTGCAGCGTTCGCGACGTCGGCTTCGGACCGCCGGGCGAAAGTAGGTCGAGCGTGCCAGCCAGCGGGTTCCGCGGCGAATCGCGCACCTTGACCCATTCCGACGACGTGGCACAGCCGCCCGCTGCGATCGCCACGAGGCAAAGGAGTAGCGCGAAGTATTGTCTCTGTGCGCGAAGCTTTCGACCGCCCCGCGCACCCATGGCCACAATCATACGCGCTCCGTGGGGCGTACCGGCCGGTTGGGCCAGTTGTGCGCCGAAGAACTTATGAGAGAAGAGGTAACCGAGGAGTTCCGGCAGGCTGGCCGGTGGCGGGAGAATAGAAAATCGAGCTGCGGGGCGTCAATTGAAATCGAGCGCGGCAAGCTCTGCTAGCGGCGATGGCTTGACTATCTGTACAACAAAAAAGCCACGCCTCAGCGCGCCGGAGCGGGCAACTCGGGCGGTTAAGGCGTGGCAAATCGGAGCGACGGGGGTGTGGAGGCGTCCCGCTCGCTGCGGATTGGGGTGGTCGTTAGAGTTGTGTCAAAGTCTTTTCTTAGAGCGTGTCTTGAAGGTCGTGTTTACTGCGATACTGGGTGTGAGCTCATTAACGTAGGACACTAGAACGTCTTAGATGGCGAAATCGCGGCCGACTGGCTGAGCCGGCAAATTGCCGATGATGCTTACCCGTGTCGACGCCGGCAAGCACTCGTGTTCATGGGTGTGGTTCTCGAAATCGGTTGCAGGCAACTCAAATTCTTTGGCCGCGAGTTCGAGTTCGCCGCGAAGAATGCGTACATTCCGTGGGGCATCCAGGGCCAGGGTGACCCGATTGCCAGCGATCCGGCGGATTTCTAGGGTAATGTTATCGCCAACGTGAATCCGTTCACCGACTTTCCTGCTGAGCACCAACATCGAAAACTCCTTGTCCTTGCTTTCACAGCGTGATAGCCCCCGCTGGGCCATTGCGTCGCGCGTTGCGACTGGTATAAGTACGAAGCAACCGGCGTGCCGAGATGTTCGAGGCGTTAAAATCGTTGGCGTCAGAAGGGGCCGGTAGTTATATTTCAGGGGAATTCGCGTGGTTTTTCGCGGGGCGGAATACTCGGTTGGAAGCACGCTAGCGATCAGGCAAAGCCGGCCCGCCGTCTCAAATCGGGATTCCATTCCAGGACTGAGACGGAAACGGATGCAAGCACAACTTTCCACAAGGCCATTCCGACCAGTGACAGCAGCCGCAATGGCCGCCTAGAATCGACACGCCAACGCCTCGCTGAGCGGCTAGGCCCACATCAACGCCCCTCCTAACTTTGGAAGATCTTTTTCCCATGGATCCTTACGCAGTGGATATTGAAGCCTGTCGCGGCCGGCAGCGACGGCTGCTTGAAGCGGTGGCCCCGCTCGGCGTCGACCTCGTCGTGCTAACCCGGCGTGAATCGGTCCAATGGCTGACCGGGGCCTTCGTGAAGGCGCCGTTCGAGCCGGCGGCGGCCTTGACCTCTGCTGGACACGTCACGCTGGTGCTTCCAGATCGCCAACTTAAAGAACCGGCGGCGGCCGATGAGGTGCTCGGCTACGAGGCTAAGTGGTATTCCACGAACATCAATGACCAACGGGCGGCTAGCTCCGCCGTTTTGAAGGGCAAACTCAAAGGGAAGCCCAAAAAGGTCGCCTGCGAGTTCGAGGCGTTCTGCCCTCATCTGTTTTTAAGCTGGGATGTGCCGTTGGTGGAAATCGACGAGATCGTCTTCGAGCTGCGCCGGCGCAAGGGAGCCGACGAGTTGCGGATGCTGCGCCGCGCGAACGAAGCGAATCGGGCGATGTACGAGCATGCGCGCGAAGTGGCGCGGCCGGGGCTCAATGAGCTGCAACTCTACTGCGAGCTGCACGATGTGGCGGTCGATGTGCTCGGCGAGCCGTTGACTTACTTTGGCCAAGATTTTCGCGCCCACGACCGGGGCGGAGCGCCGCGCGATCGTGATATGGAAGCGGGCGAGCTGTTAATCCTGGATTTAGGGGTCGGCTTCCGGGGCTACTATTCAGACAACTGCCGCACGATCGCTGTCGGCGGCCAGCCCACGGAAAAGCAACAACGGGCCTGGCGGGCGCTGTCCGATGTCTTCACGCTGATTCAAGAGACCGTTCGCCCGGGCGTCAGTTGCCGCGATTTGGCAAACTCGGTGCAAAATCAATTGGAAGCTTATATGCCGTGGGTTTTTAAGCACCATCTGGGGCATGGCGTCGGCCTAGCGCCGCAGGAGGGGCCTCATTTGAATCCGCGTTGGGACGACACGTTTGCCGAAGGGGATTTCTTCACGGTGGAGCCGGGGCTGTACCACGAGGAGCTGCGATTAGGCATCCGCCTGGAGCAAAACTATCTCGTTACGAGCGAGGGAGTTACGCTCTGGACGGACTGGCCGCTCGAGTTGTGAGGGACAGACCGGGTAAGAGAGGGGTGGCAGGCGCGGGGAGTTGGAGAGTTGCGGCGAGCCCGCGCGTGGGTGTCAGGTCAGCTGCGCATAAGTAGGGATGGGGCTTCTGCGCAGTGGGGTGATTCAAGAAGAATCGCGGGCATTGTTGGGGAAAATTTGGGCGTGCCTTCAAAGTGTGCGCGCGGAATTTTTTGTTAGGTTTCGGCCACCGTTTGTGCTAAGGTGGGCGGCTAACGATTGCGGATTTGGGATTTCGGATTGCGGATTAGGGTTGAGTGAGACTTGGTGCTGCAGGATATCGAACCAGCTCACNNGCACAAAGAGGTGGTAAGGATCGGTCCTCTTCGATCGCTTTATCGCTCTATGTTCTTCTGCGGCTACGGATTTGAGAGCATCGCCGAAAGTTGGGCCTTTGTCCGCTCTGCTTTGATCGTTTCTGGCCGGTGAGGAAGAAACTCTAATCCTTGCTCGCGCAGCGGGCTTCGATCCAACTCGTTTGGGCGTTCGCATCCTCAGCGCAATTCGAGTGTTGCTCGAAGTTCGCGCCTATCGCCGCCGGGTGAGTAGCCTAGAGGAAAAAGTAGCGGCTCGCGCAGCGAGACCTTGCTCGCGTTAATTGCGTTGAAAAAGCCAATCCACCATCCAGGTTGGATTAGGCATGCCGCAAGCGAAGGAAGGCAATCGTAGCCACGACCAGCAGCAGGAACGCGGAAGTGGGTTCGGGAACGGTGGCTGCACTTGATGAAGTCGTCGCACCCATCGTGCCGACGTGCTTCCGCCACACGACGTAGTCGGCGGCGTCGACGATGTTGTTGTCGTTGCCGTCGGCCATCAGGTCGG